>Ga0209025_1000158_pt1 | contig 168481 bp, 183 predicted proteins | sample AraplaMF_Col_mLB_FD_184256 | JGI IMG/M metagenome (GOLD analysis project Ga0209025, IMG submission 184256) | Arabidopsis root microbial communities from the University of North Carolina, USA - plate scrape MF_Col_mLB (SPAdes) (version 2) | ecosystem: Host-associated > Plants > Roots >...
TGTGTAATCAGTCGTCAAAACATGAAGAATGTTGACTCCTGGTTTTTTATTTTGCTGTAACAATGTTTCAGGAGGATGTCATGAAAAGAAGTACCGAGTTTCTAAAAAGTTTAGATGTAAAATTAATTTTAATTTTGTGTGCACTATGTGTTACGAGTATAGCTGCTATATATAGCAGTCAGCAAACTGGCCAATATGGAGAGGCAAACTTTGCGATGAAACAGGGTTTGAACTACATAATTGGGGTTGTATTGTTATTGCTTGTTGCAAGCATTGACCTAGATCAATTACAAAAATTGTCTTGGCCACTTTATATCGTTGGATTTGCTTCACTTATTCTTTTGAAAATACTACCAGTTTCCACTTTCACACCTGAAAAATTAGGTGCAAAAAGATGGTTTGTATTTCCGCTAGTTGGACAAATTCAGCCGTCTGAGTTTTTCAAAATTTCATTGCTTCTCGTAGTAGCAAGTATAGCAGTGAAACATAATGCACAGTATATGGCAAGGACATTCCAAACGGACTTAAAATTAGTAGGTAAAATCGTGCTAGTATCCCTCCCGCCTATGGCTGTTGTATATAGCCAACCGGATACAGGGATGGTGTTCTTATATGCTGCTGCCATTGCATGTATTTTATTTATGTCAGGTATTCAGAAGAAATTGATAGCGTTATGTACAGTTATTCCAGTCACCATATTAACTACGTTAATATTTATTTACGTAAGGTATGAGGATTTCTTCTTTAATAAGTTAGTTACTTTACTAAAACCTCACCAACAATCACGTATTTTAGGTTGGTTAGATCCATTTGAACATACAGATCAAGGTTATCAAACGCAGCAATCGATTTTAGCTGTAGGTAGTGGCGGTATGGAAGGGAAAGGATTTGGCGAAGGGAACGTCTATATCCCTGAGAAGCATACTGACTTTATTTTCGCTACAATTGCCGAAGAAGGTGGATTTATCGTAGCAGCGTTAGTTGTGTTCTTGTTCCTATTACTACTATATAGAACAATTATTATTGGTTATTCTGCTGATAATTTATTCGGTACATTATTATGTGCTGGATCAATTGGGATATTAACGGTTCAAATATTCCAAAACATCGGTATGATCGTTGGATTAATGCCTGTAAAAGGGATTGCATTGCCTTTCTTATCGTATGGGGGAAGTTCCTTGTTCTCGAATATGATTATGATGGGTCTCATATTATCGGTACGGAAAACGTATAAAAAATATATGTTTTCAGTTAAGTAAAAAAGCTAGTTCGTGTAAAAACGAACTAGCTTTTTTACATATATGCTCTTAAACGTTGCAAACTAAAACAGACTAGCAGTTTGAGATGGGGTGCGAATGATGCATATGCATATTTTTGAAGGGGCACGGCACCTTTCAAATATGGAATGGGTTGTACGGGCTATAATAGCATACGTATTTTTAATATTAGTTACGAAAGCGATGGGGCAAAGATCTATCGCACAACTTCGTTTTTTAGATGTTGTATTAGTGCTATTGCTTGGTGGGAATATTTCTAACGCATTGTCTGATGAAAAAGTAGGGTTACTCGGTTCGATGATTACAACGTTCATACTCGTTGTACTTCATATTATAAGCTCAGTTTTAATGCTGAAATGGGATAGATGGAGACGTTTTTTAGAGCCAGCACCTATCATTCTTATACACAATGGTTCCATTGATTTTAGCAATTTGAAAAAAGCGAGAATTACCGTGGAATATTTATTTTCGGAACTTCGTATGCGAAATGTGAGCGATATTCAAACAATCAAATTAGCATTATGGGAAGCGAACGGTGTCGTTTCTATATTTAGATATCCAGAATATGAAGCAGTTTCGCGACTTGATCTTAAAGTGGCGGGAAAAAAATCTCCAGTTTCTTTTGTATTAGTAAAGGATGGGAGGATTCAGAAAGATGTTCTTGCTTTATTAGGAAAAACAGAAGCGTGGGCGAGAGAATTTCTAGAGGAGAGTACAGAAGTCGAATCTATTATGTTAGCTACAGTAGATGAAGCACATAAAATAAATATTTTGTTAAAAAAATGAAAAATATACGCATTTTGTCGTTTCATACATATGATACAATAGTGTGGACAACGAAAAAGGAGGCGATACGATGGGATATGTAGAAGAATTACGAAAAATAGTTGGTCATCGCCCTTTAATTTTAGTTGGTGCTGTTGTACTCGTTATAAATGAACATGGAGATGTATTATTGCAACAACGAACAGAACCGTATGGAAAATGGGGGCTGCCTGGCGGGCTCATGGAGCTTGGTGAATCACCAGAAGAAACAGCTTACCGTGAAGTATATGAAGAGACAGGTATAGAAGTAAAGAACTTACGATTAATCAATGTGTTTTCTGGAGCGAACTACTTTACAAAATTAGCAAACGGTGATGAATTTCAATCTGTAACGACAGCTTATTATACGGATGAATACGAAGGACATTTTGTTATGAATAAAGAAGAGGCGGTTCAGCTTAAATTCTTTCCAGTAACGGAGCTACCTGACTATATTGTTGGATCGCATAAAAAAATGATTGTTGAATATATGAAAATTATGGAAATGAATATATAATAATGAAAGAAATATAAAAACACAGCTCTGGTCGGTAGTCCAGACGCATGATTTCATGTCAGTAACCTTCCCCTCCGGGATGTCCAATATTTCTAATTTTATTAAAGGAGGGGCTGTCAATGGATTTGACAGTATATCACGACGGTCAATTTTTTGTAGGAATTATTACGCATAAAGAAAAAGGGAAATTGTATGGAGCGAGGTATATTTTTGGAATGGAACCTTCAGACGAGGAAGTACTTATATTTGTGAATGGTCCAATGTTAGCATATTTCCAGCACGTTGCAAAATGTGGTGTGGACGTTAAAGAAAAACAGCGTCCAAAAAATATAAAACGTATCATACGAGAAGCGGCAAAAGAAGTAAATGTAAAACGTTTTACAAAGGCACAAGAAGCAATTAGTTTATCTTATGAACTGCATAAACAAGAACAGAAAGTGCAATCTAAAGAGAAACGGGAAGCTGAAAAGCAGAGAAAACGTTTTATAAAAGTACAAAAAGCAAAGCAAAAACATCGTGGTCATTGAGAAAAGGTGTTAGAGCAAGAGCTCTAACACCTTTTCTATGCTTAAATACAAGTAAACTTACTTGTATTTCATAAACATTAACTGGTAAGATACAAATAGGTAGATTTAGAGGAGGGAAAAGATTGATTAATTTTAACTTTTTTATGAATGATGTTGTTCGTCAAGCGCGTGAAGAGATCGTTTCTGCTGGATATACAGAATTAACGACACCAGAAGCAGTTGAAGAAGCGTTTAAAAGAAATGGTACAACACTTGTAATGGTAAACTCTGTATGTGGTTGTGCAGGTGGTATTGCTCGCCCTGCTGCTGCGCATTCCGTACATTATGATAAACGTCCTAACCATCTTGTAACGGTGTTTGCAGGTCAAGATAAAGAAGCAACAGCAAGAGCTCGTGAATATTTTGAAGGGTATCCACCTTCTTCTCCATCATTTGCTTTATTAAAAGATGGAAAAATTGTAACGATGGTAGAACGTCATGAAATTGAAGGTCATGAACCGATGCAAGTTATTGCGAAATTACAATCGTATTTTGAAGAGAATTGTGAAGAACTATAGATAAGTGAAAAGGCGGTACGCCCACGATTAAGTGGGTGTACCGCCTTTTTTTATTAATTATACAAAGCGATGGAATATACATCATCTTGTTTTATTATGCAGTTTTTTATGCATTAAGAATGCGTTATTTAATGTTATTTAATTTATTTTTATTTTATATATTGCATAAAAATAAAACTGCTGATACAATACAAACATCGAATAAATATTCTATTAAACTTTTAAATATACATTATTAGGGGGAAGAAAGATGAAGAAGTTATTATCGATATCGTTTGCACTTATTTTAATTGTAAGTATGTTTAGTGCGTGTAGTAATGGGGACGTAAAAGAAGAAAAAGGAAATAAGAAAGTACTTGTAATGGGAACTTCAGCAGACTATAAACCTTATGAATATGTAGAAGCTTCAAAGAGTGATGAAATTATTGGCTTTGACATTGATATTGCAAAGTATATCGGAAAAGAACTTGGGTATGAAGTGAAAGTGAAAGATATGGATTTTGGTGGTTTATTAGCGTCTCTTAGCTCAGGAAAAGTTGATTTTGTAATGGCAGGTATGACGCCAACGGCAGAGCGTAAAAATAATGTAGATTTTACAGATATATATTTTGTTGCGAAAAACATGATTGTTTCTAAAAAGGATTCTAACATTAAATCAGTAGAAGATTTAAAAGGGAAAAAAGTAGGGGTACAAACAGGATCTATTCAAGAAGAGAAGGCGGCGGAATTTAAAAAACAAGTTGATTTCAAAGCTGAGGGACGTGACCGTATACCAGAAATTGTACAAGAAATTAAAGCGGGTCGTTTTGATGCGGCGATTTTAGAAGATACAGTAGCGAAAAATTATTTAGAGAAAATGAAAGATTTACAAGGAATTGAAATTAAAGAAGCGCCAGAAGAAGTAGGAGCAGCAATTGCCCTTCCGAAAAACAGTGATAAAACAGCTGAATTTAATAAAGTGATTAAAAAAATGCAAGAAAACGGAGAAATGGATAAATTAGTGAAGAAGTGGTTTGGCAGCGGAAAATAAGCTGCCTTTCACTTTTCTGTGAAGGGAATGAAAAGAATGAACTTGGATTTTTCGGCGATTACGCCTTCGATACCGTATATATTAAAAGGGCTAGAAGTTACTTTGAAAATTGTAGCAGTATCAGCTTTAGCAGGATTTATTTTAGGAACGTTATTAGCACTTTGTAAGATTGCTAGAATACGAGCATTAAATATAGCGGCAGATCTTTATACATCAATTTTCCGTGGTACACCACTTGTATTGCAATTAATGATTATTTATTTTGGTGTCCCGCAAATAATTGGTTATGAGATACCGGCCTTTTTAGCGGCTGTACTAGCATTTAGTTTGAATTCAGGTGCATATATGTCAGAAGTCATCCGTGCCGGCATTCAAGCGGTTGATAAAGGACAAACTGAAGCAGCGATGGCTTTAGGAATTCCATATGGAAAAATGATGCGAAATATTATTTTTCCCCAAGCTTTAAAAAATATATTACCGGCACTTGTAAACGAGTTTGCGACGCTTACGAAAGAGTCGGCTGTAGTCACAGTAATAGGTGCGACGGATTTAATGCGCCGCGCTTACATTGTAGGCGGTGAAACGTTTAAATATCTTGAGCCGCTACTATTTGTTGGTCTGATCTACTATACGCTAGTCATTATTCTTACATTAGTCGGGAAGGCAATTGAAGGGAGAATGAAAAAAAGTGATTAAAATTGAAAACCTTCATAAATCATTCGGGAAAAACGAAGTATTAAAAGGCATTACAACAACGATTGAAAAAGGGGAAGTAGTTGCAATTATCGGACCGTCCGGATCAGGGAAATCAACATTTTTACGCTGTATGAATGTGTTAGAAGCACCGACAAATGGTCGTATTTGGATTGGAACGGAAGAAGTAACGAATCCGAAAACGAATATAATGCACGTTCGTGAAAATGTAGGAATGGTATTTCAGCATTTTCACCTATTCCCTCATATGACTGTATTAGAAAATATTACGTATGCTCCTATCAATGTAAAAGGAGTAACGAAACAAGAGGCTGAAAAGAAAGCCGAGAAACTTTTAGAAAAAGTAGGCTTGTTAAATAAAAAAGATACGTATCCGAATCGCCTTTCAGGGGGACAAAAGCAACGTGTAGCGATAGCGAGAGCTTTAGCGATGGAACCGGAAGTTATGCTGTTCGATGAACCAACATCAGCGCTAGACCCAGAGATGGTGAAAGAAGTGCTAGAAGTTATGAAATCATTAGTGACGACAGGAATGACGATGGCGATTGTTACGCATGAAATGGGATTTGCAAAAGAGGTGGCAGATCGCGTTCTTTTCTTAGACGGAGGAAACCTTGTAGAAGACAGTCCGCCAGCACAATTTTTTGCAGCACCAAAAAGTGAACGTGCGCAACAATTTTTACAAAAAATATTGTAATATGAAAAGGTTATGTGAATAATAAGTAGAAAAGGATGACAATGTGTCATCCTTTTTTTATACTAACTATAAATACGTTTATACATATAGGAGTAATGATATGTTTAAAATTGGATACCGTACAGTAAAAACAGCAATAGGGACAGGAGCGGCAGTTTTTATTGCTCAGTTATTAGGGTTAGAATTTTATAGTTCAGCAGGTATTTTAGTTATATTATGTGTACAAAATACGAAGCGTAAATCACTTCAAGTATCGGTACATCGATTTTTAGCTTGTGTATTATCAATGGTATTCGCATTTTGCATTTTTGAAACAATTGGCTATACCCCACTTGCAATTAGCGTATTATTACTTACATTTATTCCGACTGCAGTTATGTTGAAAATTCAAGAAGGCATCGTCACGAGTTCAGTTATTGTTATGCATCTATATTCATTGAAACACATTACATGGCTTATAGTTGGAAATGAAATTGCTATATTAACGATAGGAATTAGTGTGGCGTTATTAGTGAACATGTATATGCCAAGTAGTGAAAATAAGCTAAGAGAGTATCGGAATAAAATAGAAAGTAATTTTAAAACGATATTGTTTGAAATGGTTGTGTATTTACGAAATCGAGAAAGTAGTTGGAGCGGGGCAGAACTCATTGAAACCGAGAATATGCTAAATGAAGCAAGAGATTTATCTTTTAAGAAGCTTGAGAATGCATTTATGCGCGAAGATGATTATTACTATCGTTACTTTAATATGCGCATGCAACAATTCGAAATTTTAGAGCGAATGATACCATTGGCAGCCTCTTTATCGTGGACATATGAACAAGCTGATATGATTGCCGATGTTGTTGAAAATATTGGGAATGCAATTAGCCCTGAAAGTACAGGTGTTATTTCCTTAAGGCAGCTTCAAGAAATGAGAGAATTGTTTAGAGAAATGCCGTTACCAGTCACACGTGAAGAATTTGAAATACGTGCAAAACTTGTTCAACTTGTATATGAAATGGAGCAATATTTACTCATTAAAAGTCGCTTTAAGGGAAAGGATAATATAAAAGAACTTATATAGAAGGTAGGAATTATTTATGCCGTATCTTCTCTCTTTCATATTATGTCTTTCTTTATCGCCGATTTGGCCTCTTGGTGATAATCCACGTGCCGGAGATCCTTTCATTATTGTAAATAAAGCGACGAATAAACTAGCTTACATTGACGATGGGAAAATTCAAAAGATTTTTCCCGTAGCGACAGGAAAAACGAATGAATTAACCCCAGAAGGAACTTTTGATATTGTAATGAAAGCGAAGGACCCGTACTATATTGCAAAAGATATTCCAGGTGGTTCACCAAAAAATCCACTTGGATCAAGGTGGATTGGGTTTAATGCAAGAGGAACTGATGGGAGTAAATATGGAATACATGGAACAAACCAACCAAGTTCAATTGGAAAGTATATTTCACAAGGATGTATAAGAATGAAGAAAAACGATGTGGAATATTTATTTGATCGCATTCCAATTGGAACAAAAGTGTGGATTGTGAAGTCGAAAAAAACATTTCAGCAATTGGCAAAAGAAAAAGGTGCCATTGCATATGAAAAAGCCAACGCAAAGGTTGGCTTTTTCTTTTATCATAAGTTGTCTTGACATGTGTACATAACCATGCGTTAATGAAAATATAGAAAGATAAAGTGAAACTTTAATCAGTGCGAGGTTATTCCCCGTTAATGCGGGATAAAAATAGGTAAAGGGGTTGCTCATATGTACTTGAATCCAAAAATTTCGTATATGCAGTTTTTTATTGGCTTTCTATTTGTGATTACATTCATATTGGCAACTTTTAATATATGCTCTTACGTTGTAGCGATTGTATTGATGGCATTACTTAATCTTACTTTTGTTATTGGGGCGTTTCAACACAAACAGTACACGAGTTTTGTGATAGCGTTAGTAATGGCATTTTCCTTTAGTATTGTAGCGGTTGTGCTTTATATAAAATAAACCATCTCGATGTCGAGATGGTTTATTTTATTATGTGTAAAACGTAAAAAAAAGGACGAACACATCGCCCTTTTTACCAAAACATACTTGCGCCAGCAAGTAATGTTGTTACAAGCATAGAAATTAGCATGATATAAACCATAACTTTTTGAGCTTTTTTATGCATCGTTAAACCTCCTTGCAAATCAGTACACCTTCATTGTAACGAGAAATGAAACTGTGGACAAGGGGAGAGAAAGGACAAATTTCGGGAAGGGGTTGCAAAATATAACAGGAAATTTAAGTATGCATAGAGAATATATTAAAAGATAGATTGTGAGTTTTTGTTTTGCAAGCTGAGGAATGGAGATACGATGATGAAAATATATGAGACAGGCCGCTTACATTTAAGGGAAATCGATGAGTCGTATGCTGAAAAAATTCTTCAATATTACGACAGAAATCGTGAATTTTTAAAAGCTTGGGAAGAGTATAGACCGGAGGATTTTTTTACGTTAGATTATCAAAAGAAAAAGCTACAAAAGGATAGAAAAGAGTTTACAGAAGGTAAGATCATTAGGCTATGGATTTTTAAAAAAGGTGATGACACGAAAATAATTGGCTGTATTTCATTTAATTTAATCGTTCGTGGTATTTATCAATCTTGTGTACTCAGTTATAAATTAGATAAGGAAGAGTTAAATAAAGGTTATACGACAGAAGCGCTTAGAAAAGCAATTGCAGTTGCTTTTGAGGAATTTCATTTACATCGTATAGAAGCACCAATTATGCCGCGTAATTTAGCATCTATACAAGTAGTGACGAAAATAGGCTTCCAGTATGAGGGTGTATCTAGGAAGATGTTAATGGTAAATGGAGTGTGGGAAGATCATATGCGCTGGGTATTGTTAAATGAGTAATCGAAAGCAGATGGTTATCTAGACATATAAACCGTCTGTTTTTTGTCTTGTATTTCGAAACTTTTGCGGAATTCTGTTATAATTAGTAGTGTTACATACATAATGGTAGTGCAGGAGGCGCAGTCTTATGATTAATCAAGAACGTTTAGTAAATGAATTTATGGAATTAGTACAAGTAGATTCTGAAACGAAATTTGAAGCAGAAATCTGCAAAGTATTAACAAAGAAATTTACAGATTTAGGTGTAGAAGTATTTGAAGATGACACAATGTCTGTAACTGGTCATGGTGCAGGTAACTTAATTTGTACTTTACCAGCAACAAAAGATGGCGTGGATACAATTTACTTTACTTCTCATATGGATACAGTAGTTCCTGGTAATGGAATTAAGCCTTCTATTAAAGATGGATATATCGTATCAGATGGTACTACAATTTTAGGTGCGGATGATAAAGCAGGATTAGCGTCAATGTTTGAAGCAATTCGTGTGTTAAAAGAGAAAAATATTCCTCATGGTAAAATTGAATTTATTATTACAGTTGGAGAAGAATCTGGACTTGTTGGTGCAAAAGCATTAGACCGTGAGCGCATTACAGCGAAATATGGTTACGCATTAGATAGCGATGGAAAAGTTGGTGAAATCGTTGTTGCAGCTCCAACACAAGCGAAAGTGAACGCAATTATTCGCGGGAAAACAGCTCATGCTGGTGTAGCACCAGAAAAAGGTGTATCTGCAATTACGATCGCAGCGAAAGCAATTGCGAAGATGCCACTTGGTCGTATTGATTCTGAAACGACTGCAAATATTGGACGTTTTGAAGGTGGTACACAAACAAATATCGTTTGTGATCATGTACAAATCTTTGCAGAGGCTCGTTCTTTAATCAACGAGAAAATGGAAGAACAAGTTGCGAAAATGAAAGAAGCATTTGAAACAACTGCAAAAGATATGGGTGGTCAAGCAGACGTTGAAATAAACGTTATGTACCCAGGATTTAAATTTGCTGATGGCGACCACGTTGTAGAAGTTGCAAAACGTGCAGCTGAAAAAATTGGTCGCACACCTTCTCTTCACCAAAGTGGTGGCGGAAGTGATGCAAACGTAATTGCAGGACACGGTATTCCAACAGTTAACTTAGCGGTTGGTTATGAAGAAATTCATACAACAAACGAGAAGATTCCTGTTGAAGAATTAGTGAAAACAGCAGAATTAGTTGTTGCAATTATTGAAGAAGTAGCGAAGTAATAAAATAAAAAAGACGTGTGAACCAATTATGGTTTACACGTCTTTTTTATTTTGATTCAACTGCTTTCACTAGGCGGATAAACCAATATAAGAAAATCCATGGCAGTATATAAGTTGTTACGATACTTAGTAAACGAGGGAGGAGTCCAGCTGTATTAATATTAAAAATGGGGAGTAGTAAGTAATTAATTAAGAGGATTAATATAATAATGAGAAAGGTAGAGTTAAGTTTACTATTAGATTTCATAATAAGTCACTCATTTTACAATAATATCCATATTTCGTATTAAGTATAGCAAAAATAAGGATAAAAAGAATAAGTAATTATTATATTGTACATGAATTTGGTATAATGAAGGAACAAATGTTCTTTTGAGGGGGGAGTACTATGCGAGAAATGTATCCGAAAAATGGCCGTGTTATTTTACATGTGGATATGAATTGTTTTTTCGCATCTGTTGAAATTGCTCATGATTCATCATTACAAGGAAAGCCATTAGCGGTTGCTGGAAATGAAAAAGAGAGAAAAGGAATTATTATAACGTGTAGTTATGAGGCGAGAGAATATGGAATACGTACGACGATGCCTCTTTGGGAAGCGAAAAGGTTATGCCCACAATTAGTTGTAAGGCATCCAAATTTTACATTATATCGTGAAGCTTCATTTCAAATGTTTCAAATCCTTTCCCGTTTTACAGAAAAGATACAACCAGTCTCTATAGATGAAGGATATTTAGATATTACAGATTGCTATGCACTCGGTTCGCCTCTTGAAATAGCAAAGATGATTCAACAAGCGTTGTTAACAGAGTTACAGCTTCCGTGTAGTATTGGAATTGCTCCAAATCTTTTTCTAGCAAAGACCGCTTCAGATATGAAAAAGCCACTTGGTATTACTGTACTTCGAAAACGTGATATTCCAGAATTGATTTGGCCACTTCCAGTTGGAGCCATGCATGGAATTGGTGAGAAAACAGCTGAAAAATTAAATGATATTCATATACAGACAATTGAACAATTGGCAAAGGGAGACGAGCATATCATTCGCGCTAAAATTGGAAAGCACGGTGTTGATTTACAAAGGCGTGCAAAAGGTATGGATGATAGAGAAGTTGATCCGAGTCAAATGGGACAGCATAAAAGTGTCGGTAATTCGACGACCTTTTCAAAGGATATGGATGAAGAGAAAGAGTTACTTGATATGTTAGAACGTTTATCAAAATCAGTGAGTAAAAGATTACAAAAGCGAACTCTTGTCAGCTATAATATTCAAATTATGATTAAATACCATGATAGGCGAACGGTAACACGGAGTAAGCAATTGAAAAATGCAATTTGGGAAGAACGCGATATTTTTCAAGCAGCATCCCGTTTATGGAAGCAACATTGGGACGGTGATTCCGTTCGTTTATTAGGTGTTACAGCTACTGAAATAGAGTGGAAGACAGAATCGGTGAAACAATTAGATTTGTTTTCATTTGAAGAGGATGCGAAAAAAGAACCACTACTTGCTGTCATTGATCAAATTAATGATAAGTATGGAACACCGCTTTTACAACGAGGTAGTCAACTACTACGTAAGCAAGAGAAGTCGTTTCAACAAAAGTTAGAAAATAAGTTTATGTAGAAGGTGTCATGAAGTAGTAAATAGCATGACACCTTTCATATTTAACTTGCTTCTAAATCTAAAGAAGTCCTCCACCCAGCAGCAGTAACGCCAGATTCTAATAACATTCTACTTACTATTTTTTCAATTAAGATAGCCGCATTTGTCTTGCAATGTAATGTAGCCTGTATACAGACTTTTTGCTTAGAATCTACATCTTCACTATATAACTCTTTTAAACCGAGACCTTCTGTACTTACCATGTGCATGAGTAAAAAACGAATATGTGCTTCATTTTCTTCGGAACAAGTAAGAGAAAGGAAGTAGTTTGTTTGTTCAGGTGATTCTTCTTTTGATTTTTTATTCATAAAGAGAGCGATCGGGCGAAGTAGTATATTTGCTAGTAAAACGCCGGCTGCACCTAATATAGCTGCAAGGAGAAAACCAGCGCCTGTAAGAGTACCGACAGCAGCAGCACACCATAAAGTAGCCGCAGTATTTAATCCTCTAATACTAAAACCGTCACGGATAATCACACCGCCTCCTAAAAAGCCAATCCCACTAACAACTTGAGCAGCAATACGTGAGGGGCTAGCATCATGATCAAGCATGACGGATAATAAAACAAATATACAGGCACCAAGTGATACGAGAGCATTTGTCCGTAAACCGGCCATCCGGTGTCTCCATTGCCTTTCCATTCCGATGCAAGCACCTATAATAATTGCGATAAATAATCTTAATACAATGTCATACCATACCATCATGGTCACCTCCATACATATAAGTACGTGTGATGTTTTTAAGAATGAGTGGGGAGTACCACTCATTCTCGTTTTTATCCCGCTATTTGCGGGCAGTAAGACCCCCACTGATTAAAGTTTCACTTTATAACCAGCTATGAAACTTTTTAATATAAACTTTTTTCAGGAATTGTGTTAAGAAAGCATAGCCTAATAGTATTCCTACTAGCCAAGGGAAATAGCTAAGTGGTAATGCTTGTAAACCAACAGCCGCACCAAGTGGTGAGAATGGAATATAAATTCCGATTGCCATAATACAAGCGGTTAATAACAGTACCGGTGCTGATGCAGTACTTTGAATGAATGGAATCTTCTGTGTTCTTATCATGTGAACGATTAAAGTTTGTGTGAGCAGTCCAACGACAAACCAACCAGATTGGAATAATGATTGTTCGCTAGGTGTATTTGCACCGAAGACATTCCACATGACTACGTATGTGATAATATCAAATATGGAACTAATTGGGCCGATACAAATAATGAAGTTCCGTAAGTTTGCAGTATCCCATTTTCTCGGTTTTTCTAAAAATTCTTTATCCATTTTGTCCCATGGAATAGACAGCTGTGAAATATCGTAAAGCAAGTTTTGAATTAAAAGGTGAATGGCAAGCATCGGTAAAAAGGGAATGAAAGCACTGGCCACTAACACACTAAATACATTTCCAAAGTTAGAGCTAGCCGTCATTTTAATATATTTTAAAATATTTCCGAACGTAGTGCGTCCTTCTAAAATACCCGCTTCTAATATAGTTAAACTTTTTTCAAGTAGAATAATATCGGAAGACTCTTTTGCGATATCAGTTGCAGTATCAACAGATATTCCAACGTCAGCATCACGTAATGCTACGGCATCGTTAATACCATCCCCCATATAACCTACTGTATGACCGTTCCCTTGTAAGGCACGAATAATGCGAGATTTTTGCATTGGATTTATTTTTGCGAACACTGTTGTTTCTTCGGCTAGTTTTGCTAATGCTTTATCTGGTAAAGAATCGATCTCGTAGCCAAGGATAGGCTCACCAATATCCAATCCAACTTCTTTACAAACTTTTTTTGTAACAATTTCATTATCACCAGTTAAAATTTTTACTTGTACACCATGTTTCTGTAATGCTTGAATAGCAACAGATGCAGATGGTTTCGGTGGATCTAAAAAGCCAATATATCCAGCGAGAATCATATTAGTTTCATCTTTTACCGCGTACTCTTTATCATTTATTTTTCTATTTTTTTTATAAGCTACAGCAATTACACGCATACCTTCGCCATTCAATGTCTCACTTAGTTGTTTGACATTTGAGCGCATTTCCTCGGTAAGTTGAACAATCTTTCCGTTTGATTCAGTGTAGTTACAAATGGATAAAATTTCTTCCACGGCACCTTTACAAACCATTGTATGTTCACCTGAGATGTCTTTGACGATGACGGACATGCGACGGCGGGCAAAATCAAATGGAATTTCATCTAGTTTTTGAAACGTTGAAGGGTCGAACATTTGTTTTTCTTCTGTATGCTCAATAACAGCTTTATCTATTAAATTTTTCAATCCAGTTTGATAGAAGCTATTTAAATATGCAAACTGTAATACACGATTGCATGGATTACCAGTAGGATCTAAATGTCTAACAAGAACAACTTTATCCTCTGTCAATGTCCCAGTTTTATCTGTACAAAGAATGTTCATCGCGCCTAAGTTTTGAATAGAATTTAGCTGTTTTACAATAACTTTTTGCTTAGACATGTTCACAGCACCTTTAGCTAAATTAGCAGTTACAATCATTGGTAACATTTCAGGTGTAAGACCAACTGCAATAGCGATAGCGAAGAAGAAAGCTTCTTGCCAATCACCTTTTGTGAATCCATTAATGAGAAGGACAATGGGCGCCATAATAAGCATGAATGTAATTAAGAGCCAGCTTACTTTGTTTACACCTTTATCAAAGCTTGTTTCTGCGCGCTTCCCGATTACTTTATTCGCTAAAGAGCCGAAATACGTATCGGTACTTGTTGAAACGACAACAGCTTTTGCGCTACCACTTACAATATTCGTACCCATAAAGCAAAGGTTTTCCATATCGAGTGGATTGAAATTTTTTTTCATATTTTTTGGTAAGATATGCTTGTTTTCTGTATGGTAGCAGTTTTCGTATTTTTCTACAGGAAGTGCTTCCCCGGTTAATGAAGACTGATTAACAAATAAATCTTTAGCCGATAAAATACGCACATCAGCTGGAACGATGTCACCGGCTGAAAGTGAAATAATATCGCCAGGTACAAGTTCTTCAATTGGAATTTCTATTGTATAATTTCGATTTAAATTCGTTACGTTTTTTGTTTCGTGTACAAATCCATCTATTCTAAAGACGCTCGCGGTTGTTCGAACCATCGCCTTTAATTTATCCGCGGCTTTTTGAGAGCGGAATTCTTGTAAAAAGCGAATCGTTGAACTTAGAAGTACCATTACAGATACGACAATTGTTCCTTGCATGTCATCTGTGAAAAAAGAGAGCGCTCCAAGAGCTAATAAAACAAAAATAAATGGATTTTTAAATGCCAGCAGAAATTGAATGTACCACGGCAATGTTTTATTATGAGCAATTTCGTTCGGACCATATAAAGAAAGTCTACGGGACGCTTCTTGTTTAGAGAGTCCATTTTCTGTAGTTTCTAGAAGTTTTAATGCAGAGTTTATATCTTGTGTTGCAACTTCCACTAATACTTTGTTATTTGTTTGCATGCTATCTTGATCGTAAGCATGCTTTGTTTCTTGTCTTTGAAAATTAAACATCGGTAGTTCCTCCTCTGGCATGAAGGAGGAAACAAACTGTTACTCGACTATTTAAAATTAGGAGGAACAGCTTCTTTCCTACCTACATGATGAAATATTAACGTAAAACATATGGGTATCTGGGCCGAATCATCACTTGCCACTGTTCCTCACCTCCGTCCAATTTAATAGTTTCTGAATATGCTATGTTTGTTTCATAGTCAGGTGCATAAAGACATAAAAAAGACCTTTACTCACAACGAGTAAAGGTCTGAATTCACAGTTAAAAAACGTCCACACGAAAGCCTGTTAGTAAACATAGCTAAAAACAGTTTTTGTGTATGACAAAATACATGCACCTCTCCCTCGTTGAGTTTTAGCACTGTATAGCATAGGTACTGAAACCAGCTACGTTAAAAAAGGCCTTCATTCCGACCTTTCCTGTTGACCCATTGGCGTCTCTCGACATTTTTGGGCAGCAGCGTTTCTCTATACAGGAGCCTCACCTAACAGAGACCATATTCAATTACATGTTGAATGTTAGCACTGTAAAATCGTAGTGTCAATATCTTTTTAATCTGTTTTTTTGAAAAATCAAATAGATTTATGAAGGGTATATAGTATGAAATAAGTTGTATTTTTTGAGAATAAGTTGGAAAAATAAAAAATAATGAATATAAATAAAAAGCACTCATTACAGTGCTTTTTATAATAGATTATGAGATTGTAGGATTTTCAAAAATAACAATTTCTGAGTTATTTGTTGTTGAAACGCGTTGTGCGTAATATGTTAAAGCTGAAGAAATATATGTTGGTAATGTCTCATTTGTATGTGATGTTGTATATTCATGGATTAATTCTTTTAAAGTCGTCCATTCTAATTGTGCTGGGTGATCAGACACGAAAGAACTTACCCAGCGATCAAATGAAGATGAAAAATCAGTTTGTAAACGAAATACTTCTTTCATAATAAAACGCTCCCTTAAAATGTAGTACAATCATTTTACCACAAAACACGAACGATAGCTAAATTTTTTGAGTATAACGTTCGTGTTATATAGTTGTCTAGATGATTGGTTATGTAAATTCAATTTGCCATTTGAAATAACATTCCGTAAGATGAAAGATAGATTATATAAAGAGCTGGAGGAAAGAAAGTGGAATTTGTATTTTTAGGAACTGGTGCAGGTGTTCCTTCAAAAGGAAGGAATGTTTCAGCAATTGCTTTGCAGTTGTTAGAAGAACGAGGACAGACTTGGTTATTTGACTGTGGCGAGGCGACGCAACATCAAATACTACATACGTCTGTACGTCCACGCCGCATTGAAAAAATATTTATTACGCATTTACATGGCGATCATATTTTTGGATTGCCGGGTTTATTGGGTAGCCGTTCGTTTCAAGGTGGAACAACAAAATTAACAGTGTACGGACCAAAAGGAATTAAACAATTTATTGAAGTGGCATTATCAGTAAGTACGACACATGTGAAATATCCACTTGAAATCGTTGAGATAACAGAAGAAGGTACTGTGTTTGAAGATAATGAGTTTTATGTAGAAACGAAAAAATTGTCACATGGCATTGAATGTTTTGGATATCGTATTGTAGAGAAAGATATACAAGGTGTTCTTTTAGTCGATAAGTTGCTCGAAATGGGAGTGAAACCAGGGCCAATCTTTAAGCGTTTAAAAGATGGAGAAGTAGTTGAATTAGAGAATGGTACGATACTAAATGGAAAAGATTTTATCGGTCCGCCTCAAAAGGGAAGAATTATTACCATTTTAGGTGATACACGATATTGCGAAGCGAGTAGAGAGCTAGCACAAAATGCTGATGTACTTGTTCATGAAGCAACTTTTGCGGCAGACGATGAACAACAAGCGCATGATTATTTTCATTCCACATCTAAGCAAGCTGCGAGCATTGCACTTCATGCAAATGCGAAACGATTAATATTAACTCACATTAGTTCTCGTTATCAAGGAGATACATATAAGGAATTATTGAAAGAGGCACGAGAGTTATTTCCTAATACAGAAATAGCGACAGATTTAAAATCATTTCCAGTAGAAAAATAATGATTTTTGGAAAAATGGTAACATTAGGTTACCATTTTTTTATGTCTAAAAAATTTTAAAAATAAAACTGTTATTATTTTATACTTAAACTTGGATGATACAGAAACTTAGAATGGTTTGAATATATAGGATAAAAATACGTAATAATGATTATTTAGAAAAACTGTTATATAAGTCAGATGACATACAAGTAATACAAATAGCAGAAAGGGACTTTTATTCAGAACTTTTAAAATTCAACAAAAGTAAGCGTTTTATAAAAAACAAGCTATAATGAGGGCAGATTACAATTTATTATAAGTCACATGCATATTAGTCATTGTCGTAACAAGTGAAGTTGACTAAAACATGAGAGAGTAATATGGAGATTATAATAGGAAAGATATCATTATTTGTACTAAGTCTTTTTTACTTTTTAGCTAAACGGTATGATTAGCTAGTGTAGCTGTTGCAAGTGGTTTAGTAGAAGCTTTTTTAATAATAAGTTGGTGGGGATTTAATTGGTATACCACTCTTTAAAAGAGTTCAGAACATCAGCAGGTAGTCTAGGTTGAGTAGCGGGTGCAAATTTAGTTGTATTAACAATGGTTATATCACCTGTTTATGCTATGCTTGCAATGGCTTCTGTGTTAAACTTTGGATTGCTACCAGGATTTATTGCTGGTTATCTTATATCGTTTTAAATGAAAGTAATGCTATATTTCTTATGTATTATGGTATCTGGTATTATTTCAGGATATTGGTTCATTTTATTCAAAAACTATCCAATTCGTACAGCGGAACAAATTCGTGGTAGAACTGGAACAGCAACAAATGTGGCAGCTTAATAAAATAGTAGAATAAATTTTTTTCATAGAGGTTTAGGGGGAGTTATGATGAAGTACCGCTCAGTGTTTGATATTATTGGTCCGGTTATGATTGGTCCATCAAGTTCACATACAGCAGGCGCGGCAAGAATGGGGCAAGTTGCTCGTCAGCTGTTTCGTCATGAGCCAGAGAGAGTTAGCATTTCATTATATGGTTCATTTGCAAAAACATACCGTGGTCACGGTACGGATGTAGCGCTAATCGGTGGAATACTTGGATTTGAAACAGATGATTTACGTATTCCAAGTGCGTTAGATATTGCAAAAGAACGCGGGATTGAAGTGGAATTCATTGAAGAAGATGCAAATGCTCCGCATCCAAATACAGCGAAAATTCGTCTGTATAAAGGTGAAGAGGAAATTGAAGTTGTTGCTTGCTCAATTGGTGGCGGTAAAATTGAAGTTGTAGAATTAAACGGATTCGATCTTCAATTAACAGGCACGAGTCCAGCACTACTTATTGTAAATAACGATCGCTTTGGTGCTATCGCAGCTGTAGCTTCCATTCTTGCGAAACACGAGATTAACATTAGTACAATGAGCGTTTCTCGTAAAGAAAAAGGAAGAAGAGCGCTTATGGTCATTGAAACAGATGAATTGTTAGCAGATGAAGTGATTGAAGAAATAAAAGGGCAACAAAATATTTGTCAAGTAACTATTATGGATTAATTGCAGGGGGGACACACCATGTTTCGGAACGCAGCGGAACTAGTGGCGCAAGCTAAAGAACAAAATGTAAAAATCGCAGAAATTATGATTCAATGTGAAATGGAAACAAGACATATTTCACGTGAAGAAGTAATTGCTGGTATGGAAAAGAACTTAGTCGTGATGGAACAAGCAGTAGAACGTGGTATTCGCGGCGTGAAATCACCAACTGGTTTAACTGGCGGTGATGCTGTAAAAGTTCAAGCGTATATGAAGAGCGGAAAAGGCTTATCTGGAGATACGATTTTGGACGCAGTGAGTAAAGCTGTTGCAACAAATGAAGTAAACGCGGCGATGGGGATTATTTGTGCAACACCAACAGCAGGTTCTGCTGGAACAGTGCCAGGTGTACTGTTTGCACTGAAAGAAAAATTACAACCTACACGTGAAGAAATGATTGAATTTTTATTTACAGCAGGAGCTTTCGGTATGGTAGTTGCGAATAATGCTTGTATTTCTGGTGCGGCAGGAGGATGCCAAGCAGAAGTTGGTTCAGCAAGTGGAATGGCAGCGGCAGCAGCAGTTGAGATGGCTGGTGGAACACCAGATCAAGCAGCTACAGCGATGGCAATTTCATTAAAGAATATGCTTGGTTTAGTGTGCGATCCTGTTGCAGGACTTGTAGAAGTACCTTGTGTAAAGCGTAATGCAGCGGGTGCTTCAAATGCGATGATTTCAGCGGATTTATCATTAGCTGGTGTAACGAGTACAATTCCATGTGATGAAGTGATTGAGGCAATGTTTAGAATCGGACAAACGATGCCAGTAGCACTTCGTGAAACAGCTGAAGGCGGGCTTGCAGCAACACCGACAGGTCGTCGTCTACAAGAAGAGATTTTTGGAAAGAGTAATAACTAAAAGTATATGATGATAAAAAATGGAGCTCAAGTAAGATTGAGCTCCATTTTTATTTTTCTTTTGTGAGTTGTTCTAATGTTTTTCCAAGATCATGTGATCGTTTCGTTGCCTGTGTAATACAAGAAACGAGTGCTTGTTGAAATTTATTTTCCTGTAATACTTCAATGCCTGCTTCGGTAGTTCCGCCAGGAGATGTAATTTCCTTTCGCAAAACAGAAGGGTGTTTTTCGCTTGCTTTTAGCATTTCAGCAGCACCAATCATCGTCTGAAGAATAAGCGATTTTGCAACATCTTCTTTTAAACCAATTTTTTTTGCGGCGTCTTCCATCGCCTCTACTACGTAATAAATATAAGCTGGTCCACTTCCAGACAATGCAGTGACAGCATGCATATCTTCTTCCTCTACAACAGAGACGAGACCGACCGTTTCAAATAAAGATTTTGCAGTTTGAATATGTTCCGCTGTTGTATGTTTTGAAGGCGAAATAGCGGTAGCTGATTTTAAAATAGCGGCAGATGTATTTGGCATTGCACGAATGATCGGAACGTTTTTTTGAAGTAGGTTTCTAATCGAGTGAGTAGAAACACCTGCTAATAGCGAAATAATAAGCAAATCCTTATTTATATATTCTTTAAGAGGGGTAAGCGCTTCTGCAACATCCTTTGGTTTCATTGCTAGAAAAAGAATATTTGTATTAGCAAGTAGTTCTTTTTTGTTATGCGTACCTTTGACACCATATTTTGTATGTAGCTCTTGTAACCTTGTCTCGTTAGAACGATTACTTACGGTAATTTGTTCTCCTTTAACTACATTTGCGTGTAACAATCCACCAATAATCGCTTCGGCAATAGAGCCTGCACCGAGAAAGGATATGTTTTGAATAGACATGATGTTCCTCCTTTAAACTTGGTTAGAAATACTTATAAATGTACATACATTCGGTTTTTTATAGAAAACACCTCTTTTTATCTGAAAATAATGACAAATTTATGTAGAAGTTGTAAACTGAAGAAGTATTCATTTTTGAACCGGAAAGAGTCAGGGGGGCTAAGCATGACGGCGATTCACCGAATGGAGATTCCTGTGCCATTTGCAGTTGAGACTGTGAATGTGTTTTTAGTTGAGGGGGAGACATTAACATTAATTGATACAGGGACGAATACAGAAGAGGCAAAAAATGCGTTAGAAAGTCAATTAGGTGCATTAGGTTATACGATAGAAGATATTGAAACGGTAGTGATTACGCATCATCATGCGGATCATTGTGGACTTTTAAATATATTTTCTGAGAAAACGAATATTATTGGACACCCTTGGAATGAGCCGTGGATCACGCAAAATCCAGAGTTTTTAAAGCGGTATCATGAGTTTTTTAGAGAGACAGCCTTGCAGTTCGGTGTTCCAGCAGCATTTTTGAATGACGAGGCATTATTGACGACAAGGACACTTAAATATTCTTGTAATAGATCGTTAACACATACTGTGAGAGAGGGGGATCGTATTGATTCTTTACCTGGGTTTACAGTAATTGAAACCCCAGGCCATGCTTCTACTCATATTTCTTTATATAGAGAATCCGATGGGATATTAATTGGTGGGGATGCTCTCATTAGTCATATTTCTTCAAATCCAATATTAGAACCACCATATGAAGGGCAAACGGAAAGAGCACGTCCATTGCTACAATACAATCAAACGTTAAAACGTTTAAGTGAAATGAATATTTCACGTATTTTATCAGGGCATGGGGAAGATGTTCTAAATGTGAAACAACTTATTGAAACGAGGTTACAAAAGCAAGAAACACGTGCATTTAAAGTACTTGAGTTATTAAAGGAAAAACCGATGACAGCATTTGAAGTATGTGTGAAGCTATTTCCAGTATTATATAAAGAACAATTGCCGCTTACTATCTCCGAAACTGTTGGACAATTAGACTTTTTAGCATATAATCAACAAGTGATGATTGATGAATCTTCGCAACAATTGATTTATTATGCAAAGTAGGTGACAGCAATGACAGGACGCTTACAAGAAAAAGTAATCGTCATTACAGGCGCTTCTAGTGGAATTGGAGAGCAAGTTGCAATGCAAGTTGCAGAGCAGGGAGCGATTCCAGTATTAATGGCTCGAACAGAGGAGAAACTACAAGCGTTAGCAGACAAAATAAAAAAAACTTATAATACGCCTTGCTATTATTATGTATTAGACGTAAGTGAAGAGACGAAAGTACAGTCTGTTTTTTCAAAGGTATTACAAGAAGTGGGACGTATTGATATATTGGTAAACAATGCGGGTTTTGGTATTTTTAAAACGTTTGAAGAGGCATCAATGGATGAAGTAAAGGATATGTTCCAAGTAAATGTATTTGGACTAGTAGCTTGTACGAAAGCGGTATTACCTTATATGGTAAAAAGAAATGAAGGACATATAATTAATATAGCTTCACTTGCTGGGAAAATTGCAACTCCGAAATCGAGTGCGTATGCAGCAACGAAACATGCCGTATTAGGGTTTACGAATAGTTTGCGCATGGAATTATCGAATACAGATATTTATGTAACAGCAATTAACCCAGGACCGATAGATACGAACTTTTTTGAAATAGCTGATCAATCTGGTACATATGTAAAAAATATGGGACGTTACATGTTAAAACCAACATATGTAGCAGAACAAATCGTAAAGGCGATGCAAACGAAAAAACGTGAAGTGAATTTGCCGAAGTGGATGGGAATGGGGCCTAAGCTCTATGCGTTATTCCCTGGTTTATTTGAACGTGTAGCAGGAAAATCATTAAGTAAAAAATAGGAGATTTCCATATGGAAATCTCCTATTTTTTTTATTTTCCAGTCACATAATCGTAAACGGTATCCTCAATTGCCTCGTATACGTCAATTTGATTATTCGAATGAATAATCACTTGAATATGTTTTACTAACATTTCCTGATCCTCTTTTGATACAGGATTGCATTGATATTGCTGAAAACTTTTTATAATCATTTTCTCAATTAACTTTTCGTTCATATTTTTCTCCGCCTGTATGTACGTATGTATTGTTTTATTGTACTTGAAGTGAAATGAAAAAACTACCATGCACTATTATTGTATAAAAATTCGGTTGAGTATATTGTTTTTCTAGTAAAATTAAGTTTTTTTAGTTTTAAAAATTTATAAATATTTAATTGACTCTATAAATATACAATATTATAATCATACTTAATCTAAAGAATCAATATGAGGAGGAACTTATGAAAGTCGCAATTATTGGAGCAACTGGATATGGAGGTATTGAATTAATTCGGTTATTAGAGCAGCATCCGTATTTTTCGATATCATCTCTCCATTCTTTTTCGCAAGTTGGTGAGTGTATAGCGAATGTATATCCACATTTTCGAAATATCCTTGTCCATACGTTACAAGAAATTGATGTGGAGGAAATAGAGAAGGAAGCAGAAATTGTATTTTTAGCAACCCCAGCAGGTGTATCGGCAGAATTAACTCCAAAATTATTACAGGTAGGTTTAAAAGTAATTGACCTATCTGGAGACTTTCGTATGATAGATCCCTCATCATATGAACTGTGGTATAAAAGGCCAGCTGCACAAGAAGAAATTCTTAGGAAAGCAGTATATGGGCTAAGTGAATGGAAAAGGTCTGAGGTTCAAAATGCAGATTTAATTGCAAACCCAGGATGTTTTGCTACAGCTGTATTATTAGCGATAGCGCCGTTAATGCGTAGCGGCATAATTGAAGAAGATTCCATTATTATTGATGCGAAATCAGGAGTATCTGGAGCGGGCAAAACGCCAACAACAATGGCTCACTTTCCTGAGTTATATGATAACTTACACATTTATAAAGTTAATCAGCATCAGCATATCCCTGAGATTGAGCAAATGCTTGCAGAGTGGAATAGTGAAATGAAGCCAATCACGTTTAGTACACATTTAATACCGATATCACGGGGGATTATGATTACACTTTATGCGAAAGTGAAAAAGGAAATGAAAATAGAGCAGCTTCAAAAATTGTATGAAGAAACGTATGAATACTCAGCTTTCGTTCGAGTTCGCTCTCATGGAGAATTTCCAAGTCCGAAAGAAGTAAGGGGCTCAAATTATTGTGATATTGGGGTAGCTTACGATGAAAGAACAGAAAGAGTTACGGTCGTTTCTGTTATAGACAATATGATGAAAGGTGCGGCTGGGCAAGCGATTCAAAACGCAAATGTATTAGCGGGATTGGAAGAGACAACAGGTTTACAGCATATGCCGCTTTATCCATAAGGGGGACATGATGATTAAAGTAGCGTCTATTACAAAATTAGAAAGTGGTTCAATTGTAACGCCGAAAGGCTTTTCGGCAATCGGTACTAGCAATGGTTTGAAAAAGGAGAAAAAGGATTTAGGTGCAATCGTTTGTGACGTACCAGCATCGTGCGCCGCTGTTTATACAACAAATCAAATACAAGCAGCACCCCTGCAAGTAACGAAAGATAGTATAGCAACTGAAGGGAAATTACAAGCAATTATCGTTAATAGCGGAAATGCAAATGCTTGTACAGGAATGAAAGGGCTACAAGATGCTTACGAGATACGAACATTAGGGGCAGAACACTTTGGTGTAAAAGAAAATTACGTTGCGGTCGGTTCAACTGGTGTAATTGGAGTACCTTTACCGATGGATAGCATCCGCAAGGGAGTTACATCTCTTATACCGACAAAAGAGGTAAGTGAAGCTCATTCTTTTTGTGAAGCAATTTTAACGACGGATCTTATAACGAAAGAAACTTGTTATGAGATGATTATTGATGGAAAAGAAGTGACTATCGCTGGTGTTGCTAAAGGTTCAGGAATGATTCATCCGAATATGGCAACGATGCTTAGTTTTATTACAACAGATGCCAATATAGAGCATGAAGTATTGCAAACAGCATTATCACAAATTACGAATCATACATTTAACCAAATTACGGTAGATGGAGATACTTCTACAAATGATATGGTCATCGTTATGGCAAGTGGATTGTCGGAAACGAAACCAATCAATATGGAACACACAGACTGGGAAACTTTCGTATTTACTTTACAGAAGGTATGTGAAGATTTAGCAAAAAAAATTGCACAAGATGGTGAAGGTGCTACGAAGTTAATAGAAGTAAATGTGCTAGGGGCTAAAGCGAGTGAAGAGGCAAAGAAAATTGCAAAGCAAATAGTTGGTTCAAGTCTTGTGAAAACCGCAATACACGGTGAAGACCCAAATTGGGGGCGAATTATTAGCAGTATTGGACAAAGTGAAGTAACGATTAATCCAAATACAATTGATATTACTCTTCAATCTATCGTTGTGCTAAAAAATAGTGAACCTCAAATATTTTCTGAAGAGGAAATGAAAAAGAAATTAAAAGAACATGAAATTATTATTGATGTGTATTTACATGTAGGAAAAGAGACCGGATCAGCTTGGGGATGCGACTTAAGTTATGATTATGTAAAAATAAACGCTTGTTATCGTACATAAGGAGAGAGAAGATGAGTGATTATATCGTAATTAAATGCGGCGGTAGCATGTTGGATCAATTAAATGATGTGTTTTTTGATTGTATAAAGAAATTGCAACAGAAGTATAAGGTAGTGATTGTCCATGGTGGTGGCCCAGAAATTGATGCCAAATTAAAAGAGTGTCATATCAAAGTGGAAAAAAGAGATGGATTACGAGTAACACCAAAAGAAGTGATGGATGTTGTTCAAATGGTGCTATGTGGTAGTACAAATAAAAAGTTTGTAATGAATTTACAAAAGCATAATTTACTGGCCGTAGGGCTTTCAGGGTGTGACGGTAATTTACTTCAAGTTCAACCTGTCAGCGAAGAAATAGGATATGTAGGAGAGGTAAGTTATGTAGAAACAACCTTATTAAAAAAATTAATAGATATGAATTATATTCCTGTTATTGCCCCAATCGGAATAAATGGTAATGAGGTGTATAACATAAATGCGGATACTGCTGCAGCTGGGATTGCGGATGCGCTATCCGCAAAAGAATTTATTTTCATTACAGATGTAGATGGGATATTACATGAAGGGAAATTGGTAAAGAAAACAGATGAGTCTGAAATTGCAACTTTTATAGAAAAAGGTGTTATTACAGGCGGGATGATTCCGAAAGTACAGGCGGCACTTACATCATTAAAAATGGGAGTACAAAAGGTAAGTATTGTGAATGGTACAAAGGATTTTACTGAGGTCACAGGCGAGTGTATCGGAACGACGGTAACGAAAGGCGTGAGTATTGTATGACGAGTCATCTTTTTCAAACGTATGGAAGAAGAAACGTTGAGTTTGTAAAGGGGAATGGAACGAAAGTTATTGATAAACATGGTAAGCAATATGTAGATTTCACTTCCGGTATTGGAGTATGTAATTTAGGACATTGTCATCCTACTGTTGTAAAGGCGGTTGAAAAGCAACTTGGAGACATATGGCATATATCGAATTTATTTACAAACTCCTTACAAGAAGAGGTTGCATCGTTAGTAACAGAAAATACAGCATTAGATTATGTGTTTTTTTGTAATAGCGGGGCAGAGGCGAATGAAGCAGCTTTAAAGCTAGCTCGTAAGCATACTGGAAAATCTCTAGTCGTAACATGTGAGCAGTCTTTTCACGGTAGAACATTTGGAACGATGAGTGCAACAGGTCAAGATAAGGTGAAAGAAGGGTTTGGTCCACTACTTCCGTCTTTTTTACATATCCCTTTTAACGATATACAAGCATTAGAGGAAGTAATGAATGAAGAAGTTGCGGCAGTAATGATAGAAGTTGTTCAAGGAGAGGGCGGAGTCATACTAGCTGATTCGTTTTTTTTGAAAGAAATCGAAATATTATGTAATAAGTACGGTTCTCTATTTATTATAGACGAAGTACAAACGGGTATAGGAAGAACCGGAACACTATTCGCTTACGAACAAATGGGAATAAAACCTGATATCGTTACTATCGCTAAGGCTCTTGGAAATGGTATTCCCGTTGGAGCAGTAATTGGTAGGAAAGAACTGGGCTCTTCTTTTAATGCGGGATCACACGGTTCAACTTTTGGAGGGAATTATATTGCGATGACTGCTGCGAAAGAAGTGTTACAGGTAAGCAAGGAACCATCCTTTTTAAAAGACGTACAGGAAAAGGGCGAATACGTATTAAAGAGATTGCAAGAAGAGTTATGTCATGTCGAATGTATTCAAAATATTCGTGGCAAGGGGCTTATGATTGGAATCGAATGTAAGCATGAAGTTTCAAATTTTATAGAACAACTTGAAAAAGACGGGCTACTCGTATTACAAGCAGGGCCGAATGTCATAAGACTATTACCGCCACTCATTGTAACGAATGAAGAGTTAGAACAGGCAGTATATATGATAAAAAAAGTAGTTTGTACAAAAAACGTATCAATCATATAAGGGGGAAATTTCATGTCAACTGTACAAGTACCGAAATTAAATACGAAAGATCTTTTAACACTAGAAGAATTAACGAAAGAAGAAATTATTTCTTTAATTGAGTTCGCTATATATTTAAAAAAGAATAAGCAAGAGCCTTTATTACAAGGTAAAATATTAGGGCTTATCTTTGATAAACATTCAACTCGTACTCGTGTATCTTTTGAAGCAGGAATGGTACAGCTCGGAGGACATGGAATGTTTTTAAGTGGGAAGGAGATGCAAATCGGAAGAGGAGAGACCGTTTCTGATACTGCGAAAGTACTGTCTCATTATATTGATGGGATTATGATACGTACATTCTCACACGCGGATGTAGAAGAGTTGGCAAAAGAATCGAGCATTCCTGTTATTAATGGATTAACGGATGATCATCATCCTTGTCAAGCATTAGCAGATTTAATGACGATATATGAAGAAGTGAATACATTTAAAGGAATTAAATTGGCTTATGTAGGTGATGGGAATAATGTGTGTCATTCGTTACTGTTAGCGAGTGCAAAAGTCGGAATGAATATGACTGTGGCAACACCCGTAGGGTATGAACCGAATGAGGAAATTGTTAAAAAAGCGTTAGCGATTGCTAAAGAAACAGGCGCTGAAATTGAAATTTTGCATAATCCTGAATTAGCGGTACAGGAAGCAGATTTTATTTATACTGATGTTTGGATGAGTATGGGGCAAGATGGAGAAGAAGAGAAATATACTTTATTTCAACCTTATCAAATCAATAAAGAACTTGTTATGCATGCAAAGCAAACATATCGTTTCTTACACTGTTTACCTGCTCATCGTGAAGAAGAAGTAACAGGAGAAATTATTGATGGACCACAGTCTATCGTTTTTGAGCAAGCTGGTAATCGATTACATGCTCAAAAAGCATTATTAGTAAGTTTATTTAATAATGTAGAAGAACCTTCCTAAAAGGAAGGTTTTTTATATTAAAATGTCGGATGTATATTTGGTTAATCATTTTTATATCATTTATAATAGAAAGAGAAAACTAAATTTGTTATTCAGTGCGTGTAAGGACATACTACATATAAAATATAGTTAAAGAGATGATGAGAGTGAAAACAACTAAGCAAACATATTCGTTTTTTCAGCGGATGTGGAGAATATTAAAGTTTCAATATTATAAGTTGCTTCGATCGCCAGAAGGAGCAAAGAAAGTGTCGTTAGGTTTTGCTATTGGTTTTGGTTTAGAAATGTTAGTAATTTATACAGCATCGCTCGTATATGTAATATTTTATCCAATCGTTCGATTAGCAAAAGGATCATTTCCTGCTGCAGTTATTGGCAATATTATTGGGAAAATATCGTTTCTCCCAGTGTTTTTATTTCCGCTTGCGTATGCGCTAGGGAAAATGATTTATCCATTTCATGTACAACAAATACATCATGAACCATTTACGATATCGGACTTGTTTTCAAGTCACATTTTTACGATGTTAAAGAGCTTATTACAGAGTGAAGTATATGTATTAATTGGAATGACGATTTTAGGAGTTGTGTTCGGTGTAGTTTCATATTTCGTAGTGCATTATTTATATGAAAAGAATCGTAAGTTACGTTTGAAGAACAGAAAGAAAAAAGTGAGAGAACCACTTGTACAAATATAAAGAATGGCACATTCATTTTCTCCTTTGAATATGTTTAAGAAAAAGGGGGAGAGAATGGATGTATTATTACTATGTACCTCAAGTATACCCATATACAAATTATTATCCGGTAAATGATATGAGACAGCAAGTTGGAGTGTATCAACAGCAACAATTTCAGCAATTGCCACAAATACCACCACAACAACCTACGCAAGATCAAAAACCATATTTAACGACATGGCCATATTCAAATGTATACTACGGTAATTATTATGAATCATAAAGCTGCTTCTATTTAGAAGCAGCTTTATGCGTTTGTTTTCAAAATTAAATTTTGAATGGTTTGAAGAGATTGAATGAGCTTTTCGCGCTCTTCCTCAGATAATGTTTGGAAATTTTCTTTTAGTTTGTCTAAAATGAATTGCTGATACTGATTTACTAATAATTTCCCTTCAGCTGTTAGAGAAATTAAAATGACCCGTCGATCTTTTTCGCTATAATGACGCTCTATTAGTTCCTCTTGAATAAGTTTGTTTAATAGAGGTGTCATGTTAGGCCTTGAAATCGCTAGCCGCTTGCCGATTTCGGAAACTGCTAATGTGCCATTTTCATGCAAAAGTAGTAATACTTGTGTATGTGATGGCGGCATATGTCTTTGAGAAGAAAATTCTCCAGGAAGCATAAATTTGCGATAAAAAAGAGGCACTAGCGAAAGAAGATGATCAACAATACGTTCCCACTCGCGTGATTCCATATAAAGGCCCCCTTCCACTTTCATTGTAACAAAAAAGACATGGTATAAAAATAGAATTGTTTCACAGCAGCTTTAATATTTGTAGGATAACACTTGCTTTGTAAATGTATTAGCAATAATCGCATAGCCGTTATCATTTGGGTGCACTTGGTCAAATAGTAAATCTTTTTTATCATTCGATATTAATTTACGAATTGGTAAAACGATAGACGGTTGATTTGCTTTTGAAATGGAATAAACGGATTCATTCCATCCGTCTAAAAACATGTCTGCATAACTTGCGATGGAGTCATCGAGTTGTAACGGGTTATAGAGTTCTGAGAGAATGAGTAAAGCGTTCGGATTTTGATCTCGAACTGTCTTTACAATAGTTTTTATATCCGCTTCAAAATGAGCTTTTTCTTTATTTAACATTTTAATACCATCTATAACACCGACATCACGATTTAAGCGAAATAAATTATTTCCTCCAATATTAATCGTAATTATATTTGCAGCTCTAATTTTTTGCTTTACATCTTCTGATTGAACTTTTTTAGCGAGACGATCTGTAGTAAGGCCGTTTATCCCAAGATTTTCTACTGTAATTGGTTTATGAATTTGTGCTTCTATTTGTCTGGAAGCTAATTCAGCAAATCCACCTTGTGTCGATCCATATCCTTTAGCGAGTGAATCACCTAATACGAGGTGATAAAAGGAGTCGTTTGTTTGCTTATCAATCCAACTTGGAGCAGAGGTTTTCTCTGTTTTGTCTTCAGGTTCGTTTTGTTTTGTCTCATCGTTCTTTTCAAAATTAGAATAAGAAATGATTAGAAGGAGGAGACAAACAACTATTAAGATGACTTTTTTCATAAATTCATCCTCCTTGTAATTGGTAATTGTATCATATTCAGCAATATTAGCAATGTAAGGGCATATTATATGTTTATGAAAAGTTTACAATAACTTTACAGAAAATTTGTTGAAGTTTGTCAAAAAATATTGACGATACGAAAGAGTTTTATATATGATAATGTCAGATAAGGTGAAATGCTACTTAGCGGGAGCTTTATCTCCCGTTAATTGTTAGTCTTCATCAATCGAGCGTTTAAGGGGACTACTCGTTAGCGCAGGATGAAATGAAAATCGTGTCTCTAATAGAAGAAAAAAGGTATGTGATTATGGACCGATAGGGATTCATTTCATTATTTCTGGTAATTGTATAAGGGGGATTTTTTGTGAAAAAGTCAAAAAAAATGCTAGCTGGAGCAACTCTTGCTATAGGTGTAATAGCGCCGCAAGTACTGCCAACAACAGCTCATGCGGATGAGAATACTGGGGAGAGTACAGTTAACTTACGAATTCTAGAAACATCAGATATTCACGTTAACTTAATGAATTACGATTATTATCAAACGAAAACAGATAATAAAGTAGGTCTCGTGCAAACGGCAACACTTGTTAATAAAGCACGTGAAGAAGCGAAGAACTCTGTCCTATTTGATGATGGGGATGCATTACAAGGGACACCGCTTGGTGATTATGTAGCGAATAAAATAAACGATCCGAAAAATCCTGTGGATCCTAGTTATACACATCCATTATATCGTGTAATGAATTTAATGAAGTATGACGTCATCTCTCTTGGGAATCATGAATTTAACTATGGTTTAGATTATTTAAACAAAGTGATTAGTAAAACAAAGTTCCCGGTTATTAACTCGAACGTCTATAAAGATGATAAAGATAATAATGAAGAGAACGACCAAAATTACTTTAAACCATATCATATTTTTGAAAAAGAAGTAGAAGATGAATCAGGTCAAAAACAGAAGGTGAAAATTGGGGTAATGGGATTTGTTCCACCTCAAGTTATGAACTGGGATAAAGCAAATTTAGAAGGAAAAGTTAAAGCGAAAGATATAGTTGAAACAGCGAAGAAAATGGTGCCGAAAATGAAAGCGGAAGGTGCAGATGTTATCGTTGCACTAGCGCATTCTGGTGTTGATAAGAGTGGATACAACGTTGGCATGGAAAACGCATCGTATTATTTAACAGAAGTTACTGGTGTAGATGCAGTATTAATGGGACATTCACATACTGAAGTGAAGGATGTATTTAATGGTGTTCCAGTTGTAATGCCTGGTGTGTTTGGAAGTAACTTAGGTATTATTGATATGCAATTGAAAAAGGTAAGCGGAAAATGGGAAGTACAAAAAGAGCAATCGAAGCCACAACTTCGTCCGATTGTTAATAATGAAGGTAATGTAGGACCTGATCAAAATTTAGTTAATGAAATTAAAGATGATCATCAAGCGACAATTGATTATGTGAATACAGCTGTAGGAAAAACGACAGCGCCAATTAATAGTTATTTCTCATTAGTACAAGATGATCCTTCTGTGCAACTTGTGACAAATGCCCAAAAATGGTATGTCGAAAAGTTGTTTGCTGAAAATGGACAATATAGTAAATATAAAGGAATACCAGTTTTATCTGCAGGCGCACCATTTAAAGCAGGTGGCCGAAACGGTGCTACATATTATACGGATATTCCAGCTGGAACGTTAGCAATTAAAAACGTTGCAGATTTATACGTATATCCAAATACTTTATATGCTGTAAAAGTAAATGGGGCACAAGTGAAAGAATGGCTTGAAATGTCTGCAGGTCAGTTTAATAAAATTGATCCAAAGGAAACGAAAGAACAGCCGTTAGTAAATATAGGCTATCCTACATATAACTTTGATATTTTAGATGGTTTAAAATACGAAATTGATGTGACGCAACCAGCAAAATATGATAAAGATGGAAAAGTTATAAAGGAAAATGCGAATGCGAATCGTATTGTAAATATGACGTATGAAGGTAAGCCAGTAGCTGACAATCAAGAATTTATCGTCGCTACAAATAACTATCGTGGAAGTAGCCAAACGTTCCCAGGTGTAAGTAAAGGGGAAGTTGTATACCAATCACAAGATGAAACACGTCAAATCATTGTGAAGTATATGCAAGAAACACCAGTTATTAATCCAGCAGCCGATCAAAACTGGACATTTAAGCCGATTGTTGCAGATAAATTAAATACAACATTCGATTCTTCACCAAATGCACAAAAGTATATAAAGAAAGATGGGAAAATATCATATGTTGGACCATCTGAAAATGAATTTGCTAAATATGCAATTGATATAACGAAGAAGAACGATGGTGGAGAAAAACCAACAACACCACCAACAGGTGAAGGTAATAATGGAGGAAATCCAACGACACCACCAACAGGTGAAGGCAATAATGGAGGGAATCCAACGACACCACCAACAGGTGAAGGTAATAATGGAGGGAATCCAACGACACCACCAACAAATGAAGGTAATAGTGGAAACAATGCAGGATCTGGACAAACTACAACAGATGATCAAAATACAAAAGAAACAACGACAACTGTAAGTGAAAATAAAGAAGCTGACAAAGATGAACGTGATTTACCGAAAACAGGTGCAAGTGTTGCTTCTACAATTGGAGCGGGTCTTGCATTTGTTGGAGCGGGATTACTTATGTTATTTAGAAGAAAGAAAGCAAATAGATAGTAAAGTGTTGTATAAAAAAAGGATTACCGCAATCGGTAATCCTTTTTTTACTTGTATATTATGAAACTGGTACTGCTTTTTCTTTTTTCCATGAAAGACCGAATCCAGTAAAGCCGACGATAATGGTTACAACTGGACAAGCTAAACAGAAGATTGCGTATGGCAGGTAATCGAATGTTGGAACGCTAAGGACGTTTGTTAAGAATACGCCACTTACACCCCATGGTACGAGTGGATTAATTACTGTACCAGCATCTTCTAGTACTCGTGATAAATTACGACGTTCTAAACCGACTTCATCGTATTTATTAGCAAATGCTTGTCCTGTTAAAACGATGGATAAGTACTGTTCACCAAGTAAGAAGTTTACACCAATTGCAGTTGAAGCAGTAGAAATAATTAAGCGTGTACTATTTTTAACAAAGCTAGAGATGATATTCATCAGCTGCGCGATAATACCCATTCCTTGTAGTAATCCTCCCATGCAAAGAGCTAGGAAAATAAGGGCAACGGACATCATCATACTTTGTAAACCGCCGCGAGATAATAAGCTATCAATATCTTTTATACCAGTTTTAGAAACATAACCGTCCTGCATAATTTTCATTAAATCAGTTAGAGATGTACTAGGTTTGAAAATAAAGAGAATAATGATTCCTACTACGATTCCAGCAAGTAATGTTGGAACTGCTGGAACCTTTTTGAATGCGAATAGGAACAGTAATAAAATTGGAATAAGTGTAACGATAGAAATTGTTGCATTTTTTTCTAACGTGCTAATAAAGGATGTGAAATCAACATTGCCTCCAGATCCACTGCCTAAAATGAAATATGCAATAAAAGCAATAATGAAAGCTGGAACTGTCGTCCAAAGCATGTTACGAATATGTTCAAATAAATCTACACCGGTTACAGCAGGAGCTAAGTTTGTTGTATCAGATAAAGGAGACATTTTATCCCCAAAGAATGCACCAGAAATAATTGCACCAGCGATAAGCGCTGGATCGTATCCAAGAGCACTACCCATGCCCATAAAGGCAAGTCCTACAGTTGCAGCAGTTGTAAATGCACTACCGATACTCGTTCCAACAATCGCACAAACAACAAAAACAGTTGGAACGAAAATTTTCGGAGATACAAGTTGGAAGCCGTATACCATTAAAGTTGGAATTGTTCCAGCTGCGATCCATACACTAATTAATACGCCTACAAGTAAGAAAATAAAAATAGATGGAATCCCCGCTGAAATACTACTGATCATCCCTTTTTCCATAGTAGACCAAGAGATTTTTTTCATAAACCCAAACGCTAATAAAATAACGATACCGAATAAAATCGGGATATGCGGTGAAACTTCTAATTGAATAACACTAAAACCAATACAGAAAAAGATAAAAATTGTTAAAAGAACAGATTCAATTTTTGAAACCATTGTTTTCCCCTCCTAATTAATCGAGAATAGTCTTTTTTATATAAAATTCGCCAATATTGTATATTCCCTTTTAAATTTTAGAATTTTTTGACAAATTACCGGTAATTTGTTAATACTTCTATATGATACGGAAATGATTGGATAAAAAAACGTCCCTGCATATAATTATGCAGGGACGAAGAAATCGCGGTACCACCCTAGCTTGTAAAATGAATGTATCACAAAATAAAGGGTCGTATGATATGCGTTAATAAAATAAAAAACGCCCCTGCAATATATGCAGGGACGAAAAATTCGCGGTACCACCCTAAATTGTGAAACAGTGTCGTTTCACCACTCTTTAGACATAACGGTCTATAACCGTCTTTCACTACTCCTTACGTTTCGTAAAAGAAGCTCCAGGGGGTAATTCATAATTCGCTCTGTACTGGTTCGCACCGACCACCAGCTCTCTGAAATCAGAAATCGAAATACTACTAAATCCTATCAACGCCGATTCATATGATGTTAGTTAAATTTTTATCATATATTCATCATACATGTCAATAAAAATGTGTAATATTTTTTTAGGGAAATAAAGGAGATAGGTTTTAACATTGAAAGATGTGCGTTATAATGAATTCGAAAGGGGAGAAAAGAGTGAAGAAAAAACTAATTCTTTTTACCACCTTACTAGTCATTGGCGGAAGTGCTGGAATTTACACAGCTTTTGCAGCTGAATCAGAGCAGGTGAAGCAAAAGCAAATCCAGCAATCAGAAGTGAAGAAAGTGAAAGAAACGGAAGAGAAGAAGTCGATGGAAAAAGCAGCTGCGAAACTAGGAGTTTCTACTGATGAGAAAACAAAAGAGGAAATTACGAAAGAAGTAAACACAGCTAGATTTGAGAAGCGTCATGATTTATTAATTGAGCATGCAAAACAACTGGGAATTGATACAGAAGGAAAAAAAGATGAAGAGATTATTTTAGAAATCGGAAAGATACAGCATGGAAAGTAGAACAACTTATCGTATGATAAGTTGTTCTTTTTTAAGAACTGTTTAATTTAAAAATAATTGACAGTCTTTTGGATTTAATGTTAACTATATCTATAAACTAGTTAACATTAGGGGTGACAATTGTGACTGTGAATAGTAATACGACTGAAAAATCATCTTATACATATGAAGAATTATCAGAGAAAAATAAAGCTTACGTATGGCACCCATTTACACAAATGAAAGGTTATTTAGAAGAAGATCCTGTCATTATTGAACGTGGAGAGGGAAGAAAGCTATACGATGTAAATGGAAATGAATATTGGGATGGGGTTTCATCTATTTGGCTAAATGTTCACGGACATCAAGTGCCAGAATTAGATGAAGCAATTCGTGAGCAATTAAATAAAATTGCTCATTCTACTATGTTAGGACTTGCTAACGTTCCATCAATTTTATTAGCAGAAAAAATTATTGAGGTTGTACCAGAAGGATTGAAGAAGGTGTTCTATTCAGACTCTGGTTCTACAGCTGTTGAAATTGCAATTAAGATGGCTTTCCAATATTGGCAACATAAAGGGAAACCGAGAAAACAAAGATTTGTTACATTAAAAGAAGCATATCACGGTGATACGATTGGTGCTGTTTCAGTAGGAGCAATAGACTTGTTTCACCAAGTGTATAGTTCACTCTTATTTGAAGCAATTAAAATGCCGTATCCATATACATATCGTTCTCCTTATGGAGATAATAAGGAACAAATTGTAAAAAAACATTTAGAAGAAATGGAAGAAATGCTGAAAGAAAAACATGAAGAAATTGCAGCTATTATTGTAGAACCTTTAATGCAAGGTGCTGGCGGTATGATTACAATGCCGAAAGGATACTTAAAAGGGCTAAGGGATTTATGTACAACATATAATGTTTTATTTATTACGGATGAAGTAGCAACGGGATTTGGGCGCACTGGAAAAATGTTTGCATGTGAACATGAAAATGTGACGCCAGACATTTTAACCGCTGGGAAAGGTTTAACAGGTGGTTATTTACCGGTTGCAGTTACGGTAACGACAGACGAAATATATAATGCCTTCTTAGGAGAATATGAGGAACAAAAATCATTTTTCCATGGTCATAGTTACACAGGTAATCCGTTAGGGTGTGCAGTAGCAATTGCGAATCTAGAATTATATGAAAAAACAAATTTAATAGAAGATGTTGCACGTAAAACAGAATATGTAGCCAAGCAATTAGAAGCGCTCTTTGCATATAAACATGTAGGTGATATTCGTCAGTGCGGGTTAATGATTGGTATTGAACTAGTGAAGAATAAGGAAACGAAAGAATCGTTTGAATGGACAGAAAGAGTCGGTGTGCAAGTATGTAAACGCTCAAGAGATCTTGGCATGATTTTACGACCGCTCGGTAACACGATTGTATTTATGCCTCCTCTTGCTTCTACAATTGATGAGATAGATGATATGTTACGCATTTTATATAAAGCAATCTCAGATGTTACGGAGGGAGAAGAATGAGCGGTTTTTTCATAACAGCAACAGATACTGAAGTTGGAAAAACTGTGGTTGCAGGTGCGTTAGCAGGTGTATATAGAGAGTTGGGATATAACGTAGGTGTATATAAACCGTTGCAAAGTGGACATGTTGCATCAAACCCTGAGGGAGATGCAGCAAGATTAAAAGCATTATCGGGTGTACCGACAAAAGAAGATGAAATTTGTCCTTATTCCATTGAAGAACCGCTTGCTCCGAGACTTGCGATGAAAAGAGCTGGAAGAGTCGTAAAGTTAAAAGACATTATGAGGCACTATGAAGAACTATTAAAAGAGTTTAATAGCGTATTTGTCGAAGGGGCAGGCGGGCTTGCAGTCCCATATACTGAAGATAGTTTAGTAATTGATTTCGCAAAACAATTACAGTTGCCTCTTATTATAGTAGCTCGCCCTACGCTAGGGACAGTAAATCATACTGTCTTAACAATTTCTTATGCACAGGCACACGGTTTAACAGTAGCAGGTGTAATTTTGTCTAGTTGTAAAGAATGTGACAAAGAAAGAGTGCAAGAAAATAAAGAAATGATTGAGGAGTTAAGTGGAGTACCAGTTTTAGGTTTATTACCATTTCTTGAAGGTGAATTTACTAGGGAAAAATTATTGGAATCAGTAAAAGAACATATTATGATTTCAAAATTAGAGGAGTTCATTTAAAATGAATCAAACGTGGCGCACACATCTTCAATCTAAATTACAACAATTACATGAGCAAGGACAGTATCGTAATTTGCATGTAACAGAGCAAGCAGAAGAGACGTGGCTTATTCGAGATAAAAAAAGGTTGTTAAATTTAGCATCAAATAATTATTTAGGATTAGCTGGGGATGAAAGATTAAAAGAAGCTGCTATTGCGTGTACAAAAAAATATGGAACTGGTGCGACTGCCTCTCGCCTCGTTGTAGGAAATTATCCATTGTATGAAGAGGTTGAGAGAAGTGTATGCAACTGGAAAGGTACTGAAAGAGCACTAATTGTAAATAGTGGATATACAGCAAATGTAGGTGCTATATCTGCTTTAGCCTGTCGTCACGATATTGTGTTTAGTGATAAATTAAATCACGCAAGTATTGTTGATGGAATTATATTAAGCGGCGCAGAACATAAAAGGTATCGTCATAATGATTTGGATCATTTAGAGAAGTTATTGAAAATAGCGTCACCTGAAAAGAGGAAATTAATCGTAACTGATACTGTTTTTAGTATGGATGGTGATACTGCATACTTGAGAGAATTAGTGCAGCTTAAGGAGAAATACGGGGCAATCATTATAGTTGATGAAGCGCATGCGAGTGGAATATATGGAATCGATGGAGCTGGGTTATCTCATATAGAAAAAGACATTGCTCAAAAAATTGATATACATATGGGGACGTTTAGTAAAGCTTTAGGGTGCTATGGTGCGTATTTGACAGGCGATGCAATTTATATAGAGTATTTACGAAATATGATGAGAAGCTTTATTTTTACTACAGCCTTACCACCAGGAATATTAGGGGCGATACGAAAAGCAATTGAAATTGTGAAAGAAGATAACGAAAGAAGAGAGAGTCTTATAGCGAATGGTGCATATTTCAGAACCCATTTACGAGAAGCTGGTTTTGATATTGGGAATAGCTCAACTCATATTGTACCGATTGTAGTCGGTTCAAATGAAAATGCTTTACGGTTTAGTAAAAGATTACAAGAGGTAGACATCGCAGCAATTGCAATTCGTCCACCGACGGTTCCAATTAATAGTTCCCGGGTCCGTTTTGCTGTTACGTCACAACATACAATAGCTGATTTAAAATGGGCCATTGACCAAATTATTCACATTGCGAAAGAAGAGGAGCTTTTCGTATGAAAGAGCTAAAGATTATTTTTATCCCTGGATGGGGAATGGAAGAAAATGTTTGGGATTTAGTACTTCCGTATTTCAAAGAATATCCTGTTCAATGCATAGATTGGCGTAACGTGAAAGAGATAGGCGAGTTTGCGGAACGAATAATAGATGTAGCGCATGATGAAAATGTAATTTTAGTTGGATGGTCATTAGGAGCTTTAGCGGCAATTCAAGCCTATAAAAAGATTAAGGCGAAAGGTATCGTATTAATTGGTGGTACTGCTAAATTTACAAATACGAGTGACTATACAAGTGGATGGAATTCTTTGCATGTAGAACGGCTGAAAAAGAATTTGGTAGGGAAGAAAGAAGATACGCTCAAGCGGTTCTATGAAAATATGTTTACGAAAGATGAGTTGAAAGAGAATAAATGTTTTGAAGATATTGTAAAACATTTTAAAGGGGATTCTATTCAGTCTTTACAATTAGGTTTGGATTATTTAATAGAAACAGATATGAGAGGAGAGCTGAAAGAAATTCAAGCACCTATACTATTTATTCATGGAGAGCAGGATGTAATATGTCCATTGTCTGCTGCTCATAGTATGGCGGACAATACAAATGTAACACTCAAGGTAGTAAGTGAGGCAGGACACGCATTATGTATAACAAATTTTGAATATTGTGCAAATGAGGTAATTCAATTTGTAGAGGGGATACGACATGATCAACAAAACGTTACTGCAAAAACGGTTTAACGTGGCAGCTGTATCTTACGATCAATATGCAAATGTACAAAAAAAGATGGCACATTCATTACTTTCTACATTGAATCGACGATATAGTGCAAATTCATCGATACGTATTTTAGAACTTGGATGCGGGACAGGTTATGTCACAGAGAAATTATCAAACTTATTTCCAAAAGCGCATATTACAGCTATTGATTTTGCTGAAAGTATGATTGCGGTTGCGAAAACTAGACCAAATGTAAAAAATGTAACGTTTCACTGTGAAGATATCGAACGATTACGATTAGAAGAATCATATGATGTCATTATTTCAAATGCTACATTTCAATGGCTAAATGATTTAAAACAAGTGATTAGAAATCTATTTCATCATTTGTCTACAGATGGGATACTACTCTTTTCAACGTTTGGACAAGAAACTTTTCAAGAGCTTCACAATTCGTTTCGGAGGGCGAAAGAAGAAAAAAATATACGAAATGAAATAGCGATAGGTCAACGTTTTTATTCGAAAGATCAGTTACGCCATATATGCAAGATAGAAACAGGGGATGTACATGTTTCTGAAACATGTTACATAGAGAGTTTTGCAGAAGTTAGAGAGTTTCTGCATTCTATTCGAAAAGTAGGAGCGACCAATAGTAATGAAGAATCATATTGCCAAAGTCCCTCACTCTTTCGTGCGATGCTTCGTATATACGAAAGAGACTTCACGGGAAATGAAGGGATAATGGCAACGTATCATGCTTTATTTACGTATATAACAAAAGAGGGGAAGAGATGAAATGAAACAAGTACAAACAAAAAGGGATTGGAAAAAACTTGCATACGACGTAGTAGAAGAGAAAATGATTACGAAAGAAGATGCAATAGCAATATTAGAAGCTGATGATACAGAAGTTTTAGAAATTATGAATGCAGCCTACATCATTCGTCATCATCATTTTGGTAAGAAAATAAAATTGAATATGATTATTAATACGAAATCTGGCTTATGTCCTGAAGATTGTGGGTATTGTTCACAGTCTATTATTTCAGAAGCACCAATTGATAAATATGCATGGTTAACGCAGGAGAAGATTGTAGAAGGAGCACATGAAGCAATTCGCCGTAAAGCGGGTACATATTGTATTGTAGCATCTGGCCGTCGCCCGACAGATAAAGAAGTAAATCACGTAATTGGGGCTGTGAAGGAAATTCGTGAAACGACAGATTTGAAGATTTGTTGCTGTTTAGGTTTCTTAAACGAAGATCAAGCAGGACGCTTAGCAGAAGCTGGTGTTCATCGTTATAACCACAACTTAAATACACATGAAAACAATTATGAAAGCATTTGCTCAACTCATACGTATGACGATCGTGTTGATACGGTTCAAAAAGCGAAACAAGCTGGTATTTCACCATGCTCTGGGGCGATTTTTGGAATGGGAGAAACAATTGAAGAACGTGCTGAAATAGCATTTGAATTACAACGTATAGATGCAGATTCTATTCCGTGTAATTTCCTCGTTGCTGTAAAGGGCACACCGCTTGAAGGACAAAAAGAGTTAACACCTGTAGAATGTTTAAAAGTATTGGCGATGATGCGTTTCGTAAACCCAACAAAAGAAATTCGTATTTCAGGAGGTCGCGAAATTAATTTACGTTCTGTACAGCCACTCGGCTTATTTGCAGCAAACTCTATTTTTGTCGGGGATTACTTAACGACAGCTGGACAAGAGCCAACTGCAGACTGGGGTATGATTGAAGATTTAGGATTTGAGATTGAGGAATGTGCACTATAAGATAGAGGAAAAAGCAAACTTGTAAAAGAGTTTGCTTTTTTTGTAAATAAAATGTAATAAAAGGCTATTATCACTTAATACGAATGGGTTTTGAGTGAGAAAAAGAATTTTTGCGGACGAATTTTCCAAGCCCTAGTTGTACATAGTAAATATGTATTTTATATTGGGTTGGAGGATTTTACATGCACAAATACATATTAGCGATTATGACCTGTCTAATTTTAATAAAAGCAATAAGTACTGATCCAGTTAAGGCCGCTGAAAATCCTGAACAAAAAGAGATGCAACAAAGAATTGAACAACATTTTCGAACGAAAGCTGAACATTTTGGATTGAAAACGGAAGGGAAAGATTTAAAGGAAGTACGAAAAGAAATTACTATTATAGAAGAAGCGAAAAAAAGAGAGAATGTATGGAGAACAGCGCAAGCACTTCGTATAAAGACAGAAGGAAAAACGATGAATGAATTAATAAAAGATGTACGAAAAAAAGCGAAAAAATAAAAAGAGGCCGCAGCCTCTTTTTTTATGCCCATTGTTTTGATAAGTGAGCCATTTCAATGGCAGCAACGGCTGATTCATATCCTTTATTACCAGCTTTCGTACCTGCACGTTCAATCGCTTGTTCAATTGTTTCTGTCGTTAATACACCGAAAATAACAGGGATGTCAGTTTGTAGTGATAAAGATGCAACACCTTTTGCTACTTCATTACAAACGTAATCGTAATGTGTAGTAGCTCCACGGATTACAGTACCTAAAGTAATAACAGCATCATACTTTCCGCTACTGGCCATCTTTTTAGCGATTAAAGGAATTTCAAATGCACCAGGAACCCAAGCGACATCAATATCATTTTCTTCTACGCCGTGACGTTTTAATCCGTCTAAAGCGCCGCCAAGTAATTTACTTGTAATAAATTCATTAAAACGTCCAACAACAACCCCAACTTTTAATCCTGTACCAACTAAATGACCTTCGAATACCATAATAAATCTCTCCTTTGATTATAAGTTTAATAAATGTCCTAATTTGTTTACTTTCGTTTGTAAATATGTTTTATTCTCTTCTTTTGTTGGCATTTGCAACGGTACACGCTCGACTATTTCTAAATCGTAACCTTGTAAGCCAGCAATTTTTCTTGGATTATTCGTTAATAATCGTAAACTTTGTAAGCCTAAATCTTTTAATATTTGAGCGCCGATACCATAATCACGAAGGTCAGCAGGGAAGCCGAGTTTTTCATTTGCTTCTACAGTATCGAATCCTTCTTCCTGCAATTTATAAGCGCGAAGCTTATTAAGAAGCCCGATGCCTCGTCCTTCTTGTCTCATATAAAGAAGAACACCTTTTCCTTCACGCTCAATTTGAGCAAGTGCTGCATGGAGTTGTGGTCCGCAATCACAGCGACATGAACCGAATACATCTCCTGTTAAACATTCAGAATGAACACGTACAAGCACCGGTTCACCTGTTGAAATATCACCTTTTATGAGCGCAATATGTTCTTTCGTATCTAATGAGTTAGAATAGCCAATTGCTTGGAAAGTACCGAAATCTGTAGGTAAGGTAATTTCCACTTCTCTTGTCACAAGTGTTTCATGATGGCGGCGATAAACAATTAAATCTTCTATCGTAATCATTTTTATATCAAATTGTTTTGCGCACTGTAGTAAATCAGGTACACGTGCCATCGTACCGTCCTCATTAATAATCTCGCAAATGACTCCAGCAGGTTCTGCTCCGCAAAGTTTTGCTAAATCGACAGCAGCTTCTGTATGACCTGAACGGCGAAGGACACCGCCTTCTTTTGCGATTAATGGAAAGATATGTCCAGGTCGATTGAAATCAGCACCTTTAGATGCAGGGTTTAACAATTCTTGTATCGTAGTTGCACGTTCGTGAGCGCTAATCCCTGTTGTTGTAGAAACATGATCAATGCTCACTGTAAACGCAGTATGATGTGAATCTGTATTATGAGATACCATTGGTTCTAATTGTAGGCGCTCTGCGTACCCTTCCGTAATCGGTACGCAAACGAGGCCGCGACCATGTGTAATCATAAAATTAATTGTTTCTGGCGTAATATACTCTGCTAAAGCGATAAAATCGCCTTCATTTTCTCGGTTTTCATCGTCGCATACGATAACGACTTTTCCTTGTTTTAAATCTTCTAGAGCTTCTTCAATATGATGAAACATTATGTTTCCCCCTTATAGAAATCCGTTTTCTTGTAAAAAGCTTTCGGACATTGACCCCGTTCGTTTTACAGGTTTAGAAATAAAGTGTTCGATATATTTACCAATCATGTCACACTCAATGTTTACGATATCTCCGGCATTCTTTTCTCCGATGACAGATTCGCTTACTGTGTGTGGGATGAGTGAAATTGTTATGGAAGATTCGTCTATATCAAATATCGTTAAACTCGTTCCATCAACAGCAACGGATCCTTTATGCAAACAATAGCGTAGCAATTCATCGGAAATTGCTATTTTGTAATAGACGGCATTGTAATGTTGTTTTTTAGTTAAAATTGTCCCGATGCCATCGATATGTCCTGAAACGAAATGTCCACCAAAGCGCCCGTTTGCAGCCATGGCTCGCTCTAAATTTACTTTAGAGTGTGATTTAAGCAGGCGAAGTGATGTTGATTTCATCGTTTCAGGCATTGCATCAACTGTAAATGAAGTAGTTGTAAAGCTCGTTACAGTTAAGCAAATCCCGTTAACCGCGATACTATCACCTAAATGGACATCAGATAAAATTTCATTTGCATGGATCGTTAATTTCATCGCTTCTCCGCTTTGTTGCATGTTTGTGATCGTTCCTAATTCTTCTACAATTCCTGTAAACATTTCGTCACCTCATTTCGGGCAGTCGCAACAATTTTGATATCATCGCCAATTTGTTTCATCTCTTGAATTTTCAAGGAAAGCGAATCTTGTAATTTTGAAAAACCGTTTCCTCCAAAAAGAGTAGGAGCACCTTTCCCGCCAATTAATTTCGGGCTTATATAGGTTACAATTTCATTGAAATTGTTTGTTTGTAAGAAACTTGCATGAACAGTTTGTCCACCTTCGATGAAGAGAGACAGGATTTGTTTTTCACCGAGTAGATCTAAAACATCTTGAATTTCAATTTGCTTCGTTTTCATTTGGAATATCGCTATATTTTTAGATTCATAAGAAGCTATTTTCTCTTTATTTACATCCTTACCTACAATAATCCATGTCGGTGCTAAAGCATCTGTTATGACATGAGAAGATGGTGGCGTTCGTAAATGGGTATCTAAAATAACGCGAATAGAATGTTTCCCGCCATTTGGAATTCTTGTTGTTAAATGTGGATTGTCGGCTATAACTGTATTCACTCCAACAAGAATTGCATCATGTGTATGGCGATATTGGTGAACGTCAGCGCGTGCTTCTGCACCAGTAATCCACTTACTTTCACCAGTTACAGTGGCTGTTTTGCCATCTAAGCTCATCGCGGTCTTTATCGTGACAAATGGGCGTTTCGTTTTCATGTAGTGAAAAAAGTAGCGATTTAATAAAACTGCTTCCGTTTCAAGAACACCCGTAGTTACTTCGATTCCTGCCTCTTCTAATTTCTTTTTTCCATTACCAGAAACGAGCGGGTTGCAATCAAGGGTAGCAATGACAATGCGCTTAACTCCCTTTTCGATGAGTAATTCACAGCAAGGTGGTGTTTTTCCAAAGTGGCTACACGGCTCAAGTGTTACATAGACGGTAGCGTTTTTGGCTTTCTCACCAGCCATATGAAGGGCATGAACTTCCGCGTGTTCTTCACCAGCACGTAAATGAGCGCCCATTCCGACGATGTTTCCATCTTTTACAACAACAGCACCAACCATAGGATTCGGACTCGTTTGTCCTGATGTCCCCTTAGCTAATTGCAAGGCAATCCTCATATATTCTTGATCAGTCATTCTCTTCACCTCTCCTAAAAAAATCAAAAAACCCCAAGGATTTAATATCCTTGGGGTTTGGGAGACGTGATTTCTAGAATTATAGTTCGAATACGAAAGTACAGGAAAGAAACCTAGCGATGATTGACATTTTTGCATAAGGAAAAAACCTAGCAAAATATCGAATTTTTTAAACGCTAGTTGTCTCTTTTTTATTTCAGTATAAAAAATGAGTATAGAAAACTAAACATATATATAAATTCAAAATGAATGTATAAAAATATGCATACTGAAATAAAAGTGTATTCACTATATAAAAAACTAGAAACATATCCTTCTCCCATCCAGACTATACTGTCGGCCCTAGAGTTTCACTAGATCCACCGTTTTCGAGTTGAAAACGGGTCACGGACTTAGAAGTTTTCACTTCATCACCGCCGGTTGGGAATTTCACCCGACCCCGAAGGATGCTGTTTGGTCAAATTATAGCACAAAAAAGAAAAAAGGCTAGCAAAAAATATTTGAATGTGAAGAATTGTGTGAAAATACATGGAGATTGAAATGGAGACAAAAGTGTTAGAAATGTTGTTAGGAAAAGGAATATCCAGACTTTGATTAAAAGAAAAAACATGCACAAAAAATGTGCATGTCACATACGAAATTACTTTGCCTCTGGTGCTCTAACAACAGATTCGAATTTACCTTTATGCGAAGCATCGCAATAAGGCATATTTTTTGATAAACCACAACGGCATAAAGAAAATGCTGGTTTTGCTGGGAATACATTCCCTTGTGAGTCGACTAATTCCACGTCCCCTGTAACGCGAAAAGAGCCATTATCATTTACTTTAATTTGTACTTTTGCCAACGCTATCCCTCCTTCCCAAACGCTTAATTTCATCATATAATCAAGGGAAGCACTTGACAATATAAAGTGAAACTTTAATTAGTGGAGGGGGTTCATTCCACTGATTATTAGCCTTCACCAATCGGGCGATTACGGGCAGTTAATCTCCCGCCTAACTTCTTTGCTTCAGCTGAATTTTGAGATGGGAGTCTCACTGCCCGTTAACGCGGGATAAAAAGAGCACTTTCTTTGGGAGAGAAGAGAGTGTTATAATGTTTTTTATAACTGACTAGAGTAAGGTGACGAAAGATGGATAAACAATTACTTACATTACGAAATATTGCAAATGAGCGCACGTGGGCATCATTTTTGAATGATAATCATCCATATAGTTTATTGCACTGGTCGATTGCCGGTGTAGGACAAGAAGCGAAGGATGTTTGGTTACTTCAAGATGAGGTAACGTTTCAAACGACAGAATTTCCAACGCTAGATGAAGCTGTGCAATGGATTTCTGAAAACATGGAACAAGTTACAGACGTTTTATCACAATGAAAAAAACAGGCTTATGCAAGCCTGTTTTTTGTTTCTTTTACGTATGTGTTCAAAAATTGATCAAGAGCTGCTTCATACTCCTCTTTATTTTCGTTATAAGAGCAAGCGTGTGCACCGTGTTCTGCAATATAAAGTTGTTTATTATTTTCTTTTGCTTCATATAGAGCTTTTGTCATATCGGCTAAAATATAATCGTCATCTTTACTATGAATAAAGAGAACGGGATTGTTAATGTTTTTTATACAGTCGATTGGTGAAACTTCACGAATTGTATACCCGTCACGAACTTTTAAAAAAGCATTTGCTAATGGTAATAAAGGCCATTTGGGTAAATGGAATTCAACCTTTAAGCGGTGCTGTAATTGCCCATAGAAATCAGAAAAAGGACAATCTGCAATATAGAAATCAGCACCATCTTCTACAAGTCCTGCGTATTGAAGTAGTGTTGCAGCGCCCATAGATTCACCATGAATACCGAGTATTATATTTGTGCCAAAACGACTTTTTAGCCAGTCAACTACTGATTTTAAATCATGTTTTTCATAGTATCCATAGCTTGTTGTTTTTCCTCCGGTTTTACCATGACGACGATGATCATAAATAAGGACATTAAATCCTCTGCTTAAAAATAAGTTTGCATATTTTACAGAGTTCATTTTGTTTACAGTTACGCCGTGACAAAAAACCATAAACTTGTTGGAATGACCTGCAGGAATGTAATATCCATGAAGATCATATCCGAATTGCGAAGGGATATGAATTTCTTCTTTATGAAGAGCGTCAAAATCTTCTATACGAAAATGTTTTTTCGATTCTCTTTCTAGAACTTCTTCCTCTGTTTTTTTCTTCAAGTACATCACTTTATTTGTAAAGAAAATCCCAAGGGCAGTTATCGCACCTAGTATAGTAAACAATGCTGCAAAAAAACGTTTCATACTTTACCTCATCCTCCAAATACCGTTACATGTGATACACTTACATTGTATCACAAGGATAGAAAAGGAGAGAAATAGGAAATGGTGCATATAAAAAAAATTACATCAACAATGAAAGAAAAAATCCGAATGTTCATGTGTGAAAACTGGGGGAGCTCATTGATGGTTTCGCGTGGTAAGGGGCATCAGTTAGAAGAGCTACCAGGATTTGTTGCGTTTTTAGATGACAGAATAATCGGAATTATAACGTATGAAGTGACTGGGAATTTGTGTGAAATTGTATCGTTAGATAGTTTTCAAGAAAGGAAGGGGATCGGGACGAAGCTTGTGGATTGCGTATTGCAAGTTGCTCAAGAAGCACAGTGCCAAGGAGTTTGGCTCATTACAACAAATGATAATATGAACGCGTTACGCTTTTATCAAAAACGTAATTTCATGATGACAAATTTATATGTAAATGCAGTAGAAGAGGCGCGAAAAATAAAGCAAGAAATTCCGCGCATTGGATATGATAATATCCCGATTTTACATGAAATTCAGATGGAGTATCGTTTATTGAAATGATGTAACAATTTTCAGAAATATAAGTTATTAATCTTGACGAATACTGTAATTTAAGTTACCTTAAAATTGTAATCTATTACCATATTAAGGGGTGACGATGTGGCAACTATACGTGATGTTGCAAAATTGGCAGGTGTTTCAGTCGCAACCGTTTCACGAGTTATTAATGAAAAAGGATACGTTCATGACGAAACAGTAAAACAAGTAAAGGAAGCAATTGAGGAATTACGTTATAGGCCAAACAGTGCAGCAAAGCCATTATTTAAAGAGAATTCAACAATCATTGCATTACTTGTAGAGAATTTATGTAACCCATTAAACATCACTTTGCTACATTGTATTGAGGAAATAGCATATAAAGAAGGCTATCAAATAATCGTTTGTAATATAGAGAATAAAGATAGATACATACATATGTTGAAGCAAAATAACGTTGCAGGTGTTATTTTGACAAAATCAGTTTTTAAAAGTCTAGGGAAAATCGAATTCCCATTTGTTGTGATGGAGGAAAAACAACCTCTTACAAATCATTATGAAAGTGGACAGAGGGCTGTTTCTTTATTAAAAGAGAAAGCATGTCACTTTCTTGCTTATTTCGGTGAGGGGGAAGAAAGTGAAGAAATGGAAGAGCGTATATCAGGATTTTTAGACGCTGTTTGGGATGAAGGGATCTCTTATCGAGAAGCATGTGTACAAAGGTATACGAATAAACAGTTTATTACATTATTGCAAACTCATCCGTATATAGATGGAATTGTAGCTTCAAGTGATAAGGTTGCTACCGAGTTAATTCGAGCAGCCAAATTTCTAAATATACATATACCAGAAAAATTAAAAATTATTGGACCGAATGGGAGTATCGAGAGTGAATGGATAGGTCCATCACTACCAGCAATTGAAAATTACGTCGAAGAAGAAGCGAAAATAGCTTTTCAACAATTAAAAGGGAAAATGAAAAAGTAAAAGGTGCGTTTTATACGCACCTTTTACAATGTAATTGCGGCAATAAAGCCAAATATAAGTAACGGTATATTATAATGCAGAAAAGTCGGTACACATGTATCCCATATATGATGATGTTGACCGTCAGCGTTTAAACCTGATGTTGGTCCAAGTGTACTATCAGATGCTGGAGATCCTGCATCACCTAGCGCTCCTGCTGTACCGATAATTGCAATTGTAGCCATTGGACTAAATCCAAGCTGAATGCAAAGGGGTACAAAAATTGTTGTTAAGATAGGGATGGTTGAAAAGGATGAACCAATTCCCATCGTAACGAGAAGTCCGATAACGAGCATAAGAAATGCAGCAAGCGGTTTGTTATTTCCGATGAAATGTGCACTCGTTTGCACAAGTGATTCAACATGTCCTGTTTTTCGAAGAACAGCGCCAAATCCAGCGGCAGAAATCATAACAAATCCGATAAAGGACATCATACGCATTCCACTTGTTAATATTGCATCTGCTTCTTTAAGGGGGAGACTACCACTAATTGATAAGACAATAATCCCCGCCAAGGCACCGAAAATCATTGATTCTGTTGCTAATTGAACAGTTAATGTAGCTGTGATAGATAATAATCCGAAAGTGATGCTTCGCTTTGTATAGGGAACGATTTCACTTTCGGCGGTATGAATTTGTTCTGTTTCATATGTACGAGGTTTTCGGTACGTAATGAATACCGCTACACATAATCCGATAATCATTCCGATTGCTGGAATAGTCATCGCTTTTGGGATAAGCGCGACATCAAATGTAAGGCCGCTTTGGGCAGCATTTGTTTGCAATACGTCATGATAAATTTTTCCGAATCCTGCAGGGATCCACATATAAGGTGTAATTAACCCGAATGTAATAATACATGTGACAAGTCTACGATCTACTTTCAGCTCGTTTAATACTTTTAAAAGTGCAGGAATTAAGATTGGGATGAAAGCGATATGAACAGGGATAACATTTTGTGAGAAACAAGCCATTGTTAAAATGATGAATAAAATCAGTATTTTAGAATAAACTTGTTTTTTTGTGTCTTGTTCGTTGCCAATCCATTTTAATGCGGTTTGAATCATGGCATCTGGAAGTCCTGTTTTAGAAAGAGAAATAGCGAAACCGCCAAGCATTGCATAGCTTAATGCGATAGGGGCACTGTTTCCAAGACCAGTTGTAAAAGTGTTAATTGTTTCTGAAATACCGAGTCCGCCGATAAGTCCGCCTGTTAGAGCTCCAATAATAATGGCGACAATGACTTGGACACGTAACAAACTAAGCAATAGCATGACTGCTACTGCGACGAGTACAGCGTTCATAATAGATATAATCTCCCTAATTTTTATTCTGTTAAGGCAAGTGAATATGAAGCAGTTTGCTATATTTATACATAATACTTGCGACATATTATTATAAAATGTTTTCTATGAAATGTAAAAGAGCCTTTTGTATTTAATGATGAAAAGATAGCTCTTGTTTGATGGATTGTAAAGAATTAGCAAATAGTTCTGGTTCTTCTAGATCAGGAGAATGTGCTGAATTTGGAAACCAAATCATTTTCTTTATGGGTGCTTCAATAACATCACAATATTCTTGAACGAGTGCATACGGAGTTTGATAATCATAGCGACCAGAACAAAAATATACCGGAATAGATAAACTTGAAATAGACGAAAAGAAATCGATTGTCAGCATTTCTTCCCATAAAACGCCAGATTTTAAATTTCCTGCGAGAAACTTGAACCAATCTAATAGCGTATACTCAGGAGAAAAGAAACCTTTTCGTATGAAAGAAAAGGAAGATCCGTTTTGGATTGCGCCTCCAAATGTGCCAAGCCACTTTCTTTGAATAATAAGACGTCTCGTATCTAAAAATGGTGGTTTGCCTAATTTTAAAAGGGAAGCTAATGCTTTTTTATGATCATGTTTTTTGGCAGAATGAATTAAATGTTGATATAGCAATTCTTCATTTTGTTTCATATGTACAATTTGCCCTATACCGATGTAAGCCTCGATATATTTTGGATATTGATGTGCTATGTTAAGCCCAATAATACTTCCCCAAGAATGACCAGCGAGAAATAGTTTTTGTTTGTTGAACCTTTTAAGTACATATTGAATCACTTCTTTTGCATCGGAAACGAATTGTTCGATTGTGAAATTTGCTCCGAAATCTTTCATTGAAAAGGATTTACCTGCCCCGCGTTGATCCCAATTAATAACGATAAAGTGCTTCTCTAATTCTTTTTGGAAATGGCGAATAAATCCGATTTGTGCCATGCCAGGTCCGCCGTGACAGCATAATAAAATAGGCTGTTCTATGTTTTGACCACGCATGAGGAGGAATTGTTTTCGGTTGTTAATCATAACGCTTTCCATCGTAGCAATACTATTAGGAATGAGTTGTTTATTTTCATTATAGAACTGTGGGGTACAGCTACGAAAAAGCATATTGAAAACCTCCTTTTCTGAAATCGTATGAATCGCACAGGCTATTTATTTTGCATATACTGTTAGAAAATCATTGTAACATACCACGCTAGTGTCATTTCAACATGGGAGGAGGGGAAATTGTGACGATTGGAGAAATTATAGATTGTTTAAATAGGCGTGAATCCATCGCTATTATAGCAAAGCGCCTTGAAATAAGTCCGTATACATTATCGAAGAAATTAAGGTGGATTGGATACGAGTATGATGGAGAACGGAAGAAACGTATTTTTGTAGGAGATGGAGAAGAACCACGTCACTTACAACTCCAAGAAGCGACCGCCCTTCAATATGCGAAAACAGATTATCAAGTATTAATTTATGAGCAATTACAAAGCATTTATGAATTATTAAGAAAGAGAGAAGAAGTAAGTGCACCAATTATGAGTAAAAGTACAGAAAAAAAGAAACGTACCTTCTCTATTAATAAAGAAATATTAGCAAGATTAGACATCATATCAGAATCAAAAGGGATTCAAAAATCTAAACTTGTAGAAGAGGCATTACAACAATTTTTACAGCAATATGACTTTAACAACACATCACATTTTGATAATTGAAGAAAAGGATACTGTGTTCATTATAAGAACGAGTATCCTTTTCTTTGTTTCATGTATATTACGGCTAGAATAAAGGATAAGTGCATATCCTTTGCAATGAAAAGTACAGAGTGCGTATTTCGAGCGTACTTAATATATTTTTTGAATTCTACCATCAATAGTTGGTTGAATTGGCTCTTTTACTTGTTTTACATAATCAACTAGTGCTTCAAAGTCATTTGGACCAGTCTTTGCATTTTTACCATTTTTAAATGATACGAATCCATCACCACCAGAAGCTAAGAAAGCATTTGCAACTACGCTATACGTTTTAGATGGAGATAATTCTTCTCCATTTGTTAAGCGTATATTCGTAACCTTTTCACCGTTTGGTTTGCTTGCATCCCAAGTATATTGAATACCTGAAATTTGCAGCATTCTCGTTGTTCCTTTTTGCCATTGTTGATTTAAAATATCACGAATATCTTGACCTGTTAAATCTGCTTTAATCAACTGATTTCCAAAAGGTTGAATGCCGTACAATTCGCCCCATGTAATATCACCAGCGTCTAAGTCATTACGAATCCCACCAGGATTCATAAGTGCGATTTGAGTTTGCATCGTTTGGCGCTGTGCATCGGCAACTAAATTTCCAAGTGTAGATTCACCAGCATCGTTTTGTTTACGGTCAATAGGTGCTGTAGATTTTCCGACTACTTCATTTACAAGAGGTGCGATTTTTTCTTTATATTGATCTAACTTTTGTTTTACTTGTTTATCAGGTTCGACACCTTCATGGTATGTTGTAACAACTTCAGCTTTTTTCTTTACGATATCTTTTGTTTTACGGTCAATTGTTACATCTACGTCTGAGAAAGCCATCCCGTAAGAGTTCGCTTGTACGATAAGTTTATTATTAACAGTACCATTTACATACGTATGACTATGCCCACCGAAAATAACATCAACTTCTGGATCAGCTTCATTTGCAATTCGGTTAAGGTCGCCATTTGTTATACCAGATTCATCTGTCGTTCCGCCAACATGTGCAAGGACGACGATAGATTTAACACCGAGACGCTTTAATTGTTGCGTTGATTTATTAATCGCTTCCACTTCGTCAGTGATCTGTACATTTTTAAGCATAGTAGGCATAACGACATTTGGTGTATCAGTTGTAACGACACCAATGAATCCTACAGGAACACCATCTACCATTTTTACAGTAAATGGTGGTAAGAATAAGCGACCAGTTGATTTGTTATAGAAGTTTGCAGCGACATAAGGGAAGTTTGCTCCTTTGAAATTCCCTGTTTTTTCGTGGTAACCACCGTAAATGAGTCGTTTCATTTCATCGATGCCTTCATCAAATTCATGGTTTCCGATTGTACCTACATCAAATTTTAAGTCATTTAAAAATTCAATCGTTGGTTCGTCTTGTAACAATGCTGAAACTGGTGGACTAGCTCCGACAATATCGCCAGCATGTACGAGAAGTGTATTAGGGTTTTGTTTTTTACGTTCTTTTAAATAAGTGGCTAAGTAATCAGCGCCACCGGCTTCTTTATTATTAATTTTTTTAACAGTATCTAGTTGTCCATGGAAATCATTAATGCCAAGCATTTGTACTTCTATGTAACGGTTTTGTTCGGCTGGAGTCTGAGATGGGGGAGCGGCGAATACACTTGAAAAAGTAATGGTGCTTAAAACTGCGACAGCGGGAATAATTTTTTTCCACATAATTCATTTCTCCTTTTTTTATAATCTGACATCATACGACATAATTTTAATAGATTCATAGGATTATATCTATATAAAAATTTAGTTTTTTTTAAAAATTAACAAATTTACAAATAATGAATAATAGAGTAATGAACCTTTTTTATTGTCGATTTCAGCATGTATCCTCTATAATGGAGAAAAAAGTAAAAGGTGAGCGGTATGAAGAAAAAGAAACAAAGGCAAGTGCAAAGACAATCTCAAATGAACCAACCGAAGAAAGAATCACTTACATTAGGTGATCAATTAAATGATTCACTCATGCAACAATTAAAAAATAAGAAAAAAGAGTTACAAGTGAGAGAAGAGAAAAAAGAGGCAGCAGAACTAGAAAGAAAGCGTCAAGAGCAAAAAGAACGTGAAAAGAATAAATCATTTGAAGAACTGTTAAGTGAAAGTAATCTTACTTGGAAAGACTTTAAATAATAACGAAAATGATCAGTGTATATCGCTGGTCATTTTTTTGACGAGCTTGTAAGAAAAGGGGAGTTAAAATGAGAAAAATTGTAGTTGTACCATATGAAAATCATTGGATTGAAAAATTTCAAATGGAAGCTGAAAGATTGAAGTCTGTGCTGCCAGAAACAGTGGAGATTCATCATATTGGCAGTACATCAGTGCCAGGACTAGCAGCTAAACCTATTATCGATATGATTATGGAGGTAGAAAGTATCGATCGTGTAGATCGTTGGAATGAAAGATTTAAAGAGCTTGGTTACATCGTAAAAGGAGAAAATGGTATTTCAAGACGCCGTTATTTTATTCATGGAACGGAGGAAAAACGCTCGTATCACTTACACGTGTTTGAAAAAGGAAATCCTGAGATAGTAAGGCATTTAGCGTTTCGTGATTATATGATGGCGCATTGTGAAGAAGCAAAGGCGTATGCAGTTTTAAAGAGAGAACTAGCCGAAAAATATACATATGATGGCACGTTATATACGGAAGGGAAAAACGAGTTTGTACGTAATATTGATGAAAAAGCAAAAGAATGGAGAAAAGGAAACGTAAATAATTGAGTTCGTATTTTTAGTGTATAAAATTATTATGTCAACTATACGTATATTTTGACTTTTTGGATGAATCTTGTTGAAATAAAGTAGTGGTTTATAAAATGTAACAATGAAAGGGAGAACGACTGTGCATATTCCAACAACTACACTTCATAATGGCGTGAAAATGCCGATGATTGGTCTAGGCGTCTATAAAGCGAAAGAAGGCGACGAAGTAAAGCAAGCAGTAAAAACAGCGTTAGAAGTTGGATACCGTTCGATTGATACAGCAGCTGTATATGAAAATGAAAGCGGTGTCGGTGAGGCAGTTCGTGAATCAGGAATTTCGAGAGAAGACATATTTATTACAACAAAAGTTTGGAACGACGATCAAGGATACGAGGAGACACTCGAAGCATTTGAAAACAGCTTAAAGAAATTACAGATGGACTATGTAGATTTATATTTAATCCACTGGCCAATTAGAGGGAAGTATATTGAAACGTACCGAGCTTTAGAAAAATTGTATGAAGAAGGTAAAGTACGCGCGATTGGTGTTTCTAATTTTCATAAACATCATTTAGAACTGTTATTACCAAATTGTAAAGTGAAGCCTATGGTAAACCAAGTGGAACTTCACCCGATGTTAACACAATTTGAATTGCGTAATTTCTGTGAAGGTGAGCAAATTCAAATGGAAGCGTGGAGTCCGTTAATGAGGGGCGGCGAAGTATTCGAGCACCCAATTATTCAGGGGATTGCTAACAAATATGAAAAAACACCCGCACAAGTTATATTACGATGGGATATTCAAAGTGGGATAGTAACGATTCCTAAATCTGTGACACCATCTCGTATTCAGGAGAATTTTACTATCTTTGATTTCTCATTAACTGAAGAAGAGATGAATCAAATTAATACGTTAAATCGCAATTTACATGTAGGAACGAATCCGGACAAATATGATACGTTATAAAAAAGACTGCCTCCTAATGTTTAATGTTGGGGGCAGTCATCTGTTTTTATCAGTAAATCGATATTTTAACGGTGCAAGGCATATGAATCATGCTTAACGATTTTTTGAAGTTGTATATATTCTTCTTTTGTTACAGGTAACTGTTGGCAAGCGTGTACATTTATCTGTAATTGTTGAATAGAGCTTGCACCAGGTATAACAGCTGCAACAGTTTCGTTATGTAAGCAATAGTGAATAGCTGTTCCTGTTAAAGATTTTTCTCCGATAACTTCTTTTACACTCCCGAGTGCAGTGTTTAATTCATCGTAAGAATAAGAGAGATAGTCCTTTTCTTTTACTCTTTCTATCTTTCTTGCATTGTTGTCAGTTAAAATTCCTTTCGCAAGTGGTCCGCGGGCAATGACACTAATTTGGTGTTCATTAAGAAGTGGGAACCATTCTTCTGGACGACGATTTAAAAGGCTATATTCCATTAGTACACTAACGATATTTGAGCGTTTTGCATACTCACGGATGACATTTGGACGTATAGAAGAAATACCGTAATGGCGAATAATACCTTCTTTTTTCAATTCTTCAAAAGCTTCAATAGTTTCATCTATCGGATCTTCCAGCGTTCCGCCATGAAGTTGATAAAGGTCAATATAATCAGTTTGAAGTCTACGTAAACTTTCTTTTACTTCGGCTTTTATGTAGGCTTTAGAAGGGTCCCAAGCCCAGCCGTTTTTTTCTTCTGTCCATCGATTTCCAACCTTTGTTGTAAGAACAATTTGGTCTCGTTTTCCCTTCAATGCTTTTCCAACAAATTCTTCGTTTAATCCATAATCATATAAATCCGCTGTGTCAAAAAAATTGATTCCTAAATCGATTGCTTCATCGATAATGCGCATAGCTTCTGTTTCAGATGTGCCGAGAGACATACAGCCAAGTCCCATTTCTGTCACAAATAAATCTGAGTTTCCTAATTGACGTTTTTTCATAAGTCAACCTCCTTTCCTTTATTGTACGAAAGGGAAAAGAGGTTGACAAACGTTTACTTTTTATTCGCTGTAATCCACTCTTGTACGGTTGTATACTCTTTGCCATATTGTTTTAGTTTATGGCGAATTTGCCATGCTTTGCCGACTAACGTGATGCGATTTGGTAAAATATAAACTTTCATTTCTATCACGCTCCTTTCAATGTGGTAAAATGTATGAAGAAAGAATAGGAAATAGAACAGGGAGATGAAATAGTATGAGTAATCTTGCAGAGAGAACGGTAAAAACTGAGCCGATTTTTGATGGTAGAGTTATAAAAGTTCGTGTTGATGATGTAGTATTACCAAATGGAGAAATGAGTAAACGTGAAATCGTAAATCACCCTGGTGCAGTTGCTATTATTGCTATTACTGATGAGGGGAAAATTGTGCTTGTTGAGCAGTACCGTAAAGCGCTTGAGAAGGCGATTATTGAAATTCCTGCTGGGAAATTAGAACCTGGGGAAAAGCCAGAGGTGACAGCAGTTCGTGAATTAGAAGAAGAAACAGGATATGTATGTGAAAATGTGGAGCTCATTACTTCTTTCTATACATCTCCAGGATTTGCAGATGAAATTTTATATGTATATAAAGCGACAGGTTTGACAAAAAAAGAAAATAAAGCAGCTTTAGATGAAGATGAGTTTGTGGAATTAATGGAAGTATCATTAGAAGAAGCGATTGATCTTATGAAAGACCTTCGTATCCATGATGCGAAGACGATGTTCGCTGTGCAATATTTACAATTACAAAAATAAAACACTCGCCAAAGGCGAGTGTTTTTTAATTGATTTTTGCATATACACGTGCATCACGTAAGCTACCATCTGGCGCAAGGAAATCATTTTCCATTGTACCTTCTAGAATAAATTCTAAACGTTCTGCTAAGTTACATGCATTGGCATTTGTTGCATCAGTACGAATTTCAATCCTTCTAGCACCTAGCTTATCAAAGGCAAATTGAATGGCACCTTTAACAGCTTCAGTCATATAGCCTTGTTTTGTATAAGCACTATGGAGCCAAAAATGAAGTGAAAACTTTGGAATATCCCAGTTTTCAGGCTTGAGCGTAATAGCTCCGATGAATGTACCGGATACTTTATCGTATAAGTGAAAATCAAGTGTTTCACGAAGTAAAAACTGCCCGTGAGCGTTACGAACGATTTCTTCAGCACTCTCTTCTGTTTCAGCGTCAATTGGCATCCATGGTACTAAGTCTTCTAGAGAAGCTTGGATTGCTTCATATACTTCTGCACCATCACCTGGAAACGGCTTGCGAACTTGTAAGCGTTCAGTTTGAAATAATGTTGGAAAATCTAATAATAATGGTTTCAAGAGAAATCCCTCCTATTCTCTACTTTTTAGTTTAGCAAAGTAGAGCGGAATTTCAATGTTAATTCGTCATACTTTTTTTCTTTCTTTCATACATTTTTAGTAAGAGTGTGAACGGAGGGAAGAAAAATGTGGCGAAAAACTTGGCAAAACCGCGTAATGTCTCACATACAGGAAAACTCTTCATTATATATATTTAATGCTGTTTTATTATTGATGGGAGTAATATTTGGAGCTATTCTTGTGAATAGTTTACAAATGAATCAAAAGCAAGATTTATCATTTTATTTACAACGTTTTTTTGGACAAGTTTCTAAAGGAGAATTTGCTATTGCAGGCGAAATGTTTCGAGAAAGTTACTTTTCGCAATTAAAATATATCGGCTTTATTTGGATTTTAGGGATTTCAATTATTGGGTTGCCCCTCATTTTTATTTTATTATTTGTAAAAGGAGTAGTTGTTGGATTTACAGTAGGTTTTTTAGTAAGTCAGCACGGATGGAATGGATTATTATTAGCATTTGTATCTGTATTGCCGCAAAATTTAATTATCATTCCAGTCTTTCTCGTTATGACAACAATTGCTGCAAGCTTTTCCTTACGTATGATTAGGCATCAGTTTATTAGGAAAATAACCGAGCCACTATTACCATTATTAATTCGTTATACATGCTTCTTTCTAGTGATCGGAGTGGTGTTAGCTCTTGCTTCTAGCGTTGAAGCATATGCATCACCAGTTTTAATGAAAGAAGTTGTTGAGGCTATTAACAAAAAATAAATATTTTTTGAGAATAATTATCAATTTGTTTTTATTGTTTTTCTTTTGACAGAAGCCCTTCTTCTGATATAATGGTGTAAGAGTGGCGAGGAGGGAGTAGTACCGAATGGAAGAAAGAATTGAACGAATTAAGAAGCAATTACATGCAGCGAGCTACAAATTAACACCGCAACGTGAAGCAACAGTTCGTGTGCTGCTAGAAAATGAAGAAGATCATTTAAGCGCAGAAGATGTTTACCTCCTTGTAAAAGAAAAGTCGCCAGAGATCGGATTAGCAACCGTCTATCGAACTTTAGAACTATTATCTGAGTTAAAAGTTGTCGATAAGATTAACTTCGGAGACGGTGTTTCACGCTATGACTTACGCCAAGAAGGTGCGCAGCGTTTCCACCATCATTTGATTTGTACACAATGTGGTGCTGTACAAGAAATACAAGAAGATTTACTTGGTGAAGTGGAAAGGAAAGTAGAACGAGACTGGAGCTTTAAGGTGAAAGATCATCGTTTAACATTCCATGGGATTTGTAAAAACTGTCAAGAAAATGAAACGGATGAAAAATAACCTTTTCCTATTTATCTAGGAAGAGGTTTTTTATTTGAATAAGGTATAAATTGGTGAAAGCTTGGCATATGTTGTAATAACTTATATTTTGGAGGAATTTACAATGCGCCGAGCTTTAAAATTAACTTTTGATGGAATAAAAGTATTTTTATTATTTACAAGTTGTACGATTTTGTTTTATTTCGCTATACTATGGATAAATGAAGAATACGAAAGCTATCATCGTTATGAAAAGCCAAAAGAAGAGACTGTAGAAAAAGTATCAGGGAATGAAGAACCGGCAAAGGATGCTTTCGTAAATAGAATGATGTTTTTCTATGAAAATGGGGAGTAGTGTAGATTGGAAGATCAATTAAAAGATTTTATTCATTATATGATTGTCGAAAAGGGATTAGCGAAAAATACAGTAGTATCTTATGAACGTGATTTAAAAAGCTATGTAAAGTATTTGCAAAATGTAGAACAGATGAAAACCTTTCATGAAGTGACACGTTTGCATATTGTTAACTTTTTGCAGTATTTAAAAGAAAACGGAAAATCTTCGAAAACATTAGCACGTCATATTGCATCAATTCGTTCATTTCACCAATTTTTACTTCGTGAAAGAGCGGTAGAGCACGACCCATCAGTACATATCGAAACGCCGCAAGGAGAACGAAAGTTACCAAAAGTATTATCAATCGATGAAGTAGAGGCGTTACTGCAGACACCAAAAATGACAAGTGCTTTTGGGATTCGTGATAAGGCAATGCTAGAGTTATTGTATGCAACAGGACTTCGTGTTTCAGAATTAATTGCTTTAAATTTAGAAGATGTACATTTAACGATGGGATTTGTTCGCTGCATTGGGAAAGGGAATAAAGAAAGAATTATTCCATTAGGAAGTTTAGCGACAGAAGCGATTCAAAAGTACATTGAAAAAGGAAGAAGAGAATTGATGGGTAAAAAAGTAGTAGATGCACTATTTTTAAACCATCACGGTAATCGATTATCAAGGCAAGGTTTTTGGAAAATATTAAAACGATTAGCGAAAGAAGCGAATATTGAAAAAGAACTTACACCTCATACGTTACGTCATTCTTTTGCTACGCATTTATTAGAAAATGGGGCAGATTTACGTGCGGTACAAGAAATGCTTGGACATGCAGATATTTCAACGACGCAAATTTATACGCACGTTTCAAAAGCTAGATTAAAAGATGTATATAAACAGTTTCATCCGAGAGCATAGTTACTATGCTCTTTTTTCATAGATTAAGAAGAGTAAGCCGTTTCACAGAAACTTCACAAACATTTCGTATATTGTTTTCAGCAGAAGACTGGAATATTACAATGTATTTCCTCTATACTAAATAAAGTGAAACTTTAATCAGTGGGGTTTTTGTTCATTCCCACTGATTATTAGTTGAACCAATCGGGCTTTTACGGGCAGTTGATCTACCACTTAACTTCTTTGCTTCAGCGGAATTTTGAGGTGGGAGTCTTACTGCCCGTTAATGCGGGATAAAGTATAAAGGAGGAAATGATGATGAAAAAACTGATTATAACTTTATTTATCGCGATGCTAGCGTTGGCTGGCTGTAATACAAACAAAGAAGAACCGAAAAAAGAACAGAAACTTGAAGCTGTAAAAGTAGCAGTCCAAACAAATCCGAAAGAAATTAAACCAGGTGAAAAAACAGAAGTACAAGCACTTGTTACACAAGGAAAAGAAAAAGTAACAGATGCTGATGACGTAAAGTTTGAAATTTGGAAAACTGGTGACGAAAAACACGAGATGTTAAATGGTAAGCATAAAGGAAAAGGTGTTTATGCAGTAGAGAAAACATTCGAAACGGATGGCGTATATCATATTATCGCTCATACAAATGCACGTGAAATGCATGTAATGCCAGAAGTAAAAGTCGCTGTAGGAAACGCAAAAGTAGAAGATGCGAAAAAAGAAGAGGCACATGGTGATCATAAAAGTGACACAATGATTCATCTTATGGCTGGTGACATAAAAGCAAATGCTGAATCAACGATGAAAGTTCATTTAAAGCAAAAAGAAGAAGCGTTAACTGGTGCTGAAGTGCAACTTGAGATTTGGAAAGATGGCGTTGAAAAGCACGAATTTATTCCAGCAAAAGAAGGGAATAAAGGAGAGTATGAAAGTAAACATACTTTCAAAGAAAACGGTGCTTACAAAGTGAAAGTACATGTAAGAAAAGGCGAACTGCATGAACATAAAGAAGAAACAGTAGAAGTAAAATAAAAAGCAGCTCTTTAGAGCTGCTTTTTATTTTTATATGAAGAAATAAATCATAAAATAATTAGCACTTCTTCGCCGAATGGATTACAATAGAAGTGTGAATAAAATAAGAAATTCTACGAAAATGTATTAAAAAGAAAGCGTAAACATGTTATGATATCAATATCAGATGTCTGACATCTGACTTAGAAAAAACTAGAAATGTTTTTGAGTCGTTTCAAGTAAAACGAAATAGGTTAGAGAATGATTTAAAGAAGTACTGTTTGACAATGAGAAGGAAAGAGAATTCTTATGAATAACAGTTTCACTTTATAGCGTTTTGAACATACTACAAGAAGTAGAACTGAACTTATAGGAGGTCGCAGTTATGAATAAATATAAACGTATATTCCTAGTCGTAATGGACTCTGTAGGAATCGGTGAAGCACCAGATGCTGAACAATTTGGTGATCTAGGTTCTGACACAATTGGTCACATTGCTGAACATATGAATGGATTACAAATGCCAAACATGGTGAAATTAGGTCTTGGTAACATTCGTGAAATGAAAGGTATTTCTAAAGTAGAGAAACCACTTGGATATTACACAAAGATGCAAGAAAAATCTACTGGTAAAGATACAATGACAGGACACTGGGAAATCATGGGCCTTTACATTGATACACCATTCCAAGTGTTCCCTGAAGGATTCCCGAAAGAATTACTTGATGAATTAGAAGAAAAAACAGGCCGTAAAATTATCGGTAATAAGCCAGCTTCTGGAACTGAGATTCTTGATGAACTTGGTCAAGAGCAAATGGAAACAGGCTCTTTAATTGTTTACACTTCTGCAGATAGCGTACTACAAATTGCAGCACACGAAGAAGTAGTACCACTTGATGAGTTATATGAAATTTGCAAAATTGCACGTGAATTAACACTAGATGAGAAGTACATGGTAGGTCGTGTTATCGCTCGTCCATTCGTTGGAGAACCAGGGAAATTCACACGTACACCAAATCGTCATGACTATGCATTAAAACCATTTGGTCGCACAGTAATGAATGAATTAAAAGATAGCGACTATGATGTTATTGCTATCGGTAAAATCTCTGATATTTATGATGGTGAAGGGGTAACGGAATCACTTCGTACGAAGTCTAATATGGATGGAATGGATAAGCTTGTAGATACATTAAACATGGACTTTACAGGTCTTAGCTTCTTAAACTTAGTTGACTTTGATGCATTATTTGGTCACCGCCGTGATCCACAAGGATATGGAGAAGCACTGCAAGAATATGATGCACGTCTTTCAGAAGTATTCGAAAAACTAAAAGAAGATGATTTATTATTAATTACAGCAGACCATGGTAATGATCCAGTACATCCTGGTACTGATCATACACGTGAATATGTACCGTTATTAGCATATAGCCCAAGCATGAAAGAAGGCGGACAAGAATTACCACTTCGTCAAACATTTGCTGATATTGGTGCAACTGTAGCAGAAAACTTCGGTGTGAAAATGCCAGAATACGGAACAAGCTTCTTAAACGAGCTAAAGAAATAGGGGGATAAACAAATGAATCGTGAACTTATTACAAAATCAGCTTCATACTTAAAAGAGAAATTTCAAGAAACACCACAAGTAGGACTAATCCTTGGATCTGGACTAGGCGTATTAGCAGATGAAATCGAAAATGCGGTAACAGTGCCTTACAGCGAAATTCCTGAATTCCCAGTATCAACTGTAGAAGGACATGCAGGTCAATTAGTATTCGGTACACTTCAAGGTGTAACAGTAGTAGCAATGCAAGGACGTTTCCATTTCTACGAAGGATATGACATGCAAAAAGTAACATTCCCAGTTCGTGTTATGAAAGAGTTAGGTGTAGAAACTGTTGTTGTAACGAACGCGGCTGGTGGTGTAAATACATCGTTCGAGCCAGGTGACCTTATGTTAATTTCAGATCACATTAACTTCATGGGTACGAATCCATTAATCGGACCAAATGATTCTGAAATGGGTGTACGTTTCCCTGATATGTCTACATCATATACGACAGAACTTCGCGAAATGGCGAAACAAGTTGCAGCAGACTTAAACATTAAAGTACAAGAAGGTGTATACGTTGGAATGACAGGTCCTGTATATGAAACACCTGCTGAAATTCGTATGCTTCGTACACTTGGCGGAGATGCAGTTGGTATGTCAACAGTACCTGAAGTAATTGTAGCTCGTCATGCTGGTATGAAAGTACTTGGTATTTCTTGTATTTCAAATATGGCAGCTGGTATTTTAGATCAGCCACTTCACCATGATGAAGTAATTGAAACGACAGAACGTGTTAAAGCAAACTTCTTAGCATTAGTAAAAGCAATCGTAAAACAAATGAAGGGGTGACTTCACAATGAGAATGGTGGACCTAATTGCAAAAAAACGTGATGGACAAGCATTAACGACAGAAGAAATTAACTTTATTATTGAAGGATATACAAATGGTGATATTCCTGATTATCAAGTAAGTTCACTTGCAATGGCAATTTTCTTCCAAGATATGAATGATCAAGAACGTGCAGATTTAACGATGGCAATGGTAAATAGCGGTGATACAATTGACTTATCAGCCATTGAAGGGGTAAAAGTAGATAAGCATTCAACAGGTGGAGTTGGTGATACAACGACACTTGTATTAGGTCCATTAGTAGCTGCTTTAGGTGTACCAGTTGCGAAAATGTCTGGGCGTGGTTTAGGACATACTGGTGGCACAATTGATAAATTAGAAGCAGTTCCAGGATTCCATGTGGAAATTGAAAATGATGAATTCATGCGTCTTGTAAATGAAAATAAAATTGCTGTTATCGGTCAAAGTGGAAACTTAACACCTGCTGATAAAAAATTGTATGCACTTCGTGATGTAACGGCAACAGTAAACTCAATTCCGCTTATTGCAAGCTCGATTATGAGTAAAAAAATTGCTGCTGGTGCAGATGCAATTGTTCTTGATGTGAAAACTGGAGCAGGTGCATTTATGAAAACAGATGAAGATGCAAAACGTTTAGCAGAAGCAATGGTACGTATCGGTAATAACGTTGGCCGTAATACGATGGCTGTTATTTCTGATATGAGTCAACCACTTGGTGAGGCTATTGGTAACGCATTAGAAGTACAAGAAGCAATTGATACATTACAAGGTAAGGGACCGAAAGATTTAGAAGAGTTATGTTTAACACTTGGAAGTCAAATGGTATACCTTGCTGGGCAAGCTTCATCTTTAGAAGATGCGCGTGAAAAGTTAATTGAAGTAATGAACAACGGTAAAGCGTTAGAATCATTCAAAACGTTTTTATCAGCACAAGGCGGAGATGCATCTGTTGTTGATGATCCTTCTAAATTGCCACAAGCACAATTTAAAATTGAAGTAGAAGCGAAAGAGGACGGTTATGTATCGGAAATCGTTGCAGATGAAATCGGAACAGCAGCAATGCTTTTAGGAGCAGGACGTGCAACGAAAGAATCTGAAATTGATTTAGCAGTTGGCTTAATGCTTCGTAAAAAAGTAGGGGACAGCGTGAGAAAAGGTGACTCCCTTGTTACGATTTACGCAAACCGTGAAAATGTTGAAGATGTAAAAGCAAAAATTTATGAGAACATGAAAATCTCTAAAGAACACGTAGATGCACCAACTTTAGTACATGGAATTGTAACGAAGTAATAAAGTGAAACTTTAATCAGTGGGGGCTTTATCCCCACTGATTATTACCCTTCACTAATCGGGCGTTTACGAGCAGTTGATCCCAGACCTAACTTCTTTGCTTTCGCTGAATGTTGAGGTAGGGGTCTTACTGCACGTTAATACGGGATAAAAAAAGGCTGAGGAGATTTCTCCTTGGCTTTTTTTACTATTTTTTGTTTATAATAATAGTGGGTGAAATTATGATTAGAATATGTGCAGTAACAAAAACAGATGAAGTATTATATGACGTTTCGCTAGAAGAAACAACGAAAGACCATATTGTATGGTATTGGCTAGATTTATATAAGCCAACGAAAGAAGAGTATACATATATTTTGCAAGACCATTTTAAGTTCCATCCCCTTGCAATTGAAGACTGTATAGAATATGTACAGAGGCCAAAAGTTGATTTTTATGATGGATATAATTTTTTAGTTCTACATGGATTTGGTGAGGATGGATTAGAACCGCATGAAATCGATTTATTTATTAGTGATCGTTATATTGTTTCTTTCCATTTTTCTCATAACAATGCAATCGAAAGAGTATGGAAAACACTTGGTGAAAAGAAACGTATTAAGAAAGGTCCTTTGCATGTGGCACATACAATTATTGACCAAATTGTAGATGACTATTTCGCACCTGTTTATTACATTGAAGACCATTTAAATGCGATTGATGATAATTTAACGGGTGAGACAGCAGGAAGCGTGCTAGAAGAGGTATTTGATATACGTGCGGATTTATCTAAGCTAAGGCGGACAATTATTCCGATGCGTGATTTATTGTATCGTATTTTAAATTCAACTCGTTTTTACGGCATAAGTGATCATGAGATTTACTTTAAAGATATACATGACCATTTGCTTAAATTAACTGAAATGATTGAAGCGAGCCGAGAGTTGACGGCAGATATTCGGGATAGCTACTTTTCATTAAACTCACATCATATGAATAACATTATGAAAACACTAACTGTTTTCTCTACTATTTTCATGCCACTAACATTTATTGCAGGAGTATATGGAATGAACTTTTCACATATGCCAGAGCTTGGTGGGAAGTATAGTTATTTTATTTGTTTATTGTTAATGGCGTTAATTGGTGGCGGAATGATGGCCTGGTTTTATAAAAAAGGATGGTTTAAGTAAAAAACACCGAGGTATTCACCTCGGTGTTTTTTTATTTAACCAATAGCATGTAATACAAACATGGCTAAGAATAAGCATGTAACGATATACATAGATGGTGCGACTTCTTTACGCTTTCCAAGTGCAACTTTTAAGATAGGGTAAGCAATAAATCCGAACGCAATGCCATCAGCGATACTATATGTGAGCGGGATCATAACGATAATTAAAAACGCTGGAAATCCTTCTGAAAAGTCGTTCAGAGGAATTTGTTGAATGCTTGTAATCATCAGACCGCCAATAATAATTAAGATTGGTGCAATGGCACTATCAGGAATTAATTTGACAAACGGAAGAGCGAACAGTGATGCAAAGAATAACATCCCAGTAACGATAGACGTCAGACCTGTTTTTCCGCCTGCAGTAATACCTGCGGCACTCTCTACTGTTGAAACGGTAGGACTTGTGCCAAATAGACCACATGTCATTGCTGAAATCGCATTGGCTTGGTAAGCACGTGGGAATTTGCGGTCATCTTCTAATAAACCGTGCAGAAGTCCCATGTTCTCAAAAATAAGCACCATGCTTAAGGAGAATGTTGCAATCCAAAACGGTAAGGAAGAAAGTTTCCCAAATGACATAGCTCCAAACACATCGCCGTAATTAGCGAATGAGAATGAACTATTTCCCATTTGACTCGTATCAACAAGACCAAATAGCCATGCAATACCAGTTCCTATTGCAATCGTCCATAAAAAGTTTCCACGTACGTTACGAATAAATAATACAAGTGCAACGATAAGAGTAAGCAATGTCGCAAGAACGACAGGATTACTTAATTTCCCCATTGCAACAGCAGTATTTGGATTCGAAACGACTAAACCACCTTTTTGCAATCCGATAAATGCTAAAAACAATCCGATACCGACAGTAATAGCTTCCTTTAATGACTTTGGAATCGATACTGAAAGCACGCGAGCAATTGGTGTAAACGCAGCAATTGCAAAAATAATACCAGAGATAAAGACAGCTGCTAATGCTTCTTGCCAAGTTAAACCGAGCGTATGCACAGCTGTGTACGTGAAGAATGCATTTACACCCATACCTGGGACAAGAATAGCAGGTGCATTTGCCCAAAATGCCATGAGCAGACATCCGACAAATGAACTGAAAACAGTTGCTAAAATTCCAGCCTCAAGTGGAATGCCGGCATCTGATAAGATTGACGCATTTACAATCATTATATATACGATTGTGAAAAATGACGTAACTCCAGCTAAAACTTCTTGTTTTGGTGATGTTTCGTGTAAGCCTAATTTAAATGTTCTTTCAAGTATTCCTTTCATGTTAAACCTTCTTTTTCATATCCCTCTCCCACCCGTGATATCTCTTTTGTAAGAGCTCACCGTCCTTTATTATATCAGAACATCATGTTTTTACAACAACGAAAATGATAACGTTTACTTATAAACGAAATTATTTATAAATACGTAAAAATAGCCCGTATAGTTGAAATGATTTCTAATTCTCCCGATTGAATAGGTGGAGCTGTTTGCGCATGCAAAGTAGCATAGGAAGCAATCTCCCGTGGTAATTGAGCAGATTCTTCAACGAGTGAGAGGGGGACAGGATTAATATTTAAATTGTATGTACTCGCAATAGCACGAGCTTTTTCTACCGCTTGATGCAGAGCCTGAATAAGAGCTTGCTCATAATATTTATTTGGATGAGATATTCGAAAACGTAAACCTTTTGCTAAATTTGCTCCATTTGAAACGGCTATATCATATACTTCCCCTGCTTTTTGTACATTTAAAACGGTAATTTCATACAAATGTTCCACACGATATCCTTGTAGTAACGCTTTATCATTTACATACTCGTATTGAGGAGTGATCGTATAAGAAATCGTTTCTATATCTTTATCAGCAATACCAAGCTGTTTAAGTGCATCCAGCAATTGTTTTGATTGTACTGCATTTTCTTCTTGCGCTTGTTTCACATTTTTACTATCAGTTCGAATGCCAAGTGTTAATAGAACAACATTTGGTTTCGCTTTGACAACACCTTCACCTTGTACAGTAATAGTCGCTTCTTTACCAGTATTAGCTGTGCGTACGTTGTGTAAATAAGGATTCATTCCACCCTGCATTTTCCATCACCATCCTTTTTATATGTATATGTGTGAACAAAAAAGAAATTTATATGAAAAAAGTTACATAAATGAGAATGTTGAGGAAAGAAAGCATATACAACATAGGTATTTATAGATTATAATATGTGTAAATATGATAAAAAAGGGACGAGGCTATTGAACGAAAAAAGAGAAACGCTGATTTTAGATTTATCTGCATCATTTCGAAAAATGATACGTTTATTACAAAATGATATTAATACACGTTTTGCAGAACATATGCCATATAATGAATTTTCTGTATTACGTGCGTTATTTTTAAACAGTCCACAGATGGCTTCGCAAATTGCGAGTGAAGTAAACGTAACCTCCAGTCATATTACAGCTGTTACAGATCGTCTCGTACGAAAAGGGTTTGTAGAAAGAAAGCGTTCAAATTCAGACCGTCGTATCGTGTACTTAGAAATTACAGAACACGGAAGAGAAGTAACTGAAAAACTTGAAGCTGTGCGTAAGGAATACTATAAAGAGAGATTTAAAGGTTGGAGCGACCAAGAAATAGAAATGGTATTAGAATTATTTGGCCGCGTATTATAATAAATGAGGATAGGAAGCTAAAGCTTTCCTATCCTTTTTCTTTTGAATAAAAATATTTTGAAACTCCAATACTTTAATTAAAAAGAATCGGAGTGAAAAATTATGAAACGTATTTTTACGCTTTTCATTATGATTGGAAGTATGTTCTGCTTTAATAAGTTCGTGGATGCCGCAACGCCAATTCATGTCGTTCAAAAAGAATTACAACATATTTCAAATAAGCAACCTGTTTTATATTCAAAACTATGGATTCGTTCTATGCAGAATGCCATTTTATTTCATCATAGTGATAACATGCGGCATGAAGATACGATAAGCAATGTGACAAAGTCTTCTCTTGTAAAAGTAAAACAAATTCCACTTCAGAAAGCATCACAATACATCCCGAGATTATCACAATATATTTCTAAGTTTGAGGCTGAAAATGTTCAAGTGTATTATGTTGCAGCTCGTTATGAAGTGAAAAAAGAAAATCCGTATCAGTTAAATGGAATGAATTATTTTATGCAAGTGTTTATTCAACAAGGGGGAGAATGGAGAATTGCTGAAAGTATAGTTGCTCCAACAGATCAAATCGTAGCAAATGGTGACGGATTTGGAACGAAGCAAGAAAAAGAGTATGGGAAAAGAAGAGAGAATGTGAAATAACCTCCTCAATAAGAGGAGGTTATTTTATTTGAAATTCCAAGAGACTTTCCATTTTAATATTTTAGGTAGAAGGAAGTAGGTAATTATGCTCGTCACGAAAAATCCAATGTAAAAATTCAGTAATGATTTGTCTCTCCCCAAGACTAAACCACCAACTATTCCCATAAAGAAAATAGCAAGGCTCATAACTATTTTTTGAAACTTCGGATATAGTAAGAAACTTCCATTTCGCTCATTGACTGAACGAACATATAAATATAAACTGAGTGGTAACAAAATAATGATATATATAATAGGTGCAATCAATAATTTTGCTGAAGGGATTTTTGTAAAGTTTGGTTCGTTATGACGCACTCCATCATCATCAATATAAGAACTTTGTGGATCGTAATCAAAGCGAATAGTAAAATTTTCTGCCGGACCAGAAATCCGCATGTTTTCCATAACCCGATGCATATTGCCATTGTTCTCATGAAAGTCAATATTTGAGTGGACAGCGATGACTCCTGAGATAAGTGTTGGAAGTAATAATGGGAATATGAATATAGCTGCAGTGAGAAGTCCTTGCGAGATAAGATTCCCAGTTATTGTCCCTATACATAAGGCAAGTGTATAAATAGCAATTAATACAATTAACATGTATATAAAATAAGAATGAAATGGGGAAAATACTTGATATTTATTATGAAAAGTTAACTTTTTCATAATAGCAAATAGTCCCCAGTTTATACTAACAGCTGCTACAATGTTACAAATACCAAACAACCATTTTGTCATAAAAAGGTGTGAACGTTTAAAAGGCATAGACCAAAGAAAATCGATGGAGTTATTTTGCCTTTCCCAACCTATTAACGTACAGGCTAGAATGATAAGTGCACCACCTTGAAAGATGACAGGGTCCATAAGTAATAAACCGAAATTGTAATGATATACATATTCGCCTTCTTTTTGCATTTTTAGAAGGTATTGTTGTTCAATCGATGCCAAATAGTATTTGTATGACAAATTGTATAAGCTAACGAACCAAAAGAGCCATAAAACATATTTACTTTGTTGATACGTTCTTAGCCATAGTGCTTTTTGAAACATAGGATCTCTCCTTTAAAAAACTTTATAATTTGTTAGGCGTGATAATACAATATAAGTAATGATTCCAGCGAGAAACAAACCGATATAGTAGTTAAATAAGAAACTAAATTGATTTATTTTATAGCCACCTAGTAATGCAAAATAAATGGTTGTTCCCCATATCCATATTCGTAAATGTTTTTGGAAAATAAATATCTTTTGAGTGTTTTCATTAGGCGATCGTGTATATAAAAATGAGCCAAGTAGTAAGTAAAATATTGTATACAAAATAGGGACTAACACTGATTTAGCCGAATAATACGTATAAGATGCTGGATCTCTTAAAGTAGTTGGGTCATTTTCTTTTTTGCGCGATTCAGGATTATATTGGTAATAGATCGCGAAATTATATATTGGTGCAACTATATTTGTTTTTCGATTGATTTCATCAAGCTGGTGATACAAGTTGGTATTTGTAGTATCTGTAGCCTGTAAATGGTTTATTGTAAAATTGTACAATAATGGAGTAAATGTAAGTCCCATTAGTAGCCATGGAATACAAAAAGCGATTTGTGAAACAATGCTCCCAGTAAAAGTACCGATACATAATGCAGCTGTATAGACTGCAACATAAGAAACAATTGCATAAAGAAAGTATCGATGAAATGGACTGAATGTTTGATACTCAAAATGAATGGTTGTTCTATAAATAATGTACATAAGGATCCAGTTTACAAGGAGAGACCCTATAATCCATAGTGAACCGAAAGCCCATTTAGAGAAGAAAATATCTTTTCTTGTAAATGGCATTTCCATAAGTAGGGTATTAGATTGGTTGCTACGTTCCCAACCTATTAATAGACAAGCTAAACAAATAATAAGAATAGTTAGCCAAAAACTATTACCTGTATTTGACAAAAAAGCATAATAGTAATAGAAAGTCCCCTTTTCTGAGAGTTCATAATAATTAGCAAGTTGTTGCTGAGCTGCTTTATAGTATCCGAAAGATAAAAGATAAAGTGTACTCAAGAAAAAGAGTAATACAGCATATTTCCCGCGTTTCCAATTCCACATCCATAGTGCCTTATGAAACATACCCATCCTCCTCAAGTATCGTAACGAAGACATCTTCAAGTGACATTGTTAACTCTTCAATAAGTATTGGTTGCTCTTTATAAAACTTTTCAAGCGTTGTAGCAACATTTCCTTCGATTAAAATCGTAAATACTTTTCCTGTTTGATTTAATATTTTAATATTGCTTAAGTTTTCTAGTTTTTGAGGTAATGACCGTTCATAAGCTACTTGTATTTTTGCAAATCGTGATTTTGCATCATCAAGTGAAGTAATAGATGCCACGGTATGGCCTTTTAACATAATGATTGTATCTGCAATTTGTTCCACTTCATCTAAATGATGAGTTGAGATGAAAATGGTAATCTCTTTTTCTGCAACTTCTCCAACGAGAAACTGCAAAATCTGTCTTTTAACGATAGGATCGAGCCCATTTGTCGGTTCATCTAAAATGATATACTCTGCTTTTGTAGCAACGGCTAAAATGATCGCAAGCAGCGCTTTCATTCCTTTTGAGTAACTACGAATCCGCTTGTTTGGTAAGTTAAAACGTTCAAGCAGTTCGTAGAAATATGATGCATCAAATGCTGTATAAACTGCTTTATAAAATTTCACGATTTCTTTTACTGTATATCCGTTCAGTATGTTAGTAGAATCTGGGACATATACGACCTTTTGTTTCATTTCAGGATGCATATGAATATCTGTATCTTCATATGTAACCGTGCCTTCATCTGGGTCTAAAATGCCGATCATCGTTCGTAATAAAGTTGTTTTCCCCGCACCGTTTCTTCCGAGTAATCCGACGATACTACCTTTTTGTAATGTGAAAGAAACATCGTCTAAAATCGTTTGATTATCAATTGTTTTCTTCAAACTTGTCACTTTCAGCATCCATATTTCCTCCAATCTCTTTATAGTATGAATTTATCCAATCATGAATTTTATCTTTCGTAATCCCAAGATAAGAGGCTTCTAGTAATAATTGATGAAATTGCTTTTCAACCATAGCGATTTTCCTTTCGTCTAATGTTGGGGTAATCGATTGGGATACAAATGTTCCTTTTCCTCGTAACGTTTCAATAATCCCTTGTCGCTCTAATTCTTGATACGCTTTACTCACTGTATTTGGATTTATAACAAGTAATGAAGCGAGCTCGCGTACAGAAGGAAGTTTATCACTTGGAGCTAACATGTTTTTTAATACGAGTTCTTTTATATTTTGAACAATTTGTTCCCATATCGGAGTGTTGCTTCTTGGATCAAGTTGAATATGCAAGAGCAATGTCTCCTTCCTCATATGTATTAAGTGTACTAATGTGTGTAATACACTTAATACAATATAGGGTATGAATGTATTTGTCAACTGAAAAAAATAGAAAAATATGGTATTAAAAAATAATAAATTGGAAAAAATAGGTCTGATATAGAATGGAGGGTTAGTCATGAAGCGAGTTTTTGGAATACTTGTTTGTTTCATGTTATTGCTTTCTGGTACTTCAGTTAGTTTTGCACAATCTGAGAAAACGAAGCAGGAGAAAACAGAAGAAACCGCGCCGAAGTTAGCGGAGCAAGCATCGTCAGCAATCGTAATTGAGCAAGATACAGGTAAAGTTTTATTTGATAAAAATCCGAATGAAAAGTTACCACCTGCTAGTATGACAAAGATTATGACAATGCTATTAATTATGGAACAAGTTGAAAAAGGAAAACTAAAACTAAACGATAAAGTTAGAGCAAGTGAACATGCAGCTTCAATGGGTGGATCACAAATCTTTTTAGAACCTGGGGAAGAGATGACCGTAAATGAAATGCTAAAAGGTATTGCCATTGCATCTGGAAATGATGCATCTGTTGCAGTAGCAGAGCATATCGCTGGTTCAGAAGAAGGATTTGTAAATATGATGAACAAAAAAGCGAAAGATTTAGGGTTGAAAAATACACATTTTCAAAACCCGACAGGTCTCCCGGCTAAAGATCATTATTCTACAGCAAATGATATGGCTATAATGGCGAGAGAATTGATGAAGTATCCACTTATTCGCAAATACACAGGTAAATACGAAGATTATTTACGAGAAGATACGGATAAGAAGTTTTGGCTCGTCAATACGAATAAGTTAGTGCGTTTTTATCCTGGAGTAGATGGTGTAAAAACGGGCTTTACAACAGAAGCAAAATATTGCTTAACAGCATCGGCTGAAAAAAATGGCATGCGTGTTATTTCAGTTGTTATGGGAGCACCTACATCTAAAGAACGGAACAATCAAGTGACGAAGCTTCTTGATTATGCATTTGGTCAATATATGACGAAGAAAATGTATACGCGCGGTGAAAAAATTAAGACTGTACAAGTAGGAAAAGGTAAAAAAGAAAAAGTAGATTTAGTTGCATCAGATAATGTGTCTCTTCTTATGAAGAAGGGCGAAAATATGGACAAAGTAAAGCAAGAAGTAATTGCTGAAAAGAAAGTGAAAGCACCGATTAAAAAAGGTGATGCACTTGGCACGCTTGTTATTAAAAAAGATAAAGAGGTTTTATTAAAACAAACAATCGTAGCAAAAGAAGATGTTGCTGCAGCAAGCTGGTGGGAGTTATTTAAAAGAAGTTTTGGGATGTTTTCAACATCAAAATAGCGGCAAACATTTTGCCGCTTTTCTATTCGTATGTAAGTAAATAATTGTTGAATGGTTTCACTTTATGGCGAAATAGTTCTTCTTTTGTCAGTAGGAAGGATTCTTATGTTGTATCACGAAAATCTTTATGTATGTAAATGAGTAAAGTTTGAGCATAAGGAGGAAATCGTGTGAGTCTTTCCATGCAATTAGAAGTAAAACGTGACGTCCTATGTGTGAGACTAGCGGGTGAATTAGATCATCATACTGCTGAAGAGTTGCGAACGAAAGTGACAGATATGATTGAGACACATGGTGTTCATCACATTGTTTTGAGCCTAGAGAACTTATCATTTATGGATAGTTCTGGTTTAGGTGTGATATTAGGCCGATATAAGCATGTAAAGGGATTAGGTGGAGAAATGGTTGTTTGTGCAATTTCACCGCCTGTTAAGCGTTTATTTGAAATGTCGGGCTTATTCAAAATTGTTCGCTTAGAAGAAAGTGAAGCGCACGCGCTCGCGACGTTGGGGGTGGCATAAATGAGAAATGAAATGAACCTTCAATTTTCAGCATTAAGTCAAAATGAATCATTCGCTCGCGTTACAGTGGCAGCATTCATTGCGCAACTAGATCCAACGATGGATGAGCTAACGGAGATTAAAACTGTTGTGTCAGAAGCGGTTACAAATGCAATTATTCATGGATACGAAGGAAATGCAGAAGGTACTGTTTATATTTCTGTAATTTTGGAAGAGGCAATGGTGAAACTCACGATTCGAGATGAAGGGATTGGCATTTTTAATTTAGATGAGGCAAGACAACCCCTTTTTACAACTAAACCTGAATTAGAGCGTTCCGGAATGGGATTTACTATCATGGAAAATTTTATGGATGAAGTAGAAGTTATTTCAAACGAATCTTTCGGGACAACAATCCATTTGACAAAATACTTATCAAATAGTAACGCTCTATGCAATTAAGGAGAATAGCCTATGGACATAGAGGTCAAAAATGAGAAGAAGAAACCTCAGTTAAAGGACCACGAGCTAAAAGCGTTAATTCAAAAAAGTCAAGGTGGAGATCAACAAGCAAGAGATACGATTGTTCAAAGTAATATGCGTCTAGTATGGTCGGTTGTACAGCGTTTTTTGAATCGAGGATACGAACCAGACGATCTATTTCAAATTGGATGTATTGGGCTCTTAAAATCGGTAGATAAATTTGATTTATCTTTCGACGTGAAATTTTCAACATATGCAGTTCCAATGATTATTGGAGAAATTCAACGATTTTTACGTGACGATGGATCAGTGAAAGTAAGTAGATCTTTAAAAGAAACAGGCAACAAAATTCGAAAGATGAGAGACGAGCTTTCGAAAGAATTCGGAAGGGCTCCAACGATTAATGAAGTAGCAGAGGCGCTAGAACTAACACCTGAAGAAGTTGTTCTGGCGCAAGAAGCGAGTCGTCCTCCTTCATCGATACATGAAACCGTGTATGAAAATGATGGTGACCCTATTACTATTTTAGATCAAATTGCAGATCAATCTGAAACGAAATGGTTTGATAAAATAGCTTTAAAAGAAGCAATTAGAGAATTAGATGAACGAGAACGTCTTATTGTATATTTGCGCTATTATAAAGATCAAACCCAATCAGAAGTAGCAGAGCGCATAGGTATTTCGCAAGTACAAGTTTCAAGACTTGAAAAGAAAATATTAAAACAGATGAAAGATCGAATAGATGAATAACTGTCTATTCGATTTTTTTATGACTTTAATAGGAGGGAGTTGTTAATTTTCGCGAAAATTAACAGAATTTATTGATAATTTAGTTAATTTAAAATATAATCCAAGTATGAACTTGTCATAAAGGGGGAAGGAAACATGGAAACGAGGCAACAATGGGGAACGAGGGCTGGATTTATTTTCGCAGCGGTCGGCTCAGCCGTTGGATTAGGAAACATATGGCGTTTTCCTTATACAGCGTATGAAAATGGAGGAGGTGCATTCTTTTTACCGTACTTATTTGCATTATTAACGACTGGTATTTCATTGCTAGCATTCGAATTCGCTCTTGGGCATCGTCATCGTGGTTCTGCACCACTTACATTCTTCCGTATTCATCCACGTGCTGAATTTATTGGATGGTGGCAAATGTGTGTAACGTTTATCGTTTCAACATATTATACAGTAATTATCGCTTGGTCTATTTCGTATACGTATTTTGCAATTACTGGAGCGTGGGGGAAAGACACGCAATCATTTTTATTTAAAGAATATTTACATGTTGCAGATAAACCAGGGCAATTTGGGGGGCTTGTGCCAGAAGTATTAATTCCGTTAGCTCTCGTTTGGATTATTGTGCTTGGCGTTGCATTCAAAGGCGTTAAAAAAGGAATCGAAGTTGTTAACCGCATTTTTATTCCTTTATTAGTTGTTATGTTTTTAATTATCGTTGTTCGTGCAGTGACGATGGAAGGTGCGATGCAAGGGTTAGATGCATTCTTTAAACCAGACTGGAGTCGTATTTTTGATGGGAAAGTATGGCTTGCTGCTTATGGACAAATTTTCTTTAGTTTATCTCTAGCATTCGGAATTATGATTACGTATTCTAGTTATTTACCGAAAAACTCAGATACAACAAATAATGCTTTTATTACAGGGTTTGCAAATTCAGGATTTGAATTATTAGCCGGAATTGGAGTTTTTGCTGCTCTTGGATTTATGGCAAATAACATGGGGGTACCAGTTGATAAAGTTGCGAGTGCTGGCGTAGGGCTTGCGTTTGTAGTATTCCCACAAATTATTAATGAATTACCGATGTCACCGTTATTTGGAGTATTATTTTTCTTATCGTTAACTGTTGCTGGAATTACATCACTCATTTCACTTGCGGAAGTATGTTTTGCGGCTGTATCTGAAAAATTTAGTTTGAGTCGTCAAAAGACGATTGGAATTATGGGAACACTTCTCGTGTTAGTTTCTCTTGTTTTTGCAACACGTGGTGGGCTTATGTTTCTAGATGTTGTTGATTATTTCGCTAATAATTTTGGATTAATTACAATTGCACTAGCTGAAGTGGTTACGATAGGTCTTATCTTGCGCCGTCTACCTATTTACCAAAATCATGCTAACTTTGTATCTGATATAAAATTAGGAACGTTTTGGAGAGTTAGTTTACTCGTTATTACTCCACTCATGTTAGGGTATATGTTAATTGATGGTGTAATCCAAAATATTAAAAAGAACTACGGAGATTATCCGACGGAATTTGTTGTAACATATGGTTGGTCGATAGCGGCAGCATTCCTTCTAGTCGCACTAGTCATTGGTTTGAAAAAATGGAATGCACAAATACATTCAGATTCTGCCCAGCTTGAAAAAGAATGGAAAGATCGAGGTGTTTCATGATGAGTGGATCAGCGATTATGATGATGGTTATTGGTATCGTAGTCATTTGGGGAGGACTTGCATTAAGTATCGCAAATTTATTTAAGAAAAAGGCATAAGCTAAAAACATCTGTACCGAAACGGTACAGATGTTTTTTTATGAAAAAATTGTATTAGAAAAAAATTCAATAACCATACTACAACTACGAGGAAGAGTGAAGGGGTGAATGAAAATTGGAAGGAACGATTTATATTAAAATGCGCAATCGTTTAAAAATTTCTCCTGCGTATGAAATAAAGCTGAGTGATGTCGCTCAACTTGCAGGAGATTCTTTTGTAGTTGAGTCTTTACAAAATGAAATAGTTTACAACGTAACAGCACATGATAAGACGCATGTTGTAATTGATGTTATGAAAGTAATTGAAATTATTCAACAAAAAGCATCTCATGTACAAATTAATTTACTAGGTTCTGGACAAACTCTTGTTGAAATTATATATGAAAAAAAGAAAGTGCCCCCAATTTTCTTTGGGCTTGTATGGTTGTTGTTGTTCATTGGGGCGGCCCTTGCGATCATTTATTTCCATGAGGATGTAAGTATGCAACAAGTACACCAGCGGTTATATTACATGATTACTGGAGAGTTTAAGGAGCAACCACTATTATTTCAAGTTCCCTATTCAGTAGGTCTTGGATTAGGTATGGTTTTATTTTTTAATCATGTATTTCAAAAGCGAATTAATGAAGAGCCGAGTCCGTTAGAAGTTGAGATGTTTCAATATCAACAGTCGCTTGATCAATATGTAATTGTTAATGAAAACAAGGATAACACGAAACAGCTTGCCGATGATTGAATGTGGGTTTGTTATATTAATTGGTTTAGCTGGCGGGATTGCAGTAGGTAGCGGATATGTTGCCTTTTTGGCTGTACTTGGTATAATCCCTCGTTTAGCTCAATTAACGAGAAGTGGAAAGCATATTCAATATTTTGAGTGGGCTGTCATTGCGGGAACTTTAACTGGGGCTTGGTGTAGTTTGAAAAACATTACATTTCAAACATCGCAATATTGGCTTGTAATATTAGGTTTATTTTGTGGTACATTCATTGGAATGCTTGCTGCGGCATTAACGGAAGTATTAAATGTTTTACCTATTTTAGCGAAACGAGTCGGGGTAGAGGGGAAAATTGTTGTTTTACTCGTTGCTCTTGTACTTGGCAAAGTAATAGGCTCATTGTTTCACTGGATTTATTTCGTAAAGTAGGAGGCAATATATAAATGACAAACCGAAAACTGAAAGATGATTACATAAATAAAGTGAAGGAGTACCATCCAAAGCCAAACTATTTACTAAATTGTGTGAAGGCATTTCTTGTAGGTGGGCTCATTTGTACAGTCGGAGAAATATTGATGAAATTTTATATACATTATTTTCACTTTAGTGAACAAGAGGCAGGAAATCCGACAGTTGCAACTCTTGTTTTATTGTCGGCGATTTTAACAGGATGTGGTGTATATGATAAAATCGGTCAATTTGCTGGAGCAGGATCGGCAGTACCAGTTACAGGATTTGCAAATTCTATGGCGAGCGCTGCGCTAGAACATAAGAGTGAGGGGATTGTTCTAGGGATTGCTACAAACATGTTTAAGCTTGCAGGAAGTGTTATCGTGTTTGGCGTTGTTGGAGCATATATTATCGGATTAATAAGATATACTTTTAAAATTTTTATGTCTTAAAGGAGGGGCGAGTATGAGGTTGACAGGAAAACAAACGTGGGTATTTCAAAATGATATTTACGTAAATGCAACGGGTACTGCTGTCGGTCCGAAAGAAGCTGAAGGCCCTCTTGGAAAATATTTTGATATTTCATATAATGACTTGCATTGTGGAGAGGAAAACTGGGAACTTGCTGAACGAAAATTAATGTCAGACTCAATGCAACAAGCAGTGCAAAAAGGGAATATAAAAACATCACAAATTGATTTCTTTTTAGCGGGCGATTTATTAAATCAAACAGTGACAGCGAATTATGTTGCGCGTCAGTGGGGGATTCCTTTTTTAGGAATGTTTAGCGCTTGTGCGACGTCAATGGAAACTTTAGCAGTTGGATCAGCATTTATAGACGGTGGATTTGCGAATCGTGTCTTAGCTACGGTGAGTAGTCATAATGCAACGGCTGAAAGGCAATTTCGTTATCCAACAGAGTATGGGGGACAAAAGCCAGAAACCGCAAATTCAACTGTTACAGGTGCAGGGTCCATATTAATTAGCAAAGAAAAAAGTGCAATTAAAATTACGGCAGCTACGATTGGAAAAGTGCAAGATTTAGGAATTATGAACCCTTTAGATATGGGATCGGCAATGGCACCAGCTGCTGCTCATACAATCCAACAGCATTTTGAAGATTTAGGAAGAAGCGCAGCTGATTATGATTTGATTGTTACTGGTGATTTATCGGCTGTTGGGACACCAATTGCAAAACAACTTTTACTTGAGGAAGGTTATGACCTTGGGCATATATACAATGATTGTGGATTAATGATTTATGATTCAAATCAAGAAGAAGTGTTTGCAGGTGGCAGTGGTTGTGCTTGTTCCGCTGTTGTCACATACGGCCACTTATTACGTGAAATGCAAAAAGGGAATTTACAACGCATTTTTGTCGTTGCAACGGGGGCTTTATTGAGCCCAATGATGATGCAACAAAAGGAAACGATTCCAACAATTGCGCATGGTGTTGTGTTTGAAAGAGTTAAAGGAGAGTGAATTGTGGATTTTGTATATGCATTTCTTGTAGGAGGAGCGATTTGTGTAATTGGACAAGTATTGTTAGATTTTGCAAAGTTAACACCGGCCCATTTAATGGCAAGTTTTGTAGTTGTCGGAGCCATTTTAGACGGATTCGGATTGTATGATAAGCTTATAAAATTTTCAGGTGCTGGAGCAACAGTCCCTATTACAAGTTTTGGACATTCACTATTACACGGAGCAATGCATGCGGCGGAAAAACATGGGTATTTAGGAATTGGTATCGGCATGTTTAGTTTAACGTCTGCGGGCATTTCCGCAGCTATATTATTTTCATTTTTTGTAGCACTTATATGTAAACCGAAAGGATAAATCAAATGAGACGAAGGGTTGTTTTGGTAACAGATGGAGATGAATATGCAAAGCGGACAATTGAGCTGTTAACAAAGGAATTTGGGGGCAGGTGTATTTCAGCATCGCAAAGTAATCCAACCAAATTGACAGGGAAGAAAGTTGTTGAGCTTATTATGCAAACGCCATATGACCCTGTATTTGTCATGTTTGATGACAGTGGATTTATTGGAGAAGGATCTGGTGAAAAGGCTTTAAAATATGTAGCCACACATAAACAAATTGATGTACTTGGTATTTTAGCGGTAGCATCTAATACACATCATTGGGAATGGGCGCGTGTAGATGTAAGCGTAGATCGGAATGGGAATTTAACAGAATACGGTGTTGATAAATTTGGACTTCCAGATGGTGAAATTGGCAGGATTAGTGGGGATACGATTTATTGTTTAGATGATTTGAATGTTCCAGTCATTGTGGGGGTCGGTGATATTGGCAAGATGTGTGGAAATGATGAATGGGAGCGAGGATCACCTATTACTAGAAAAGCAATTCAATTAATTTTGGAAAGGAGTGGGTTTTATGACGAAGCCTAAAAAAGTGAATATCCCGATTTCGTCTTTTTTAAGTGATAATGAAAATTACTTAAAGCAAACTGTTGGATTGGGTGTCACATATGATGTTGGTATTCGTAAATTTCAAATTTTAAACAAAGAAATTGGTGTGTTATTTGTAAATGGACTTTGTGATACGAATTATATTATCCCTATTTTAGAAGAAGCGGTGGATACAAATGAAATAAGGGATGTAGAAGAAGATACAGTAAAGCTTTTAGAGAATCGTTTAATTCATCAACAAGTAAGTAAAGTAAAAACGATGGATGAAGTAATGCTCCAAGTATTATCAGGGCTTATTGTTATATTTGTGGAAGGTGAAACGGAAGCTTTTGCAATTGATGTTCGTAGTTATCCGGGGCGGACACCGACAGAACCAGATACAGAAAAGGTAGTACGTGGTGCAAGGGATGGTTTTGTTGAAAATATTGTTGTAAATACAGCGTTAATCCGTAGAAGGATCCGCGACCCACGTCTTCGAAATGAAATGGTTCGAGTAGGGGATAGATCACAAACCGATATTTGTATTACATATGTACAAGATGTTGCAAATCCAGATTTAGTGAAGATTATAAAACAAGAATTAAATAATATTGAAGTAGATGGGATTACGATGGCGGATAAAACGGTGGAAGAATTTGTAGTCAAACAAGGTTATAATCCATTCCCGCTTATTCGCTACACAGAAAGGCCAGATGTAGCAGCGAACCATTTGTTAGAAGGACATGTGTTAGTACTTGTTGATACATCACCAAGTGCTATGATCACTCCAACAACATATTTCCACCATTTACAGCATGCAGAAGAATTTAGACAAAATCCAGCTGTAGGTACATTTTTACGTTGGGTACGTTTTTTAGGTGTTATTTTCTCGTTATTTTTATTACCATTTTGGTTAGTATTTGTATTTGATCCAACTCTTTTGCCACCGAATCTTGCTTTTATTGGACCGACTAAGATGACGCATTTACCAATTTTATTACAAGTGTTAATGGCAGAGGTCGGACTTGAGTTTTTAAGAATGGCTGCCATTCACACTCCGACGTCGTTATCGTCTGCGGCGGGGTTAATTTCTGCTATATTAATTGGTCAAATTGCCATTGATGTAGGGTTGTTTGTACCAGAAGTTATTTTATATGTAGCTGTTTCGATGATTGGGGCATATGCAACACCGAGCTATGAATTAGGACTAGGAAATAAGGTTGGGAAATTGTTTGTAATTATTTTAACAGGTCTCTTCCATGAGATAGGGTTTGTAATTGGAATGACGATATTGATTTTATTTTTAACGTCTATAAAAAGTTTACAAACACCGTATTTATGGCCGTTTCTACCATTTGATTGGGGCGCGTTAACGAAAATTTTACTCCGACCAACTATGTCTAGTTTAAAAGTGCGTCCTAGTATTGTGCGACCTCAAAATGTAAGAAGACAAAAATAAACGGGATTATGCTCCCGTTTATTTTTTTATTGAAAATTTATTTTTTTTTAACAAAAACCAAACATTTTTTGTGTACACTTAGAGTAGATATTGTGTATGAAAGGGGAAGAGGACATGATTAAATTATTTGTAAGTGATTTAGATGACACGCTCGTTTACAATGTGAATGATATGCAAAAAGAAGATGAACGTGCACTTTGTTGGCTAGCTGAAAAAGGGACAAATATTTGTTTTGCCTCTGGCCGCTTTACTCACCGAATTGATGAAGTCGTAAAAAAGTTTTCATTCCCGTATTACACAACAGGTTTAAATGGGGCGACAATGTTACTGCCGGACGGTAAAATATTTCATGAATCAAGTTTTGAAGATAGTGTTGCCCAGGAAATATATCGATATATACATAACAAAGGACTAGCAGATATTGTTTGTGCAAATGAGCAGCGATATACAAAAAGAAAAAATGAAAATCATCATACTTTTGAAGAGTATATGGGGGTACATATTGCTGAAATAGAAGCGTTAGAAGAAGAATTTGGTAAGACTGTACATCCAGCGAAATTATTTGTATTTGGAGAAGAAGAGAAAATTGTAGCATTAGATCAAGAGTTACGAAATACGTTTCACAGTGAAGCGGAAGTTTTTATATCAGGTAAACGTTATGTTGATATTATGCCAAGGGGTGTAAGTAAGGGGAGTGCTTTAAGGCGACTAATGGAACATTTAAAAATTGAAGCAAATGAAGTTGCCTGCATTGGAGATTCTTTTAATGACATTTCAATGTTTGAAGTAACCCCGCATTCATTTACTCTTCATCATGCTCATCCATATGTGAAGAAGAAAGCAAATCATGTTGTTCGTTCGGTTGAAGAAGCTGTTATGAAATTACCGTTACTTGTATAAAAAAGAAGCTCGTCACTGACGAGCTTCTTTTTACTTGAATAAAGATTTAACAAAATCAATGATGCTTGAGAAGAAATCTTTCACTTTATCTAGGAAACTTTGCCCTTCTTCAGACCCTAAAAAGGCAGAAACGTGTTCTTTTGCTTTATTTAACTGACTGCCAACTTGATTCCAATCGATATTAAGATTTTTCATTTTATCAAATAACGCTACTAAGTTATCCAACTGTTCATCCGTTAATGTAATGCCGAGCTGATCAGCAATTTTTTTAATTAATGAACGTAAATCTTCCGTCGTTTTTGGCTGCTCTTTTGCAATCTCTTCTTTAATTTTTGCAACAAGTTGAACTGCTTTTTCCTCACCAATTTTATCGCCGAGCTGGGCCGTTTGCACCATTTCTTCATTGGCTACTTTTTTTACTTCCTCAGGAATTGCTTTGTTCGATGTTGTTTCATAGGCCTTCATTAAACCTGTTAAAGCAGCAGTTCCTGAAACTTTAAATGGTGCAGTAATTTGAATCTCTGCATCTTTCACACCTGCTGTAATAAGTGCGTTTGTGTACATTGCATCTGTTATTGAATTAATGTTTTTTGAACGTACAATGAGACCAGATCCTGGCTTTGTGTATGTAATCATAGAAGAGGAAATTGCTCGCGTACCAATTTGTGCTTTTGGAACAATTCCTTCTAGAAATTTATGTTCTTCCGCATTAGACACAGTAATAATTGTAGCATCTTTCGGTGCTTTCATTTCTTTTAACAGATCTTGTTTTTGTTGTTCAGATAAGTTTTCTCCTAGTGTAACAATTGATTCTCCCTCAATGATGTCTGCAAATGAAGCTGTTGGCATCATAAATACCGTTACAGCTAATAGCAGAGCTAGTAATTTCGTTTTCACGAAAAATCGCTCCCTTTCTCTTTCTAAAATTTTCGGGCAACACAGTTATTATAGTATATATTTCTTATTTGTCACCTAGCTTTGTCCACATTTCGAAAAAGAAGTATGTAGATTGTCGGATTCTTTTTTGTTTCTAGTCATGAATGTGGTAATATAGTGCTGAGATACTTGAAAGGAGACATATACATATGAAAACTTTAGGATATATATTAATGGAAAATGGTGAAAAAATCGAATTGGAATTTTTCCCAGAAGAAGCACCGAAAACAGTAGAAAACTTTAAAAAATTAGCAGAGCAAGGATTTTATGATGGTGTGACATTCCACCGCGTTATTCCTGGCTTCGTAAGCCAAGGTGGAGACCCAACAGGAACAGGTGCAGGTGGCCCAGGTTACTCTATCCCATGTGAGACTGATGGAAATCCTCATAGACACCTTGTAGGATCACTTTCTATGGCACATGCTGGCCGTAACACAGGTGGTAGCCAATTCTTTGTTGTTCATGAGCCACAACCGCATTTAGATGGCGTACATACTGTATTTGGTAAAGCGACAAGCGGTATTGAAACAGTATTAAACATGCGTCAAGGCGATGTAATGAAAGAAGTTAAAGTTTGGGAAGAGTAAGTTATGGAAAAAGGGAGCTTTTGCTCTCTTTTTTATTTTTTTAATAGGAATGAGTATTTTCTTTACAGTACATGATACAAACTGTACTGTAATTGTTGCTAAAATATATGACTTATGAGAACAAACTTTTAACAAATTACATAGAATACACTAGATTATATGTTTCAATAAACATTTTTTATTATATTAATTTTGCTAGAATTAAGTTGCTCTATGGTGACTAATAATGAAGCGGTAATGAGTAGCGGATGTTACTTTTAACTATCATATAGCATTGTCTTTTTTTAAAATCTACTTAGAAAGAAATAGTACTGAAACATATATTTGACTTTCTTCTTTTCGCTTTGTATGATTATCAAGTTGTTTTAGGCTCTTCTCACTCTGTTGAAAATATTGTAAAATGAATGTGATATGAAAAGAGTGATTGAGGGGATTCATAGTTTGTAACTTTTGTAAGAAGGGATAAGGGTTATGTTAATTCGTTTTAAAAAAAGTTATGAAAAAATTGCAATGGGGCTTCTTTCGTTTATGCCAACTGAAAAAGATGTGAAAACATTACAATTGACAATGAAAGAGTATGAAGCGAAAGAGGATTGGCAATTGTATTTGTGGAAGCAAAATGAAGATTTTGTTGGAATAATGGGGATTGTAAAAAAAGAGAATCAAGTATTAGAAATTCAGCATTTGAGTGTGAACCCGTCTCATCGTCATATGGGAATTGGGACGATGATGGTTCAAGAGTTAAAGAGCAAATTTCTTGAGTTTACAATTTGCGGAAATGAGCAAACAGCAAGTTTTTGCGAAAAGTGTAAAGGGCTTGAACAAAATATACATTCATGAAAGCAGGGATAAGTAGTTTATTATCTCTGCTTTCTTTTTTGTAATTGTTCTTTGCGTTCAGTGATGACTTCTGTTCGATCACGTAATGTGTGCTTGTGTAGGATATATTCACTAGGAGTAGCGTTCATATCTTTCCACGGAAGGTTTTGTTTCTGACATAACTGCATACATTTCTTTTCTAATGATGTGTCCGATAATGGTAAAAATAACGGTACAAAACTTTCTTTTTTTTGTATAGATTGCACTCTTTCATTGAGTAAGGGTAGAAGTTGCGTTTGATTGATTCCTAAACGTTGTAAAAGTGCACTGTTTTTTTCTAAAATTGTGATTGCACTTTTCATCATCTTTGTGGCGCCATTCCAGTTAGTGCGTCTTTGGTGGTATAAAGAAACTGCCACTTGAATGAGACCGACTAAGTAATCATCACGATTTCCTCTCGGTTTGGTTTTCCAATACTCTTCCAATATTTCGTGACATTCAAAATAGTCATAGTCTCCGTGAAAATGAATTAAAAATTGTATGTATTCGGTAGGATACATATTTTTCGCCCCTATCTAACGGTTATAAATACAAGTGTATCATAGAAATATGAACAATAAACGACTAGGGGATTTTCCCTAGTCGTTTATTGTTCATGTTAGCAGAAGCAAGCTGCCCCTACAATAATTAGTAAAATAAACAGTACAACAAGTAATGCGAACCCACCGCTAAAACCGCAATCAACGTGACCCATAGTTTTTTGACCTCCTACATTGTTCTTACTACACTGTTATCATATGAAGCTGTGGGCATGATGACATAGGCATAGGTCTATTTTTAATTAAATTTCTTAAAAAGGTTGGATAGAACATGAGTATGCTCTATACTTATGTTGTTATAGAAAAAATGTGGTGGGATGCTTTGTGCAGTATAATTTTAAAGTAGAGGCTTTTGAAGGGCCTTTAGATCTATTGTTACACTTAATACATCGTTACGAAATTGATATATATAATATTCCTGTAGCGGAAATTACAGAGCAATATCTATCTTATGTCCATACGATGAAAGAACTACAATTAGATGTTGCCAGTGAGTATTTAGTAATGGCTGCAACGTTATTACAAATTAAAAGTAAAATGTTGTTACCGAAACAAGAAGAAGATGTACCTGATAACGGTGAAGACTTTATAGATGACCCTCGTCAAGAATTGATGGAGAGGTTAATTGAATATAAGAAATATAAGCAAGTTGCTACTGAGTTAAAAGAAAGAGAACAAGAAAGAGCACAGCTATATACACGTCCGCCAATTGATTTTACATCGTTGCAACAAGAAGAGGAGACAAGCTTACCTCTTGATGTTACGTTATATGATATGCTAGCGGCATTTCAAAAATTAATGCGCCGTAAAAAAGCAAAGAAACCTGTAACAGCACGAGTTACTCGTCAAGAAATACCAATTGAACAACGAATGGCTGATATTCTAAAACAGTTAGAAATAAAAGGTGGCCGTCAAAGTTTTTATGATTTGTTTGCTGATGAAGAACGTGAAATAATGGTTGTAACATTTTTAGCGGTTCTTGAGCTTATGAAAAAACAACAAATTAGCATAGAACAAGAACATAATTTTGATGAAATTTTTGTATCGAGTTCTAATAAATCCCCATAGAGCTTGTATGGGAAATGGGATAGAGAAACAGTTTATCTCATGTTACGTTTTAATGAATCGTTTGGAACAAGAAAAGAAATATTGAACCGAACGCATTGATTGTGATTCGGTTTTTTGATGTGTATTTTTAATGAGAAAATAGGAGGAAGGAGCTCGGACAATGGATAGAAAAGAACAAAAATCAATCATTGAAGGGCTTTTGTTTGTTTCTGGTGATGAAGGGATTTATCCAGAACAAATAGCGAAAGTTCTTGAAATTGAAGTGAATGAAGTAATAGATATTTTAGAAGAAATGCAAAAAGAATATGAAGGTGCACATCGCGGTTTGCAAATTGTACAATATGCAAAAGTATATCGCTTTGCTACAAAGAAAGAACATGCTTCGTACTATCAGAAATTAATAGATATCCCAACAGCTGCCTCACTCTCTCAAGCTGCTCTTGAAACGTTAGCGATCGTTGCATATCGTCAACCGATTACAAGGACAGAAATGGAAGAGATTCGAGGGGTAAAAACGGACAAGGCACTACAAACGTTAGTTTCACACTTACTTATAAAAGAAACTGGCCGAGCAGAAGGTCCAGGGCGTCCTATTTTATATGGAACGACAAAAGAATTTTTGGACACATTTGGATTGAAAACATTAGATGATTTACCGCTACTTTCTGAAGAGAGTGAACAGATGAATGAAGCAGATTTATTCTTCGGTTCTTTACAAGAAATATCAAAATAAAAGCTTAGCATTTTGCTAAGCTTTTTTTGTATATCAATTATATCCCGTGCCATACTAAGTGAAAAAAAGGAGACGAGTTATGAAGGGTATACGAAGTATTTTGTTGTTAATTTCTGTTTTATTATGTTTTTCTTTAAATAGTACCTCGGCTAAAAGATATATGATGTCTATTCATGCTACGTCTCCTTTACATATGCAGCGGCAACATCTTAGTAAAATGCAAGTGAACTTTTTAAAAGTTGGACAAGGTGATGCAACACTTATTGTATTGCCAAATGGACAAACAATGTTAATTGATGGAGGACCTTATGAAGCAGGAGAGGTTATTATTCAAAAACTAATCGAAAAAGGGATAAACCATTTAGATGTTATTGTCAGTACGCATCCTGATATGGATCATATTGGTGGACTAATTCCGATTGTAGAGCAAATGCCGGTCTCACTTATACTAGATAGTGGAAAAACATATAGCTCTTTTACATATCATACGTATCGAAATAATATTAAGAAAAGGGGAATACCTTTTGTTTCGGTAAAGGAAGGACAATATATACCGCTAGATCCACATGTTTCTATACAGGTATTAAACAATGGGAAATCGAAAGATGAAAATAATGAATCCTCAATTGTTTTAAAGGTTCGATATGGAAAGGCTGACTTTTTATTGATGGGCGATGCTGATGTACGGACGGAACATGAGATATTAAAGCAATTTGATGTACATGCAGATATATTAAAAGTTGGGCATCATGGCTCATATACTTCAACAAGTGAAACGTTTATAAAAAAAGTAGAACCACAGTTCGCTATTCTTTCGTATGGGAGTAGCAATCCGTATGGCCATCCTCACCAAAGTGTAGTAAGGAGATTGAAACGGCACGGTATAATGATATATGGAACAAATAAACGCACTGTAGAAGTGAATACAGATGGGGAACATATTATGATAGGGTCTAGTGGATTCATGCCATTATTGAAGTAATTCATACATTAGAGATGGAGACCGTCCCTTTTTGGAAAAAATGAATAACATATATTATAATTACGAGAGACGTAATTATAATATATGTTTCGTTAAACAAAATGGAAATTTCATTAGAATGTATAGACAACTACTCGTGCATATATTAAGATGGAATTAGGCGAATAAGGTAATAAGAACAAGTAGGAAAGTTCATGGGAAAGGGTCGATGAAAATGAAAACGCAAATTGTCATCAATGCCAAAATTTACACAGGTCAAGAAGTAGTGGAAAACGGATTTATTCGTTACGCAGAAACAATTAAAGAAATTGGTTTGATGGCTCAATATGTACCACAAGAAGATGAAACTGTTATTGATGCTACAGGGAAGATTGTAATTCCAGGTATGATTGATGTTCATATTCATGGTGGATACGATATTGATGCGATGGATGCAAATAGCGATGGATTAGTAACTCTAGGTAAAGAAATGTTAAAAGAAGGGGTTACAACTTACTTCCCGACAACAATGACACAAGCTCCAGAAGCGATAGAAGCGGCACTAAGTGCTGCAAAGGAAGCGAAAGAAAAAGGAGCACATTTCGAATATATTCATTTAGAAGGACCGTATGTTTCAAAAAAACGTGCAGGTGCACAACCACTAGAACATATCGTTCCTGCGAATATTGAACAGTTTAAACAATGGCAGGAAGCAAGCGGTAATTTAATTAAGTTAGTCACATATGCACCAGAGGAAGAAGGAGCATTAGAGTTTGAACAGTATCTTGCTGAAACTGGTGTTGTTGGCACAATGGGGCATACAGATGCAATTGATGCGCAACTAAAAAATAGAAACATTACACATGCAACACATTTGTACAATCAAATGCGTGGATTACATCACCGTGAACCAGGAGTTGTTGGTCATGTGTTATTAAATCCAGATGTAATGGTTGAAGTAATTACAGATGGCATTCATATTCACCCTGATATGGTGAAATTAGCATATAAATTAAAAGGACCGAAAAAAGTAAGTGTCATTACTGACGCAATGCGAGCAAAAGGTCTTGAAGATGGATTATATGAACTTGGCGGACAGCCAGTACATGTAAAAGATGGTAGTGCTCGATTAGAAGATGGAACGTTAGCTGGTAGTATTCTAAAAATGGATCAAGCTTTCCGAAATGTAATTGAATTTACAGGATGTTCAATCGAAGACGCAGTACGTATGACATCAGTTAACCAGGCAGAAGAGTTTGGATTAAATAAAAAAGGTGCGTTAGCGGTAGGGAAAGATGCAGACTTTGTTGTGATGACTGAAAATTTACATGTATATGATACCGTTCGTTTAGGAATTCATATGAAGGAAGGGAAGTAATTAAATGAATATTCTTGTTGTAAAAACTCCAGAAGAATTAGCAGAAGCAGGTTATAAATTAATTGAAGAAGTTGTAAAATCAAAAGAAAATCCAACATTAGGAATGGCTACAGGAAGCTCTCCATTAGGTATTTATGCAGAAATGCGAAAAAATAAACTTGATACAAGTCATGCAACCACTGTAAACTTAGATGAGTACGTAAATTTACCACACGAAGATAAAAACAGCTATCACTATTTCATGCAAGAACAGTTGTTTGATTATCTTCCATTTAAACAAACTTATGTACCAAACGGGATGGCAAGTGATTTAGAGGAAGAGTGCACACGTTACGAGAGCATTCTAGCTGCTAACCCAGTTGACCTACAGATTCTTGGAATCGGTGAAAACGGTCACATCGGATTTAACGAGCCAGGAACAGCATTTAATTCTCCAACTAACATTGTTGAATTAACAGAATCTACACGCCAAGCAAACCTTCGTTTCTTCGAAAAAGAAGAAGATGTGCCAACTCATGCGATTACAATGGGAATTGGAAGCATTATGAAAGCAAAACAAATTCTACTTGTTGCTATGGGGCCTAAAAAGGCAGAAGCACTTAAAGAGTTATTGCAAGGTGAATATAGTGAAGCGTGTCCTGCTACAGTTTTACAACGTCATCCGAATGTAACCGTAATCGCTGATCAAGAAGCTCTATCTTTATGCAGTGAGGCGATTGCTGATGAACATCGACAAGTATTCACCATTTCCGATCTATTATCAGATTCAAGAGTGGGTGAAACAGCTAATTGAGGACGGCGAATGGAAGCCGGGAGATAAAATCCCATCTGAGAATGAACTTTGTGATAAGTTCGAAGTGAGTCGTATGACAATCAGACAGGCGATTAATAATTTAGTGGAACAAGGCTATTTATATCGGAAACGTGGAATTGGAACGTTTGTCCAACTTCCGAAAGTGGAACAAAAATTGCAAGGAATGACGGGATTCACAGAAGATATGATTTCTCGCGGGATGAACCCAAGTAGTCAATTACTTAGTTTCCGCCTAGTTCCAGCTACTGCGAAAATAGCAGACCGGTTGAGAATACAGGAGGGGGAGTCGGTTTATGAAGTGAGGCGTATTCGCTTAGCTGATGATGAACCGATTGCTTTTGAGACGACATATTTGTCGCCAGCTCTTGTAAAAGATATTAACGAAGAAATATTGCAACAATCTTTATATGAACATTTAGAGAAAAAACTGGGCTTTAAGCTTGTTAGCGCTACTCAATCAATTGAAGCTTCCATTGCAACGGATAATGAAGCTGAACATCTGCATATTCCTAAAAAGGCGCCTGTGCTTGTAATGCGCCAATGGTCATATTCAGAAGGTGAGATACCGTTAGAGTATGTGAAATGTATTTATCGTGGGGATCGTTATAAATTTATTACAAACATCGCACGTAACAAATAATATATTTCAGTTTGTAAAGTACAGTAAATTTTAAAGTGTTTAACATGTAAAGAAATAAAAATACGACTCATCCTTATAAGGAGTGAGTCGTATTTTTATTATGAGTAATTACGTGGTTAACAGCATCTTTAACCGTATTTACTACATAGTGAGCGTGCTCTTTTACTGCGTCATCTGCTTGAGACATAGCAAAACTGTGAGGAGTTAAAGAGAACATTGGAATATCATTATAAGAATCCCCTATGCAAGCAATTTCCTCTGGTTGTATTTGAAATTCTTTTAATAAAATAGAAATAGCAGAACCTTTACTAATATTAGGTGGCATTACATCTAAACATTGTTCTGCCGAAATGAAGGTGCTAACTTTCCCATGAAATTTTTCATCAATTTTTTTCTGAAGGAGTTGTAAGCTTTCCTTCGTTCCACCGACAGAAATTTTATTTGGAAAAATTGTATCATCAATTTTCTGTAATAGATTAGGTTCTTCAACAGAAGTCATCGTTACTTGTTGTTCAAGTTCATGAATAAACGGTGTTTTTTCTTCAATGTAGTAGCTATGTTCATCACTTACATAACGGAAATAAGGGTCTTCATTTGTCATAGCTAACAAATCTGGAAGAATGCTGGAATCGAAAGTTGCAGATAATAGCTTCTTATTTTCATGTGTATATACAAAAACACCATTTACACTAATGCGATGGAAATTTGTATTAACCGCTCTCATTAAGTCTGCAATTTCATTATCAAGTCTTCCAGAAGCGAAACAAAGAATTACATTTTGTTCAGCTAAGCTGCGCAAAGCGATAATATCTTGTTCGTCGATAAAACCTCCGTGTTGCATCATTGTTCCATCAATATCACTTACAAACATTTTAATCATGTTGCAATCTCCTTTCTATGTACAGTTGCCCTTACATTATACGCATCATATACAAACATGTCTAAAAAATGAATTTTTATTAAATGGTAGATGTTTTACATTGACGACAAAGAAGAATATTCTGTAACATAAAAGCAGGCTATTTAAGTACGAGGGTGGTGTTATATGAGTAATTATCTAGAAATTAAAAAAGTTTTAAATAATAATGTCATCATTGCTAGCCATCCTGAACACGAGGAAGTAGTAGTGATTGGTAAAGGAATTGGATTTGGAAAAAAAGCGAAAGATGTATTGGAGCAATTACAAATTGAAAAAATGTTTGTTTTAAAAAATGAACGTGATCGAGAACAATACAAACTGTTAGTGCCGCATGTGAGTGAAAAATTAATTGAATTAATGAATGACATTATGTTCTACATTCAAGAAAAGGCAAAATCGCCATTAAATGAACATATTCACATCGCTTTAACAGATCATATTTCTTTTGCAGTTAAGCGGTTAAAACAAGGACTTACAATAGATAATCCTTTTCTGGTTGAAACGAAAATGCTATATCCAGAAGAATACGAAATTGCTGAAGGTGTTGTAGACCTTTTAAATTCTCGTTTGCAAATTACATTGCCAGAAGGAGAAATTGGTTTTATTGCACTCCATATTTACAGTTCACTTACAAATTCAGATTTATCTTCAGTTAATCAAAACTCCCGTCTCATTGCACAACTTGTATCTTTAATTGAAACAAGCTTACAAATTACATTAGACCAAGAAAGTATTCACTATTTGCGCCTTATTCGTCATTTACAATATGCTATTGAACGGGTGAAAAAGGGAGAAAAAGTTGAGGAATCACAAAGCTTTGCTGATTTATTAAAGGCAGAATATCCCGTCTGTTATAATTTAGCCTGGAAGCTGGTTAAGGTCATGCAAAAAGAATTGCAATTGCCTGTATATGAAGCTGAAAGTATTTATTTAACAATGCACTTGCAACGATTAGTGAAAGCGGAGCATGTGTAAAAAGACATATATTTTTGTCTAAAATGAAAACGTTAAAAAAAATCATTGAATCGCTTACAATAGTTATGTATAATAACTATTGCAAAGTTATACAAATTTCGACAAACACATTAAGGTAAGTAACGAAAACGTTTGCCTTAATTATAGTGAACTTATACGTAAACCTATTTTTGACACGTGTTACTGATTCGATCAGGCATGAGTGGAGAAAAGCCAGGAATGTAAGCTAGAGAAAGGGATATACTACCCTTTGTATAGCTATCGTTCTATCTTTTTTTCCTCATGCCTTTTTGGCGTTTGTCGGAAGGTATCAATATAGATAAGAGAGGAAGGGTTTCCATGTTTAAGAAGATCTTTGGTGTTCTTCAAAAAGTCGGGAAAGCGTTAATGCTTCCAGTAGCGATTTTACCGGCAGCAGGTATTTTACTTGGATTTGGTAATGCATTTCAAAATCCACAGTTAACAAATGTTATTCCTGCTTTAAAAGCAGATTGGTTCGTAATGGTTGCAAAAATTATGGAACAATCTGGTGATATTATTTTCGCTAACCTTGCATTATTATTCGCAGTTGGGGTAGCAATTGGTTTAGCAGGTGGAGACGGAGTAGCTGGTTTAGCAGCATTCGTTGGCTACCTAATTATGAACAAAACGATGAGTGTGTTCTTAGAAGTAGATAAGTTAGTAAAAGTAACAAGTTCTGGAGCAGACCCAGTGAAAATTGGATTTGCAGATCCAGCATATGCGAATGTATTAGGAATTCCAACGCTACAAACAGGAGTATTTGGTGGTATTATCGTCGGTATAGTAGCGGCATATTGCTATAATAAATACTTCAATATTGAATTACCTTCATACCTAGGTTTCTTTGCAGGTAAGCGTTTCGTACCGATCGCAACTGCAACATTCTCTTTAGTAGTAGGTATTATCATGTGCTTCATTTGGCCATACATTCAAGGTGGCTTAAATACGTTCTCACATCAAATGATTGATGCGAATAGAACGTTAGCAGCATTTATTTTTGGTTTAATTGAACGTTCATTAATTCCATTTGGATTACATCACATTTTCTATTCACCGTTCTGGTTCGAATTTGGTCAGTACACAAATGCGGCTGGCGAATTAATCCGCGGTGACCAAAAAATCTTTATGGCACAGTTAAAAGATGGTGTAGAATTAACAGCAGGTACATTTACAACTGGTAAGTATCCGTTCATGATGTTCGGTCTTCCAGCAGCAGCTTTAGCAATGTACCATGAAGCACGTCCAGAAAATAAAAAATTAGCAGCTGGTATTTTAGGTTCTGCTGCATTAACATCTTTCTTAACAGGTATTACAGAACCACTTGAATTTTCATTCTTATTCGTAGCACCAGTATTATTCGGAATTCACGCTGTATTTGCTGGTCTATCATTTATGACAATGCAAATTTTAGGTGTTAAAATTGGTATGACATTCTCTGGTGGTTTAATCGACTTTATGTTATTCGGTGTATTACCAGGCCGTACAGCATGGTGGTGGGTAATTATTGTTGGTCTTGTACTAGCAGTTATTTACTACTTCGGATTCCGCTTTGCAATCCGTAAATGGAATTTAAAAACACCTGGTCGTGAAGTAGCAAATGCGAATGACGGCGCAGGAAAAACAGAAGCAGGTGAACTTCCTCGAGAAGTATTAGTAGCACTTGGTGGTAAAGAAAACATTGCTTCTTTAGATGCTTGTATTACTCGTTTACGTGTTCAAGTTAACGAACAAAAGAATGTAAACAAAGACCGCTTAAAAGAACTTGGAGCGGCTGGTGTACTTGAAGTTGGAAATAACATTCAAGCTATTTTCGGACCAAAATCTGACACATTAAAATCACAAATTCATGATATTATGTCAGGCCGTACACCTCATGTTGAAAAAGAAGAGCCTGTAAAGGTAGAAGAAACTCCTCAAAAAGTTGATGAAAATGAAACAATCGTATCACCAATTGAAGGGAAAATCTTACCGATTACAGAAGTACCTGATCAAGTATTCTCAGGAAAAATGATGGGAGACGGATTTGCAATCGAGCCAACAGAAGGAACAGTAGTTTCTCCAGTTAATGGTGAGATCGTCAATGTATTCCCTACAAAGCATGCGATTGGTATTCAATCTGAGGGTGGAAAAGAGATATTAATTCACTTTGGTATTGATACTGTAAAATTAAATGGTGAAGGATTTGAGGCACTTGTAGCGCAAGGCGACAAAGTGAAACAAGGACAACCATTATTAAAAGTAGATCTTACATTCATAAAAGAAAATGCACCATCTATTATTACGCCAATTGTATTTACAAATTTACAACAAGGGCAACAAGTCGAATTGAAAAAAGATGGAAATGTTAAGAAGGGCGAAAACGCTATTATTGACATTCAGTAGGAATTTGACGCAAAATGTTTATAATTATAATAGGCGATGTGGTTGACCGAACATCGCCTATTATATACAATAGATGATGTAGTACTCACGTCTATACAACTAAAAAAAACTGTAATTTAAAGGAGATAAATTATCATGGAAAAAATCTTTAAAGTAACTAGCGATTCAGGAATTCATGCTCGTCCAGCAACTCTACTTGTAAACACTGCAAGCAAATTTGGTTCTGACATTAACTTAGAGTATAACGGAAAAAACGTTAACTTAAAATCAATCATGGGCGTTATGTCTTTAGGCATTCAACAAAACGCAGAAATTAAAATCACTGCAAATGGTGATGATGCAGCTCAAGCACTAGCAGCTATCGAAGAAACTATGAAAAACGAAGGATTAGGAGAATAATGACTCTTAATATTCAAGGGATCGCTGCATCAAGTGGGATTGCTATTGCAAAGGCTTTCAGACTTGAGAATCCTGAATTTAACATTGAAAAGAAATCAATTACAAACGAAGCTGCTGAAATTGCACGCTTAGACGCTGCGCTTGAGAAAGCAAAAACTGAATTAGAAGCAATTAAGGACCACGCTTTTGCTGAGCTGGGTGCTGATAAAGCTGCGATCTTTGAAGCACATTTATTAGTATTAAATGATCCAGAACTAGTAAACCCGGTAAAAGATAAAGTAAATAGCGAAAAAGTAAATGCTGAATTTGCAATGGATGAAGTTGCATCAATGTTTATTTCTATGTTTGAAAACATGGATAACGAATATATGAAAGAACGTGCTGCGGACATTCGTGACGTAACAAAACGCGTTCTTGCACATTTACTAGGAATTAACTTCTCAAACCCTGGTACAATTTCTGAAGAAGTAATCATTATTGCTGAAGATTTAACACCATCTGATACAGCTCAGTTAAACCGTAAGTATGCAAAAGGTTTCACGACTGATATCGGTGGACGTACATCTCACTCTGCAATTATGGCTCGTTCTATGGAAATTCCTGCAGTTGTTGGTACGAAAGTTGTTATGGAGAAAATCCAAAATGGCGATATCGTAATCATTGACGGTTTAGATGGAGAAGTAATTGTAAACCCATCGGAAGAAACTCTTCGTTCTTTTGAAGAAAAGAAAGCGAAATTTGAAGAGCAAAAAGCAATATGGGCAAAATTAAAAGACCAAGCTACTGTAACGAGCGATGGACATCACGTTGAGCTTGTTGCTAATATCGGAACACCAAATGATGTACAAGGTATTATCGATAATGGCGGAGAAGGCGTTGGTTTATACCGTACAGAATTCTTATACATGGGCCGTGACAATCTTCCAACAGAAGAAGAGCAGTTCGATGCGTATAAAGCAGTTCTTGAAGGTGTAAAAGAAGGTCAACCTGTCGTTGTTCGTACACTTGACATCGGTGGAGATAAAGAGCTTCCATACTTACATTTACCAAAAGAAATGAACCCATTCTTAGGATACCGTGCAATTCGCTTATGTCTTGATGAGCAAGATGTGTTCCGTACACAACTTCGTGCATTACTTCGTGCTAGCGTATACGGTAACTTAAAAATTATGTTCCCAATGATTGCAACTCTTGATGAGTTCCGTCAAGCGAAAGCGATTTTATTAGAAGAGAAAGCAAAGCTTGTAGAAGCGGGTACAACTGTTTCTGATTCTATTGAAGTGGGTATGATGGTTGAAATTCCAGCTTCAGCAGTATTAGCAGATCAATTCGCAAAAGAAGTTGATTTCTTCTCTATCGGAACAAATGACTTAATCCAATACACAATGGCTGCAGACCGTATGAACGAACGTGTAGCTTACTTATATCAACCATATAACCCATCTATTTTACGTCTTGTAAAAATGGTTATCGATGCTGCTCATAAAGAGGGCAAATGGGCTGGTATGTGTGGTGAGATGGCGGGAGATTCACTTGCTATCCCATTATTATTAGGATTAGGCTTAGATGAGTTCAGTATGAGTGCAACATCTATCCTTCCTGCAAGAACACAACTAAGCAAGTTGTCAAAAGCAGAAATGGAAACATTAGCAGAAAAAGCATTAACAATGTCAACTGCTGAAGAAGTTGTTGAATTAGTTAAAAGCATATAATCAATAAAAAAACCTGAGTCGATTTGAAATCGGTCTCAGGTTTTTTCTATGAGAAAAGTAAATCTTATTTGCTTACTATCGAGGATAAGAGACAGAATTAGATAGCGATTGCAACGATATCAGTTGGGCATACACGTAAAATACCAGTAAAAGTATTTCGATTTTGATTGTTCTTATCGTCTTTATTGTTATCTTTGTCGTCTTTGTTATTACGAGCTAAAGCAGAGAAAAGAGCAACACCGTTAGCGAAACCTTCAAAAATTACATTATTGAAAGTGCCATTACCTCTAATGCTTAAAAGAGAAAGCTCTGTTCCAACTGAAATGCTAGCAAGTACGTTACATACAGCTGGTTGTTGTGGTCTAACTACTTCTCTCTCTTTCTCGCGATGTTCGCGATGGTCACACTCTCTTTCACGATGATGACAGTCTCTAAAGTTATCACAGCATCCAAATGATCCAAACATAATCCTCATCACCCCCTTCACACTTATAATCTATGTAAGTTCGGTAGTTAGTGACTGGACAGAGCGTGGAATTTTTTCTAGGGTATTTTCTCATTTTAAAAGACTAGCTGGGTGTTTAGTACGGAATGATGTTTAAAATAGGGGAAATATCACAAAAAAGTGTAAAGACCACCAAAATGAATGAAATAGGTAGGCTTTACACTTTTTTACTTTTATATAAAACAATGATATATACTGGGAGAGCTAAGAGTAATGGTGCAATGGATCGCGCAGTATGTTTTTCTGCGTCTAATTGGAACGCTTCTTCTTTTGGGAATTGTAACACTGATATGTTTGCAGCATCGCCAATAAAATATAGAAGTAGTACAGTTACTATGTAACTTAAAAGTGCGATAAAGCTTCCGTATGAACTCAATGAAAATCCCTCTCTTGTTATCTATTTGTTATCATTGTATCATAATTGTAACAAAAATACACGGTTATATTTCGATGTTTTAACAAATTTCGACACAAAACGTCATATTTGTTTATGGAATTAACATAAACTGTACTGTTTATCTATCTGTAGATATCGAATAACACATTGTAATATTACGGATGTGTGACAGAGTATAAAAAAACGAAGGTAATGAAATTACCTTCGTTTTTACTATTTTGCCCATTCACTCACTTGCTCTACGCTCATTCGTGGTGCAGGGTGGCCTTTTAAAGTTGATTCACCAATTGTAATAAGCATAATTGGTACGTATCGAGATGAAACATTGAATTCTTCTGTAAGTGCTTGTGGATTGAAACCACCGATAGCGCAAGTGTCCCAGCCAGTTGCTTTAGCTGCAAGCATAAGTTGCATTGCTGCTAAAGATGCATTTGAAAAAGCAGCATCTCTTGGGAATTGTTCACGAGTATATGCAGATTCAATGTTTTTAGCTAAGCGCTCTTTTGCTTCTTCTTTCATAAAGCCTTGTTCAACAATTGGACCATAAACGGGTTCAACATTTTTATAAGCTTCTAAATCACCTAAAACAGCGACTACTGCAGAAGCATCGAGAATTTGTTGTTGGTTATAAGCAATTGGATGTAATCGTTTTTGTACATCTTCTCCTTGGAAAACAAGGAATTTCCAGTGTTGCAGGTTCCAAGCAGAAGGTGCTTGTGCAGCTGCTTTTAAAATTTCATGTAATTCTGTCGATGAAATTTCTTTGTCTGGGTTGAATGCACGTGTAGACGTGCGTTCATATAGAACGTTAAAAAAGTTATCGTTTGTCATTATATATCCTCCAAATTACATATCAAATTATTTAAAAATAAATGTAATATCTTCTACTTACATTTTGTAAGTTGTCGAGTTTAAGAATATAATATCTTTATTTTAATTGTCAAGTTTTAAAGAGTAAGCTAGGGCATTCATACAAACGATACAATTCCTATAATCATACACTAAAAAAGGAATTTATAGAGTGAAAAAGCGAAGATTACATTCTCAATTAGCTTGTTACTATGTATCCCTCACGCATTAAAGTTTTTGGGAATAGCTATTTATAAAACGTTTGTGAGGAATTCTGTAGAACAAGATATATGAAGTGAGTGAAGACTAGTGATGAACATACTACATTTTTTATTAGAGAATACGGTTTTCCAAAATGTATTACAAGATCTTAAGTTAAATGTCCTTTATATAGAAAATGGATGCACACATCAACAAACGATTGAAAATATTCATCCCAAATGCATGTTTATAGCAAATAGTTTTGAAGAAGGAGAACTATTGTTTCATAAGACTAAACCGCATATTGTAATTATGTATGTAACAGATTTTTCTCAAATAAAATATATAAAGAATATGTATAATCCACATAGTACATTCATTGTCATTTGGGATCAACAAATAACAAATGAGTTTACAGAGGTGCTTACGTTAGGAATACGTAATATTGTGATAGCCCCAGTAACTCCACAAGTAGTGTTAGAGGAAGTAAATAAAAGTTTGTATCAACTTTCTTTAGTGCGGCAAGTAAGTTTGCAACAAGAACTACTGCAGATGATGTTTGATTTTCACAATGATCTATTATTTATAGTAGAAGATGATGAGATTGTTGATTGTAATACGAATTTTTTAGAGTTTTTTGGATATGAAAATTTGTTTGATTATCGTGAGCAACATTTAGTGTTTGCCGAACATTTTATTAGAGAAAATGGATATTATTCGACGACTCATGATATAACATGGTTAGATGATACATTATCATATGATAGAAGAATTAAGATGTCTAATTATGAAGGAATTGTATCAACTTTTTTATTACGTGCGACGCCGTTACCAGAAGATTTATCGAGATTTATTGTAAAGTGTACAGAGATTACAGAATTAGATGAAATCTATCAAGAACAAGAAAGACTTGCCATGATAGATTCATTGACAGAGATTTATAATCGTTTGAAGTTCCAACAAATATTAGAGGTAGAGTGGGATAATGTAATACGTAACGATGAAAAAATGGCAATTATATTATTTGATATAGATAATTTTAAAACAGTAAATGACACATATGGTCATGATTTTGGAGACTTAGCATTAATACAACTTGCAGAACTTATGAAGTCTAAAGTAGAGCAACAACATGTATTTGCAAGATGGGGAGGAGAAGAATTTATTATATTAGTGACAAATACAGTAGAAAAAGAAGCATTTCAAGTTGCAGAATCATTGCGCTTTTTTATTGAAACAAAACAATTCTCTGGAATTTCGAAATTAACAGCGAGTTTTGGAGTAGCGTTATATGAGAAAGGAATTACAAGAGAAGAATTAATGCAGCGAGCGGACATTGCATTATATGAAGCGAAAAAAAATGGGAAAAATCAGGTATGTATATATAGAAAAGAAAAAATGTGATTTTTCGCAACTAATTGTTGCGATTTTTTTTTATTGCCTGATAATAGTAGTAGGGAGACCATATGTAATGAAGTAATTATGGAGGAACAATATGATAAAAAAAATAATAGTAGTTGCTTCACTATGTACTGTTGTTTGCGGTGGAGTATACTATGCTTTCTATGCTCCCAGTGTAATGGAACAAACAGTGTTAACTACTAATGTGGCCCCGGCTATTGGGTCAGAAGTGCAAGATAATATAGAAGAAAAAGAAGAGAGACAAATTGATTATGCTAGTATATCTCAAAAATTAGATCAATATTTAGTAGGAAAGCAATTTAATGGGACAGTTTTGGTGACTGATAAAGAGCGTGTTATATTGAATAAAGGATATGGATATGCTGATGTTCAAAATAAAATAGAAAATACACCTCAAACAAAATATCGTATCGGTTCTATTACGAAAACAGTAGTTGCTACATCTATTTTACAGCTACAAGAACACGGGAAATTAAACATTCAGGAAAATGTAAATACATATATTCCTTCATTTCCAGCAGATAAAAATATCACTTTATATCATTTATTAACGCATACATCGGGTTTACCGGAAAGCGGCAAAGGAAAAGTGAATGCGGCTTCTCGTATAAACTTAGTAAATTGGATTGGGAGTCAAAAAGTAGAGTTTCCACCAGGAGCAGGTTGGAGATATACAGATTATAATTATATGGTGCTTGCTTATATTATAGAAAGCATATCAAAAAAAACGTTAGGAGATTACATAAAAGAAAATATATTTATTAAAGCAGAAATGCACGAATCTGGTATGGGAAATATGGCGCCGGGAGATCAGCATTTTACTAAAGGGTACGTTAAGAAAGATAATGTACTTGAACCTGCACAAAAATTGTCAATGGATTGGTTATACGGTTGCGGCGAGATGTATACGACAGTTGGAGATATGAAGAAATTAGACGAAGCAATTATAAATGGGAAACTTCTTTCTGAACAAAGTATGCAAGCGATGTTTTCACCTTCAGAAGAACGGAAATATGCATTTAGTTTTTATATATACCCAGATTATTTTCATAATCATGGTGTACTATCTGGTTGGAACACTTTCAATAATTTTAATAAAGAAAAAGGGACTTTTGTTATTTTATTTTCAAATGTGAAAAATAGTATGGATGATGATTTTAATAATGAGTTTCGAAAGATGGTAAATGATTTATTAGAACAAAGGGGATGAGAATATGGAAAACAAAATTTTATCAATAGGTTTCATCGGTATTGGTGTAATGGGAAAAAGTATGGTTCGTCATTTAATGCAAGAAGGTCATAAAGTATATGTATATAATAGAACGAAAGCGAAGACAGATTCATTAGTACAAGATGGTGCAAATTGGTGTGATACACCGAAAGAGTTAGTGAAGCAAGTAGATGTTGTAATGACTATGGTTGGATATCCACATGATGTTGAAGAAGTGTACTTTGGAAGTGAAGGGATTATAGAGAATGCAAATGAAGGCACGATAGCCATTGATTTTACGACATCTACACCAACATTGGCAAAACGTATAAATGAAGTTGGTAAAAGAAAGAATGTATTTACGTTAGATGCCCCAGTATCTGGAGGAGATGTTGGTGCTAAAGAAGCAAGACTTGCAATTATGGTCGGTGGAGAGAAAGACATATATGATAGATGTTTACCGTTATTTGAAAAACTAGGAACAAATATTCAGTTACAAGGACCAGCTGGGAGTGGACAACATACGAAAATGTGCAATCAAATTGCAATTGCATCCAACATGATTGGAGTATGTGAAGCTGTTGCTTACGCGAAAAAGGCTGGACTAAATCCAGATAAAGTATTAGAGAGTATTTCAACAGGTGCAGCAGGTAGTTGGTCATTAAATAATTTAGCTCCTCGAATGTTAAAAGGAGACTTTGAGCCAGGGTTTTACGTAAAGCATTTTATGAAAGATATGAAAATCGCTTTAGATGAGGCTGAAAAATTACAATTACCAGTACCAGGTTTAAGCTTGGCGAAAGAATTGTATGAAGAGTTAATTATGGATGGAGAAGAAAATAGCGGAACACAAGTGTTATATAAAAAGTATATAAGGGGGTAAATGAGATGGATCTCCAAAAGTTTGATGAGATGATTGATGCTGTGCAGCGAGCAACTTGTATACAAATCAATGAAAAACAAAAGGAAGCCTTTAAACAAAAATATGATTTTGAACCAAACTTTGAATATGGAAGAGATGAGAAAGGGCATTATGTCATTCGAACTTCAAAAAAGATGTTAGAAGAAATGGAGTTTTACTTGGCATTAAAATATGATCGTGATGGAGTGGATCTTTATATGCAAGCTGAGATTGACGATATATGTCATGTGTCTGTTAGCTATAGTGAAGATGCGTTACATCTACAAGAATTGTTTCAATTTCTAGAAGAAAATAAATAAAAGTCCTCATTTGAGGACTTTTATTTATTTAGGTAAATATATTTCATTTTTATAATTATAAGCTAGAAGCTCGACGGCACCGTTCAACCGGGAACGGGATAACTTGCGCCATGTGGTTAGCGCCAAATTGTTTTGAGCGAGCGTGGCGTAATATATAAAATGCGCACAGAATAGCAACAGGAATAGCGCCGTATAAACCAAAAAATAAAGCGCTTACACAAGAGGCGACAAAACCTAAAACACCAACTTCTAACTCTTCCATAATAGCTCCTAAAATAACAGGAATAGCTCCGCATAAAACTCCTAGTATAAGTGCGATAAGTAAACTCATGATTATCCCCCTCTGTTTGCAATATTATTTTCCTTCTTATTAGTTGTAGTATATCATATATAAAACAGAATTTTCAGAAAAAATTCAAAAAAAGTTCAACAAATGTTCAAAAAGGGTTGAGAAATACACTTGAAAAATCGAGTGGATAGATTGTTTCTTGGAAGAAGAGGAAAGATGCTTTGAATAAATAAAAAATCAGGCCTATTTCATTTTTTGAAATAAGCCTGTTCCATAGGAGGATGTATATATGTAGAGTGAATAAAAGGTTGGAAAAGGGGGTCCAAGTCCTTTTATTCAACTAGCTACCTTAATAGATTGGAACCCAGCCTTCAGTTGTAACAAAAATACGAATAGCTACAACTTGACGATCATCCTGCAAAGTAAAATAATGTCTTGCATTTTCAGGAACAGAGATTAGGTCGCCTGGCTCAAGTTCAACGTCAAAGAATTTTCCATCTTTGCCTTCAATAGCAAAGATGCCATGGCCACTGACAATAAAGCGAACTTCATCATCAGTATGATGGTGTTCTTTTTGGAAATTAATTAATAATTCGTCAAGGTTAGGTGTGCTACTTGAAAGTGAAATTACATCATGCGCTTTATAACCTCGGCGTGCTGAAACATCAGCGATTTCTTTTGAAAAAACAGTTAATATTTCAGCTTTGTTATCATCTGTTAACGAATAATTTTCATTTAAATGAGTAGGAAGTTTAGAAATATTCCATTTCTCATATAAAACGCCTTCCTCTTGTAGAAATTTTGATACTTCCACTTCATTCTCAATGCGAGTATTTACTTCATGAATACGAATTTGCGCCATTAGAAACGCCTCCTTGAATTGATAATAGTTTTATATGAAATTGGAATAAAAACTCATAAGCTTCTAATCTTTTCTTTGCATCAAAGCTATCACGGCCCCATACAGTGATGCCGTGATTTCGAATTAATACTGCTCCCGAATCTCCTTGTATATGTTTTCGGAAGTTTTCCCCAAGTGTTGGGATATGAGCATGGTTTTCGATAATAGGAATGTGAATTGTTGCACCTTCCTCCCAAATATCAAGAGCTTTAATGATTTCTTGATTTTGAAGGGTGACTGTATCGCTATACAAATTTGTGATGACATTGTTATCCGTTGTATGAACATGAAGTACGCACCCGGCATTCGTATTGTTATAAATATGTGTATGCAATATTGTTTCTGCTGAAGGGCGTAATTCAGTCTCTAAAACAGGAACTCCTGCATGATCTACTAATAGAAAATCATCTGGAGTGGTTTTTGTTTTATCTTTACCGCTTGCTGTAATAAGGAAAGTAAGCGGCTCATGACTAACTTTTATAGAAATATTGCCACTTGTTGCTGGAAACCAATTTCGAGTTGTTAATTCTTTTTTAATCTCGCTTAAGTCATACCATTGACGAAACAGTTGTTTCATGATTTCACCTCCAACAAATGTTTTAATTCAGCTTGAACATCGTGAAATGTTTCAAACGGTGTATAAACAATATGATTTTCTTTACACTTTGTAATAAGGAAATCGCGAGCGAATACTTTATCTGCTTGTTTCGCAGCCTGTAAATCAGTAATAGAATCTCCGATTACAATATGGAAATTATTTGTATCACTTAATTTGCGGATTAAAGATGATTTACATAATCCACAATGATTTTGACAGTAATGATCACAAGGGTTAGGCCACTTAACTGTAATGTATTCATTTGAAAAGTCTGTTTCATTACAGTAAATTTGCTCTTTTGGAATGATTCCTTGTAAGAGTGGATAGACGAAGAAATCCATTCCACCTGATACAACGTAAAAAGAAATATTATTTTCATTTACAAATTGTATAAATTCACGAAAGCCACTACGAATTTCGGCAGTTTCTTTTAAAAATTGAATTATATCATCATGCAAATTAGTAGGTAGCAATTGAAATAATTGAGAAACACCTTCTTGAATAGAAAGCTCTTGTGATAAAATTCTTTGCTTTATTTCTTCTGCTTCTGGTGGTGCGAATTTTTCCATAATCGACATAATGTTATCGTTATTTGTAATCGTACCATCGAAATCACAAAATACTTGAATACTCATAATTTCACCTCATAAGAGGGATTTCCCCATATTTGTAGTGCGCTATGCAAATTTATGTCATCTACTTCATGGAGTAGATTACCTTGCAAAGTAGCATCAATTGCAGTGCGGAAAGCCTTTCCACCACCTTGCGCCCCATACGGATGCCCATGTATGCCGCCGCCCGCATTAATAACAACATCTTTACCGAAGTCTCGTAGAATAAAGGGAACGAAACCAGGATGAATGCCAGCAGATGGGACAGAGAAACTTTTCTTGAAAAACGCATCGTCTTCAGTTAGATAGTTTGAAATGTTGAAAGCCTCTTCCTTTTCTAACGCAACACTTCCGTATGGAGACGGGAATAAAGAAAAATCAGCACCAGCATAACGTAGTAGCTTTCCAAGTAATAATGGAGATGAGACCCCATATAGCTTGGATGCTGAATAAGCACCACTTACAGCAGGGTGTGCCATAATAGGAACTGGGATTTCATCATCTTCTGCCAGTGATTGTAGTACATCTAGTCCGTAAGCAAATACATTAAATAATAGAATATCAGCACCAGCCTGCACTGCGCGTTTCGCATTTTCTTTTAAGTCGAAAGTTCGCCCTGTTAAATTTACGGCATATAATGTTTTATGGCCGTATGTTTCATATACGGATTGTAAAACTTCTTTTCCAGATACAATTCGCTTCGCAAGTGGTGTTAAGGAGTTCTCGAATAAAATTTCATCATCTTTTACGATATCCACACCACCAATTGCTTGATCGCGTAATTGAGTTTTTAAGTATCCAATATTTCGTCCAATCATTCCTTTGAAAATGCTCATTAAAAGGGGACGGTTATACACTTGTACACGATTTCGAATACCGTCTATACCGAATTTTGGACCAGGAAAGTGCTTTTTTAATTCGTCTGAAAACGTTAAGTCAATTAATTTCACTTCGCCATCAAGTGATAACTTTCCGAATGTAGTTGTTAAAATCGCTGGTAAATCTGGACTGAAATTTAATAATGGGTATTCGATTTTAATAATCCCACGTTTTACTTTTTTGCGTAGATACGAATTGATATGTTCTTGTTCATCTAATTCCTCAATATGAATGACGTTGCCTTTATGTTGTTTTAATTGTTCTTGTAATAAATGTGGCAAATGAGTCCAAGAGCCAATTGTTAAACCGAGTGCAATTTGTTCAGCCTTTTTGTCTAAGTTAAGTGAATCGTCATGGATTAAATACGTCGCTATAATTCCGCTCATTGTTATAACCTCCTAGTTAAATAAAAAAACCTCTCAGCTAAGGAGAGGTTTTTTTACAACCAGCTCCTTATCTGTCAGCGTAATGCTGCGAGAATTAGCACCGTGTCTACAATTGTAGATCGGTTGCCGGGTTTCGTCGGGCTCGTCCCTCCACCTGCTCTTGATAAGAAGTATTTAGAAATGTTTAAATTTTTAAGATAACTGAATTTTGTCAGATATTTTTCATGTTGTCAACGACTTTTTGAAAAAATTTAATTTATCAATTCGATTAATTGCTTCTCGTAATCGTTCTTCTGTGTGCAAGAGACCAACGCGGACGTATCCTTCACCGTGTTCACCAAATCCAACACCAGGAGCAACTGCAACGTGTGCTTTTTCTAGCAAAATATCAGAAAATTGCTCAGATGTATAGCCTTCTGGTACAGGAAGCCATGCAAAGAAGGATCCGGTTGGGATGTCTACATTCCAACCGATAGAGTGACAAGCTGAAATAAGAGCATTTCTTCGAGATTCGTAACTATTTACAAGATCTACGACGCAAGATTGTGAACTTAATAGCGCTTCGCGGGCAGCGTCTTGAACTGCACCAAAAATACTAACATACATATGATCTTGCAATAGGTTAATTGTTTCGATGACACTTTCATTCCCTATGGCAAAAGCAATACGCCATCCAGCCATATTGAAAGTTTTGGATAATGTGTAAATTTCAATTCCTATATCTTTTGCACCGTCTGCTTGCAAGAAACTAACCGGTTTTTGACCATCAAATCCGATCGCACCGTAAGCAAAATCGTGAACGACTAATATATTATGTTTATTAGCAAAATGAATGGTTTCATCAAAGAAATCTTTTGATACAGTAGCACCAGTAGGATTGTTTGGATAGTTTAAAAACATTAACTTTGCTTGTTTCGCAATAGCGTCATCAATTTTTGTATAATCTGGTAAAAATTTATTTTCGGCAATAAGCGGCATTGTTTCAAATTGTGCTTTTGCTAAAGCAACTCCGGATAAATAATCTGGATAGCCTGGATCGGGAACGAGAATCGTATCACCAGGATTGGTAAAACACATTGGTAATTCTACTAATCCAGCTTTTCCACCAAACAAAATAGCAACTTCAGTTTTTGGATTTACTACTACATCATATTCACGTTGATAGAATGTTGCCACGGCTTCTTTTAAGCTTTCGTGTCCGCGAAATGGCGGATATTTATGATGAATGGTCTTTTCTGCAGCATGTTGTAAAGCTTTTACGATATGCTGCGGTGTTGGTTGATCTGGATTACCTTGACCTAGATTAATAACATCGTGACCAGCCGCAACGACTTTGTTAACTTTTGCAACAAGTGAAGCGAAAAATTGTGTTGGCAATGATGTTACTATCTCAGAAGGTTGAAATAATTTCATACTTTCCACCTCTTTTGAAAGTTGTTACAATTCTAGTGACAAATGATATAATCTTTCCAGTATTTTGTAAAGAGAAAATTAAGAATGGGGCTGAAAAAATGAAAGTCGCATGTATTCAAATGGATATTGTATTTGGAGATGTAGAAAAAAATATGGAGAACGCTAAAAACAAAATAAGCGAAGCGATGAAGGAAAGACCAGATGTTATCGTCTTACCAGAACTATGGACAACAGGATATGATTTAACGAGGCTTTCTGAAATTGCAGATAGAGATGGATTAGAAACGAAAGAAAGGTTGAAAGAATGGTCGAAGCAATATGGTGTACATATTGTTGGTGGTTCTATAGCAAAGCAAACAGAGCAAGGGGTTACCAATACAATGTATGTCGTAAACAACGAAGGAGATCTAGTCAATGAATATAGTAAAGTACATTTATTTCAGCTTATGGATGAACACAAATATTTAATGGCGGGTAATAAAACAGGTGAATTTAAACTAGATGATATCGAGTGCGCTGGCACAATTTGCTATGATATTCGTTTTCCAGAATGGATGCGCGTTCATACTGCTAAAGGGGCAAAAGTTTTCTTCGTTGTAGCAGAATGGCCATTAGTTCGTTTAGCACATTGGCGTTTGCTATTGCAAGCAAGAGCAGTTGAAAATCAATGTTATGTTGTTGCATGCAATAGGTCAGGAAAGGATCCGAATAATGAGTTTGCAGGTCATTCTCTAATTGTGGATCCTTGGGGTGAAGTCGTGGTAGAGGCAAATAAAGAGGAATCCATTTTATTTGGAGAACTTACATTCGAAAAGATTAAAGAGGTACGTAAAGGAATTCCAGTTTTTGCAGATCGCCGTCCAGAACTATACAAATAAAATATTGACAAGTGATTTTTATTCTTGGTATAGTCTTCAACATAAAGTTAAAAATTCTAAAAAATTATATAACTCTTATCAAGAGCAGGTGGAGGGATTTGGCCCGATGAAGCCCAGCAACCGACCGTAATACCATTGTGAAATGGGGCGTTTATGACGCCAAAAGGCACGGTGCTAATTCCAGCAGAAAGTAAAATTTCTGGCAGATAAGAGGGGAGAAGATAAACTTCAAACCTCTTTCTTAGTGGAAAGAGGTTTTTCTGCGTTAGAAAAACCTCTGAATTTAAAAAGGAGGAAAAGACGATGGGATATTATTCATTAACAGAAGTAACAGCTGTACAATATGCGAAAGAACATGGATATTTTGACAAGAAGGCGAATGTAGTTTGTCATGAAATAGGAGATGGAAATTTAAATTACGTGTTCAAATTAGTTGATGGAGAGAGATCAATTATAATAAAACAAGCACTTCCATATGCGAAAGTAGTTGGTGAGAGCTGGCCGTTGTCTATAAAAAGAGCGACGATTGAAAGCAAGGCATTAAAAATTTTTGCGAAGTATGTACCAGATTATGTTCCGGTAGTGTACAGTCATGATGAAGAGTTAGCAGTTACAGTAATAGAAGACTTATCAAGACTAACAATTACAAGAAAAGGATTAATAGATGGAGAAGGATATCCACTTTTATCCCAGCATATCGGTCGTTTTCTAGCACATGTTTTATTTTATACTTCAGATTTCGGTTTACAGTCAGAAGAGAAAAGGATGCTAGAAGGTACATTTGTAAATCCAGACCTTAGTAAAATTACAGAAGATTTAGTTTTTACGGATCCGTTTGGACATTACGATACGAATGATTATGAGTCAGATTTACAGTCAGTGATTGATGAACTTTGGAGTGACAAAATTTTAAAACTAAAAGTAGCACAATATAAATATAAGTTTTTAACGAGAAAAGAAGCGCTTATTCATGGTGATTTACATACTGGTAGTATTTTTTCATCACCTTCTGAAACGAAAGTGATTGATCCAGAATTTGCAACGTACGGTCCATTTGGCTTTGATATCGGTCAATTTATCGCAAATCTATTATTAAATGCTTTATCGAGAGAAGAAGAAAAGAGAAGTGTACTATTTTTCCATATAGAAAAGACATGGAGTTATTTTGTAGAAACTTTTACGAAGTTATGGATTGGAGAAGGGGTAGAAGCATATACGAAAGAAAAACAATGGTTACCAATTATTTTGCAAAATATCTTTACTGATGCCGTCGGATTTGCCGGATGTGAACTGATTCGTAGAACAATTGGTTTAGCTCATGTAGCGGATTTAGATGAAATAGCAAATAAAGAAAGAAGAATTCAAGCTAAGAAGCAAGCGCTGTACTTAGGAAAAGAACTAATAAAATATGAATCTAAGTGTGCTGATATTCAACTGTTTCGAACATTATTTCAACAGACAGTTTCAGGAGGCATAAAAGCATGAGTACATTTGTAACTGTTCCGAGGTCTGTAAGTTGGAAAGGTGATGCAATTGCGGTATTAAATCAAACAAAGTTGCCGTATAGTACAGAATATAAAACGTTGACGACTATTGAAGAGGTATGGAAAAGTATTGTAATGCTAGAAGTACGCGGAGCACCCGCAATTGGAATTGTAGCAGCATTTGGTTTGGCGCTTGCATCAAAAAAATATAACACGATACATATTGAAGAATTTCAGAAGATATTTAATAGAGATTGTAACTATTTAGGGACATCACGACCGACGGCAGTGAATTTGTTTTGGGCAATTGATCGTATGAGAGAATCTATTCGAGAGATTATTACAATAAAAGAAGCGCAAAAAACATTAGAAGAAGAAGCGCTTCGCATTCAGCAGGAAGATGAAGAGGTATGCCGGAGTATTGGGGAACATGCGTTAACATGCTTTACAGACGGTGATAACATTTTAACAATTTGTAATGCTGGAAGTATTGCAACTGCAAGGTATGGTACTGCATTAGCGCCGTTTTATATCGGGAAAGAAAAAGGTGTACACTTACATGCGTATGCATGTGAAACGAGACCGGTTTTACAAGGTGGCCGTTTAACGACATGGGAGTTAAAGCAAGCGGGTATTGATGTGACGCTTATTACAGATAATACGGCAGCTCATGCAATTCGTACGAAAGAAATTGATGCAATTATCGTAGGGGCAGATCGAATTGTCGCAAATGGAGATACGGCAAATAAAATCGGAACAATGAATTTAGCTATATTAGCAAAGTATTTCGAAATTCCATTTTACGTTGCAGCTCCGTTATCTACGTTTGATATTACGAAACAAACAGGTACCGAAATTGTTATTGAAGAAAGAGATGAAACAGAAGTTACGAAAATTTTTGGCAAACAAGTGGCACCGATTGGTACAGATGTTTATAATCCTGCATTTGACGTAACACCGCATGAATTAATTACAGGTATTATTACTGAGAAAGGTATTATACGTGGAGATTATGAGCGAGAAATTGCATCATTATTTGAAAAACAAGCTAATACATAATAGCTTGTTTTTTATGCCTAAATGTGCCTTTTCCCCTTATTTATATAATGAAAGGAGGAGAGAAGGATGGAAGAGTGGATCGGGATGATAGGTAATGTAGGCTTTCCAATTGTTGTAACATTATATTTACTCCATCGGATTGAAAGTAAATTAGATGGGATAACTGTTGCGATAGAGAAACTGCCACAGCAATTACTAAAGTACGATGATCCTCGTGATAAAAAATAAAGTTTGCTCTTCGTGAGCAAACTTTATTTTTTTATCACGCATTAACTGCCCGTAAAAGCCCGATTGGTGAGGGCTACGAATCAGTGGGGGATGAAGCCCCACTGATTAAAGTTTCACTTTATTGAGCAATATAACCACCATCGATAACGACAGCTTGACCAGTTATGCCTTTTGCTTTTTCACTCGCTAAAAACATAGCATAATCAGCAATTTCTTGTACTTGTAATAAACGTTTTTGTGGTACAAGTGGATAAATGACATCTTCTAAAACATTTTCAAGCGGTACATTTCGTGTAGTAGCTAAGTCTTGTAGTTGATTACGTACAAGAGGGGTATCGACATAACCAGGGCAAAGTGCATTAACAGTAATTCCATGGGTAGCACCTTCTAATGCGGCAACTTTTGTCAGTCCAATTACGCCATGTTTTGCGCTATTGTAGGCAGCTTTTCCGGCGAATCCGACAAGGCCATTAATAGAAGCGACGTTAATAATCCGGCCGTATTTTTGTTTTTTCATAATAGGAAAAGCGTGTTTGATGGCGATAAATGGAGCGATTTGCATAATTTTAATAAGAAGCTCGAATTTCTCAGTTGGAAAATCTTCAATCGGTGAAACATGTTGCATTCCTGCATTGTTAATTAATACGTCTAATGAACCGAAATGACTAACTGTTTGAGAAAGCGCTACTGTAATTTCTTCTTCAGATGTAACGTCACATTGTAAACCGATAGCTTGAAAGCCTTCTTTTTGTAATTGCTCAGCAGCTTCTTTCGCACGATCTTCAAGGCGATCAGTAATAACAACTTTTGCGCCTTCTTTTGCAAAGGTATTCCCCATTTCATAACCAATACCACTCGCAGCACCTGTTAAAAAGACAACTCGATTTGTAACCATGATGAAAAACACTCCTTCATAATAAAAGTTCCCTCATTGCTCTATTTAGAGGGGGAACTACGAAATTCCTGCAAACATTTGGAAAAAATCCGTTAGCTATCTTGTAAAACAAGATAGTGGGAGGATTTCAATTATGTCGACAAGTCAAATGCTGAAAGGGATTTTAGAAGGATGCTTACTTGCTATTATTTCTGAAGGTGAAATATACGGTTATGAAATGAGTGAAAAGCTAGCGAAGTATGGTTTTACAATGGCGAGTGAGGGAAGTATTTATCCGTTGTTAATACGGATGCAAAAAGAGGGGCTAATATCAAGTGTAATGAAGGAATCTCCATCTGGTCCAAAAAGGAAGTATTATACGTTAACAGAAAAGGGAGAAGATGAACTGGATGAATTTATGGGTCGCTGGGAAGCGATGCAAAGTAGTGTAGAACGTCTACTTGAAGGGAAGGGAAGAAAATAATGCTATCAAGTGAAGCACAAAAGTTTTTGTTAGATATGAGATTGTTTTTGACCGCAAAGAGTGTGAAAGAAAGCGATATGGAAAGCTTTTTAGAAGATGCAGAGTTGCATTTAATAGAAGGTGAGAGTGACGGGAAAAGTGTAGAAGAAATTTTTGGAAGTTCGCCGAAAGAATATGCTAATGAACTTGTAAAAGTGATGGAAAGAGATAGACAGGAAACGTGGAAGCAAATTGGTTTTACAGTAATGAATATCGTAGCATTTTGGATTATTGCTTCTATTTTAATAGTGAATAACGGAAAGTTACAAATTTCACTTATTCAGTGCATTGGTTATAGTTTCACATTAATGTTAGCTGTGTTAGGCCCTAATTTTTTGCTTCGTAAAATGACCTTTGTAACAAGCTTTACAAAAACGTGGTTTTCTATGTGGTCTTTAGTCATGATTGCTCCAATGTTTTTATTAGGAGTTGTTACGATATTAGATGTAATATATCCTACAAAGATGGTTACATTCACCCAAATGCAAAGTTATATGTTAGCTGGTGGGATCTTTATCATGACAGTAGCTATAAACATGTATTTTGAAGGATGGTTTAAAAACTTATATTTAATTATTCCTCTTTCTATTATGTTAGTATTTCAAGCATTTACATCAGAAGATCTCATGCCAATGTTATTTCAGATTATATGTTTATACGGAAGTTTATTTATTTTAATTTTCGTTGAAATTATGATGAAGACGAATAGAAGAGAAACGGTTAATTAAGGGAGGGGTTATAATGAAGGTTTCTAAAGAAGGAGAAGAGTTTTTAATCGATACGAAAGTATATTTAATAACAAAAGGGATTAAAGAAGAAGATGTGGACGCTTTTCTAGAAGATGCAGAACTTCATTTAATAGAAGGTGAAAAAAAGGGGAAGACGGTAAGTGATATATTTGGTGATTCACCAAAAGAGTATGCAGAAGAATTGGTGAAAGAGATGGAGAAGGATAAAAGCGGGAGTATAAAAAGTATTTTAGGAATGATTATTGGTATTGGTGGATACTGGTTAGTTACAAATATTTTATTTGAAAGTCCGAATCATGAATTTACATTAACGAATGTACAATTGATTGGATACCCAATTGTTTTAATGATTACTATTGTGGGTATTATTTTTGCTTTTAAGATGTCATCATTTAAAAGCAAAATAAAAGAATTTAGCATTATTTATGTAGCAGCTTTGCTACCAATTTTATTACCAGTATTATTAATGTTTATGAATAAATGGTATGGGACACCTGTATTGCAATTAACTACTATACAAAGTTACATACTAGCTGGAATTGTCTTATTAGTATTGTTAATTGGGGAAGCGTACATACTTGGATGGATTGGAATGCTAGTTGTTATTATACCGCTATTAATTATGTTTGTATTTAAAGAATTAGGAAAGCAAAACCCATATTGGGGAATACTAGAGCCTTTACTTCTGTATGGAAGTTTATATGTATTAATGCGATGGTCTTTAAAAAATGAAGAGCAAAAAACTGTAAACTAGTGTTTTACTGATATTGAGCGAACGGAATATTTTATTGAGAGGGGAACAAATATGCAAAGTATATTTCTAGGTATATTATCTATTATATTTCTAGGTTTAACAATTTTCGGGCTATATACTACCTTTTCGAAAAAGGTACATGATAACTATTTTGATACTTTATTAGATGACACATCAGGATATATTTTGTTCTTCGGGTTAATAGGAAAAAGGCTGCTCTGGATATGCAAAAAATTATTTCCAAAGAAATATTATATAGGGATTTTTAGAGGGATTACATTTACGTTTAGTTGTCTATTTTTATTTCTAGCAGCCGGGACTTGGTTTGTTGATTAAATAAGTTGTTTTAAACAGTAATAAGATTGTTACTGTTTTTTTCTTTGTAATAAAGAGCTTTGTAAAGAGAGTTCTTTTTGTTCGTTTGTTAATAAGGAATGAATATGGACGTTTTCTGGGCGGGGGACTATAGGGTACATCAGATTTGATGGAGAAGGGTGGTGTTCCGAGCCAGTTGGAGAATGAGGATCTGCATGTGTAAGTTTTCCGTGAACGCGCCTTGTGAATAAAATATGGCCAATTTCGTGAGCGAGCGTATATATATTTTTCATAGGAGCGGCTGAATTTGTTAAAACGATATAACCAGTAAGTTGTTGTTGTTTAGCTAAAGAGTAAGCACAGGCAATTACTGCTGTTTCTTTAAAATAATCACTGCCAATATAACAAATATAAAGATCACATTCTGGAGCTTCATTTACACACGTTTGGAAAAAGGCTGCTAATTTTTCCTGACTTTGAATAGAATTTTTATAACTAATTTCACGGTCTGAAAAACGAAAAAGCTCATTTAATACAATTACTTCTTGAATTTGAAATGTAATGGGGTGCCAAATTGATTCTGCGACTGCTAAATCTTTTGCGATACGGTCTTCAGAAATGTTGGCGCCTGGCGTAATGCAAATACATATATTGACGTATGGATCCATAGGGAACACCTCAAATGAAAAAATTCTTCCTATAATATATGTGAGAAAAAGGTGCTATGTATGGATAAACGCCTTGTTTATTACATGAATATATAGACTACAAGTCGAAAAAATTTCATAGTTCTATAACGTAGTATGGTCATCTTTTTGATATAGTAAAGGAAAGGGGGAGAATATATGTATACATTAAAAATCGTTTCAGACAGAGAAGCTCTTTATCAATTTGCGAGTTATGTAAAAGTTGTGCAAGGGGTTGAAGATGTATATGTAGAGGTGGGAGAACCTGTATATGAACATCCATTAATGAAGTTTTACGTACATATTAAGCTGGGGGAAACATATGATCAACATAAAGCGTTACAAGAAATAGCAAGATTAGTAGAATTGGGGCGTTTTACATACGTTCATTATCGTAATGATGAAATTGAAGAAGCTTTTGAAGCTGTAAAATATGAAAGTTTTAAGAAATAAAGTGAAAAAAGGGAGCGAAAGCTTCCTTTTTTTCTTGAAATTTACATCAACAAAATGAGAAAAATTTTGTTATGATAAGGGAGGGTGAGGAAAGGAGAGTTTACATATTGGGGTATATTGAAGAGTTACGTAAAGTCGTTGGTACAAGGCCACTTATTTTAGTAGGATCAGCAATTATTATATTAAATGATAGGCAAGAAGTATTGCTTCAATATCGTTCAGACACATATGATTGGGGTGTACCTGGCGGAGCGATGGAGCTAGGAGAAACGACAGAAGAAACTGCTCGCAGAGAACTATTTGAAGAGACGGGACTAAACGCGAAAATTATGCAATTTATCGGGGTTCTTTCGGGAAAAGAAGTGTACTTCCAATATCCAAATGGAGATGAAATTTTTAATGTCATTCATCTGTATCAGGGGCATCATGTGAGTGGGGAAGTTAAGCTTGATCATGAAGGATTACAGCTTCAATATTTTCCGGTAGATAAGTTACCGAATTTGAATAAAACAACAGAGAAGATTTTACAAAAATTCCTATACGCATTAACAGAATAGAAGGTTAATTCCTTCTATTTTTATTATATTAAATATTTTGATTTTTTAGTATGTTTATAGTATGATAGTTGTAGACATACATCTTATGGAATTTCACCTAAAAACTGACTAGGGTACATAAGAGAGGGGCAAGTGCAAAATGCATAATGTTGTTATTACAGCTGCAGTTCGTTCGCCAATTGGAACTTTTGGAGGAGCGCTAAAAAATGTAACGCCAGTAGAATTAGCTGTTCCTGTACTTCAGGAAGCTGTAAAACGAGGCGGGGTAGAACCACATGAAGTTGATGAAGTAATTTTAGGTCATTGTATTCAAAGAACTGATGAAGCAAATACGGCGAGAACGGCTGCATTAGCGGCAGGATTTCCTGACACAGTTACGGGCTATACAATCCAACGCCAATGTTCTTCAGGTATGCAAGCAATTATGTCAGCTGCAATGCAAATTCAATTAGGTGTGAGTGATGTTGTTATTGCAGGTGGAGTAGAAGCGATGAGTTCGAGCCCTTATGCATTGAAACAGCACCGCTGGGGACAACGTCTACAGCACGGAGAAATTCGTGATACGGTGTGGGAAGTGCTAGAAGATCCGATTCATCATATTATGATGGGTGAAACAGCGGAAAATTTAGTTGAACAATATGAAATTACAAGAGAGGAACAAGATGAAGTTGCGCTTCGCAGTCATACATTGGCACTACAAGCAATCGAGTCTGGATACTTTGACGATCAAATTGTTCCTATTACAATAAAAGAGCGTAGAAAAGAAATTGTATTTTCTAAGGATGAACATCCGCGTGCAGATATTACAGCGGAAAAATTAGCTGGATTAAAACCAGCTTTCCGTAAAGATGGATCTGTAACGGCAGGGAATGCATCTGGTCTTAATGACGGAAGTGCAGTTCTAGTATTAATGAGTGAAGAAAAAGCGAAAGAAAAAGGCTTACAACCGTTAGCTAGAATTGTTGGCTATTCAGTAGCTGGAGTAGATCCTAAAATTATGGGAATTGGACCAGCACCAGCAATTCGTAAAGGATTAGAAAAAGTAGATTGGTCATTAGAAGATGCAGATTTACTTGAAATTAATGAAGCTTTCGCTGCGCAATACCTAGCTGTAGAGAAAGAATTAGGTTTAGACCGTGAAAAAGTGAATGTAAACGGTAGTGGTGTAGGACTTGGACACCCAATCGGTTGTACAGGAGCTCGTATCACTGTAAGTTTAATTCATGAATTAAAAAGACGTGGATTAGAAAAAGGAATTGCCTCTTTATGCGTCGGTGGCGGTATCGGGGTTGCCTTATTTATAGAAGCGTTATAAAAAAGAAGCAGCGTTTGCTGCTTCTTTTTTACGACTCAAATAGATGATGGAATAATCGATCGCGATTTTCAAAGAAAAGTTTCGTCGTTTGATAATGCTCCGTTTCTTCTAAAGATGATTCGTGAATCCCCTCTTGTGTTAAAGAATATATAGTAGATTCAGGATAAGCCATTAATATAGGGGAATGCGTGGCAATAACAAATTGTGAACCTTGTTCAGCTAGTTCGTGCATTCGAATGAGCATGGAAAGTTGTCTCATCGGGGATAAAGCTGCCTCAGGCTCATCTAAAATGTATAAACCTTGTCCTGAAAAACGGTTCATAAATAAGGAGAAAAATGATTCGCCATGTGATTGTTTGTGTAGTGAGATACCACCATATGAGTCAATAACTGGATTTCCGCGTGCTTCTGGATCAGCATCCATTTCATCGATATAAGAAGCGACGTTATAAAATGATTCAGCGCGAAGAAAGAAACCATCGCTTGGTGTATTAAAACTTTTTGAAATTCGAAGATATTCATGTAAAGATGAATGTGAATTATTTGTGCTAAAACGGAAATTCTTCGTTCCACCTTCAGCATTAAAACCTAAAGCAATTGCAATTGCTTCAAGTAGTGTTGATTTACCTGTTCCGTTTTCTCCAATAATGAATGTTACATTTGGATGGAAAAGGAGCGATTGTAATGTTCGAATAGCGGGTAAACAGTAAGGATATGCGGAAAAGCTAGGGATATCTTCTTTTTTTAATGTGACACTTTTTAAAAAGGGTACGTCAATCAATATATAAACCTCAATTCATAACGGATTTTGATTTAAAAAAAGCAAAAAATACAAGTGTAAGACGACTTGCTAATAAAGTGCGCCAAAACCGAGATTTTCCCAGCCGAACGTCATTCTCTGCAATATAAAAATGGAAAGAACGCTTATAAAGCCAACGAGAGCAGGCGTATATTTTATAATTTTTAAGTTCTTCCATAGAAAAAAGAAAAGTGTTAATGACATGAGAACTCCCATTTTATTTTCTGAATATTTCATGAGGATTATAACATGGAAACTATCATATTCCAATGTGAAAATAAACATTGCATGAAGGTCAATTCTCTCGTTATGATAGATGATATTCTATTGGAAATATGAAAAGGAGTTAAAATATGCCGTTTACATTTGCGCATCCAGCAGCTGTTCTCCCTTTTTCTAAAAAGCAGGTTAATTATATTTCAGTAACGGCTCTTATATTAGGTAGTATGGCACCTGACTTTGAATATTTTTTACACTTTAGACCGTATGGCGTGATTGGACATACGTGGCTTGGGTTCTTATATTTAAATTTACCTCTTGTCTTTCTATTAGCATACATATATCATTACATTTTAAAAAAGCCGTTTATAACACATTTAGCTAAACCATTTGCTGGCTACTATACATATGCAGTAGATGAGAGGTGGGGACTTCATACATGGAAGGATTTCTTTGTATTTTGCTATTCTGCTTTATTTGGTATGCTCACGCATGTTGTTTGGGATGCGTTTACTCATAATACAGGCTACTTCGTTATGGAAATACCATTGTTACAAAGAGAATTACATAGTATTCCGGTGTATAAATATATGCAACATGGGAGTACATGTGTTGGTTTATTATTACTATTACACGTACTATGGAAGTATAAAGATGAAACAGGGAAAGATATTATTATAGCTTCAGAAAAAAGGAAGTATTGGGTTTCGGCAATCATTGTGGCAACTATTATATTTATCGTTCACGCGTTCGTAAATCCCTATTTTCATATTTTCCAAATAGGGGGTATAATAGTATCTGGACTGACAAGTTCGTTTTGTGGACTTCTTATTGTTTCTATAGTTTACAAGACTAGGGACTAATTTATTTTAATGAATGATAGTGTTAGGAGAAATTAAATGATGAAAGCATGGAAAAGTATTTTTGTTTTATGTAGTTTTCTTCTTATGTTAAGTGGTTGCTTCCATCAAGAAGAAAAGAAAGCTGAACCGAAGAAGAAAGAATCTATTCCTGAAACAAAAGAATATGGTGGGCGTGAGCTAAAAAAAATTGGGCAAAAAGTGAAAGAAACAGGATGGGGTACTTTCAAGTTAGAGCAGATACATTCTGTGAATCAAACATTTGAAGTAGCACCAATGAAAATTCATGTACAAGATGTGAAAGTAATCTCTTTATCACAAATGAGTGAAGACGCAAAAAATACATTAAAAGCATATACGGCATTAACTCCTGACGAAGTAAAGCGTAGATTGGGCGATAAGGTAAGTCAAGAAGATGCTGAATTATATGCATCGCTAAGTGGAACAGAGATTAGTGATACGATTCGTTACGTTGAAATTACATATAAGGTGGAAAATAGCGGGAATAAAAATATGCAATTTTTCTCTATGAATGATGTTACGATTAATGATAAGCAACATTTTAAAGTAGCGACTCAAAACTTTTTATATGATGAAGATACGCTCGTTGGTACGAAAAATGTATCAAGAGAAGATTATAAGCCTGGTGAAACAAGAGATGGAATTATCGGTTTAATACTTGATGATGGAAAAGAAAAGGTAAAGGATATTAAATTTACAACGGATGATTTAATGGCAGGAGACACAGAAACACAAGAAACTGTTAAAGAATCACAAAGTTTTAACATTTCACTTTCTGAGTAATATGTTTTTAAAATGATATAAGGAAAAACAGTCAGCATTCTATATATTATGCTGACTGTTTTTTTATTTCTTTTATGTATGAATCTACATTTTGAAAAGGCACTTTAATTTTAAACGCATCTTTTTGTTCATTAAATTGTTTTTCATTATAGGGACCGAAACGTTTATTGTGCTTTACGTCAATAATCCAATAATGTTCACTTTTTTTATTTGCAATTGCTGCGTCAGGGTTATTTGGATCTGACTTTTCCTCTGTTTGTTTTACAATAATGTATTTATCATCCCAAGCGATGTCTGTAATTTTGGCAGGGATGTATTGTGTGGCATATACAGCATCTTGCGTAGGGAACAGTTCAAATGCATTTCCAGAAGTACGTATGAGTTCGTATTCATCGTTAATCGTATAAGATACATGGTTTGTATTTCCTGTACAAGCAGTTAATAGGACGGCGACGAATAGGATTATCCATTTTTTCAATATGGGAACCTCCTTTACAATGCTGTTGTAACACATTGTACAAGAAAAGTAAGAGAAACGCCAGTTTACAATGTTTTTTAGAAGTGGTACGATGTAACGGGTAAAGAAGGATACGAAGGAGTCGACATAAAATGAAGTTGAAGATGCATCGTCCAGCGCTTGTAATGAATCGCATAGGTGCTTCCCTAATTGACATGTTTTTAATCTCGGTTATGTATGGTGCAGTAGTAGCTGTTATGACCGGAAACTATAGTGCTATTTTTAATCGGTTTAATATAAGTTTCGGTGACTATAGATATGATCTCGCAGTAGTTTTCATATTAATGGTTCTATATTTTATTTTGTTACCTTTTATTTGGAACGGTGTTACACTTGGGAAAAAAATAACGAGAACAAAATTGATTTCATTGACGAGTGAAAAATTAACGTTGCAAACATTAACTTTACGATTTTTTGTATTGTTATTACCGAACATGTTGTTACTTGGAATTCCGTTAATATGCAACGTATATATGATGTTGTTCCGCAAAGATAATTGCGGTTTTCATGATTTAATTACAAAGACAAAAGTGATGAATCTAGTATAATAAAAAACCTTTTTATGCTTGTACATAAAAAGGTTTTTTATTATGGAAGGATATTTTTCGAAGTAGAAAGTCCTTTTTCAATAGATTGAAAATTAAGAAAATGGTATAATAAATGAAAATAATATCTTTATATAATGAAGGGGGAAGTTGTAATGACGGGAGGTAGCATAATCTTTTGGGGGATTTTAATTTTCGTTGGTCTCGTTTTCGATCAGTGTAATAGTAAGAAAAAAGAAGGAGTAAAAAAGTAATCGCTTACAAATAAAAGAGTAACTTTTCTTGCTTGCAGACTAATCTTATAAAGGAGTATACTGAATGACGGTAAGACTTATAGAAGGGGTAATGAAAATGAAGCTTGCAGGAAAAGTTGCTATCGTAACTGGCGGTGGCATCGGTATTGGACGTAATACAGCTCTTTTGTTGGCTAAACAAGGCGCAAAAGTAATTGTGACGGACATTGATCAAGAAAGTGGACAAGCAACAGTGGAGGAAATTACGAATCTAGGCGGAGAAGCACTTTTTGTATCCTATGATATGGGAAAGCAAGGAGATTGGCAACGCGTTATCAGTATTACTTTGAATGCATTCAGTCGCATTGATATGCTTTTTCAAAATGCTGGTTTATATAAAATAGATTCTATTTTTTCTCGCCAACAAGAGAACGATTCCAATGTACTTTGTATTAATGACGTTTGGATAGAGATAAAACAATTAACGTCATCTTTTATGAAACAGCAAGAAGAAGTGGTGCTTAGTGACTTACCGATTTTCGGTATTATTAGCACGAAAGGACAATCATTTCATACAGTAGAAGCCCTAGTATAATAATGAAAACCGCCCTCAATGTATGTGGACGGTTTTTTTGTATGTTATATACAAGAAAATTTTTTTAGCGAATACGTTGTTCGGTTTGGCTATCAAAGAAATGCGCTTTATTTAAATCAAATGCTAATTTAATTTGGTCTCCAGGTGAGAATATATGTCTTGCATCAACACGTGCTGCAAAATCTTGATTTCCAAGTTTCATATATAAAATGGATTCAGCACCTAACAACTCAGCAACTTCAATTTTTGATGTGAAAGTAGTAGATTGTGAAGCCTCTAAAAATAGTAGTTCATCATGAATATCTTCAGGACGAATTCCTAAAACGATTTCCTTATTTACATAACCTTGTTCACGTAATAATTTCATTTTTCCTTCAGATACTTTGATTTTCAATGAATTATCTATAACGAAATCAGTTTCAGTTAATGTACCACGGAAGAAATTCATAGCTGGAGAGCCAATAAATCCGCCAACAAAAATGTTTTCAGGTGTTTCATATACTTCTTTTGGAGTTCCAATTTGTTGAATCTTTCCGTCCTTCATAACAACAAGACGGGAAGCCATTGTCATTGCTTCTGTTTGATCATGTGTTACATAAATTGTCGTTGTTCCAAGGCGATGGTGTAACTTAGAAATTTCTGAGCGCATTGCAACACGGAGTTTTGCATCTAAGTTTGATAATGGTTCATCCATTAAGAAAACTTTCGCGTCTCGAACGATTGCTCTACCTAACGCAACACGTTGGCGTTGTCCACCTGATAACGCTTTTGGTTTTCTATCTAAATATTGTTCAAGCCCTAAAATTCGTGCGGCATCTTTCACACGACGATCGATTTCATCTTTTGGTATTTTTCGAAGCTTTAATCCAAATGCCATATTATCATATACACTCATATGTGGATAAAGAGCATAGTTTTGGAAAACCATTGCGATATCACGATCTTTTGGAGGAACATCATTCATTAGCTTACCATCAATTGAAAATTCTCCTTTTGAAATATCTTCAAGTCCAGCTACCATTCGTAATGTTGTAGATTTTCCGCATCCAGAAGGACCAACAAATACGATAAACTCTTTATCTTGAATGTGTAAATTAAAATCTGTTACAGCGGTTACGTTATTATCATATATTTTATAAATGTTTTCTAATTTCAGTTCTGCCATGGTATTTCCCCCTAGAAAAAATTATGCAAACGTTTTCTTTGAATTTATTATAAACGAATAGATTCAAAAAATAAATAAAAAAATAAAACGTTTTCATTTATTCGAGTGATATGTAGTAGTTTTCATATGTTTTCCTAGAAAAAGAAGGATAAAAATTGTAAGCGCTATTTTAAATTAAGATAGAATCTGTTATCATTCATTAGTGAAAACGTTTGCGCCTTGGGAGAAAGAGAAGAATGAATTACTAATGAAATGGGGTAGCATAATGGAAAAACAATGGTGGAAAGAAAGTGTAGTATATCAAATTTATCCTCGTAGCTTTATGGATAGTAATGGTGATGGTATAGGGGATCTTCGTGGTATTATTTCAAAGCTAGATTACTTAAAAGAATTAGGGATTGATGTAATTTGGTTATCGCCAGTCTATGAATCTCCAAATGATGATAATGGTTATGATATAAGTGATTATTGTAAAATTATGAACGAGTTCGGAACAATGGAAGATTGGGATGAGCTATTACATGAAATGCATGAACGTAATATGAAACTTATGATGGATTTAGTTGTTAATCATACTTCTGATGAACATAATTGGTTTATTGAATCACGTAAATCAACAGATAATAAATATAGAGATTACTATATATGGCGTTCTGGAAAAGAAGGGAAAGAGCCGAATAACTGGGGAGCAGCTTTTAGTGGATCTGCATGGCAATATGATGAAATGACAGATGAGTATTATTTACATCTGTTTTCTAAAAAACAGCCGGATTTAAATTGGGATAATGAACAGGTAAGACAAGATGTTTATGAAATGATGAAGTTTTGGTTAGAAAAAGGAATTGATGGATTCCGCATGGATGTTATCAATTTTATTTCTAAAGAAGAAGGTTTACCGACTGTTGAAACAGAAGAAGAGGGGTATGTTTCAGGTCATAAGCATTTTATGAACGGTCCAAACATTCATAAATATTTGCATGAAATGAATGAAGAAGTATTGTCTCATTATGATATTATGACGGTTGGTGAAATGCCTGGTGTAACGACAGAAGAAGCTAAATTGTATACAGGAGAAGCTAGAAAAGAACTACAAATGGTATTTCAATTTGAACATATGGATTTAGATTCAGGAGAAGGCGGAAAATGGGATGTAAAACCATGTCCACTTCTTACTTTAAAACAGAATTTAACAAAGTGGCAAAAAGCATTAGAGCATACAGGATGGAATAGCCTGTATTGGAATAACCATGATCAGCCACGCGTTGTATCTCGTTTTGGTAATGATGGGATGTATCGTACTGAATCTGCGAAAATGTTAGCGACGGTGCTTCATATGATGAAAGGAACACCATATATTTATCAAGGAGAAGAAATCGGAATGACTAACGTTCGATTCGAATCAATTGATGAATATCGAGATATTGAAACGCTAAATATGTATAAAGAAAAAGTGATAGACCGTGGTGAAGATAAAGAAAAAGTCATGGAATCTATTTATATAAAAGGTCGTGATAATGCTAGAACTCCGATGCAGTGGGATGATCAGTATCACGCTGGATTTACAACGGGTGAACCTTGGATTACGGTAAACCCTAATTACAAAGAGATTAATGTGAAACAAGCAATCCAAGACGAAGGATCAATTTTTTATTACTATAAGAAATTAATTGAGTTACGCAAAAATAATGAAATAGTTGTGTATGGATCGTATGATTTAATACTAGATAATAGCCCTTCTATTTTTGCTTATGTAAGAACATATGGAGAAGAAAAGCTACTTGTGATTGCAAACTTCACTGCGGATCAATGTGTATTTGAATTGCCTGAGAATATTGTTTATAGTGAATCAGAACTGTTAATACACAATTATGACTCGGAAAATGGATTAATGGAAAACGTTACATTGCGTCCATATGAAGCAATGGTGTATAAATTGAAATAAGAAAAAGCCTTATGTCCGAGCGGCATAAGGCTTTTTCTATTACCATTTTAATATTGAGAATCCGTGCGGTGGAAGTGTAACTTGTAATACACTTGCTTCTGCTGAAAATTCTTCGTTTGTATATATATTGACTATTTTCTTCCTTGTAATATGGATAGGGAGTGAAGCTGTAATTTCATCGTTAGTAGGATTTAAAACGAAAAAGATAGTTTCATCTCCATATGTTTTCGTATAAGAAATGTAATTATGTTCATCATTTGCTTCGATGAATTGGAATGTACCATGTCCTCCAAATGCTTTATATTGTTTTCGTAATGAAAGTAATGTTTGTATATGTGTAAATAATACATGGTCTTGTTCTTTTGTATCCCAAATCATACATTTGCGGCAATCCGGGTCCATGCCGCCATCCATACCGATTTCGTCTCCATAATAAATACAAGGAGAGCCGATGTAAGAAAGATGGAATACATAGAGTAACTTTAACTTATTTTTATCTCCGTTACATGTTGTTAATATTCTTGGTGTATCATGGCTGTCTAATAAATGAAATGCGGCTTCATTTATATTCATAGAGTAGGAATGTAGGGATTCTGTAATTTGTTTCATGAATTCACTTGCTTTAATGGAATTGTTAGCAAAGTAAGAAAGTAGAGCATTTGTAACAGGATAGCTCATGACAGCATCAAATTGATCTCCGTGTAGCCATGGGAGGGCGTCGTGCCAAATTTCTCCTAAAATATATATTTCAGGATTTAACGCCTTTATCTCACTTCGGAATTCTCTCCAAAAGCAGTGGTCAACTTCATTTGCTACATCAAGGCGCCAACCGTCTATATTGAATTCTCTTACCCAATAACGCCCTACTTCAAGTAAATATTCTTTTACATCTGGGTGTGCAGTATTTAATTTAGGCATATACGGTGTAAATGCGAAAGTATCATAATTAGGAAGTGGCTCGGTTATAATTGGGAATTCATGAATGTGGAACCACTCTTTATATGCTGACTTTTCACCATGTTCTAGTACGTCCTGGAATTTATCGAAAAAGTAGCCACTATGATTAAACACAGCATCGAGCATTACTTTTATACCGTGTTTATGACATGCCCCAACAAGTTCTTTGAAAGTTTCTTTCGTCCCGAATTGCGGATCGATTTCCATGTAGTCAATAGTGTCATATTTATGGTTTGAATGAGCTTTAAAAATAGGTGTGAAGTATATTCCGGAAATCCCAAGTTTAACAAGGTAATCAAGGTTTTGAATAATACCAGCAAAATCTCCTCCGAAAAAATTAGTTGGAGTTGGTTCGGTACTTCCCCAAGGGAGGGTGTTTGCTGGATTTAATGTGCTGTCCCCGTTAGCGAATCGTTCTGGGAAGATTTGATACCATACTGTGTCCTTAATCCAAGGTGGTGCCATGAAAACGTCTTTTGTATGAATGAATGGAAAGCAGAAAAAGTTACCGACATCGTCATCTGGAATGTTTGAGAAAAAGCCTCGTTCTGCATAAATAAGAGTTTCTGTCTCAGTTTTTAATTCGAATCCATAACGTAAGCGCTTAAATTTTGGTTCGATTGAAATGGACCAATAATCAAATAATGCAGTAGAACCAGTTTTGTTCATCGGCGTATTTGACGTAATCCATTTTCCATCTGTCCATTCGTAAGGGTCACCATAAATAAGAGTGGCGATTTGAACATCGTTTCTCTTAGTACGTATTCGGATGTGAATTGTTTTTTCATCGTAAGCGTATGCATAATTATCTTTCGGCCTATGGTAAACGGCTTCTTTAAGCATATAGAAAATCCCCCTTTAATATCTCTATACATATTATTCCCTTAAATGTAATAATAAAGCCTGTATTGCAAACGATTGCCTTTCTATTAGCTTTAATATTGCTTATAAGAGTAGTATTCATTTCATATAAAGTCAATGTATAAAGAGCATAATGACATTATTTTTAAAATTAATATTTGCAAAATGAATAAAAGAATGTATAATGATAGACAAATAGCGCAAACGTTTTCATAGATTTGAGATAAGGTTTGCGCTTCTATTAAACTTTCAAATGCAAACGTTTTCAATTAGTGAGGTACATAGACAATTTAGGGAGGTTTTTGGGGATGAAGAAAGCATTATCATTATTAACGGTTTCGGCATTATCAATTGGTATGTTATCTGCATGTGGGCCGAAAGATTCAGGGAAAAAAGAGGAAAGTAAAGCGAAGAAAGACTATGACCTTCTCGTTTGGGAAGATGATAAAAAAGGCGTTGGTTTAGAACCAGCAGTGAAAAGCTTTGAGGAAAAATATAAAGTAAAAGTAAAAGTTGTTGAAATGCAAATGACAGATCAAGTGAAGAAGTTACGTCTTGATGGACCAGCGGGGACTGGACCGGATGTTGTAACATTGCCACACGATCAAATCGGAAATGCAGTAACAGAGGGCTTACTTTCTGAAGTGAAAGCAGATGATGCTGTTAAGAGTAAGTTTACTGATTTATCAATAGAAGCACAGACATATAACGGGAAACTATATGGCTTACCAAAAGCGATTGAAACACCAGTCTTTATTTACAATAAAAAGTTTATGCAAAAAGCACCAGAAACAATGGACGAATTGTTTAACTTCTCAAAAGATTTTACAAAGGATGGCAAGTACGGATTTTTAACATTAGGAGATAATTTCTACTTTGCTAATGCATTCATGGCAGGTATGGGTGGTTATGTGTTTGGTGAAAAAGATGGAAAACCAAATGCAAGTGATGTTGGGTTAAATAATAGTGGTGCTGTACAAGGTGCTGAATATCTTCAGAAATGGTACAAAGAAAAACTATTCCCGAAAGGTATTATCGGTGAATCTGGTGGACCTGCTGCTGATGGATTATTTAATGAAGGAAAAGCAGCTTCTATCATGAACGGACCATGGGCGTTCCAAGCGATGGAAAAGAACGGAATTGATTATGGTGTTGCTCCAATGCCAAAATTACCAAATGGTCAACCGATGAAAACGTTCGTTGGGGTAAAAGGATGGCATGTAACAAGCTTCTCTAAACAAAATGATTTAGCTACTAAATTCACTGAATGGGTAACGAATGAAGAAAACGCGAAAATTAGATTTGAGAAAACGAAAGAAATTCCGCCAGTAAAATCAGTAATGGAAGATCCGATTATTAAAGATAACGAAGCTGCAAAAGCGGTTGCAACGCAATCAGAAAATGGAATTCCAATGCCAAACATTCCAGAAATGCAAGAAGTATGGAAACCAGCTGGAGATGCCCTTCAATTAGTTGTTACAGATAAAGAGGCGCCAAAAGCAGCTCTTGATAGTGCAGTGAAGCAAATTAAAGGTAATATTGAGGCAAATCATAACAAGAAAAAATAAGGTGAAGTTCGTGCCTCTAATATGAGGGGCACGAATTCTCTCCCTTCCAAGTAGGAAGAAAAAAGGGGGAAGGAATATGCAAACATCTATGGAACCAATGAAAGATATGAACGGTTCAAAACATAGGAAAATGGCAACCATGTTATCAATCATTCCGGGCGTGGGCCAAATGTATAATAAACAATTTGTAAAAGGTCTTATTTTTCTAGTATTAACAGGTTCATTTATTGTAGCCTTTGCTGATTTATTAAATATGGGATTATGGGGGATTGTAACGCTTGGTACAGAAGTTCCACGTGATCATTCTGTCTTTCTATTAGTGGAAGGGATCTTAGCACTTATCGTTATCGGGTTTGGACTCGGAATATATGCATTTAATTTATATGATGCGTATCAAAATGGAAAGAAACGTGATATCGGAACACCTTTAAACTCTGTAAAAGAGCAATACCGTAATTTATTAGATCAAGGCTTTCCGTATTTAATGGTTTCGCCAGGTTTTCTACTACTTATCTTTGTTGTTGTATTTCCAATCATTTTCGTAATTTTAATTGGATTTACGAACTATGATTTATATCATTCTCCTCCAGCTAAATTAGTAGATTGGGTGGGCTTTAAAAACTTTATTGATATTTTCACACTACCGATGTGGAGAGAGACATTTTTAAGTGTATTCTCTTGGACGGTCATTTGGACATTCGTTGCAACGACATTACAAGTTGCACTCGGTATTTTTTTAGCGATTATCGTAAATCAGCCTGGTATTAAAGGGAAGGCAATTATTCGAACAATCTTCATTTTACCGTGGGCTGTTCCAGCATTCGTATCTATTCTTGTTTTCTCTGGTATGTTTAATGAAACGTTTGGAGCAATTAACAATCAAGTATTGGCGTTATTCGGAATTGAAAAGATAGCTTGGATGACAGATCCATTTTGGGCGAAGATAGCTTTAATTATGATTCAAACGTGGCTTGGGTTCCCATTCGTCTTTGCAATGACAACAGGTATTTTGCAATCGATTCCAGGAGAATTATATGAAGCGGCTACAGTAGATGGAGCGACAGCTTGGCAACAGTTTCGTAAAATTACATTGCCACTTGTTTTATATGCAACAGCACCAATATTAATTACGCAATATACGTTTAACTTTAATAACTTTAGTATTATCTATCTATTTAACGGCGGAGGACCTGCTGTAGCTGGACAAGATGCAGGTGGAACAGATATTTTAATTTCATGGATTTATAAGTTGACGATGACTTCAGCGCAGTACGGGAAAGCAGCAGCTCTTACAATGATTTTATCGTTAATCGTTATTACAGTTGCGTTATGGCAATTTAAGAGAACAAAATCATTCCAAGAAGAGGATATGATGTAAATGAATATTAAAAGACAGAAGATGTTACGTCTCTCATTAAGCTATTTCGTTATTTTTGTAATGTGTGCCATAATTTTCTATCCATTATTATGGATTATTGGCTCATCGTTTAATCCGGGTGATAGTTTATCTGGATCAAGTATTATTCCGCAAAATGCAACGTTAGATCATTATCGTAAGTTATTAGATCTAGAGAATAGTAATTACTTACTATGGTATAAAAACACATTAAAAGTAAGTGTTTTAACGATGATTTTCTCAGTGTTAGCAATTAGTTTTACTGCTTATGCATTTTCGAGATACCGTTTTGTTGGAAGAAAAAATGGCTTACTAACATTTTTAATTCTGCAAATGATTCCGAACTTTGCAGCGTTAATCGCTCTATACGTATTAGCGCAGTTAACAGGATTAATTGATACACACCTTGCATTAATTTTAATTTATGTAGGCGGGGCAATCCCTATGAATACATGGCTTATGAAAGGGTATTTTGATACGATTCCGAAAGAATTGGATGAGTCAGCTCGTATGGATGGAGCAGGGCATTTTCGTATTTTTTGGCAAATCATTATGCCGCTTGCAAAGCCAATCGTAGCGGTTGTAGCGTTATTCACTTTCATCGGTCCATTTACAGATTTCATTTTAGCGAGTATCATTTTGCGCACACCAGAAAATTATACTTTAGCAGTTGGATTATATGAAATGGTAGCGAAGAAATTTGGTAATGAATTTACGACGTTTGCAGCGGGTTCAGTATTAATTGCAATCCCAATTTCAATTTTATTCCTATCACTACAAAAATACTTTATCTCTGGTTTAACAGCTGGAGGTACGAAAGGATGAAAAATGGGACATTACGTCCCATTTTTCTTTTCATCTCCCTATAAAAAGCTTTATAGGGAGATGAAAAGAGATTTGACATCACATGTGAAAATAAGTGAAATAAATAGTATATTATAGTATAGGAAAAAAGAGCTATATCCCTTACAATACATGGAGAGGGAGAATATGATAAGTTTTGCAAGATAAAATAAATAAATGAAAGTTTATGACTTCTCCTATGACTTGCAACGAGTGCAAGATAAAATATATGAAAAATGGCAGAGAAGTGAGAGGAGGGGATTTTTTATGACAGTTACAATTAAAGATGTGGCGAAGAAGGCGAACGTAGCACCATCAACTGTTTCTCGTGTAATTGCTGATAATCCAAGTATAAGTGAAAAGACAAAGCGCCGTGTTCGAAAAGTAATGAGTGAATTAGGATATCATCCAAATTTAAATGCAAGAAACCTTGCGAACCAAACGACGAAGACACTTGGTCTTGTTATGCCAAGCTCTGCAAGTAAAGCTTTTCAAAATCCGTTTTTCCCGGAAGTTATAAGAGGAATTAGTTCATTTGCACATGTGGAAGGGTATGCACTTTATATGTCGACAGGTGAAACGGAAGATGAAATTTTTAATGGTGTTGTAAAAATGGTACAAGGGCGTCAAATTGGTGGTATTATTCTTTTATATTCAAGAGAGAACGATCGGATTATTCAATACTTGCATGACCAAAACTTCCCGTTTGTTTTAATTGGAAAACCATATGATCGAAAAGATGAAATCACATATGTAGATAATGACAATTATACAGCTGCAAGAGAAGTGGCAGAATATTTAATTTCACTAGGACATAAACAGGTCGCGTTCATTGGTGGTGGCTCAGATTTACTTGTAACAAGAGATCGTTTAGCAGGTATGAGTGATGCTTTAAAATTAGCAGACATTGTATTACCGAAAGAGTATATTTTACATTTTGATTTTTCAAGGGAAAGTGGTCAACAAGCTGTTGAAGAGTTAATGGGACTAAAACAACCACCGACAGCAATTATAGCTACGGATGATTTAATTGGACTTGGTGTGTTAAGTGCGCTTTCTAAAAAAGGATTCGTTGTACCGAAAGACGTTTCAATTGTAAGCTTTAATAATGCTTTATTATCAGAAATTGCGAGTCCGCCGCTTTCAACAGTTGATGTGAATATATATCAGTTAGGATATGAAGCAGCAAAAGCTTTAGTTGATAAAGTGGAGAATGCTGAATCTACTGCCAAGTGTATCATTATTCCGCATAAATTATTGAAGCGTCAAACATGTGATCATTATGCATAAAAAAGCTAGGAGTTTAACTCTTAGCTTTTTTTTGTAGAAAGGCTTCTAAACGATCACAGCCTTCTTTTAAAGTTTCGATACTATATGCATAGGAAAGGCGAAGATAACCTTCACCATACTCAGAAAATGCTGTTCCAGGAACGATGGCTAGTCCAGCTTCTTTTACTAGATCAAGTGCAAAATCAAATGATGAAGATGTTAAATGGCCAACATATGGGAATAAGTAAAATGCACCTGTTGGTTTTTCAACTGTTAGCCCCATTTGAGTGAGTCTATTATATACGTAATCACGGCGTTTTTTGTATTGGTGGCGCATCATCTTCGGTGCGTCTTTAGCGGCAGTTAATGCTTCGATTGCGGCATATTGGGCGATTGAAGTAGCACATGTTACATTGTATTGATGAACTTTTAAAATATGTCCTGCTAAATAGTTTGGTGCGAATAAAAGTCCAACACGCCAGCCAGTCATAGAATGTGATTTAGATAAACCGTTAATGACGATCGTCTTTTCACGCATTTCTGGGAAATGGGCGATAGATGTGTGTTTTTCTTCGTATACAAGTTCGCTGTAAATTTCATCTGAAAGAACAAAAATATTTTTATCTTTTAAGACTGATACAATATCTTTTAATTCTTCTTTTGATAAAGTTACACCAGTTGGATTAGAAGGATATGGCAGTACGACGCATCTCGTTTTTTCTGTAATAGCATTTTCTAGTGCTGCAGCAGTTAAACGAAATCCAGTTTCACGAACATCTACAAAAATTGGCGTTGCGCCGCATAGTCGAATAATAGGCTCGTAACCTGGATAAATAGGAGCAGGCAAAATTACTTCTGTCCCGGGCTCTAAAATCGTTCGGAATGCAACGTCAATTGCTTCACTAGCACCGATTGTAACGATGGTTTCGTTTTCAGCTGAATAATGTAAATCGTAGTTATCTTTTACAAAGTTACAAGCGGCCTTTCGTAATTCTAGTAAACCAGCGTTATGTGTGTAGCTTGTATAATTTTCTGTAATGGCCCGTTTTGCCGCTTCTTTTACGAGAGAAGGTGTAGGGAAATCGGGTTGCCCAATTGTTAAAGAGATAAGATTATCATAGTTTTGAATCATATTAGAGAATTGGCGGATTCCAGAAATTTGGATGTCCTTTACTCTAGGATTAATGAATTGTTCCATTGTATCTCCCTTTCTTCCGTTTGAAAATTAAGTTCATTTTATCATACTTTCTATGATTGCGCTTTGTATATGAAATTTAGAAAGAGAGAACAGAAAAAAAGCCGCTATAAGCGGCTTTTTAGTATCCGTATTCCCAATCTATTTCATCTTCATTCCAAAGTACAGAGGATACTTTGCCAAGGTGAACAACTGATTCGTTCACAGCACATGTGCAATCTGCTTCTCCTGTTTTATGCTGTAATTCCTCATACACTGATTTTTCAACATTTTCTAGAACTACCAAATTTTCTTCTTTTAAAACAAGCGTAGTACCTGCCATATTTATCTTCCTCCTACTAAAGTAATGATCACTTATTTGTAAACATAGATAGTATGGATTATATGCTGTATTTTACTATAGTTGTCCGTCTAGTGAAGTATTTTTTATATTTTCTTTGTAATCCGTATTCATTGTATACTGCATGAAGGAAATTTGGTACAGGGTTTACAATCATTTCGAAAATCTGTAACAATTAATATGTGTTGTTAACAAAGAATTAACAAATATGTTAAGAAAAATCAAAATTTTAAAACAAATACACTAATAAAATGATATAATCATATCAAAATACATATAGGGGATGAGAGGCTATGGAGCTTATCCGTGATTTATTGATCCAAATTGCCATCATTATTTTGCCATTATTTTTATATGAAGCGATTCGTTTAAATCGCTATCAAGAAATGCCTCCGAAGCCGAATCGTTACTTTATTATGTTTTTATCTAGCGTTACGCTCGTTCTCTCCATGACATATTCTATTTGTTTTGACAATGTTTGCGGGTATAACTTTCACCCAATCCCAATTGTCAGTGGTTTTTTATATGGTGGGATTGTCGGTTTAATCCCAGCAGTTATTTTTGTTACATATGAATGGGCACTAAAAGGAATGAGCATTCTTCCAGTTGTAGAAGTAATATTTCTATTGATAGTTCCATTGTTCTTATCAAAGAAATGGTCTCTTTTTTCAAGGGGTAAGAAGCTAATTTTAGCATTTATGATTTCGTCATTTTATGTGTTGGTTTTTCTAGTATTTGGTATAATTAATGTGCTGTTAGAAACAGGTTTTACACCGTATATTTCGCAAATATATAGCGGATTTATATTTGCCTCGCTTATTATGGTTATGACTATGGTATTTCAGGTGTATTTAACGGAATATTTAAATGAAAACGCATTACTACGTACTGAGATGCAAAAATCAGAAAAACTTAATATCGTAAGTGAATTAGCAGCAAGTGTTGCACATGAGGTTCGAAATCCGCTCACTGTTGTTCGTGGATTTATCCAATTGCTAGAAAGTACGGAAGAAATGAAGAATAAGGACTATATGCGTCTCGTATTAGCTGAATTAGATCGGGCGGAACAAATTATTTCAGATTATTTAAATTTAGCAAGACCGCAAATTGAGAAAAAAGAACACATTTGTTTATCCGCGCAACTTATAGAAATGACTACTTTAATGTCATCATTTGCAGCGATGCAAGGTGTATATTTGCAAGTTGAGATTTCTGAGAGCCTTTATACGATTGGTGATAAGACGAAATTGAAGCAAGCTATTATGAATGTTGTTAAAAATGGTATTGAAGCAATTCAAGGAAATAAAGGATATTTAAAAGTAACGGCTGTTCAAAAAGACGAAACAATCGTAATAAGAGTTAAAGATAGTGGCGTTGGTATGACAAAAGAACAGTTAGCAAGGCTTGGACAACCGTATTATTCTTTAAAAGAAAAAGGGACAGGATTAGGACTTATGGTGACATTTAGTATTTTACAAGCGCATAATGGTACACTGGAATATAAAAGCGAAAGCGGAAAAGGTACTGAAGCGATTATTATATTACCAGCTGTAAGAAGTAAGGAATAAAAGTTACCGATGGAAGGTAACTTTTTATTGTATATTGTTTATTCGTTTGTTCTTTCTTGTTTTGTTCGGCTAAATAAACTTTTAAATGAATGGAAGAAACCTTGTTCTTTTGAGGCGGCGACCATTCTTTTTGTTTCTTGAATTTCGCGAATAACTTGCATAAGTTGTGTATCACGGTTACTGTCTTTATGATAAATTTGATTAACGAGTTTATTCATTTTTTCTTCTTGCTTGGATTCTCGTTTATACATATGATTCATTAATAAGTCCATCTTTTCTTTTTGCAAGGCATCTGTTTGAGCGGCGTGATGAACTAACTCTTGTAGCATTTTTTCTTGAGAGCCTTCTTTTACATAAACTTGTTGCATCAATTCATCTAATTTTTCATCTTTCAAACGATTTTGTGTAATTAGAGTAGAATTTTGATGAATAATTGCTTCATTTAATTGAGCGAGCATTTCGAGTTTTAACATGAACGCCTCAAAGTTACGCCCATCTTCTTTTTCTTTCGTTTGTATTTCTTGCTTATCTTGTATAGCGGGTACAGGCGGGGCCTCTTTTTCTTTTAAAATAATAGGTATCGTTTCTGAAATATCTTCTTGCAGTTTAGCAGCTCTTTCATGTATAGATTTCAATAGTTTTAAATCATCCAGTTTATAAATACGAGCATCAGCTGTTTTTGAAATGATATACCCATGTTCCTCTAACAGTTGACTATATTTACGGACTATATGTTTTGGGATGCCTGTTTTATTCGTGACATCTTTTGTTTTATAGATAGCTTCCATGTTATTTCCTCCCCAAAAAGTATCGTATATATCATTTCAATCTTTTTATGAGGACTTCCTTTGAAAAAGAATGTCGGAAGGTTATTAGTTTTCTACAGCATTAGTGAAAAGATGAAGAAAAATGAGAGATTTTTGGCGGAATGGCGAAGAAGAGCTAAAATAATGTCTGAAAACATATACAGGAGAAGTTTGTTATAATAACGGAGGAAAAGAAACTGGTAGAATCATGGAGGTATACATGAAGCAATTAAAAGGTATTATCATTTCAATTATTGCAATTCTTTCTATTGTAGTAGCGGTGTATGAAGTACTTGTTCCAGAGGAAACAAGTATCAAAAAAACGAATGCGTATGATCAAGTTCTAGAATTTCCGAAAGAGCGATATCCAGAGACAGGGAAACATATTACGGATGCTATAAAAGAAGGACATTCAGAAGTTTGTACAATTGATCGTGGTGGTGCTGGAGATAGAAGGAAATTATCGTTAGCTCCATATCCATCAAAAAAAGGCTATGATCGTGATGAATGGCCAATGGCGATGTGTAAAGAAGGCGGAAAAGGGGCGCATATTGAATATATAAGTCCAGCGGATAATCGCGGAGCAGGTTCTTGGGTAGGAAATAAGTTAGATAAATATCCAGATGGTACGCGTGTGAAATTTGAAGTGAAGTAGTGTTACATATTTCATAATGAAGGAGAAGGGGAACGATGGAGTTAACAATTTCTTATTCACAATTAATGTTGATGAACTATGACGGTGAACAGCCTGACGTAGACTGGACGGATGAAGATTTTGATAGAGGTTATGCTAAGGCGGATGGAACTGTTATTTTTGAAGCACTTTCTGATTATACTTGTGAAATAAAAGTGACTTGTGGAAAACATATTGAAAAAGAAGAAGTAATTAGAACAGTTACGGTTCCTTTTACAATTAAAAATGAATGTATCGTTGTAACGAGTATTCTTTCAAATAAATTTCAAATTCCTATTCCAAATGGTGAGTATACAGTTGTATTGCAGGTAATTCCTCTTGAAGAACCAACGGATGATGAGTTATATAAACTACAATACGAATTCTTTTTTGAAAGTAAAGAATAAAAAATGGGTTATCCTAAGGAAGGATAACCCATTTTTGTTATGCATTTGTTTTTAAAAGGGAACGAGCATCTTTTGCTGCTTGCACCATGTGTTCTAAAGCTGGAATAACTTCTTCTGTTTTTCTTGTTTTTAAACCACAGTCAGGATTAATCCAGAAATATTTAGGATCACATACTTGTAAAGATTGTTCTACGATTTCAAACATTTCATCTTTACTCGGTACACGTGGGCTATGAATATCGTATACCCCTAGACCGATCCCTTTTTCATATGTTGTATGTTTTAATGTATCAATAAATTCTCCGTGACTACGTGATGTTTCGATAGAAATGACATCCGCATCTAATGCACGAATAGCATCTACAATATCTTCGAAGTTACTGTAACACATGTGCGTATGAATTTGCGTTTCATTGGCTACAGAAGATGTTGCTAAAAGGAAGGATTGAACTGCCCATGTAATATATGCATCCCAATCTTTTTCTTTTAGTGGCATTCCTTCACGAAGCGCTGGCTCATCGACTTGGATTACTCTAATTCCAGACGATTCAAGTAATTCAATTTCATGACGAAGTGCTAATGCAATTTGATAGGAAACTTCTTTTCTTGAAATATCATTTCGAACGAATGACCAATTTAAAATAGTGACAGGTCCAGTTAGCATACCTTTTACTACTTTTTCTGTTAAGCTTTGTGCGTATACAGTTTCTTTAATAGTCATTCCATTTATAAAGGCAACATCACCATAAATAACAGGTGGTTTCACGCAACGGGAACCATACGATTGTACCCAACCGTTTTTAGTGAAGGAGAAACCAGCAAGACGTTCACCGAAGTATTCGACCATGTCAGTTCTTTCAAATTCACCATGAACAAGAACATCAAGACCGATTTCTTCTTGGTAACGAATCCATTTTTCTGTTTCTTTTTCAATAAATTGCTCATATTGTTCATTTGAGATAACGCCGTTACGCCATTCTTTTCGCGTTTGACGAACTTCAGTTGTTTGCGGGAAGCTACCGATAGTTGTTGTTGGTAACAACGGTAACTGCAGAGCAACTTGTTGTAATTCGTATCGTTTTTCAAATGGAAGAGGGCGTGAAAAATCTTCTTCTTTTAGTGCTGTTCGTGCTGCTTTGACATCTTCTCGGTTACGTGCAGCAGATGAACGTATTGTATGGTGCGCATTGCGATATGTTTCAAGTTCGTTACTAATGCTTTCTGTACCTTGAGTCAAAGCAGAATGAATAAGAACTAGTTCTTCTAATTTTTGGTTTGCAAATGCTAGCGCATCAAATAGTTCAGTCGATAAGTGAGTTTCTTCGGTTTTATCAATTGGTGAATGCATTAAACTACAAGAAGGCTGAACGATGAAATCTTTTGTTTGGACTTGTTTTTGTAACGTTGTAAATAACGTAAGAATTTCATCAAGGTCCGCTCTCCAAATGTTACGGCCATCTATACAACCGACTGCTAAAGTTTTGTCAGCTGGGAATCCGTATTTCGCAATAGCATTTAAATTACCTTCTTTACCGTGAACGAAATCTAAACCAACACTAGATACAGGGAATGTAATAATTTCTTCATAGTTTTCTTCTACACTATCAAAATATGTTTGTAAAAGAAGATTCGCGTTTGGAACTTCTTTACGAATAGTTTCATAAATTTCTTTCGCATGCTGAATTTCTTCTTTAGTTAAAGAAGCGAAAATCGGTTCATCAACTTGAATGATTTGTGCACCAGCCGCATGTAGTTCTGAAAGTAGTTGTACGTAAGGTGTAACTAACTGTTTTAAAATAGTAGCAAATTGATCTTGTTTATAGCCTTTTGCTAATTTTAAGAAAGTATATGGTCCTAAAATAACAGGCTTTCCATCTACGCCTAATTCTTGTTTTGCCTCTTCGTATAAGCGAAGTGGACGATTATCTTTTAAAGAGATTTGTAATCCCTCTTCATATTCAGGAACAATATAATGATAGTTTGTGTTAAACCATTTAGTCATTTCGGAAGCTACGTGATCTTTAGAGCCACGCGCCATTGCAAAATATACATCAAGGTAAGATGTAAACTCAGAAAAACGTGACGGGATAAAACCTAACATATAAGCAGTATCCAGAACGTGATCATAATATGTAAAATCGCCGACTGGAATGAGTTCAATTCCTTTTTCTTGCTGTACTTTTACGTGTTGAAGGCGAATTTCTTTCATCGTTGTTAAAAATTGTTCTTCATCAATTTTATTGGACCAAAAAGCTTCCAATGTTTTTTTCCATTCTCGTTGTAGTCCGATACGTGGATAACCTAAGTTACTTGTTTGAATTGCCATTTTAAATTCCTCCCTAATTGAAAGTAAGCATTTCCGTTTACTAGGAAATACTTATAACAAAAAGTACAAAGACATAGAAAATAAGCCTTCCTTTTTGTTTTAACACCTCATCATCATCCGTGAATCTATCAGTGTTGTTAAAACAGGCAGGTCTCCTGACTTATGCTTCATATAATTTCTTTCACCTTCCCGTTCTCACAGTGGCACTAACAAAGAAATCTCAGCATTTACAGTGGCGGGACCGTGTTGGAGTTTCACCAAGCTTCCCTTTTAAACACGAAACGAAATTTTCGTGTACCTATTTTCCTTTTGAAAGGAATTTAACAAGCGATATGATATTGAAACAAATTCTAACACAATTTTTGGAATTTTGTCTACTGTTTTAAAATAAGAAAATTCTAAAGGTTTTATTTCTTAATATTCTGAATAATTTAGGTGTTTTTCAGATTAATGATATATAATGGAATGTGAAAATATAGAAAAATTGAGCGAGTAAAGAAGAGGGAACGTCTTCTTTACTCGCTCAATTTTCATCTACATCAAATTTTGAAAGTCGTCCTGCTATGGCATCGTTAAGGAGGGTGCTTAACCATTGTAATTCAACGGTAATATGCTCAATAACACTTTGTAAAATATATAGTTGTGCACGTGGAATTTTTCCTTTACTGCAATCATATATAGTTTGCATTTTATGTAAATATTGAACGGTATCATGTTTCTTTTTTTCTAAAATTGGAACCAATTCTTGATCATCACCAAAATGAGTGAAAGAAAGTGCTGAATAAATTGGTTTATATATTTGGTTTTTTGCTTCGAACTGTTTTAAGAGTAACGTGTGAAATAGTTGTTTACCTTCCTCTGTTATATGAAAGATTGTTTTATCTGGTCTATTCGTATCACGAACAATAGTTGTAATGCGAATTGCACCTTGCTTTTCTAATTGCTCGAAGGCGTAATAAAGTGATCCTTTTGCATATTTAATATAATAATCCATCTGTCTGTCTTTCATTATGTGCTGCACTTCATATGGATGTTTATCTCCTTCGAGTAGCAAGCCGAGAATGACTAATTTCATGCTCATTCTGTCTCAACTCCTGTACATAAAAACTGTATCCCTACTAATTAAAGTTTGATTTTATACATATTATAAACGGCATATCCTTTTTCATAAAGGGATATGCCGTTCCTTTTTTTATACTAACTTACTTGTTTTTGCTTTTGTTTCGCTTTCGGTCCTGTAAATAGGCGTTCATTTCCCATAAGTAAAATACAAATAATACTTAGTACAGCTGGGATCAGTGCCCAGAAGAATGTGTTGGCAATAGATGTAGCGAGAGCTTCTTTAATACCAGTTAATATTTCTGCTGGAATCTTCTCGGTAGCACCTGGTGATAATAAGAAACTTGTGTCTCCACCTTTTGGAGCTAATTTTGCAAGTTCAGGAGGGAACACAGTGTTTAATTTATTAATAAAAATATGATTTTGAATTGTACCGAAAATCGTTACACCAAGAGTCATACCGAGTGAACGGAAGAATGAGTTTGTTGATGTAGCAGAACCACGGTCTCTCATTTCTAATTTATGGATAGAAGACATACTTAAAACTGAGAATGAGAAACCAACCCCAAGTCCAGCGAGGACCATAAATAGCGTTACGAGCATACGAGGTGTGTCCATTGTTAAGGTGCTTAGTAAATAAATACCAAGAACGAAGAAAACGCCAGATACCATCATAATGTTACGATAGCTTGTTCGTGAAGCTAACTGTCCACCTGTTTGACTTCCGATTACAGAGCCGACCATCATTGGTGTTAAAATTAATCCAGCATTTGAGGCTGAACCTCCGAGAACACCTTGAACGAAGATTGGGATATAAACTGTACAGATGATAAAAGCAGCACCATAGAAAAAGGCAACGCCTTGGCTAGCTGCAAATAAAGGTTTTTTAAATAGATGGAAAGAAATGATAGGCTCAGTTGCTTTTCGTTCTACGAAGAAGAAAATAATAAGCATAATAACAACAGTTGCAAATAAACCGATAATTACATTAGAGCCCCATGCATACGTTTTACCACCAAGTTCTAGTGCGAACATTAAGCAAATAATACTAATGACAAGTGTAATAGCACCAGCCCAATCAATTTTTTGTTTTCTAAATTCTAGAGATTCACTGTAGTATTTAGTAATGAAGAAGAAGGAGATAAGCCCTAATGGAATATTAATATAGAAGACCCAATGCCAGCTTATATAGTCCGTAATATAGGCACCTAATAAAGGTCCAAATACACTTGATGTCCCGAAAACTGCACCGAATAGCCCTGTCATTTTCCCACGTTTTTCTGGCGGGAATATGTCATACATAATTGTGAAGGCGATAGGCATAAGGGCGCCACCACCAATACCTTGAATTGCTCTATAAATACTTAATTGTTCAATACTAGATGCTGTCCCGCAAAGTGCAGAACCGAATAAGAAAAGAATGAGTCCACCAATATAAAAACGTTTCCGTCCGTACATATCAGAAAGTTTTCCGAAAATAGGCATCCCTGCCATTGTTGCTACCATATATGCCGATGTGACCCAAACAAACTTGTCAAATCCTCCTAAGTCTCCGACAATCGTCGCCATTGCGGTTGCAACAATTGTATTATCCATTGCTGCCATTAAAATACCAAGTAGTAAACCAGCAACAACAAACTTTGTATTGTTGGAGTCTTTTTTTGATAGTTGAGTTTCCAAATATGCCCCTCCTTTAATAATAAGTAAACTATATTAAGTTTTAAATGCAACGCATAAAAATCTAAAGCATAGTTCCTCTTAAATTCTCTTACATAAGTGCACTGACATGCCATAAAGAATATTATAGTCAAATTTGACTAAAAGGCAAACTTTTTCTTTCACCAAAATATCCTTTTGTATGGAAAGAAAAAGAGTGAGCAATACTGAATATTGTTATAAAGTCAATGAAGTAAATTGTAAAAAATATTTCAGTAAGAATACTTCCTGTTAACAGTTGAAAAATGGTTTTTTCTTTATATTGTCGAATAGGATAAAAGGAAGGGAACTATTAAATATCGTTTGTAACAAGCGTTCATCATTTTTGTAGTTTATTGTGTAAAGCGAAAGAATAGAATTGTATGGATGGTACATCTGAAATGAGGTGAATATATATTATGAAAATATGGAAGCGAATTTCGGATCAAGGAAGGGATACAATACCGTTACAGCCGGTATTGTGGATTGATGGCTCAAAAAAGGAAGGCGAACTTCCTAATGTAGCAGTTACATTACAAATCCGTAGTATGTATGAAGAAAAATTTTCATATGAACTAATCTATGATGTAAACGACATACTTATTATGCGAATTGAAGTTGAAAATAAAGGAATTGAAGTGATTTCACGAGTCGTTGTAAGTCATATGATTAGAGATTACTTTTCGTATATTCCGAATTCTCTGCAGGTTAATAAGGGGATGAGCGAGTTTTTATTCCAGCTTGTAAGGTGGAGAATCGATAATTTATTGCCGAACGAGAAGGTGGAACTAAGTTGTAAATTAAAAGCAAATAAAGATAAAGCGGTTAAAACTGCATTGTTTAAGGCTACATACACATTTCAACATAAAGCAGTCTCATATGGCCCATTGCAAACAAATGAAGTTGTGGTGCGGCAATGATAAAAAGGAACCTGTGCGAAAGGTTCCTTTTTTAATGGAGGTTGTGCTTCTTGAGTATTTTCTTTTGTTCGATTCCTTTTTTTCCTACATAGTTATTTTTATAACCAAAATATAGAATGAATAGAAATGAAATAACATTTACAATAGCGTCGATTTGATCGTTCGTAATAAAGTTTATTCCGAAAGAGGTAAATAGTAGCTTTAATGATAACAAAAAACCAGCTAGTAAACGTATAGCATCTGATAGATTTTCTTTTTGTAGCATATAGGTCACTCCTTTCTATAAACGATATATAGTATATATATGAAATAGAATAAAAAAGGAATACAAGCTCTAGCGGAAATGTACATAGAATATGTACATTTTTTATTTGGTAGAAAAACATTATTGTTATAGAAACATATATTGGTATAGGAAGGAGAGGAAGTATGAAACATAAAGGGAAGATTAGTGGATTATTACTAGGGAATACTGTTGCTGTTACGGAATGGATTGCGCTTCAGGATGTAATTGCAAAATTAGATTCGCGATCATTTTATACTGTCTTTATTATTTATATTTTGCAACTGTTGCTAAGTTGTTACTTTGGCCATTGGTATGATAAAAGAGAAAACGGACGTATGAATATGGAAGTAGGGGGAATGGCAAGTAATGATTTTGTTGTTGATTTTTTTGAAAAAGTAGCTGCTTTATCTGAACGAGATTCTCGCAATATTACAGTGTACATTCTTTCCGTTAAAGAATGGGAGGGATTAAAGGAAACAGTGCAAGAAAAAAAGTTGGAAGCGTTAGTACAGAGAGTGGAGTCTACTATTGTAAAGACGATTCGAAAAGGTGATGTCGTTACAAAATGGGATGAAAATAAATATGTTATTGTAGCGATTGATAATGGTCATGAAAAATCAACAATAACACGACGATTAATGAAAAATATTGAAAGTGAAATAGAAAGTGGTTTATTAAGTGTGACGTTATTATTTGGGGCTGCTAGTTATCCAGTAGAAGGGAAAACTTTTGAAGAATTGTTAAGAAAGGCACAGAATCAATTGTACCAGTATAGAAATTTGAAAGACAATGAGTAAAACTTTGAGTTGAAGAAATATGATATGAAGAAATTCGGATTGTAACATTTTTTTGACTTTTATTACAAAAACAACTTTTATTGTAATAAAAGTCTTTAAAAATATATGAAATAGGCATATAATTATGATGGATGTGTCAATGCATTTGCACAATGTGTTTCATTTTAAAAGTGTAGAGGAAAACATGCTCTACACTTTTCCTTTTTAGGAAAGGAAAAGAATATTTGTAAGTTGTTGCGAGGTAGTATTTGTACTGTGTAAAATGAACAAAGAGATTATTTGATAGAAAGCGGAAAGGGAATGATAGATGTGAGAGATCGACAATCATCTTTTATCAGGTGAATTATTATAGTTGTTCTTCTAATTATTATGGCTCTGGTGAATTCCATTGTATTTTAAGGTAATACATAGTGTGAGTAGAGAATGAAAAGTGCAAAGTGAAATATACTTAGTAGATGGACATGAAACTGCTACATAATTCAAAGAGAATAACGTGAAAAATAATTTCAAGTAATAAATGTGTACAAGCATGATAAACAATACTGATGATCTTCGTAAAAAAGATGCGAGTGTGAAGTGTATAGAAGGATTATATGATTTTTATAGCTTTTTTACACAAGGATCGTTTATAAGTAGGAGGAAAAGATGTTGAAATATAGTAAATTAGCAATTGTAGCCACATTATCAATGGTTTTATTAGCGGGTTGTTTTGGGCCAAAACCAGAAGAGGAATTATATGTAGCATTTGAAAATGCTGCCAAGCAAGAAAAAACAATGTTTGAAGATGCAAAGAAACTTGAAACTTTAGAAAAAGAGGGACAAGAATTATATAACCAGATTGTTCAAGAAGGAAAAGATAATAATCAAACTGTTAAGGAAAAACTGAACCAAGCAGTGAAAAATACAGATGAACGAGAAAAAGTGCTTAAAAAAGAAAAAGAATCTTTAAATAAGGCGCAAGAAGAAGTGAAATCAGCAGATAAATATGTGAAGAAAATTGAAGATAAGAAATTGAAAGAGCAAGCGGATAAAGTGAAAAGCACATATGAGAAACGACATGATTCATTTAACAAAATGTATGACAGCTATAATAAATCGTTAAAACAAGAAAAAGAATTATATACAATGTTACAAGATAAAGGTACAAAATTAAAAGATATTAGTGAGAAAGTTAAAGTAGTAAATCAATCGTATAAGGATATTGAGTCAGAAAAAGATAAGTTTAATGAATTCACGAAATCTTATAATACAGAAAAAGTTGCATTTTACAAGCAAGCCAATATTAAAATTAAAGAAGAGAAAAAATAAAACAGTTTGGCCTAACATAGGCCAAACTGTTTTATTTTTTTGTATAAGTGCGGCTATACCATGGAACAGGTTCACTTAATTTTTTTTCTTGTTTCAGTGCTTCAGGACCAATATAATCTTGAAGTGTTTTTTTGGAAACTGTTAAAGACAAGGTTGTTTTCGGGTTTCGGTAGGAGGATTCAAGATGACCAAGATGTGGTAGGTTTCGAAAATCTTCTTTCGTAGGAGGGATGTGGAAATAATAATCGCCTAACCGTATAAGAACATCAGATTGTTGTTGGCTAAAACGTGGATTTCTAGAGAAATGTAATCCTTCTTTAATTGCTTTTTTTTCGGCGATTAAACGCTCTAAAGCTGTCTTTTTTAACCAGTATAAATATTTAGGGTTAGTTGCAGCTTTGGCATGACGATTCACAACGAAAATAGATTGAGCTAGTCGATTAATAGGATGTTGGTTTTGTAATTGAGATTGTGGTTGTGAAGGTTTCATATTGAATCTCCTTTCAATTTTTCATTATTATAACATAAATAAAAGAGGTTTTTATTATATGCAAAAAGTGATTGTATACATTTTCAATATTAAAGCAATATTGTTACAAAAAACAACTATTTTGTATAATAGTAATAGAATGTGTTTTGAAATTTGATAATGAAAGAGTGAGAAGTTTGAAAGAACTATTAAAACAACAATATGCCATTATAGATATTGGATCTAATACAATGCGTTTAGTTATTTATGAAAAGCAAAATGGAGGTTTTTATAAAGAAATTGAAAATACGAAAGTGGTTGCTCGGTTAAGAAATTATTTAATCGATGGTGTTTTGAATGAAGAAGGTAAGGAAGTATTGTTACAAACATTATTTCAATTTCAAGAAAGTACAAAATTCCATCAGCTGCATCATGTACTTTGTGTTGCAACGGCAACAATTAGACAGGCTGAGAATCAAGAGGAGATTAAAAAACTTGTTGAAGGACAAACAGACTTTACTCTTAGAGTGTTATCAGAATATGAGGAAGCACGTTACGGCTATTTAGCAGTTATGAATTCTACTTCGTTTTCGGAAGGAATAACAGTAGATATTGGTGGCGGAAGTACGGAAGTTACATATATTAAAAATAGAGAGATTTTAGAGTACCATAGTTTTCCTTTTGGTGCGCTTTCTTTAAAACATCTATTTATTAAAGGTGATATTCCTACTAAAGATGAATTAGAGGAAATTCGAGAGTATTTAGAGTGTCAATTTCGAACGTTACCATGGTTAATTGATAAGAAATTGCCTCTTATTGCAATTGGTGGTAGTGCGAGAAACTTAGCAAAAATCCACCAAAATTTAATAAACTATCCTATAGCGGGAGTACATTTATACAAAATGAAAGAAGAAGATATTGAAAATGTAAAAGGTACATTAGAAAAACAATCGTTTATCGAACTTCAGAAAATGGAAGGATTGGCAAAAGATCGAGCTGATACAATTATTCCAGCGGTTGAAGTATTTCATAAACTTGTAAATATTATAGAAGCAACGGCATTTGTATTAAGCAAAAAAGGATTAAGAGAAGGTGTTTTCTATGAAGAGTTGACGAAAGATTTAGGGATTTCATATTATCCGAATGTAGTTGAAGAAAGCTTACATTTGTTATCACACGAATATGAAATGGATATGGAATTTGTCATTCAACTTATTAAACATGGAAGATTGATTTGTAAACAACTCGAAGAAATGGGACTGATTTCTGTTTCGATAAAAGACTGGGAAGCATTCCATCAAGCAGCGAAAGTATTTAACATTGGAAAATATATAGACGAAGAAGCGAGTCGTTTACACACGTTTTATTTATTGGCGAATAAAACAATTGATGGCATGATGCATAAAGATCGAGTGAGGTTAGCGCTTATTGCATCTTATAAATCAAAAATGCTATTTAAACAACATTTATCTCCATTTGAAGGTTGGTTTGATAAAAGCGAACAAAAAAAAATCCGCCTATTAGGGGCTGTTTTACAATTTTCAGCTGCTTTAAATGTAAGACAAAGATCGCTTGTCGATACGATATCCATAACAGAAAATAAAGAAGGATTAACGTTTAGAATTTTATGTGAGCAATCGGCATTAGCAGAAAAAGTACAAGCTGAAAAACAAAAAAAGCAGCTAGAAAGAGTGTTAAAAACGAATATTAACTTGTCATTTGAATGAAAATGTTAGGTTGTACGGATGTCTTTACAAAAAATTTACACTTTATAATATTGTAATTTGCTAAAATAAAAGTAACTAAATTATAGTAAAAAAGTTTCAAGGGGAAGTGTGAAGAGAATGGAATTGTTGAAGGGGAACATCGTAAATTTAAATGATACAGCATATTATAATAACCGAGAGCTAAGTTGGTTAGCATTTAATGAACGTGTACTACAAGAAGCGCAAGATGAAAATAATCCACTCTTGGAAAGATTAAAGTTTATTAGTATTTTTAGCTCGAATTTAGATGAATTCTTTATGGTACGTGTAGCGGGTTTGAAAGATCAAGTGAGTGCTGGGTTTAATCAACCAGAAAATAAAGCTGGCTTAACACCAAAAAAACAATTAAATAAAATTGAGATAAAAGCCCATGAATTAATGACCGTACAATATGATACGTTTAAAAATTACGTATTGCCAGCGCTTGAATTAGAGGGGATTGAGCGTTTAACATTCCATGATTTGACGAAAGAACAGAGAGAATTTATAGAAGATTATTTTGATGAGCAAATTTTTCCGGTTTTAACGCCTGTAGCTATCGATGCATACCGTCCATTTCCGATGTTATTAAATAAAAGTTTGAACTTAGCTACTCTTTTATATGATGAGAAGCAAGTGGAGGAAGAAAACCGTACGAAGTTAGGAATTGTGCAAGTTCCTTCATTACTTGAACGCTTCATATTTTTACCGAGTGAAGGGCAAAAGCATAAATTTATTTTATTAGAAGACGTAATTAGTAGTTTTACTCATAAATTATTCACAGGATATAAAGTATCATCTGTTACTCGTTTCCGTATTACACGTAATGCGGATTTAACAATTCATGAAGAGGGTGCGAGGGATTTATTAAAGGTAATTGAAAAAGAGTTGAAAAAGCGTAAGTGGGGAGCTGCTGTACGTTTAGAAGTTGGCAAAGAACACATTGATGAAAGAGTATTAACATTATTATACGAGGTGTTGGAAGTAAAAGATGAAGATGTATATATAATGGATGGACCGTTAGATTTAACATGTTTATTCTCTTTATATAAAAAATTAGCACCATTATATGAACATCTCATTTATCCAGCCCTTATTCCGCAACCACCTCAAGACTTAGGTGATGAGGAAGATGTATTTGAAAAGGCGATTGAGCATGATATTTTATTACATCATCCTTTTGAATCGTTTCAGCCAGTAGTTGATTTTGTCCGTGATGCGGCAGACGATCCGAATGTACTTGCGATTAAACAAACATTATATCGAGTAAGTGGTGATTCTCCGATTATTCAGGCACTAAAAGTAGCAGCTGAAAAAGGAAAACAAGTCACAGTGTTGGTGGAGTTAAAAGCAAGGTTTGATGAAGAGAATAATGTTCATTGGGCTAAAGAATTAGAACAGGCTGGGTGTCACGTTATTTACGGTGTAAGTCACTTGAAAACGCATAGTAAAATTACGCTAGTTGTAAGAAGAAAAAACGGAAAAATCGAAAGATTCGTACATCTTGGAACCGGAAATTATAATGATGCAACAGCAAAGTTATATACCGATTTTGGCTATATTACATCACGAAAAGACTTTGGGGTCGATGCAACAAATTTCTTTAATTATTTAAGTGGTTATACAACGAAACCGCATTTTCACCATTTATCAGTTGCACCATTTGATATAAGAGAGCAATTTATGGATTTAATAGATGAAGAAATTCGTTATCATAGGCAATATGGAAATGGCTATATTATCGCTAAGATGAATTCACTAACGGATAAACCATTAATAAAAAAAATGTATGAAGCATCACAAGCGGGAGTAAAGGTAGAGCTCATCGTTCGAGGAACATGTTGTTTAAGACCTGGTATTCCAAATGTAAGTGAAAATATTCGTGTAGTTAGTGTTGTAGGAAGATATCTAGAACATAGCCGTATTTATTATTTCCATCATAATGGAGAGGAGAAAATATATTTATCTTCAGCTGATTGGATGACGCGAAATATGGAGAAACGAGTAGAAATATCCTTCCCAATTCTAGATATTGAAATGAAAGCAAGAATAAAGGCGATTTTACAGCTTACTTTAGCAGATAATGTGAAAACACGCGAACAAAATAAAGACGGTGACTACTATTATGTTATTAATAGTAGTGCAGAGGAGATTGATAGCCAAGTGAAGTTGTTTAAGATGGCGTATCAAAATACAGATGCTGAATAGCAAGAACAAAGTAAAAAACCTCTTATTAATAAGAGGTTTTTTACTTTGTTCTCTACTTATTATACGTTCTCAAAATAGAAGAATGTGTAGAGAGAATAGTTTTTATTGTAAGCATATTAATCGATTGTCTAATAGAGAGAATAGCGTTGGTAGAATTGTTGGCATACATTAATAATAGTATGGTTGTTGACAAGGTCCACCATAACAAGGATAAGGTGCTGGTGGCGGGTAAGGTGGTGGATAAGGTGGATAAAATGGTCTAGGGCCGAAAGCTAATGCTCCGCCGAGCAATCCACCAGCAATTCCAGCTAGAAATGGAACGCCAAAAAACGGAAAGAATCGTGAGTCGCCTACTGGGCCAATAGGTGCTGAACGAACTGGGATTGGTTGATAATATGGATACATGAACAAACCTCCTTTATTGGACTCACTTTTATCATATGGTAAACGAAACGTGGATGAGCGCGTACAAGAAAGGATATGTAAGAAAATAGGCGAATTATTACGAATGTTGTAGGGTGAAGAGTGTAATTTCAGGTTTTGACATAAACCGGAATGGGACACGTGTTCTTCCAAGTCCGCGATTGACATAGAGAGATAAGTCTTGAATGGAATAGAAGCCTTCAATGTAGTGTTTGGCAAGTGATGGGGTAACGATAGCACCTAAAAAAGGGATTTTTACTTGTCCGCCGTGGCTATGACCAGAAAGTTGCAAGTTGATTGGATATGTAGCAATTTGTGGCGCAATATCTGGCTCGTGAACAAGAACAATGTTATAAGTATTTTGCCGCGCTTGTTGTAGTGTTTCCGCTATTTTTGGTTTGCCAAGTAGTATATCATCGAGTCCGAAAATAGAAATTTCACTATTATCCAGTAGACGAATTCGTTTTTCGCTATTTTGTAATAGTTCAAATCCAGATTCACGCATGATGTGATCATAGTATTCAGTTCCATATCCGCCGTGATCATGGTTACCATAAATAGCAAATTTACCGAAGGGTGCTTGTATATTCTTTAAAATGGATGCAACGAAAGGAGTATCAGTATATGTTTGGTAATTATCAATGAGATCACCAGTAAAAAGGACAATATCTGGGTTTGCAGCATTAATCTTAGAAATGATTTGAGATAAATGTTGGAGCGAGAAATAGTATCCGAGATGTAAATCGCTAAATTGAAGAATCTTCATACCATGAAAACTTTTTGGTATGAGCTGTGATTTTAGTGTGTGCTCTGTAAAAGAGATCATATGCGGCTCTATGTATTTAGCGTAATAGTAACCGATACTAGTGGTTATAAATGAATATAGACAAGTGCGTATTCCATTTTTCAAAAAATTTCTTCGTGTAATTTGCTTCATAAAAGTATGAGTATACCTATTTGATTTATATCATGTGTTTTCGTTCCATATACAGGCTACTCAAATCTCCTTTCAGTTTTTTTTAATATATTTAAAATAATAAAGAAGTAGTATAGCTTACGGAAAAATGAATGAAAAGAAGTCTCTTTAAGTTAAAATATCAGAAAAGTTTAAAAATATAAAGATTTCTATCAAATAAAATGATAAAATGAATGTGTATTCATTTTTGGGAGGGATATATATGAAAGAGAAGGTAGTAATTATAACAGGTGGATCGAGTGGAATGGGAAAAGGAATGGCAACTCGTTTTGCAAAAGAAGGGGCACGAGTTGTTATTACAGGGCGTACAAAAGAAAAACTGGAGGAAACAAAGTTAGAGATTGAACAGTTTCCAGGGCAAATATTGCCTGTACAAATGGATGTACGAAATACTGAAGATATTCAGAAAATGATTGAACATATTGATGAAAAGTTCGGACGAATTGATATTTTAATAAATAATGCAGCTGGCAACTTTATTTGTCCAGCAGAAGATTTATCTGTGAATGGCTGGAATTCGGTCATTAATATTGTGTTAAATGGTACATTTTATTGCAGTCAAGCTGTCGGGAAGTATTGGATTGAGAAAGGTATAAAAGGAAATATCATTAATATGGTAGCGACATATGCATGGGATGCAGGTCCAGGAGTTATTCATTCGGCTGCAGCAAAAGCTGGCGTATTAGCAATGACTAAAACGCTTGCTGTTGAGTGGGGACGTAAATATGGAATACGAGTTAACGCTATCGCACCAGGGCCGATTGAACGTACGGGCGGTGCCGATAAATTATGGATTTCAGAAGAAATGGCTAAGCGTACACTACAAAGTGTGCCACTTGGAAGACTAGGTACACCAGAAGAAATTGCGGGTCTAGCTTATTATATATGTTCAGATGAAGCTGCATACATAAATGGAACATGCATGACAATGGATGGAGGACAACACTTGCATCAATATCCATTTTAAGAGGGATGACCAAATGAATGTTTGATTCATTTTTTTGTGGTAAAATGTGACGGAATTGTGACATGTGAAAGAAAGGTATTTACAAGAGGTCATATATACGGTATATTTAAGACCTCTTTTTTCTTCATAGTAGAATTGCTAATTCCCCTTAGCATTTTACCCCTCTAATCCCTTCAGGAAAACTGAAGGGATTTTTTATTATTTTTCCGTAAATATCGTGTTATAATTTTTGAAAAGTAAAGGGAGGGAAGCACGTTGATAGATGCATTAGATGTAATGAGTAACTTGGATAAAGTCCTTCCTTATTATCAAGCTATTTTTAGTGCTGATGAACATACAGTAATTGGATATGAAGTAGTAGGACGTATTCAAACAGAAGAGGGCATACAAAGTTTAGCTTCGTTCTTTCATGATGATTCTATTCCAAGTGAGTTTCAACTGGAAGCGGATAATATTATAGTAGAAAAAGCTTTAAACCGTTATTTAGAAAGCAATCAAAAATTGTTATTATTTATACATCGAAATGCTAACGTATTAATGAATGACGAAGATGAAAGTTTACTTCAACTTTTATTGATGTATGAAAAACAAGGTTTAAATTTGAACCACATTGTTTTAGAGATAACAGAGCATGAATGTAAAGAAGATATTGAGCAATTTAATCATTTGCTTATGTATTATCGTACATATGGTATTCAGATTTCGATTAATAAAGTTGGAACGGGTACAAGTAATTTAGAACGTATTAGCGTGTTAGCACCTGATATTTTAAAAGTAGATTTAACAAACTTAAGGCAAACTGCACTTATACAATCTTATCAAGATATTTTATATTCCTTATCTTTACTTGCAAGAAGAATTGGTGCAACGTTGTTATATGAAGAAATTGATGCTTTTTATCAACTACAATATGCTTGGAAAAACGGTGGTAGATACTATCAAGGTAATTATTTAAAAGAATGTTTACCTGATTTTATTGAAACGAATGTTTTAAAAGAGAGACTTGGTAATGAATGTCATCAATTTATTCAGCATGAGAAAAAGAAGTTGCAAAAAATTTATCATTTAACAGAGATGTTACGTGATCGAATTGGTGATGTTCTGTCAAAACAAAAAAAGAATGAAGATATAAATGATTGGTTATTACAATTTAGCCAAAGTATATCACAATGTAGTTTTCGCATATTTATTTGCAATGAAGATGGTTTTCAACAATCAGGTAATGTTATGAAAAAAGATGGGGAATGGATTGTGATGCCGGAGTATTATATGAAGAACTGGAGTTGGCGCCCGTATTTTCTTGAGAATATTATGAAAATGCGTTTTGAAAATAAGGCGAGACTTTCAGATTTATATGCCGATATTGAAACTGGTGAAATGGTACGAACATTTTCTTTCCCGATTGATGATGAAAACTTTTTATTTATAGATTTATCTTATGAATATTTATATGAAGAAGATGTTTTATTTTAATGCACGAAGAGATTCGTGCATTTTTTTGTTTGTTTTTATCAGAAATTGGTAATAGTGAAAATGGTGATGAAAATGCTGTCTATCGTTGTAAAGATTTTACGAACGAAACCATCCCTTTCTTTGCATAATCATTGTTACAATGAATACTACAAAGACAAGTTCTTTTAAAAGGAAGGTGAAAAAATGAGGAAATATGGAATATGGCTTGTTCTATTTGTATGTGTTGCCTTTCTAGTTGGTTATAGTGTTACAACTGTTTTAGGAAAAGAGGAATTGAAAGTCGATCGGAAAGACGTGTTTACAACGATACAAAAAGGCTATGAAACCCAATTTTCAATTCGCGGGAAGCATTTGCCGATGAATAAGATGATAGAGACGTTATCACCGTATTTTACAGATAATTTCCTTCAAGTATTTACAGATGAAAATAGTAGAAGTGATAAACAAAGTGGTGAATATTTACTTCCAGCAAAAGAAGCACCGTTTTCTTTTAATTCGGAAACGAAAATGGCGTATGATGAAGAGCATAAAAATTTATATGTATATGAGCGGGCGAAAAGTGGACAATATCAAATTGTAACATTGAAAAGGGATCAAGATAAATGGAAATTAGCAGGGTATCATGAAAGTCAAGAACTTTTAACTGAAATAAAAAGGTTACAACAATTATAAAGCTAATAATCAGTGGGGGCTTTATATCCCACTGATTATTAGCTTTCATCAATCGGGAGTTTTACTGCCCATAAATAACGAGATAAAAATAGGAATAGGTATTTACCTATTCCTATTCTATATTGAGTAGCTGTTGTAATTTTTCGATTTGAAAACCTGTAACCACTTCACCGTCGATTACAACTGTTGGAGTTGAATAGGAATCATAGTCGTATAAAAGGCGATCGCGAGCAGCAGCGTCTTTTTTTACGTCAAATTCTTCATATGAAACGTTATTATGCTTTAAAAATTCTTTCACAATGATACATGGCGGACAATCAGGTTGTGTGTAAACCTCAATTTTTTTCATTGTAATTCCTCCTTTTTTCTGTTTTTTATTATATTATTCCAGTATGGAAATCGCAATAAAGAAGGAAAAAGATGTTCTTTCTGTGTTTTCCTTTGCATTTCGACAAATTTTTAGTTGAGTTTCTGGCCAATAACCTTTATCCTAGACTGTGGAACATTTTTTCTGTTATGACGGATAGAATGAGTATAGCTGTAAAACCTATTGGTAGGAAGATTAGAGAAAGGAGAGATTTCATGTCTCTACTCCAAGGAATTTTAACACGACTTGTTAGTCTACAAGAACAAGCTGTAAGCGGTGAAGTAGCACAACGCTATTTTGAAGTGAACGGTGAGCGCAAATGTAGCGTGAAATTTTTCGATAAAAGTGAAATGTATGAATTAGAAGTGTATCAACAAGGTGAAAAACCTCAAGTGTATCAATTCGATAATATCGATATGGTTGCAATTGAGATTTACGATATCATTTCTTGATACATATAAAAAAGGTACTGCCTATGGCAGTACCTTTTTTAGTTCTTTTACTTTCCAGTATATATGTATAGGAATTTTTCGTTTTTCCTACAATGGTAATAAAGTAAGACTTTAATCAGTGGAAGTGCTTATTATCGACTGATGATTGGACTACATCAATCAGGAGTTTTACTGCTCGAAAATAGCGTGATAAAAATAAATAGGAGGTGTGTTATGTGGAACGTTTACCAGTTGTGATCTGTCCTAATTGCCACAATTCTGCAGAGATTATTCATGTATTAACGGCTCAATCGAATCAAAATGTAATTTATACTTGCCAAGTTTGTCATTTTGTAATGCGAAATATTGAGACGAATAAAGGATAGTAAGTTATAATTTTTGTTTTTGTCCCATACAATGAGAATACGAAAAGTCTGTCTAATGGAAAGGACGTGACTATGTGGACGGTGGGCATAAATTCTATAATGTTTCAGAGAGACATTTGAATTTTGATACGGTCTTTAACCGCATTTGTAGTTTCATTGAAAAGGATCCACGAAATTTATATCGATTATCTATTGGGACAGACTCACAAGCACATCAAAAAGATACGAGATTTATTACGGCAATCCATATTCACCGTGTTGGAAAAGGGGCTTGGGGATGTTTACACCATAGGTCAGTAAAAGATAAGCCGGCAACATTACGGGAGAAAATATATTTAGAAACACAGTTTAGTCAAGAAATCGCTTGCCTATTTACTCCTAACCATATACAAACCATATGGGATTTATTGCATCCATATGCTCAAGATGGGGCTGGGTTCATAATGGAAATTCATTTGGACATAGGGAATGATGGTTTAACAAAAGAATTTATTTTAGATATGACAGCGAAAATTCAAGCGATGGGATTAACTGCAAAAATTAAGCCGGATGCTTATGCGGCATTTAGCTATGCAAATCGATATACGAAATAATTTTTATAAGGTTACAATTGTTACATGTTTTTATTAAAAACTGAATATTACATCTACTAAATAAGTTGGAAATTTTATATAATGAGAGTAACGATGGGATTATAAGGAGAGGGGTATATGCAAAGGGAATTTGTTTTAACGAAAGAAGAAGAAAGTTTGTTACTAGATATTTTATTTCAACAAAATTATGCGAGTGAAATTTTAGCTGTAGAACTTACAGATATTGAGAATGGTTTGAAACAGACAGATGTGACGCAATATAAAAAAATCACAAGGTTATTTTACAGATTAAAAAATAAAGGGTATTAAGTGCTACCGTAATGGTAGTCTTTTTTTTGTGTTGTATGCTAAAATAGCTGTGTAATTGTATTTTTATTGAAATAAAGTTAGGACAAAATAATAATATGAAAACGCTGTCATAAAATAAGGATAGAATCGGTGAATATAAGCAGGAAAAAGGGAAAATGGGGGATGTAACATGATTAGTATTCCAAAAGACGAGTTTCAGCAAATTCTTGTGAAAGATTTAATGATTTCATCAGAAAAAGTAGCACATGTCCAAATTGGGAATGGATTAGAGCATGCTTTACTCGTTCTTGTGAAATCTGGATATTCGGCAATACCTGTTTTAGACCCAATGTATAAATTACATGGGTTGATTAGTACTGCTATGATTTTAGATGGTATGTTAGGGTTAGAGCGCATTGAGTTTGAAAGACTTGATGATATGAAAGTAGAACAAGTGATGAAGGAAGATATTCCGGTTCTTAAGTTAGAAGATTCATTTGCAAAAGCTTTAGAAATGACAATTGATCATCCTTTTATTTGTGCTGTAAATGAAGAAGGGTATTTCGAGGGGATTTTAACACGTAGAGCTATTTTAAAATTATTGAATAAAAAAGTACGGCAGCATAATCGATAGACAATAGGAGGAAAGTGACTTCATAGAAACGGAGAAGTCACTTTTTTTCGTGCATATCAGTTGTGTATGTATTATATTTAAAAAGACATAAAACATAAGGAAAGTTCGAACTGAAAAATTGTATTTTTTGTATAAAAGTATTCAGTTAAATTCAGGATGAAAAGCTTATTGAAATAAGGTGTATGGAAGCTAAGGAAAGAGGGAGAAAGTTGCAAATTGATGATTTTCAAATGATGGTTGTGTTAGCCCAGGAATCAAATATGAGAAAAGCGGCGGAACGTTTATTTGTTTCCCAACCTGCGCTTAGTCAACGATTACAATCTATGGAGAAACAATGGGGAATGAAATTTTTTATTCGTTCACAAAAAGGATTGACAATTACACCTGAAGGGGAAAAAGTCGCAAATTATGCAAAAGAAATGTTACAAAGAGAAGAGAATATTAAGAGCGAACTGGCAGTTTTTAGAACGGAAACATATGGAACGTTAAAAATAGCTGTTGCATCGGTTATTGGTCAATATTGGCTCCCTCCTGTGTTGAAAAAGTTTGTACAAAAGTATCCTTCTGTGAAGATATCGCTGTTTACTGGCTGGAGTAGTGAAGTGCAAAAGCAATTTTATGAGGGCGATGTTCATGTAGCTATATTAAGGGGATCACAGGAATATAAAGGACAAAAGCAACAATTATTTGAAGATGAATTATATTTAGTCGATAAAGAAATAAAAGATATTTCGATGTTAAAAGAAACAAATAGACCATTTATTCAATTTAAAAGTGATTCGACTTATTATGGTCAAATACAAAATTGGTGGTATGGGTTATTCTCTAACCCACCTAAGCGAACAATTGTAGTTGATCAAATTGAGACGTGCAAACAACTTGTTCTAAATGGTATAGGTTATGCATTATTGCCTTCTACAGTATTAAAAGAAGTGCAGGAAAATATGTATAAAACACCTGTTCAATTAACGAGAGAAACATGGTTGTTAACGAGTGAATCAGCAAGACAATTGAAGCAAGTACAAGCGTTTTTAGAAATTATAGAAGAAATTCAAAGGGAAAAATAAGATTATTGTCTTGCTACTCGCTCTATCGTTTGGTAGAGTAACAATATAAATGGATTTAGGAGGCAACAAGAATGAAAATGATGGACGCTAACGAAATTATTTCGTTTATTCAAAAAAGTGAAAAGAAAACTCCTGTAAAGGTATACATAAAAGGGGATTTAAAAGAAGTAACGTTCCCTGAAACAGTACAAGCATTTGTAAATAAAAAATCTGGTGTAGTATTCGGAGAATGGTCTGAAATTAAGACAATTCTTGATGAAAATAGCAAGCACATTGTTGACTATGTAGTTGAGAACGATCGTCGTAATTCTGCAATCCCAATGCTTGATTTAAAAGGTATTAAAGCTCGTATTGAGCCAGGCGCAATTATTCGTGACCACGTTGAAATTGGTGACAACGCTGTTATCATGATGAATGCAACAATTAACATCGGTGCTGTAATTGGCGAAGGTACTATGATCGACATGAACGCAGTGCTTGGTGGACGTGCAACGGTTGGCAAAAACTGTCATGTAGGTGCAGGTGCTGTACTTGCGGGTGTTATTGAGCCACCTTCTGCAAAACCAGTTATCGTTGAAGACGATGTTGTAATTGGTGCAAATGTAGTTGTTTTAGAGGGCGTTACAGTAGGTAAAGGTGCAGTTGTAGCAGCAGGAGCTGTTGTAACAGAAGATGTGCCTCCATATACAGTTGTTGCGGGAACTCCAGCACGTGTAATTAAAGAAATTGATGAGAAGACAAAAGCGAAAACTGAAATCAAACAAGAGCTTCGTCAATTAAACCCAGAGAAATAAAAAACAAAAAGCGTAAGAGCATAAATAGGCTCTTACGCTTTTTATAGATAGAGGTGCAAAAATGACAGTAAGCAAATTTGTCCAAGTTCGTAGAGATTTACACAAAATCCCGGAAATTGGATTTAAAGAGTGGAAAACACAACAGTACATTTTAGAGTATATAGAAACACTTCCTAACGAATATTTGGAAGTGAGAACATGGAAAACAGGTGTAATTGTTAAAGTAAATGGGAAAAGCCCAGAGAAAATAATAGGTTATCGTGCAGATATAGATGGTTTGCCAATAACAGAGGAAACTGGATACGAATTTGCTTCTGTACATGAAGGAATGATGCATGCATGTGGACATGATTTGCATACAACAATTGGTCTAGGCCTCCTAACAGCAGCTGTGAGTGAAAGAATAGATGATGACCTTGTGTTTCTATTCCAGCCGGCAGAAGAAGGTCCAGGTGGCGCTCTTCCTATGTTAGAAAGTGAAGAGCTAAAAGGATGGAAGCCTAATATAATTCTTGGTCTTCATATTGCACCAGAATACGCTGTAGGAACAATTGCGACAAAAGAAGGTCTGTTATTTGCGAATACATCAGAATTATATGTTGATTTAAAAGGAAAAGGTGGACATGCGGCTTATCCACATACTGCGAATGATATGATTGTTGCAGCCAGTCACCTTGTTACACAACTTCAATCCGTTATTAGTCGTAATGTGAATCCTCTTGACAGTGCGGTAATTACAATTGGAAAAATAACAGGTGGTACAGTTCAAAATATTATCGCAGAAAAATCTCGTTTAGAAGGAACGATTCGAACATTATCAGTGGAATCAATGAAGCGTGTGAAAAGCAGAATTGAGGCAATTGTTGCAGGTATCGAAGCTTCTTTCCAGTGTGAGGCGATTATAGATTACGGAGCAATGTATCATCAAGTATATAACCACGAAGAGTTAACGAGAGAGTTTATGCAATTTGTACATAAACAAACTGATATGAATGTTATTACATGTACTGAGGCAATGACAGGTGAAGATTTTGGTTATATGCTTCGAGAAATCCCTGGATTTATGTTTTGGCTTGGAGTAAATTCAGAATATGGTTTACATCATGCGAAATTAAAACCAGACGAAGAAGTGATTGAAAAGGCAATTACATTTTTAAGCCAATATGTAAAGTGGAAAGGAAATAGAAAATAAAACTTCCGCTCTCTTGAAGGTTCCAAAAAACTTTTTGTTCTGAGGTGTAAGTAACGCTCGTATAGATTGATTTTAGACATTTACATACAAATGAAAGAATTAAAGTTAATTGTACTGTTTTAATAATGAGCAGGGGGTTTTAGCCACTGCTCATTATTAATTATTTGACTAACTTATATATGTTTACTTTTAGTATGAAAAGTGTGTAAAATCAATGTGAAACATAGAAAAAAGGGTGGGGAATTACGTGCAAATTAGCAGTGCGATTTTATGTTTCGTCTTATATGCGTATGTTATTATTGCGGCGGTTTATTTTGGGATAAGTTTTTATGCCTATCGTCTAGTAGATAATAATGAATATGACGAAACATACAAATGGGTGAAGAGATATTTATCACCTGTACTAGAAATTATGAATGGGTTTGTGCTCTTTTTATTTATTGGATTAATTGCTTTCTCAACGAGTTTAGTAGGGAATAAAACTACATTATTTGTACTAGGTATCATTATTTTTATGCTGCTAGGTATACGAATTGGTAATACGGTCTTTTGGAATGAAAGAAAAGTAGATGGTTGGACGGGAATGTTAATCCCGTGTATGCTAGCTGCAATCGTGACAAATATAGAGCATGAATATTATCAATTACACTTTTGGCTTATTATCGTTTTAACGATTCTTTCTGTTTTGTATATAAGTACAGTAGTACTAACATACATTGCATATGAAAAAGGAGATGTTCAAGGTACCCGCTTCTTTAGAGGGCGAGCACTATTCTGGAGTGTGCCAACAATGGCGGTTATCGGGATTATTGCGATATTAGTGAATGGATACCAATTTTCTAATTGGCAACTGTTGTTAGAAAATTGGTGGATTTTCATCGTTTCATTTATTGCTTTTTTAGGCGCAACGCATTATTTATTCCATCAACATCATTACATATGGGCGCTTGTATTTGCTTTTACGCAGCTTCTATTTGCTTTTTTCGGCCAAGAAACGTTATTGTTCGTTTTTGAAACATTTAGTTCGTTTGGAAATATATTTGTATTTGGTATGTTACTTGTTGGTATCGCCTTTTATTTACAACAATATTTTTATATACAAAAACAAAAATAAGTATGATTTACACGTTTTTGTGACGTATATAAAGTATGTTACAATGAAAATACATAGTACTTGAAGTTATTGGAGGAATTCCTGTGAGTGAGAAAGAAAAAGAATTTGCTGTCATCGGGCTTGGGCGTTTCGGTGGAAGTATTTGCCGAGAACTAGCTCAATTAGGTATGGAAGTAATGGCAATTGATTCAGATGAGGATAAAATTAATGAGTTTGCAAATATAGCTTCACATGCTGTAATTGCAGATTCAACAGATGAGATGGTATTGAAAAGTCTCGGTATTCGTAATTTTGATCATGTAGTCGTTGCTATTGGAGATAATTTAAATTCAAGTATTTTAACAACGTTAATTTTGAAAGAGTTAGGTGTAAAAAATATTACTGTAAAAGCTCAAAATGACTATCATGAAAAAGTATTAAGTAAGATAGGTGCAGATCACATTGTACATCCAGAGCGTGATATGGGAAAACGGATTGCTAATAATATTGCATCAAGTAATGTATTAGACTATCTTGAGCTTTCAGATGAGCATAGTATTGTAGAGATTATTGCAAATAAAAAAATTGATGGGCACTCTTTAATTGAATTAGATATTCGTGCGAAGTTTGGATTGAATATTGTAGCAATTAAACGTGGTAAAGAAGTTATCGTCTCTCCTCGAGCTACGGAAAATATTCAAGCGGGGGATATATTAATTGTAATTGGTCATGATGACGAAGTAGATCGTTTTAAACACTTTTTAAGATAAGAGAAAAGGACAATGCCATGAAGGCATTGTCCTTTTTCTTATATTTCCATAATGATTGGTAAAATCATTGGGCGACGTTTCGTTTTTTCGTATAGGAATGGTGCTAATGTGTCTGTAATCTCATTTTTAATTTCAGACCATTGTGTTGTTTTCCGTTCCATTACTTTTTCTAAATGTGTTGTAATCAATGTTTGAGCATCGTTGATTAAATCGCTGCTTTCACGCATATAAACGAAACCACGCGAGATGATATCAGGTCCTGCTGCAACTTTAAATTCCTTCATATCAATGCTTACAACTACAATTACAAGCCCTTCTTCAGAAAGGATGCGACGATCGCGTAATACGATATTACCGATATCTCCAATACCATTTCCATCGATATAGACAGAACCAGATGGAATTTTTCCAGCTACACTTGCTTCATCTGAACGCAAGGCAAGAACATCTCCGTTATCCATGATGAAACAGTTCTCTTCTGGAATACCGCAATCATTCGCTAATTTCATATGCATACGTTGCATACGATATTCACCATGAATTGGCATGAAATACTTTGGTTTAATTAGACGTAGCATTAGTTTTTGCTCTTCTTGTCCGCCATGTCCACTCGTATGAATGTTTGACAGCTTGCCATGGACTACATTAGCACCAGCACGATACAACATGTTAATTGTACGGCTTACACTAATTGTGTTACCAGGGATTGGTGAAGAAGAGAAAACAACTGTGTCGCCAGGAATAATTTGAATTTGACGATGAGTACCATTCGCAATACGGGAAAGTGCTGCCATTGGTTCACCTTGACTACCAGTACATAAAATAACCACTTTATTAGCTGGTAGGCGGTTTAGTTGAGATGTGTCTATGAATGTATCTTTTGGACATCGGATATACCCAAGGTTTTGTCCAATCTCGATAGCTGCTTCCATACTTCGACCAAATACAGCTACTTTACGATTATTTTCAACAGCAGCCTCAACAACTTGTTGTAAGCGATGGATATTCGATGCAAAGGTTGCGAATATAATACGACCTTCTACTTTGCGGAATATATCTTGAATACTATCGCCAACACGGCGCTCAGACATCGTAAAGTTTGGAACCTCACTGTTTGTACTGTCAGATAAGAGACAAAGTACACCGTCTTTTCCGATTTCAGCCATTTTTGTTAAATCTGCTGGCTCACCGACTGGTGTGAAATCGAATTTGAAATCACCTGTATGAACGACTTGTCCTTGAGGTGTTTTCACAACAACTCCGTATGAATCCGGAATACTGTGAGTTGTACGGAAGAAGGAAACAGATGTCTTTTTAAATTTAATAACATCATCTTCTTGAATTTCATAAAGCTTCGCTTTACGAAGTAATCCGTGCTCTTCTAATTTGTTTTTTATTAGTGCAATTGCTAATTTTCCACCGTAAATTGGAATGTTTACTTGACGTAATAGATAAGGGATTCCACCGATATGATCTTCGTGACCATGTGTAATGAATAATCCTTTAATTTTATCTTCGTTTCGCACAAAATAAGTGTAATCAGGTATTACATAATCGATCCCGAGGAGTTCGTCTTCTGGAAATTTAATTCCAGCGTCAATTATAATAATTTCATCTTGAAATTGAACAGCATATGTATTTTTACCGATTTCACCAAGACCACCGAGAGCAAAAACGGCAACTTGATCATTTTTTAGAAATTTCATATGGCTATACAATCTCCGCTAATACTAAATCAGCGTTTTGTTTTTCATATTCAAGATGAGCGCCAGTAACAGACTGAACAAACTCGATATTATATGCGAACTTATTTAATTTTTTACGAACATCCTTTTCAGACGTAGCCTCTAAATATACAACTTTTGTATTTTCACGTACTGGGACCTCAGTTAATTTTTCTTGATAAAATACTTTAAAAATCATTTGGAAAACCTCTCCTTGTCTATGTTTTGCATTATCTGTTACTTATTATAAAGCAAACAGTCACGATTTTCATGTTTTTTCGAATGAGAATGAAGAAAAAGCCCGAAATGGGCATAATTTAAGCGATTGTCTTCTTCCGGACTAAATCGTTTAAATAACGCTTAAGCTTTTTCTTCAGCTTCTTCAGCATGATTACTCCTTCCTTTCCTTATTCTAAACATGCATATTACTAGTGAAAACTCTATCTCTGACATAAGAAAGAGGGGAAAGTGAATGGAAAACCTTGTCCTTTCTCATACAGTGAAAGTTATTCTATAGTAACGATTAGTAGCCGTTAGTTATAGATATAGTATGAGGAAGAATGGAAAAGAAAATTCATTAGAACAAGTATTCACCTTTTTTACTAATATATATATGCATGTTTCATAAATAAGGTCAGAAAGTGAACGCTTTCTTCACAGATGTTTAATATGTTATACTTTTTTTTAGAATTTGAAAAGCGATTATCAAAATAGGAGTAAAGAGTGCCAGAAAGGGTTTTGACAAATGAATGATAAAATTGTCTTTTTTGATATTGATGGAACATTATTAGATCACGATAAAAAAATTCCGCAATCTACACGAGATGCAGTAAGACATTTGCAGGAAAAAGGGGTGCATGTAGCAATTGCGACAGGACGCGCACCGTTTATGTTTGAAGATATTCGTAAGGAACTCAATATACATAATTATGTTAGTTTTAATGGACAGTATGTTGTCTTTGAAGATGAAGTAGTATTTAATAATCCGTTACACCCAGCTGCCTTGCATAAGTTTACTCAGTTTGCAAAACAAGAAGGATATCCACTTGTATATCTTGACCATCAAGAAATGAGAGCGACAGTGGAATATCATGATTATGTGAAAGAAGGTTTTGGAAGCTTGCAGTTCGAGCATCCGGCATATGAACCTGATTTTTACGAAAAACGCGATATTTATCAAACGCTTCTTTTTTGTGAAGTAAATGAAGAGGAAAAGTTTATTAATCAATATCCAGATTTTCATTTTATTCGTTGGCATGCGTATTCAATGGATATCATTCCTAATGGTGGTTCTAAGGCAAAAGGGATTGAGAAGTTCATTGAAAAATTAGGATTTAGCCGTGAACAAGTGTATGCATTTGGGGATGGTTTAAACGATTTAGAAATGATTGAAGCAGTTGGGACAGGCATTGTGATGGGGAATGGTCATGAAGATTTGAAAAAACTTGCAAATCATGTGACAAAGGATGTAAGTGAAGACGGTATATATCATGGATTAAAATGGGCTGGCTTGTTATAAGTAAATATGGAACCCATTTCATAAAATAAAGGGGCGGGAGATTAATTCCCGCCTTTTTATTATTAGCGCTCTAAAGGTTTTGAATCATCAGGAGCGGCAAAAGGATTTTCTTTATTGATATGGTCATAGAACATAACACCATTTAAATGGTCAATCTCGTGCTGGAATACGATTGCTGGTAAACCTTTTAAACGTAATTTTACTTCTTCTCCGTTAATAGAAGTCGCTTTTACTGTAATTCTTGTATAACGAGGAACATAACCAGGTACTTCGCGGTCTACAGATAGACAGCCTTCACCACCCTGTAAATATGTACGTTCAACAGAATGGCTAATGATTTTTGGATTGAATA
>Ga0209025_1000164_pt1 | contig 165351 bp, 162 predicted proteins | sample AraplaMF_Col_mLB_FD_184256 | JGI IMG/M metagenome (GOLD analysis project Ga0209025, IMG submission 184256) | Arabidopsis root microbial communities from the University of North Carolina, USA - plate scrape MF_Col_mLB (SPAdes) (version 2) | ecosystem: Host-associated > Plants > Roots >...
TTACACTTAGCGACTGAACGAATGGGTAAAATATTTTTTAAGACTGCTAGACTTTTGCGAAATTTAAGTGACGAACAGCTTCTTGAGCTTGGTTTTCCTCCTGCGAGCTTATCATTCATTAGAATGATAGGATTATATCCTGAATCTGTTATTTCACGATTTGATTTCGTTATAACGGTTGATAACCAAATTAAAATGCTTGAGTTTAATAGTGATACACCAACTTTTATTATGGAATGCTTTCAAATGAATGGAAAAGTTTGTGAAAACCTAGGTTATGATGATCCAAACTCGGATCAAGAACGATTACTATCTTCTGGTGTTACGAAAGCTGTAATGGAAGCGACAAAGGGATTAGACAATCCAAATGTTGTTTTTACAGCACATCATGAACATATTGAGGATTGGAATACGACTATGTATTTAAGTCAGTTATGCCATGTTGAAAATAAAGTAGTGCCAATGTCAGAACTTAGAATTACGAAAGATGCTCTAGTTGATAAAGATGGGGCGAAGATTGATGTTTTATATCGCCAAACGTATCCGATAGAAGATTTAATTGAGGATCAAGATCCTGAAACAGGAGATTTGGTAGGTGTGGAACTGCTGCAACTTGTAAAGGACGGAAATCTCTTTATTATAAATCCTTTGTCTGCCTTTTTACTTCAGCCAAAATCAATTCAGTGTCTTATTTGGGGATTAGCAGAAGAAGGGGCTTTTTATACAAATGAGGAACAACAGTGGGTTAAAGAATATATGCTACCTACATATTTAGAACCAGATTTATTTTTAGGAAAAGGTTCTTTCGTTCAAAAACCTTCGTTTGGTAGGGAAGGTGACACAATTACAATTCGCGATAAAGACACGAATATTATGATTCGAAATGCACATGAAACATATAAAACGTCATTGCCGATATTTCAAAAGTATATAGAGCTTCCAGTTGTATGTTTGGAAACTGAAAAAGGAGTGGAGAAACTATCGTATGTGTTTGGGGCGTTTTTAATCGCTGGAAAAGCGAGCAGTATCGGTATACGTGCTGGGGAAAAGATTACAGGAAATGAATCTTATTATTTACCAGTAGGTATTACGAAGGGGGAAAATAAATGATTAATTTTTTACTATATTTAGCAGTATCACTCGTACTTTTATGTATAGGTTTGTTCCTTATGGAAGTGACAACGAAAGTGAAAGAATTTAAGTTAATGGCTCAGGGTAACAAAGCGGTCAGTTATGTACTTGGAGGAAGGGTACTCGGGCTAGCTATCGTTTTATATTCAACGGCCGCTAATTCCATTTCACTTTTGGATATGGTTTCGTGGGGAGCGGTTGGTATTTTGGCCCAAATTATTGTTTATTATTTAGCTGAGTGGCTTACACCACGCTTTAATATAAATAAAAGCCTTGAAGAAGATAATCAAGCAGTCGGCCTGTTTCTTATGTTTTTATCACTTTCAATTGGTATTGTAATTGCTGGTTGTGTAACTTACTAAAAACTTACGTTTTATACGTAAGTTTTTTTTGTTCGCTAACTTGTACTATATATGAGAAAATAGGCTAACAACAGAGAGGGCTTTTCTGTAATAAGGAAAAGTTTCCATACAAAGTGTTGACATCTATTTTAAATAAGAGTAACATTTTCTATGTAATTAAAATAAGTCTCTGTTAGGTGAGGCTCCTGTATAGAGAAATGCTACTGCCCAAAAATGTCGAGAGACGCCAATGGGTCAACAGGAATGATCGAATTAAGGTTTTTCTTAACGTAGCTGGTAATGAACCTATGCTATACAGTGCTAAAACTCGGCGAGGGAGAGGTCCGTAGATTTCTAATTATATTAGGAATCGTTTATTTGTGTATGCAATGACCTTTGCTCTCTTATGAGTAAGGGTCTTTTTTGTTACCAATCTATGAGTCATTTCATAATATAAACTATAAAAATAAACGAGGAGGTGAGGAGCATGTCAAATTCTGACTCGGTTCCGTTACCCATATACTTCAAATCAAAAATATATGATGTAGGCAGGAAACGACTTGTTCCTCCCTCTATATTTATCATAATGTAGCGTTTATATACATAATTAAGCGCTAGACACTTTCACGGTAAAGTGGATAAATTGAGAAACAAAGCGTTTCTTCCTATGTTGTAAAGGAGGAGACGATAATATGTTATATGTAAACAAAACTGTGGGTAACACGTCATATAAACAAAGTAAAAAATCAATGAAAGAACAAACAATGCTTCAAAAAAATAAAGATTTATTGATTGAAATTGCAACAAGAGATGTAAAATCTGTATTTGCGTATTTTAAAACAACAAGAGACGGATTATCTATGAAAGAGGCGCAAAAACGTATTCAAGTATACGGTCGAAATGAATTGACTTCAAAAAGAGCGCGTATTGCAGAAGTAATAATGAAGTTAAGTGGAATGATTCCAGGTTTTTCAAAACAACATGTGCGTGATCAATTGCAATGTGAAACAATTACTGTGTCTAGAGTAGAATGTGCTAGTAGTACAGGGCTAAATAACGAACTGAAAATGATGAAGTTACCAGTACAAGAACTTGTACCAGGAGATATGATTTTTCTTTCAGAAGGTGATATAGTACCGGCAGATGTACGTATCATTTATGCAAATGATTTATTGGTAAATGAATCTGTGTTGACAGGGAACGATGCAAATGTTGAGAAATTTGAAAGTTGCTACCACCTTGAACGTAAAAGATTTATTCCATTAAAACGGATGAAAGACTATAATCCACTTGAACTTGAAAATGTATGTTTTAAAGGTACTAATATTATTGGTGGAAATGCAAAGGCTGTAGTTGTTTCAACAGGTAAAAATACGTATTCAGGAATACTTCATACTTGTTGCAGTAGAACGTCTTAATGTGTTAATGATGCTAAATATATAAAAACAATGTATAATAGACAAAGTTGAAAAAACGTAGAATGGTAATCTATTTATATAACCTTACGTGATAACGTGAGGTTATTATTTTTTGTTAGTAGGAGAGGAATTATGAAAAAAGTATTATTAGTTGATGGTATGGCACTATTATTTCGTGCTTTTTACGCAACAAGTGTCTACGGACAATTTATGAAACGACAAGATGGTACCCCGACGAACGGGATTCATGGTTATATGAAGCATTTATTAACAGCAACACAAGCAATCGAACCAACGCACATTGTAACGTGCTGGGATATGGGAAGTACGACATTTAGAACGGAATCTTTCTCGAATTATAAAGCAAATCGTGCAGCACCGCCAGAAGAATTAATTCCGCAATTTGATTTAGTGCAAGAAATGACTGCGAAATTATCTATGCCTGTAATAGGCATGAAAGGTTATGAAGCGGATGATTGTATTGGTACGCTTGCAAAACAATATTGCAATGAAGCAGAAGTTTATGTTTTGACAGGTGATACAGATTTACTTCAACTTGTTGATACGAATGTTACAGTTATGCTTCTTCGTAAAGGAATTGGAAATTACGAGTATTACACACCGGAAAAAATCATGGAAGAGAAAGGTGTAGAACCTTGGCAAATTGTCCATGCGAAAGCTTTCATGGGAGATACGAGTGATAACTATCCAGGCGTAAAAGGTATTGGTGAAAAAACAGCGTATAAGCTTATTCAAGAATACGGCACAGTATCGGCAGTACTAGAAAATATAGCATCATTAACGAAAGCGCAGCGTACAAAAATTGAAAGTGATTTAGAGAATTTAAATATCTCTTTACAATTAGCGCAAATTCATTGTGAAGTTCCAATTTCATGTTCGTTAGAAGAAGGGTTACACACAATGGACGAAGAAAAACTACGCTTTGTATGTAACGAAATGAATTGGGGAAGACCTGAAATATTAATAAACATGTTATAAATACTAGAAAGACCGATTTAGAATGAATCGGTCTTTCTTTTTTTGTTCACAAAGTTGTCAGAAAATAAACGGAATTTTCATGTGAAGTTCAAATGGATTTCACAACAATCAATTATTATAAGTCTACACAGATAAATCCTTATCCCGCATTAACGGGCGGTGGGACTTCTATATCAATATTATCGCTGAATAAAGAGTGATGATGGAAGAGTAACTCCCTGTAAAGGCCCGATTGATGTAGGCTAATAATTAGTGAGGGTACATCCTTTCATTGATTAAAGTTTCAAGTTATCTTTTATATAAACCATCCCCCAAGGAGGAAAATAAACATGCGAAAAAAAGTGAGAAAATCCTTTAAACAATTATTAATAGAAAATAAACAATCCCTACTAACTAATAAAGAGAATATGAAAGAAATTGAAGAACGGATTGAGAAACGACATGTAGCATATAGTGCTGCTAGTAATTGATAATTTTGTTTATGAAAAAAGCTTGTAGTTTGTATATTATCCGAACTACAAGCTTTTTCTTTTTTGATTAACGCCACCAAATCCAAGTCCAAAAGTAATTTCGTATATTTCGAGGAGTAATGCGTATGAAACGTTCACCGTCAAAGAAACAATTAAAATTTGGTAGTGTGTCATCTGGATTTTCTGGAATAAAGGTGACGATGTTTTCGTTACTTGTAACGGTTACTGTAATTGGTGGATCGGTAGGCGAGACTTGAAGTTGTAAAGAAACGTTTGCTGTGTTTTTAAATTCATTATGAATAGGTGGACTTATCACTTGTACTGTGAATAACACGATAATTGTTTCGTTCGGTTCCAAATTAGTAGCAACTAGGAAACCGATATTCGGGTTCGCTAATGGCGAGCGTTCCCCATTAATGAAGACAGTGCCGTTTATAAATTGTAAACCTGCTGGAATGGTGTCTTGTAACGAGATATTTGAAAGTGAAATCTCGGAAGTATTCGTAATACGCACCGTGTAATCAAAATATTGATTTAAATAAGCTGAGCTGACGGAAGCATTTTTCGTGACTGTTGCAGTTGCAAATTGAACTGGTATACGAACAATATTTGAATTAACAATGAAAGTAATAATTGGATCCTGTGGTGTCAATTGAAAAGCTGCGGTAACTATTGCAGAATTTATAATTGTACTGTTTGAAGGAATAGAAGTTACGAGAACTTGAAATGTTATAGTTGCTACTGTATCTGCAGATAAAGAACCAATATTAATACCAGTGTCTGGACGAACATTTGGAACTGGAGTACCGTTAATTGTTACACTGTTTTCTATAAATGTTGTACCAGCTGGAATACTGTCTACAACAGAAGTACTGATTGTCGGGATTGGGGAGTGATTAAATACCGCTAATGTGAATGTAATGATATCTCCTATAACGGCGATAGATTTGTCTGCTGTTTTTTCAATGCGAACCATCGGATCAATGACTGTCGTTGTAACGGTATTTGTTTGTTTTGTAATTGTAATAGGTGGTTTTGTTGGATCGATGATAACGGTATAGGAAACAGAAGCATTATTATTAATTGTAGATTGAAGAGTAGAAGAAGATATTGTCACTTGGAACGTAATAATAACAGATTCATTAGGAGCAAGATTACCTAATGTAATACCATTTTCAGGATTCTCATTAGGCTGATTGATTCCGTTAATCGTAACACTACCAACAACAAAAGTCGTATCTATTGGTAAGGTGTCTCTGGCAAGAAGGTCTTCAATCGTTACATTACCGCTATTCGTAATCGTAATTGTATACGTTAAAGTTTGACCAGGTAAGGCATTTGTTACACCAACAGATTTTATGGCAATGACATTATCATTTTGGACAGTAGTTGTGACGGTATTTGTTGTAGTCGTATTTGTAACAGGGATGTTATTTGGGTTGACTATATAGTTAAAAGTAGTAATTGCGTTGTTGTGTAGTTCGTTTGGTGTTGGAATAGAAGTTACAGTTACTTGGAAGGAAGCGATAGCATTTCCACCTACCATTATAGTGCCAATTGGTATGCCGCTTACTGGATTCACTCCTGGAAGAGTTTCTCCGTTTACAATGACGCTATTTTCAATAAACGTAGTACCTTGAGGAATAATATCTTGAATAACTACATCATTTGCTGCAACATTACCAGTTTGATTTAGGGTAATCGTATACGTTAACGTATCACCGACCGTTGCAAATGCAAGGTCAACAGCTTTATTACTATTTAAATTCGCGTGATGAATTTCTGTTACGGCAGCTGATGAAATAATAGTTTCGGTAATAGGTGGTTGATCTGGTACTGTGTATTCATATTGAATTGTACTCGTGTTAGAGATTGGGTTTGTTTGCGGAATGGAAGTAACCCGTACTTGGAATAGAATAGTTGCTGTCGTATTAGGCGGAATGCTATCAATTTGTATACCGTTAAGTGGGTTGTCATTTGGACGAGCGTTGCCATTCACAATAACACTATTCTCTATAAAGCTCGTATTTGCTGGAATGATATCTGTAACGATAATGTTTTCCACTTGTATATTTCCGTTATTTATGATGGAAATTGTATAAGGAATGATAGTTTGTAGGTCAGCATATTGGATAGGTGTTGTTTTTGTCGCAATTACATTAGCAGAAATAACTTCAGTGAAGGTAATGTTACTATTCGATATTTGTTCTTCCCCGTTTATCGTATAACGAGAAGTTGATTGATTTTGAACATGGCCGCTAGCTGGAAGAGCTACGACTGTAACAGAAAATGTGACTGGGATAGAAATGTTAGGAGCAATCGTTCCTACGAGTATACCGGTACTTGGATTGGCGTTAAGCTGTGGAATGTTATTTACTAAAACGCTACCGTCTATAAAGGTTGTTCCATCAGGAATGTTGTCTGTAAATACAACAGCAGTAGCATCCGTATTTCCTGTATTCGTTAAAGTTGTTGTATAAGTTAAAATGCCACCAATCGTTACAGAAGTCAAATCAACAGTTTTAAGTGAAACGATATCAGCATCATTAATTTGAACGAAAGTAGTGTTGGAAATAGTAGATTTTTGAATTGGTGCAAAGTCAGGGTTGAAAATAAAGTCGTAGACGATGTTTGCAGTATTAGGTGTTGGATTTACAGCTGGTAAATTCGTAACGGAAACTTGGAATGTTATTGTAGCCATTTGACCTGATGCGATATTAGGAATGGAAAAGCCGATATTCGGGTCTGCTGCAGGAAGTACAGTATTGTTAACTATGACACTTTCTGGAATAAATACTGTTCCATCCTCTATAGTATCTGTAAAAAAGATGGAGTTAGTTGTAGTGGATCCGTTATTTTGAATGAGTACTGTATATTCAATGGTTTCATCAATATTAGCTAATACTGTATTAGCGGATTTTGTAGCGATAAGAATAGCATCAATAAATTGTATATTTGTAGTATTGGAGGAGGTCGTTTCTGAAATTGGTGGTAAGCTTGGGTCTGGTTGATACTCATAGTGGATGACGGCGATATTATTAATGTTATTTTGAGAAGGTGTAGAGACTACATTTACCTGGAATGTAACGATAATCGTATTATTTGGAAGGATAATATTAAGGGTGATTCCAGTAATTGGATTTTCATTAGGCCTTGATATGCCATCTACAAGGATGCTATTTGGAACGAATGTGGTGCCAGCTGCAATCGCGTCAATTAGGAGAGTATTTGTAATAGGTACTGTACCAGCGTTTGTAACTGCGACTGTATATGTGATGATTTGACCGATGCGTGTAATGGATCTATTGGCGGATTTAATTGCACGAACATTAGCCGTCCGCACTTCCGTGTTTACTGCATTTGATAACGATCTACGCTGAATAATTGGAGAACTAGGGTCAATTTGGTATTCATATGAAGTGTCTGAAATGTTAATGACTGTATTGTTCTCAGGTATATTTGTAAGTTGTACTTGGAATGAAATAGTGACTGTTTCATTTGGTTGTATCGTGCCAAGAATTACTCCGTTTTCAGGATTTGCTCCAGGCTGAATCACATTATTTATTGATAAGCTATCTTCGACGAATATAGTACCTTCTGGAATGTTATCAATGAACACGGTATTGTTAGCTGGAACGGTTCCTATGTTTTGTAGTGTATTTGTGTAGGTAATAGTTTGCCCAATTGCTACGAAAGTTACATCCGCGCTTTTGACAGAAATAATATTTGCATTTTGAAGTGATGTTGTAACAACGTTAGAATTTGCAGAGCGATTCACCGGTGGAGCTGTAGGAATACTTACATATTGGTAAGTTGCTGAAGATTGATTTACAATTTCAGTTTCAGTAGGTGGATTATTTGTTTGCACTTGAAATAGTATCGTTTTGGAACTGTTTGCTGGAATTGTTCCAATCGGTATTCCGTTTTCTGGATTTACACCTGGCTGCAGGACACCGTTAATTGTGACACTATCGGGAACGAATGTAGTCCCAGCTGGAATAGAATCTGTGAAAATAATATTTATTGCATCAACATTACCGATGTTTTTCACTTCAGAAATATAAAGTATAGTTCCACCAATATCTACAGTTGTTGGATTGGATGTTTTTGTAATTGTCAATTGTGCTTGCACGAAATTTGTAATGACGATATTACTTGTAGATGTTTCAGTAATAGGCGGTTGCCCTGGATCTGGTTGAATTGTATACGTTGTATTGGATTGATTTGTAATTGATTCTTGCGAGAATGAATCATTAATAAGAATTTGGAACGAAATAAGGTGAGTAGCGTTTGCTGCTAGGTTAGGCAAAGTAACACCTACATTTGGATTTGCACCAAGTATAGCTGTTCCGTTAAGTGTAAAACTATTTTCTACGAATGTAGTCCCTTGGAGGATAGTATCCGAAAATATGAGATTAGTAGTTGGAATATTTCCGGTATTTTCTAGTGTTATCGTATAAGTCAAAATATCACCTGTTGTTGCTTGTTGTGCATTGACTGCTTTTAAAGAAAGAACAGTCGCGTCCGAAATTTGTGTGAAAGCTGGATTAGACGTAATTGTTCGAGAGATGATAGGAGCGGTCGGATCAGAGATAAAAGTATAGTCAATACGGGCTGTATTAGAAATTGGATTCACGCTTGGAATGGATTGGACGATAACTTGGAATGTGACGGTGACGATTTCTGACGGTGCGATGGAGTTTAATGGTATTCCTACGTTTGGATCGGCACCTGGAACTGAGATGTTATTAATGGTCACGCTATTCTGGATAAATGCAGTTCCTTCTGGGACTAAATCTGTTAAAGTAACTGTATTTGCAGTTGTATTTCCGTTATTTTGAACGACTACTGTGTAAGTGATTGTACCGTCAGTAGATTGTACGAGAGAATCTGTATTTTTAATTGCAGATAACGATGCATCAATGACAGCTGTAGTCACCGTATTAGATGAGGATGTTGCTGTAACTGGAGGTTGACTCGGATCGACGATATACGTGTAACTTGTAATGGCTTGATTTATGATTGCCCCTTGAGGTGGAATAGAAGTTGCAAGAAATTGGAACGTAATAGTAGCAGAATTACCTGGTGCGATAATACCAACTGGAATACCGAGTGTTGGACTTGCATCTGGGAGTGAAATCCCGTTAAGCGTAACACTATTTGGAACAAATAATGCCCCTTCAGGAATCCCATTAATGAGTAATACAGAATTTGCAGGAAAGTTTCCAGTGTTTGTTAATGTTGCTGTATACGTAATTACATCTCCGATAGATACGATTGTTCGATTTGCTTCTAAAACCGTTGTAACAGTAGCGTTATTAATTTGTGTTGAAGCGCTATTAGAATTTATTGTGCCTGTAACAGGAGGGGCTGCCGGGTCAACAATAAATGCGTATTGAATAGATGCTACGTTTGTAATTGGGTTTGAAGGTGGAGTAGATGTAACTATGACTTGGAAAGTAACAGTTAAGGAACTACTCGCGCTAACGGTTCCGATATTAACTCCATTATTTGGATTTGCCCCTGGAATGATACTGCCATTTACAGCAAAACTATTTTCAACAAAGATCGTTCCTGCTGGAATCAGGTCTGAGAAGTTTAGATTCGTAGCGTTTGTATTGCCGCTATTTTGAATCAAAACCGTATAAGTGATCGTTTCTCCGATATTCGCAAAGGCTGTACTAGCAGTTTTTACAGCTGAAATTATTGCTGAGTTAATAGAAGTAACGAAGACGTTCGTTTCCACGTTGCCAGGCTGAGCCTGTAATGCATTGCCTACGTTATATTGGAAGTTAACAAACCCTAAGTTTTGGAGTTCAGGTGTGAACGTTGTTGGATTGCTTACGATTTGCACTTGGAATATGATTGTTACAGTTTGATTTGGATTGATTGTATTTATACCAACACCGTCACTAATGGAAGCAGATGGTAATGGAGTGCCATCAACAACAACGGATCCTGCAACAAATTGTGTCCATGTCGGTAAAGGGTCTGAGAAAACAACGTTGTTAGCTGGAATATTTCCTGTGTTCGTAATAGTCGTTGTATACGTAATCGTATCACCAATCGTTGCAAATGCTTTATCTCCTATTTTCATAGTGTTTAAAATAGCACTTTCAATTTTTGTTGTAACACTATTGGAAGTAATGTTTTTTGAAACTGGAGGATTGGCTGGATTAACGATATGTTGAAAGCTAACGCTAGCTTGATTGGTAATAGGATTTATAGGCGGAATTTCATTGGCATTAATATGAAATGCTACAACGGCAGATTCGTTTGGCGCGATATCACCAATTGGAACGCCTGTAACTATATCCGCATTTGGGATGCTAGTTCCGTTAAGTGTAAAACTATTCGGTTCAAAGGAAGTTCCGTCTGGAATAAGGTCGGTAAAAATAACATTCGTTGCACTAACATTTCCGCTATTTGTAATTGTAACGATGTAGGTAATATCCTGCCCGATATCTACCGTAGATACATTTGAATTTTTTTGTGCAGTAAGGATAGCACTATTAATTTGTGTTGTCGTTGTATTAGATTGATTGGAAGTTGTAATAGATGGCTGGCTAGGGTCAACGACGTAATGATATGTGGTAGAAGCAGAATTAGAAATGGGATTGAGTGTTGGAAGTGTAGTAACAGTTGCTTGGAATGTGACGATTGCCGCATTACTACCATTAATGGAGCCTATATTTACACCAGTGGATAAATCAGCGTTTGGAATGGTTTGCCCATTAACTGTGAAACTGTTTGGAACGAAACTTAAATTGCTATCAAGAATATCGATAATCGTTACATCAGTTGCAGCCACATTCCCTGTATTAGGAAGGTTAAGTGTAAACGTTATTATATTACCAATATCCGCAAAAGTAAGATTCGCTGTTTTTGTACTAATAATAGTCGCGTTGTTTATTTGAAGAAGCGTAGTGTTAGAATTAGCTGTACTTGAAACAGGAGGATTATTTGGATCAACAGTAAACTCATAATTAGTAGATGCTGTATTGGGTGTCGGATTACTAGGTGGAATACTGTTCACTGTAACTTGAAAAACAATACTATATATTTCATTTGGTGGAAGTGTTGCAAGTAATACACCTGTATTTGGGTTTGCATCAGGTTGTAAAATACCATCGACAGTTAATGTGTTAGGAACAAACGTGAGTCCACTTGGTAATACATCTGTGAATACAATATTCGTTGCATCCGTATTGCCTACATTCGAAATAGAAGTGGTATAAAAAGCAGTTTGCCCGATATCTGCAAAGGATACACTTTCATTTTTCGTCATGGATAATATGGCTTCTTTAATTTGCGTTGAAACAGGATTACTAATTGAAGTTTCTGCATCAGGTGGTGAGACTAATTGATACGATGTCGATGAGAAATTTACAATTGGGTTTTCGGTTGGTAATGAGATTACGTTTACTTGGAAGGAAACATTTACTGTAGTCCCGGCTGTTATAGGACCAATATTTACACCGTTCGATGGATCCGCACCACTTTGAGGAATTCCATTAATAGAAAATGTGTTTGCAATAAATGTAGTTCCGCTCGGTATTGTATCTGTGAAAATAACATTTTGTGCGGATGAGTTTCCGTTGTTTGTTAAAGTGACAGTATAGGTGAGTGTATCTCCAATACGACTAAAGGACTTATCGACTTGTTTTAGTGAAAGAATGGTAGCTGTATTAATTGTAGTAAACGTTGTATTTGAAGTAACATTTCTTGAAACAATTGGTGCATTTGGATCAGCGATGAATGTGTACGAAGCAGTAGCGGAATTTGCAATAGGATTTTGAACTGGTGTAGAAGTAGCGGTCACTTGAAATGCTATAGATATTGAGCTGCTAGGAGCAATTGCTCCAATCGTAATACCTGTATTAGGATTAAGACCAATTTGCGTGATGCCATCTATTGTAACGCTATCAGTAATAAACGTTGTACCATCTGGTATAAGGTCAGTGAAAGTAATATTCGTTGCATTTGTATTTCCGTTATTCGTTAAAATGGTCGTATAGGTAATGGTATCACCTAGCGTTACAAGTGTTTGATCGACTGATTTAATCATCGTTATCATAGCATCTAATACTGGGTTTGTGACAATATTCGTTGAAGTAGAAGTAGAAGTAGTAGCAGGAGTTCCGTTTGGATCAACAGTATAAGAATATAAAATTGTATCGTTACCCATAATTGAACTTGAAGGGGGAACAGAAATAACATTTACTTGGAAGGTAACAGTTACTGTTTCACCAGGCGCGATATTTGGTATATTTACTCCGAGTGCTGGCTGTGCACCAAGCTGTTGGATGCCATTTATTGTGACGGAATCTGGTATAAAAGTAGTACTAGGAGGAATTGCACTTGTAAAAGTTATATTTGTAGCTGGTGTATTTCCTGTATTTGTAATAGTTGTTGTATACGTAAGTGTATCCCTGACGGAAATAATAGATTTATCCACACTTTTTTGGGTTGTTAATATCGCACTGTTAATAGTTGTCGAAACCGTATTAGATACATTCGTTTGTGATACGGCAGGTTGGCTAGGATCAATCACATGTGCAAATTGTACCGAACTAAAATTAGAAATTGGATTTATACTTGGAATGTTTGTAACAAGTACGTTGAGAGTAATAATGGCCGTTCCGCTTGGATTTATGTTTTCAATCTGAATCCCGCTAGCTGGATTTCCAATTTGCTGTGTACCAGAGTCATTTGTAAGAGTGCCAGATATAAATGTCGTTCCATCAGGCAAAATATCCGTGAAGATAATATTTTGTGAAGTGACATTTCCAGGGTTACTTAATGTAATTGTATAAGAGATTGTATCTCCGATCGTTGCGAAAGTTTTATCTACAGATTTAACAAGTGCAATTTCCCCGGAATTTATTTGTGTCGAAACAGGATTGGATGTCGTATTTCTTGAAACGAGTGGTAAATTGGGTCCTGTCATAAATTGATAATCAATGGAAGCCCCGTTTACAACCGGTGAGTTTGGTCCCCCAGGTCCAATTGTGAAAATTGGATTTGGAATGCTAACTACTTGCACGCGGAAGGTGACGTTTATAAAATCCTCTGCGATAATATCCCCAATTGGTATCCCGTTTGCTGGATTTACTCCAGGTAATAAAACGCCACCTACTCGAACGCTATCTTCTATAAAGACTGTATTATTCGGAATTGGATCTGTAAAAATGATATTCGTAGCAGTTGAGTTGCCTATATTTTCCAATAAAACAGTGTACGTTAAAAATGAATTTCCAGGTGCTACGTCAGAAAATATTCGATCCACACTTTTCGTTGCTTGAATAATCGCTTCGTTAATTTGAACTAAAGTTGGATTACTTGTAGCTGTTTCTGTCACCGGCGGCTGGGTAGGATCCACAATGATAGAGTATGTTGTGCTAGATTGGTTCAATGTTGGATTTGTAGCTGGAATTGAGCCAACGATAGCTTGAAAGCTAATTGTTGTCGTTCCTCCAACTGGAATTGAGTCTAAAGGAACCCCGTTATCTGGCCTAAATCCAAGTTGTGGGACGGTATTAATTTGTACGCTATCAGGAGCGAATGAAAGTTCAGGTGGTAATATATCGATAAAAATAGGTGTGTTTGCGGTAGTATTTCCGCTATTAGTGAGAGTAGTTGTATACGTAATTGTATCTCCGACAGCAGCAAATGCACTGCTTGCAGTTTTTGTTGCGATAACGGAAGCTGTATTTACTTGTGTAAAAGTTTTATTAGATTGAACTGTTCGTGAAACAGGTGGTTCATTTATATCAACAATAAAACTATATTGAAGCGATGATTTGTTCGGAATTGGATTAGGGTTTGGAAGCGTTGTAATGTTTACTTGAAAACTGAGTGTAATCGATGCATTTGAATTCAAGTTACCAATATTGATACCGTTTTGTGGATTTGCATTCGGGATAGTTACGCCGTTTATTTTAAAGCTATTTGGGACAAAGGCAGTACCGTTTGGAATTGTATCTGTAAAAACAATGTTGTTCGCAGTAGTATTTCCTGTGTTTGTAACAAATGAAGTGAATGTAATCGTATCACCAATCGTAGCGAAATTTGTACTCGCATTTTTAATTAAAACTAAAGTAGCGTCAACAATTGGGGTAGCAGTCGTGTTTGTTACAGTGCTTCCAACAGCAGGTGTTTGGTTTGGATTCACTGTATATTCATAATTTACAAGGGCGTTATTCGTTAAAGTACCGCTAGGAGGAATCTCAAGAATTTTTACTTGGAATGTAATAAAAGTAGTTCCTCCTGGTGAAATATCGTCTAAATGAATACCTAATGAAGGATCTAATCCAGGTTGGGATACGTTATTTATCGTAACAGAATTTGGGATGAAGGATGCACCTGGTCCAAGTCCGTCTGTTAAAACGGTTGCACTAGCAGGGATATTCCCCGTATTTGCCATTGCAATCGTATAGGTTACGATATCTCCAATTGCAGCTGTCGGTGTATTCACTGATTTAGTAGCGACGATTGTAGCGTTATTAATTTGAGTTGTTATTACGTTACTTACCGCATTGGCGGATGCTGGAGGTAAGCTAGGATTTACGACATATTGGTATGCTGTATTACTTTGATTCGGGATTGGATTCGGATTCGGGATGGTATTTACTTGCACTTGGAACGAGATGATTGTATTTGTATTCGGGTTTATTGGATCAATTGCAATTCCGCTTGCTGGACTTACATTAGGGAGTGTCGTACCATTTACTGTTACACTATTTGGAATAAATGACGTCCCACTTGGAATGGCATCTGTAAATACGATATTTGATGCAAGTGTGTTCCCGCTATTCGTTAAAGTAGTCGTGTACGTAATAATATCATTTACGTTAGCAAATTGTTTATCTGCAGATTTAGTAGCGGCAATTGAGGCGTTATTAATAGTTGTCTGTACCGTGTTAGAAGCAACCATCTGCATTACAGCTGGTTTGGATGGATCGTACGTATATTGGAATGTAGTGCCTGATTGATTTGTAATCGGATTTACAGCAGGGATACTTGGTACGAAAATCTGAAATGAAACGATACGTGATGCATTCGCACCTATCGTACCGATAAAAATGCCGTTAGTAGGATTTGCATTGGCTATAGGGACATTGTTAATCGTCACAGTATTAGGGATGAAGAGGGTACCCGCTGGAATGATATCTGTAAATGTTACATTAGAAGCAGGGATATTTCCGTTATTCGTTAAAATAGTTGCATATAATATGACATCACCAACATCAGCGAAATTTGTGCTTGTTAGCTTCGTAGCAACAATATTAGCAGTATTAATTTGTGTAGTTACTATATTACTAGTAGCGTTTCTCACAACAGCAGGTAAATTTGGATCGGCGATAAAGCTATATTGAAGTGCAGCGCTGTTTTGAACTGGATTTGGTAAAGGTAAACTATTTGCACTAATTTGGAAGACAATTGTTGTAATACCACCTGCTGGAATAGTACCAACTTGAAGACCAACGCTTGGATCCGCACCTAACTGTAAAGCACCACCTATAAAAATACTATTTGGTACGAGAGTCGTACCAGTAGGAAGTATATCGGTAACAACTACATTATTTGCTGGAGTATTTCCAGGGTTAGCTAAGGCAATTGTATATGTGATTGGTTGCCCAACATCAGCGATAGTTAAGTCTACATCTTTGAAAATAATTACATTTGCTAAATTAATTTGTGTACTTACAGTATTGCTTAAAGATGTTTCTATAGTTGGTGGATCGCCCGGATTTAGAATAAAGCTATATTGTGTACTAGATGAATTTACTGTTGGATTTTGTGTTGGTAAAGAGGTGACAGTTACTTGATAAGAGACGGTAAGTGAGCCGTTAGCAGGAATGCCAGGTAACGGAACGCCTATATTTGGATCTGCGTTATTTTGGAGTACACCGTTAATAAGGAAAGTGTTTGGAATAAAGGTAGTGCCATCTGGATTTGTATCTACGAAAGTTGGACTATCAGCAGAAACACTTCCTGCATTTGTCAAAATAACGGTATAAGTTAATATATCCCCTACGGTAGCAAACTCTCGATCTACTGTTTTTGCAGAAATGACATTTGCATCGTTTACTTGAGTAAATGTAGTAGTTGAAGTTGTATTTTTACTTACAGGTGAAGCGTTTGGATCAACGATAAAGTTATAGGAAATGGAGGCACTATTTGAAATAGGATTTGGGTTTGGAATGCTAGTTATTAATACTTGGAATGAAGCTGTAATTGTAGCATTAGCATTGATGCTACCAATATTGATGCTAGCTGGTGTTGCGCCCGGTTGAGAAACACCGTTAACTATAACACTGTTCGGTACAAAGGCAGTACCATTCGCAATTGAATCGGATAGTAATACATTATTCGCGGCAACATTTCCATCGTTTGTAAGAGAAAAGGTATAAGTTAATACATCTCCAACTTCCGCAAACGTTTGACTTACAGATTTATTAGCATGAAGGTTTGCTAGTCTAATTGTTGATGTAACAGAATTAGAATTTGCTGTTTTTGAAGTTGGTGGTAGGCTTGGATTTACAGTGTAAATATAAGAGGCGAAAGCATTATTAATGATAGGGTTTTGTGCAGTAATGTTAATGACTGTTACTTGGAAGGATAAGGTGAAAGTAGCACCGCCAGGAATTGTGCCGATAGGTAAAGCAACGAGAGAATCTACATTTTGTAAAACGCCATTGAGCGTTACAGAACCTAATGTTAAAATCGTTCCATTTGGAAGTGGATCTGTTAGTTGAACGTTATTAGCCGCCGTATTTCCACTGTTTGTAATAAGGATTGTATAACTTATCGTTTCGCCAATTGTAGCAAATTGTTTGTTTGTTGATTTTGTTAATGTTACATTCGCATTGTTAATTTGAGTGGAAACAAGATTAGAGGAAATATTTTTTGTAACGGGTGATTGGCTAGGGTTGACGGTGTACTGATAAGAAGCGCTTGATCCGTTAGGTACGACATTTGATGCGGGTATTGCACTTACTACTACTTGAAATGAAACATTTTTGGTTGTACCAGTTGGGATGGATCCTATATTCACACCGTTAGCCGGATTTGCTCCAACTTGTGTCGTGCCATCTATTGTTAAACTGTTTAGGACAAAAGTTGTTCCTGTAGGAATGACATCTGTAAAAATAACATTGTTCGCATTCGTATTACCTGTACCTGTAAAGGAAACGGTGTACGTTAGTGTATCACCAATATCTGCAAAATTTTTATCCACTGCTTTTGCCATAGTTACAGTAGCGTTATTCACTTGAGTAGATACGATATTGGTCGTATCAGTTCCGCTTACTGCCGGCTGATTTGGTACAGGAATGTATTGATATGTTGTTGTACCACTATTTAATATTGGGTTTGTTTGAGGGATAGACGGAACGAATACTTGAAATGAAATAGTAGTAGTGGAATTTGCGGCAATCGATCCAATTGATATACCGGTAGCGGGATTCGCTCCTGCTTGAGTAACTCCGTTAACAGTTACACTTCCTGGAATGAAAGTAGTCCCGCTAGGAATCGGATCCGTATATATAACGTTCGTTGCGGCGATATTTCCTATATTAGCTAAGGAAATACTGTATGTTAACGTTTCACCAATATCGGTAAAAAGTTTGTTAACTGATTTTGTACCATTAATATCTGCGAGGTTAATTTGTGTTCCAGCAGAGTTACTTGTTGCAAGACCGTTAAAAGTCGTTCCTCCAGCAATTGGTGTATATTGAAATGTAATATTAGCAGTGTTAGAGATAGGGTTTTGACTTGGAAGAGAAACGACAGTAGCTTGGAAAGTTACTGTACGAGAAGCACCATTATTAATTGTTCCAAGAGATATACCAGCGGCCGGATTTGCGTTTGTTTGCGGGACATTATCAATTGTTACAGTGCCAGGTATAAAGGAAGTACCGTTAGGGAGAATGTCTGTAAAAATAACGTTATTGGCCGGAAGAAGCCCGGTGTTAGGGATAGTAACTGTATAAGTGAGAACGTCTCCAATTGCTGCAACACTTTTATTCACGCTTTTCGTTGCTTGTATGTTAGGTGAATTTATGTTGATTTGTAAACCGACTGTATTCAACATATACGCGTCTCCGTTAGTTGTTAAACGGATTGCGGCGGACACTTGAGAATTTGTTAAATAAGGAGAAATATCAATGGAAGTAATGTCCCAGCCCTGTCTTCCAGCGGAGATGTTTGTGCCTGTAGAAGCGCTTTGATTTCGCGTTCCAAATGTCCCCGTTGTATCTAAGTTCCCTGCGGCATTATTAATTTGAGAACCGAAGAAATTATTTACAGCATTATTTGGCCCAGATAAAGCATTTAATGAACTGAAATTTGGTCCAAATAATGCTTGATCCCCTGTTAAATCTGCATCTCCTTCAGTAGAACTTAAAAATAATCTCCCGCTTACTGGTCCTCCTGCAGGTGTTAAAAATCCTGAAACAGCTACATCTGCACTACCAGTATCAGCAGAAACGCGGTTACCAGCTACGTAAATTGTTAAGTTTCTTGCAGGTAATGTCCCGTTTTGATAAGCGACGATAAGTGTCCATCCAGCCGAATTAATTGTTCCATTAGAAGCATCAATAGGATCTACAAGTCCAGGGACAGCCCCCGTAGTATAGGAACCAGAGCCTCCAGCTTGAATAAGAGTTGTTACGTCTGCTGAACGAGTGTAAAAGCCAAATGTAATAGAGTTTGAAACGAATGTTTGATTTGAAGCTGTAACAGCTGAAGGAGTAATCGAGTATGTTGAAACAGGTGTTGTAAAAGAAACTGGATTTCCTAATACATTCGTAATGTTTTGATCACGAGATAAATAGTTTCCACCCCAAACGAGTTCTGCGTAAAGAATCGTACTACCAGCAGGGATATTTAAAATAGCGGTAGAACTATTTTGTGTATAGTTTAACGTTGTACCAGCAGGAAAAGTAGGTACTTGTAAAGCAGTATTCGTAGTTACGAATGCACCAATTGCCCCGATTGTACCAGCACGGTTTTGATTACTAATTTTACTTAAGCCTAAAGTATTTCCTGTAATAGCGAGTGCGCCGTTAGTGGTGGTAGAAAATCGATTCGTAATGGGCATGTTGTCACCTCATTTACAATATAGTCTTGGTCAAAATAAGATATGTGTGTGATAGATAAAGGGAAACATGTACAAGTTGATTTAGTAATAATGATTTAAATGTCTAGATAAGAGGATGGAGTATGATTGAATTGGAAATTAGGGTGGATCGTCTTAGGGAAGAAGAAATAGGCGATATTGTAGCATTATCTTCTTATATTGGTTGGGATTATAGCAGAGAAGAAATTGAAACGATTTTTAACGCAGGCATTGTATACGGCGTGTGGAATGAGAGAAAGAAACTTATTGCTAGCGCGGCAATAATATTATATGGGGAGAAAGTAGCGTCTATCGGAATGGTAATTGTACATCCAGATTATAAGGGAAGAGGAATTGGAAAGGCGATAACGCATTCATGCATGAATAGCGTATCAGCTCGAACACCAATTATGCTTATTGCTACAGATGAAGGGAAGTATTTATACGAAAAGCTAGGATTTAGGGTGGTAAGCTATGTTTCTAAATACATATGTAACTCGTACAATACGAATTATAAATGTGCAAGAAATGAAGAATATATGATGGATTATGAAGAGGGTGATTTAGAAGAAATAATAAAAATAGATGAATATGCGTTTGGAACAAATAGAAAAGAGTTTTTAAAGAAAAGAATGATGCAAAGTGAACAGTGCACTGTTGTGAAGGATAAGGAACAAAATATACTAGGATATGGTTTGAGTATACAAACGCCGGAAAATAAAATATTAGGACCGGTAGTTGCTAAAAATGATGAGATGGCAATAAATATTGTTCATTATTTAGCAAAAGGGCATAATGGGAAATTAAGAATAGATGTACCAGAAGTAAAGAAAGATTTTGTGAAAGAATTAGAGGTTACTGGTTTTAAAAAGGTGAATACACCACCAATTATGATGAAAAATAGTGATCAATTTTTGAAAAGAAATGGAGAACTATATAGTATTGCAGCACAAATTTTTGGGTAACAAAGAATCCTTCTGAATGAAGGATTCTTTGTTTATTAATCACGATATTGGTCGTGAGTTGGTTGGAAGAGGTCTTCCTCGATATCTCTCACCATAGAAAAATGATCAACGTTATAATGACCGTGTAAAATTTTATTGTGATGACCAATAATTTGCTCTGCAGACAATACGTTAGAATCAGTTGTGGAATGACCGTTTTTAATTAATGTAACGTCAAATCCTTGTACAGTTGCTGTCCTAACAGCTGTGTCAATACAATGTTCAGTTTTACATCCACCTATCACAATATGATTAATTTTTTCTTCTTTTAAAAGTTCAAGTAAAGAAGTGCCATAGAATGAATTCGTTGCTGCTTTATTAATAAGGATTGCAGACTGAGGTACTTGAATTTGATTATGTACTTCAAATCCCACGCCGCTACCAGAAGCAACATCGATATCTCTTACGAAAACAATAAGGGCATTTGAATCAATTGCTTTCTGTACAGCTGTATTTAGTGTAGCTAATAACTCAGTTTTACGAAAAACTTCATTTTCTTGCTCATTTCCATCAATTAATTCTTGTTGAGCATCGATAATTAATAGTGCTTGTTTCATCGTGTCTCCCCTTTAATATGAAATAAGTTCCACTGTACATATTCCTTCAGATTGTTAGGAAATCCTCCATTGCAAGCGAAGTAAACGATTGATTTACAAAGTTGTCAAAGAAATTTCATTCTCATAGTGTGTAAAAACATGTATGATAGGAAGTGGAGAATTTTTGAGTAGGTGGGAATATCATGCAAACAGTAGAAGATTATCTTTCATTCTTACATACGAAAGGATTTAAATTATCAGAGGAAGCACAAGGGTTTATTATGTTCGGGCAAGGATATACTGGTGCATCTGATGGAATTGTGAACGCAGCAATAGAAGCGACAATTAAACATCAATTACAGTTTGATGGCAGTTATTTTGTTGCGTTATTAGAACGATTGAAAGAAGAAGAAATTACAGATAAAAAAAGCGCTAAGGCTTTTATGCGGAAGTTACAAGCGTAACTTCACGCGGCCTGCGCTTCTTTTTTTATTTTGGAAGGTAGTTCAACAAAAATCATGCCTAGAAAAATACATAGACATCCGAAAATAGCAGACATAGAAAGTTGTTCGTTAGCAACGAGAACGCCTGTTAATGCAGCAAAAACGGGCTCCATTGCGAAAATAATTGCTACTCTCGTTGGGGAAGTATGTTTCTGAGCTGATGTTTGAATGAAAAAAGCAATGGATGTCGCAAATAAGGAAGTTAGAAATAGGGCGAATAAAAAGGAATGATTTGTCCATAGCGATACTGAAAATAATTTTTCCCAATCTTCAAACAAAAAAGCGCAAATAGAAGAAAATATACCTACAGCTAATACTTGAGATGTGCTTAGTAATAAAGGTGATATTTTCTTAGAAAAGAAACCGTTAATGAGAATATGGGCAGCGAATGCGATTGCGCAACCGAGAACAAGTATATCTCCTATATTTAATTGAAAAGAATCAGCAGCTGTTAATAAATATAAACCGGCTGTTGCCACAGTGATACCGAGTACGACGAAAATGGTAGCCTTTTGTTTTAAAAAGATAAAAGATAAGATTGGAACCATAACAATGCTTAGTCCTGTTAAGAAACCTGCTTTTGAAGAAGTTGTATAGAGTAAGCCGAATGTTTGTAATAAATAGCCAACGCATAAAAAGAATCCAACAATTAATCCGGCAAAACTACTCTGCTTTATATCTTGTTTCGAAGTTTTTTGTGAGAAAATCATTTGAACAAATAATAAAATAATTCCGGCGAATAAAAAGCGAAGGCCATTAAAAGTAAATGGACCAACGAAAGACATAGCATTTTGAACGACAACAAACGTAGCTCCCCAAATAAAAGAGACAAATAATAAAGCGAGAGGAGCAAGCCACTCTTTTTTCACACTCATACCCCCGTTAATTTTGTAAGATAGCTTTTCTAGCTAATTCATCAGCGACTTTATTTTGACTACTTGGAATCCACTTAATAAAAAAGAGATCGAAACTTTTTATGTACTGTAGTGCTTCCTCTAATAGTGGTGCAAACATTTTATTTTTTGCGTATTCTTTTTCAACAGCTCGCTCGACAAGTTGCGAATCTGTACGAAAAGAGACAATGTTATAATTATGCTCCGTGCAATACTTTAATGCTGCAAGTAAAGCATGATATTCCGCTTCATGATTGGACATTGTTCCAAGTGGTAATGATAATTGTACAGGTGGCTGTATGCCTTTAATAAATACTCCCGCACCAGAAGGACCAGGATTTCCTTTTGATGCACCATCAATATACACTTCAATCAAAATGAGAAACCTCCAAATTATAAGATTATCCCCTAAAAAAATGTTTCTTTGAAGTAGGGGATAGAGTACTTATCCCGCGTTAACGGGCAGTAAGACACCCACCTCAAAACTCGGCTGAAACAATGAAGTTAGGTGGGTGATCAACTGCCCGTAAATGCCCGATTGGTGAAGGCTAATAATCAGTGGGGATGAATATCCCCCACTGATTAAAGTTTCACTTTATCCGATTGTGATGCTGTAACGGCATGTAAATGTTTCATTCGCTTGTAAAGATTGAATTCCTTTTTTTTCCTTGAAATCTTTTGCTGGATTTATTTCATCAGCGATTCCATACCAAGGTTCAATACATAAGAAAGGTGCGTTATCCCCTGATGTCCATACGCCGACAAATGGAAATCCTGCAAATTCTACTTTTACAAATTTATTATGTTTATGAGAACGAATAGAAATTTCATTCGTATTCATATTTTCAAAAATAAGTGCATCATTTTTGAATAAATCGTATGTAAGTGGCAATTCATTCGTATTTTCAGCGATTAATTGTTTTTTACTTGAAAGATAAGGTCCTTCTAATACACTTGTTTCTAAGCGTTCAGAACCGTTAAATGATAGATGATAATCTGTAAATGATTCGCCGTCTAATAGAGGGAAGTTGAATCCAGGGTGCGCTCCGATTGAGAAGAACATCTCTTTTGAAGCAGGATTGTTTACTTCATATGTAACATGTATATTTTGTTCTTCTACCTCATAAGAAATGAGTAGTTCAAATTCGTAAGGATATTTTTTTAATGTTTCTTCATTACTAGTAACGATATAAGTGATTTTTGTTTCACTTTGTTCTTTTACAGAGAACGTAAGATCACGAGCGAAACCGTGCTGAGTTAAAGAATATGGTTTACCATCTACGTAGTATGTATTATCTACTAATCGGCCGACAATTGGGAATAAAATTGGTGCGCGACGTCCCCAATAAGTAGAATCACCTTGCCATAAATATTCTGTGTTATCTTCTTTTAAGCGAACGCTTTGCAATTCTGCACCTTTGTCAGAAATGGAAACGATTACTTTTTCATTTTGTATTGTTGCTGTCATGAAGTGAAACCTCCTAAATCTTTCATATGTTTCATTATACGTTGTCTAAAAGAAAAAAGGTAGTTGATGATAGGAATCTATTGACGAAAGCGTGTCTAATGCGTAAAATATAATCTTGTTGCTTAAAAAACGAATAACGTGGTTCGAAACCATCCCACGTAAAAAAACTAAGGAGATTTTGTCATGAATATAAGAACAATAGTCGGTAATGGTATTATAGCGGCATTATATATTGCTGTTTCTATGCTTATTCAGCCATTTGGCTTTACAGGTGTACAGTTTCGTATTTCAGAGATGTTTAATCATCTCGTTGTATTTAATAAGAAAGCAAGTTACGGAATTGTATTAGGTGTATTTTTAACGAATCTCTTTTTCTCACCTATGGTCGCTTATGATTTAGTATTTGGAGTAGGGCAATCTATTCTTGCATTAGTTGCAACGATTATTTCTATGCGATTCATTAAAGGTGTTTGGGCTCGTATGATTTTTAATACAGTTATCTTTACGATTACAATGTTTATGATTGCAATTGAACTTCATCTTGCATTTGATTTACCATTTATGTGGACTTGGTTAACATGTGCAGCAGGTGAATTCGTAGTAATGGCGATTGGTATGCCTGTAATGTACTGGATTAATAAGCGAGTACAATTTGAAAGATTTATGTAATAGATGAAAGAGCTATTCCAATGGGATAGCTCTTTTTGTATGTGATTATATTGAATATAATACTGTGACTCTTGATAAAATATAATAAAATATAAATAAGAATTCTTATATAAGGGGAATTTAGCATGAAATATAAAATTCATTGGTTATATAAAACAAAACGCGGATTGCAGACGGAATTAACGACAGATTATATGAACATAGAAGAAGTACTTCAATTTGCGGAGGATTTTGAGAAAACAGGAAGAGCGAAAGAACTTTTATTTTACGATGAAATGGATGCAGAATGGTCATTAAAAGAAATGAAGAAGCTGAGTAAACAAGTGGAGGAAGAGATTCAAGAAATACATGTTTATTTTGATGGTGGGTATGATCTTCAGACGAAAGAAGCTGGAGTAGGTATATGTGTGTATTATAAAAAAGGAAATATAAACTACCGAATTCGCCGCAACGCATATATAGAAGGTATATATGATAATAATGAAGCCGAATATGTATCATTATTATACGGTATAAATATACTCGAAGAATTAGGGATTAAGTATGAAGCAGTTACGCTTCGTGGAGACTCTCAAGTTGTACTGCAGCAATTGGCTGGAGAATGGCCTTGCTATGATGAGCATTTAAATCATTACTTAGATCAAATTGAACGAAAGGCGAAGCAAATGAAATTAAAGCTTGTATGTGAGCCAATATCTAGAAAACAAAATAAAGAAGCACATCAATTAGCAACGCAAGCATTAGAAGGGACAGTCATTGATAGTCATAAAGAAATAACCGAATAGAGAGGTGCAAAGGTGGATAAAAAGCAACTCATTACAGAGGTAAATGACTTATTAGAAACGTATTGTGAAGGATGTTTTTTACGAGAACATAATCGGAAAACGAATAGTAAATATTATGCCCATTCATTTTGTATTAGGCAATGTACAGTTGGAGAAACGTTGAAAAAATATGGAGAACAGTTGTCATAAAAAACATCCAGAGAAAACTCTCTGGATGTTTTTTTAGTGCTTCGCTTCATGTAATTGATGCTCGCACTTACTTAATTTCTTTTCCTCATTCATTAAAAATGGCTCATCTAAATCTGTTGCAACAGATTTCATAATCTCAAGTTGAGAGCGAGCTGCTTCTACTGCAGTAGTGGCATGCTCCAGTGTGTCTGGATCCATTGAAATTGTTGCAGAACCTACCATTTTTTGTGCTGTTTCTACACGGAATTTCACTTCTTCAAAATCATTTACTTCTGAACCCATTGTAATTGCCTCCTTTGTGAATTGCGCATTTCACATAGTTTTCGCTCTGTAAAACGGAAATATACAAAGGAATAACAAAGGAGGTTACCAAGTAAGGTAACCTCCTGTCATATGTTGGATTAAAGTTTTACTACGTTAGCAGCTTGAGGTCCACGGTTTCCTTCAGTGATATCGAAAGATACTTCTTGACCTTCTTCTAAAGCTTTGTAGCCGTCACCTTGAATAGCCGAGAAATGTACGAATACATCGTCAGCGCCGTCCATTTCGATAAATCCAAAACCTTTTTCGTTGTTAAACCATTTTACTTTTCCTTGCATGTTACAATTCCTCCTAAAAACATTTGCTTTTTTCATTTAGTGAAATTCATTTGAAAAGATAATATAAACTAAAAATGCTATAATCTTGAATATTCTGCTAAATGATTAATTTAAATATACACGAATTGGTAGAAATTAGTCAAGTAAGCGATTTTATTTTTTGTATTTTTAAATAATTTTCTGGTCAAATGTTCAAAAAGGTATAGGACAGGCTGGTTATGTAATATTCTTTATTGAATGCTATACATAATGAGGTGAAAGAATGAACGAGTCGTACTTATTAGATAATGAAGGAATGAGAATGAGAACGGATATACCGAATTGGGTTGCAAAAGAATTTCAAAATTTTTCAAGCGTCGTGTTAGATGCAACTTTCCCATGTTATTTCGGTTTAACAGCGTTGAAAAAGAATGAACTTCGTTATTCATTTCTTTCTCATAATGATTGGAGTCATTTGCCACATACAATGTTATCTTTTTTAGAGTTAATGAAAGAGCGACCGATTGTAAGAAGAGGCTTTTTTCTTTTTGTGGAACCGGAATGTGAAGAACAATCACTTGAATATTATCGTGATTACTTTTGGAAAGTACTACAGTATTTACATGAACACGATAATCAAACATGGCCGCAGCAAGTTCCTGAAGATCCAAATCATTATTTATGGGAATTTTCATTCGGTGGTGAACCGATATTTGCATTTGGGAATGCACCGGCTTATAAACAGAGAAAGACTAGGCATTTAGGAAATTCACTCGTTATTGGATTTCAGCCACGTACCATTTTCGATGGATTAGAAGGTGATCGTCCCAAAGGGGCGTATTCAAGACAAATGGTTCGTGAACGAGTTGAAAAGTGGGATCAGCTGCCGAAACATCCTAACATTAGTCATTACGGTGATCCTGACCATCGAGAATGGAAACAATATTTTATTGGAGACGATATTGAGCCAATAAAAGAGAAATGTCCTTTTCATCATAAGGTAGAGAAATAAGAGCCATCATCTAGATGGCTCTTTTGTATATTTTGGATAAAAAAGGGTATTTTATTATGAAAGCTAGTCTATTTTTAAAGGTTACATCATTACTTAATAGTAAAGGAAGTAGAAAGGATAGAGCGATGTTTGGAGCAATTATACAGCAAATTGTATTAGGTATTTCATTAGCGGCACCAGTAGGTCCAATTAATATTGAAATGTTAAAACGAGGAATTGAACGCGGGTTTTGGCATGCGTGGGTTGTTGGAATTGGTGGAATGACTGCAGATATTTTGTTTATGCTTCTCATTTATTTCGGTTTATCTTCTGTGTTTATGTATACATACGTACAAGCTTTTATGTACTGCACGGGGTTTTTCTTATTATTTTATTTAGGATTTCAAAGTGTAAAACAAGGAATTTCCCACTCGAATATGGAATATAAAAAAGAAGAGGTAGGTGGCCTTAAACAATCGTTTATGGCAGGATTTTTAATTGCTATATCCAATCCATTAAATCTTGTTTTTTGGTTTGGTATATATGGAAGCACACTTAGCTCATTGCTTACGAAGGTAACGAAACAAGAAGCTTTCTTGTACAGTCTATGCATTATTGTTGGTATTATTTTATGGAATTTAAATATTGCTTTTTCTGTACATTTTGGAAGGACTTTATTAAAACAGAAAGCACTTGGCTACATAACAGCCGGAGCAGGTATTATTTTAGTAGGATATTCTATCCATTTTGCATACAAAGCTTTACAGTTGTTCACATAAGATTGAAGGGGAGATTTTTATGTATCGAACCACTATTGACGGAAAAGAAATTATTATTACGTTAGCACCAAAAATCCGAAAAGAAATTACTGATAGGGATCCATTATATGAAGCGGTATTTAATACTGCAGCCAGATTGCTACAAACGAAACAACCAACGTTTGCAGTAAATCATGAAGTATTTGGACTCATTATTGGAGAGGTACAAAGGGGAGAAGTAACAGTGTTTGCAGTAGAACACATTATTCCGAAGCAAAATATATTTGGAACAAACAATTTTTTCTCGACAATAGAACAGCGGGCAAATTTGTAAAGTGAATAGAAAAGAAATAGTCGTAACGATACGTTGCGGCTGTTTTTTTTGAAAAAGGGGAAGTAAGATGAAGAGAGTAGGGAAAGAGTTCTTTTTACAGCATGATATTGTTATTATGTATAGTATTTTATTTATTTTCATCATTATTTTAAAAATGCAATTTTTCACATGGATCGGTATGTTAGCGTGTCTGTTTGGTATTGTTTTTTATACGCTTAACGAATATATGACCCATCGTTTTTTATTCCATTTAAAGCCGCCTAAAAACGTATTTTTATTAAAAATGTTAAGAAGATTACATTATGATCATCACGTATACCCAGATGATTTGAAACTTTTATTTTTGCCTGTATGGTTTAGTGTACCTAGCTTTACTATATATTTACTTATATCATATGGTATTACAAAAAGTGTTACCGTTACACTTTCATTTGGAATCGGAATGATTATCATGCTCCTTGTTTATGAATGGAAACGTTATATTGCACATAAGCCGATTCGTCCCGTCACTAAGTTTGGAAGGTGGCTAAAAAAACAGCATATATTACACCATTATAAAAACGAAAAGTTTTGGTTTGGTGTTTCAAATCCAGTATTCGATTTTATATTTGGAACGCTTAAAGATGGAAAAGACGTTGAATTAAGCACCACTTCTTTCTTAACGAGGAAAAAATGTGTACGGGTATTTGTTAGAATCGGGCTAATAATCGGTGTGGGGTGTACGAAACCCATACGGATTTAAGTTGCACTTTATTGTGAAAAAGTATATTAAAAATTTAGAGAAAATTGACGAAAAATGTCTACCGAAAAATCTTTGCAGGAATGTATGGATTGTCTAAAATGAAATTAAGTTTCTGAATATTTATAAAATTTAGTCTTTGTGTATGCGAAGGGGAAGTGTATTTCGAGTTGGAGAGGGGAGTAGGGGATGAAACGAGATGATACGTCAGCACGTAAGTTGCAAAATGAAGTGAATTATACAGAGGTTGTTCAGTCAGAAGAATTTCAATTGTTATTAAATACGAAGAAGAAGTTTATCGTTCCAATGAGTATTTTCTTTTTCAGTTTTTTTATTGCGCTACCTATTTTAACATCGTATTCGAAAGTGCTTAATACACCAGCATTCGGTGATGTGACATGGGCATGGGTATTTGCTTTTGCGCAATTTATTATGACATGGTCATTATGTATGATTTATAGTAAGAAAGCTCAATCCTTTGATGAAATTTCGCGGAAAATTCTACAAGATATGCAAAAAGGGAGGAGTTGAATTTGAATACTACTGCGTTTGCACTATTTTTAATTATTGTTCTTGGTACGCTCGTCATAACCTATTTTGCATCGAAAAAAACGAAAAATGCGAGTGAGTTTTATACGGCTGGAGGGGGATTAACGGGTTGGCAAAATGGTCTGGCCATTGCTGGGGATTATATGTCTGCTGCGTCATTCCTCGGTATTGCTGGAGCGATAGCGTTAACTGGATTTGATGGATTTTTTTATAGTATTGGATTTTTAGTTGCGTATTTAGTTGTATTATACCTAGTTGCAGAACCGCTTAGAAATTTAGGGAAGTACACATTGGCAGATATGATTGCAGCGCGTTTTGATGCGAAAAAAGTTCGCGGTATTGCTGCCCTGAATACGATGACAATTTCAATTTTTTATATGATTGCCCAATTAGTCGGTGCGGGTGCACTTATTAAATTATTATTAGGAATAGAATATACGACAGCAGTTTTAATCGTTGGCACATTAATGACAGTGTACGTTATTTTTGGTGGTATGACTGCTACGAGTTGGGTACAAATTGTTAAGGCTGTATTACTAATGGCTGGTACATTTATTATTTCTGTTATCGTTTTTGCAAAATTTAATTTTAGTGTGACTGAAATGTTTGCTCAAATGAAAACAGCTACACCATTAAAAGATTCGTTTTTAAATCCAGGAGTAAAGTATAAAGATGGTCTTGATACACTGTCTTTAAATTTAGGACTAGTCCTTGGTACAGCTGGATTACCACATATTCTTGTGCGCTTTTTTACAGTGCGAGATGCAAAAACGGCACGTCAATCTGTTGTGTATGCGACATGGTTAATTGGCGCATTTTATATTATGACAATTTTCTTAGGGTTTGGAGCAGCAGCGTTTGTAGGAAATGAGGCAATTATTAAAGCAAATCCAGCTGGTAATATGGCAGCACCTTTATTAGCTAAAGCATTAGGTGGGGACTTCTTATTTGCATTCGTATCAGCCATTGCCTTTGCAACCATTTTAGCTGTAGTAGCAGGACTTGTATTAACAGCAGCATCAGCATTTGCGCATGATTTTTATAACGAGATTATCCGTAAAGGAAAGTCTACGGAAAAAGAGCAAGTGTCAATGGCTCGTTATGCTTCGATTGGAGTAGCTGTAGTATCTATTATACTTGCGTTATTTGCGCAAACCTTAAACGTAGCATTTTTAGTTTCATTAGCATTTGCAGTCGCGGCTAGTGCAAACTTACCAGTTATATTATTTACAATCTATTGGAAGCGTTTTAATACAACGGGTGCCATTTCTGGTATGGTCGTTGGACTCGTATCAGCAATTGTTCTTGTAGCGTTAAGTCCAAACGTCTGGAACCCTGTAGCTGGAAAAGCTATTTTTGTTGGAGAAGCCTTATTCCCATATACGACACCTGGCATTATTTCGATTCCGCTTGGTTTCCTAGCAGCATATTTAGGAACTATTTTCTCTAGTAAGAAAGAAGATGTAGCGAAGTTTGATGAAATTCTTGTGAAATCGAATACTGGTCATGGTATTAGCGACGCATCTTCACATTAAAAAAGAGGAGCTTTTCGTATTAAAAGAAAAGCTCTTTTTCTTTTGTCATTTTCTTATAAAGTGAAACTTTAATCAGTGGGGGGCATGCTCACTGATTATTAGCCCGCACCAATCGGGCTTTTACGGGCAGTTAATCTCCCACCTAACTTCTTTGCTCCAGCTGAATTTTGGGGTGGGTGTGTTACTGCCCGTTAATGCGGGATAAATATTACTGTGTTGTAAGTAGGATTTGTCATAATTTTGTGGAATGAAAATAAGCAGGGAGAAATTTAAATCATCATGGCACCAGCGCAGCTTTTGTGAAAAATAAGTTGTTATGGAAGGTGGAAGAAATGATGAAAACGAAACAAACTGACGAATTATTAGCAAAAGATGAGCAATATGTTTGGCACGGCATGCGTCCCTTTAGTCCAAGTAGTACAATGGTAGGGGCAAAAGCAGAAGGGTGCTGGGTTGAAGATATACATGGAAAAAGATATTTAGATGGTATGAGTGGTCTTTGGTGTGTGAATAGTGGGTACGGAAGAAAAGAACTCGCAGAAGCGGCTTATGAACAATTACAAACATTATCGTACTTTCCGATGTCGCAATCACATGAGCCAGCAATAAAGCTTGCTGAAAAGTTAAATGAGTGGCTTGGAGGAGAATATGTTATTTTCTTCTCAAATAGTGGGTCAGAAGCGAATGAAACAGCTTTTAAAATAGCAAGGCAATACTATGCACATAAAGGTGAACCACATCGTTATAAATTTATGTCACGTTACCGAGGATATCATGGAAATACAATGGCGACAATGGCAGCGACGGGACAAGCGCAGCGTAGATATCAATATGAGCCTTTTGCCTCAGGATTTTTACACGTAACACCGCCAGATTGTTATCGTATGCCAGAAATGGAATCACAAAATATTTATGATGTAGAGTGTGTGAAAGAAGTAGATCGTGTTATGACATGGGAATTAAGTGAAACGATAGCCGCATTTATTATGGAGCCGATCATTACAGGCGGAGGTATTTTAATGCCACCACAAGACTATATGAAAGCTGTTCATGAAACATGTCAAAAACACGGTGCGCTACTCATTAGTGATGAAGTGATTTGTGGTTTCGGGCGTACAGGAAAAGCATTTGGATTTATGAACTATGATGTTAAGCCTGATATCGTTACGATGGCGAAAGGTATTACGAGTGCATACTTACCATTATCAGCAACAGCTGTGAAAAAAGAAATTTATGAAGCATTTAAAGGAACTGGGGAATATGAATTTTTCCGCCATATTAATACATTTGGTGGAAACCCGGCGGCTTGTGCATTAGCACTTAAAAACTTAGAGATTATGGAAAATGAAGATTTAATTGGACGCTCTGCACAAATGGGCTCACTTTTATTAGAGCAATTAAAAGAAGAAATCGGGGAACATCCGCTAGTTGGAAATATTAGAGGGAAAGGTCTATTAGTAGGAATTGAACTAGTAAATGATAAAGAGACGAAAGAACCAATTGATAACGACAAAATCGCGACTGTTGTAAATGCTTGTAAAGAAAAAGGTTTAATTATAGGACGAAACGGTATGACAACAGCAGGGTATAATAATGTTTTAACATTAGCGCCGCCTCTTGTTATTTCAAGTGAAGAAATTGCTTTCGTTGTTGGTACGTTGAAGACAGCGATGGAGCGTATTTAATCAAATAAAAGAACAAAAGTGAGCTGTAATATAAGGCTCGCTTTTGTTTATTACGTGAAATATGGTAGTTTTTTAAAGGGAGGGGATATGAATGGAGAAATATGATCCTAGTCAACATTATCACATCGGATATTATGAAGATGGATATGATTTAGAAGTGACAGCGTACAAAAGAATAAAGGAACCAGTTTGGGATGCTTATATTCCGCACTATGAGGTAGACGATTTTTATAAGAAAGTGGAGGAAATGAAGCTAGGTGAATATATCGATGACTATGGCATTAAAGTATATTCATTTCGTGATAATATTGATGATGAAGAAGCAAGGACTATTTTTGAAAAATGGTTAAAGACGAATGAGATTGTTTAAAGAGAAAATGAAAAAGGAGATTACTATTTTATAAAATAGTAATCTCCTTTTATTATAGTAAACTTATTTACTTGCTTTCATTGCTTTATCTTTGGCACCAAAAGTGTATTTTAACATTGGTGGTGTAATCATTGTAGTTAAAATAACGACAATAACGATAGCTGTAAAGTAATCTTGTGCTAATAGTCCAGAAGAAAGACCTGTTCCTGCGATGATAAGTGCAACTTCACCACGTGAAACCATTCCAGCACCGATAATTGCAGAAGACTTTGCATCAAATCCAGTCATGCGTGCACCAAATCCACAACCGATTAGTTTTGTGAAGACAGCGATAACTGTTAATGCTAAGATGAACCAAATTTGATTACCAATACCATCAAATGTAATATTCATACCGATACTAACAAAGAATACTGGAACGAACATTGCGTAAGCAATCGGTTCTACTTTCTTTTCTACTTCATGTTTGTAGTTCGTTTGAGAAATTGCGATACCAGCTGCGAAAGCACCGATAATACCAGCAATTCCTAATAATTCGCCGAAATATGCGAATGAGAAACAGATAATAAGAGCCGCGCTCACGATAGACTCAGATACGCGTAGTGGTGATAACCAACGCATAATCGCTGGAACACCTTTCCATCCGATTAAAATAATAGAAGCGAAGAATACGACCTTCTTCAAGATAACCATTGTTAAGTTAACATCGTCTGTACCTAAGAAGCTCATTGCGAATGCTAATAAAATAACAACAAGAATGTCATCAAATACAGCTGCTCCAAGCATCGTTGTACTTTCACGTGTTTTCATCTTACCTAAATCGCGAAGTGTTTGAACGGAAATACTAACACTTGTCGCACATAGAAGTAATCCTAAAAATACAGCGTTCCCTTGTTCCATTCCCATAACAAGACCGGAAATATAACCACCTACGAATGGAAGAATGATACCTCCGAGTGCAACTGCTAAAGAAGAGTTACGATTTGCATTTAATTCTTCTAAGTCTGTTTCAAGTCCAGCCATAAACATTAAAAGAATAACACCAACATTACTTAATTGTGTTAGAAGTTCTGAGTTTTCAATCCAACCAAATACGGCTGGACCGATAACGATACCGACAATTAATTTACCGAGTACAGAAGGTTGACCTAATCTAACACTAAGGTCACCAGCAAGCTTTGTACTTAATAAAATAAGTGCAATTTGAAAGAAAAATTCGAATTCCATTTGATCCTCTCCTTATCACTTTGTATTTTTATTAAACGATTTCTCGGAATTTGCCTAATGAAAATATGTAAAAACCATTAAACAAAGGGTCTAATTACAAGTTCTTTTGAACTTGTAATTTGAACCTGTAATCAATATATAATAAAATTTATAAAAAATCAATGAAAAAATAGCAGATTTTCATGATGAGATTCGATTTAGGTATAGAGGGAATCAATATATAATAAGAAGAAATAAGGAAACATTTTTAATGAATTGGAGAATGGAATATGTTAATAAACAAACGCTTTACAATTGGAGAAATGGCAAAAATGCATAATATCGCAGAATCTACATTAAGGTATTATGATGAAAAAGGAATTTTTCACCCGTCTATTGTCGATCCGCAAACGAATTATCGTTATTACACAATTGATCAGTTTTCACTGTTAGATACGATTAAATTTTTACGACAGTTAAATATTCCGTTAAAGGAAATTAAGAAATATATTGATGAGCGGAACCCATCTTATGCGCTTAATTTACTTGAAAAGCAACAAGAAATGATGTTAAAGAAGCAAAGAGAAATTGAGTATGCTTTAGCAAAAATGGAACATAGAATTTATGTAATTAAGGAAGCGACGAAAGTAAAAGCTGAAAAAATCATAGTTAAAGAAATCCCGCAGCGAAAGATTACAGCGATTGCGGTTGCACCAAATACAACAGATGATATGTTTGAGTATTATATCCATTCGTTGCAGAAGAATATGAAACAAATAGATAATAGCTTATTCTCTGGAGATATCGGTGTAACGGTTGCCAAAAAAGCATTAATTCAAAATGAATTTCAATCATACAATAGTGTTTTTATTCTTTTGGATTATATGCCTTTTCAAGTACATAGTTCAGATGAAATTAAAGCAGGTATATTTGCGTGTGCTTATCATCATGGACCATATGAAGAAACAGATGAAACATACAAGGAGTTAATGAAATACATCTCTCAAGAGGGATATGAAGTGAGCGGAGATTCGATTGAGATTGCATTAATTGATTGGTCTGTAACAGAAAATCCAGAGGAGCAAGTAACGGAAATTCAAATCCCTATAATGAAAAAACAATGAAATAAGGTGTAAGACTCGTACTAATTACAAATCGGCATCAATGACGATAATTAAGTTACCTATTTTTAAATTCTCTCTTGACATTCAAGTTACTTGAAGGTTTAAACTGTGAACAGAGCGTTGAAAAAAGGAGCATATTAGTATGGAAGCAACAGAAAAATTAAGAGAAAAACCGATAAAAAGTTTATTTATTTCATATTTAATACCAGCAGTTCTCGGAATGGTATTAATGTCAGTTAATATTGTGATTGACGCGGTCATGATTAGTAGGGGAGTTGGAGCGAACGGTTTAGCGGGAGTAAACGTCGCTATTCCAGCATTTTCGATTTTCTTCTCCATTTCACTATGGATTGGAATGGGCGGAGCAACATTATATTCGATTGCACTAGGCGAAAATAAACTTGAAAGAGCAAGGTCTATTTTTACGCAATCTATGACTGTAGCAGTTATTATCGTAGGCGTTTTAGCGGCTATTTGCGTATGGAGAATAGAAGATTTAGCATACTTATTCGGTGCAAATGAAGTGATTTTACCGTATGCGTTAGACTATTTACACGTGTTATTAACATTTGGAATGATATACGTGTTAGAAAATATTTTAAGTACATTTATACGAAATGATGGAAATCCTAATTTAGCAATGGCAGGTCTTGTTGTAACGGCTGTATTAAACATAGTGTTTGACTATATCTTTATTTTCATCTTTGGATGGGGTGTAACAGGTGCTGCTTCAGCGACTATTCTTTCGGCAGCAATTGGTTTCCTTGTATTATTAACTCACTTCTTTAGAAAGAGTAGTATTTTAAAGTGGACGAAATTCCATTTTGAATGGGATACAGTTAAACAAATAATGGTGATTGGTTTCCCAAGTTTTACAGCAGAAAGTACAGTAGCAATCGTAACGATTGGTTTTAACATCGCATTCGTTCAATATGCAGGAGAAGTAGGAGTCGCTTCCTATGCAATGGTGAATAGTATTCATGCGATGGCATTACTATTATTCTTTGGTGTTGGAGCAGCATTACAACCAATCGCAAGTTTTCATTACGGTGCAAATTTATCAGAAAGATTGCGTGAAGGATTACAGTTTGCTGTGAAGATTGCGGTTGTACTCGGAGGCATTGCGATAATTGTCGGATTATTCTTCGGGAAATATATCATTGGTCTATTTGATGTCCAATCGCCAGAACTATTGAAGTTAACGTTAACAGGTATTAGCTTGTTCTTTATCCAATACGTATTTTTAGGCTACAACATTGTGTATGGAGAGTACTTCCAATCAGTGCGACAAACGAAGAAATCAGTACTTATTATAATGAGCCGAGGGTTACTATTTATTATTCCGTTGTTATGGATTATGCCAAAGTTATTTGGAATAAACGGAATTTGGCTCGTTATGCCGGTTGCGGAAGTATTGACAGCAATTATCGTATTTACGATGAATCGTATGAAACATCCTGTTCCGTTACATATGGCAGGAAAGAAAGAAGCAATATAATGAAGAAAATCCCCTTGAGCAAGTAAGGGGATTTTTCATTCTTTTAAACTAATCGCAAAAGACCCATCCGTTTCTTGAACAGACGCAAAAGCCACATTTTTAATATTTGTGATGCCTTTTTCTTTTAACTCTTTATATAACCACTTTTCGTCTTTATGGATCAACTTTAAGTTATCGTATTGAATTTGAGAATCGACAATAAGGGCGATTGGTAATCCAGCATACTTAACATGTATATTCATATCCTTTGGAGTCAATGGTACAAGTTCTCGCTTTGGTAAAATGCTAATGGCTCCATTCGCTTCTAAAATAGCGTATTCAATTTCATGAACACTTGGATATCCGGCGACGCGAAGGTTAGAAAGCAATTCGGGTATGGGATATCTACTTTTTTGTAAGTTCTCAAAAATAATATCACCATGTTTAATTAAAATAATGGGGTGTCCGAGAATGAAACGATTTAGTTTGTTGAGTAAGCTTAATTTTGTAAGAAGTAAGTGCAAACATGTAATAACGACCATACCGAGAAATGCTTGTAAAGCACCAGCGACTGGTATGGCTTGAAAAGCTAAATAAGATAAAAAAATAATAGCCCCAAAATCATGAGGAGTTAGTTGTGCTAATGCAGATTTACCGAGTAACTTAAGCGATAGTAAAAATAAAATAAAAAAGAATGATACGTTACATAAAAAGAGAAGCAATAGGGACACTCCTTCGTGCGAAGTTGTACTTACTATTCCCAAAAATAATAGAAATATTACCTTTTAGAGGATAAATAAGGGTTATTTGGAATTTGTCTGTATACAAACGAATAAATGGATATTATGATGAAAGAAGCAAAGAACATAGGAGTATATGGATATGAGAAAGAAGAAAATAATTAAGTATATTATAGCAATTATAACGGTTTGCGCCGTGTACGCGGTTTTTTTACAATATAACATTTATAAGCATGGGCATATGAAAGCTACCGACGATGCTGATTATATCATTGTATTAGGCTCGAAAGTAAATGGTACGAAACCATCGTACTCATTACAATATCGTATTGATAAAGCAGCTGAATATTTAAAATCACATGAGAAAACAATCGCTATCGTATCTGGCGGACAAGGAAAAGGTGAAGATATTTCAGAAGCATTAGCGATGAAACAAGGATTAATGAAACAAAATATTGCAGAAGACCGTATTATAATGGAGGATAAATCAACGAGTACAGATGAGAATATTACATTCTCAAAACCGTTAATTCCAGCCAATATGAAAAAAGGTATGATCGTAACAAACGATTTCCATATGTTTAGAGCGAAAAAAATAGCAGCAAAACAAGGTTTGCAATTAGAAGGGCTTCCTGCCAAAACACCGAAGCCAATTATCATCCCATCGAATGTCCGAGAATATTTAGCCATTACGCAATATTGGTTTATGAATCGAATATAGTGAAAGTAATCCCGCCCGAAATTCGAGGCGGGATTTATTTTGAGGAAAATCTTACAAAACTGTCATCTTAATGAAAGGTAAAGCGATAGTTTCTAGAATGGATTCCTGACATAATAAAGATAACAAAAACTATTTAGAGGTGAATCGGATGAAAGGAAATAATATTCTATCTTCACTATGTTACTTTAGTATCTTTTTTGCACCATTTTTACTGCCAATTATCGTGTACTTCGTTGCGGAAGATGAAGTGAAATATCACGCGAAAAAAGCATTTTGGTCACATGTTTTTCCGTACGCAATCTTATTTGCTGGATTAGCAGTATCAGGCGTATACGGTTTAGGCTTCGATCAATCTGATGGCGCGGGAATTGGGATGGCTATCACATATGCAGTATTCATTCTTGTAGGAATTTACTACTTCATTTGGAATATCGTAAAAGGTATTAAAGTTTTGAAAGCAGCGTAATAAGACAAGAAATAAATTGGTGTAATCCTGTCGTTATTTGTCGGTAAATCAATATTTCTTGTCGAATCGTCGATATATTCGAAAAATCGTTGATATAGTGCAAGGAATCGTTGATATATTTAAATTATCGTTGATATAATTTCATTTACCGTATTGATAGACATTTTAAAAAGAGCAATTCAAAAAGAATTGCTCTTTTTGTGCTTATAAGTTGTGAATATTGAAAAAGATATGTTAATTTTTCATTATGAAGAGAAAAAAGGAGTGTTTTTCATGAATGAGATCATACATAAAATGGAGCAACACGTTTCAGTTCGTAAATATAAAGAAGAATCCATTCCGAAAGATGTAGTAGAAAGAATGGTTCAAGCTGCGCAGCATGCCGCTTCCTCGCATTTTGTACAGGCCTATTCTGTTGTATATGTAACCGATCAAGACCTAAAGGCTAAACTAGCAGAACTATCCGGAAATCGTCACGTGAAAGAGTGTGCAGCATTCTTTGTTTGTTGTGCAGACTTAAAGCGACTTGAAATGGCGTGTGAAAAGCATGGTACAGAGATAAAGCATGAAGGGGTGGAAGATTTTATCGTTGCGACGGTAGATGCTTCACTTTTTGCGCAAAACTTAGCACTAGCAGCGGAATCATTAGGATACGGTATTTGTTATATTGGTGGTATTCGTAATAACCCGAAAGAAGTGAGTGAATTGCTTCATTTACCGGATAAAGTATATCCTGTGTTTGGAATGACAGTCGGTGTGCCAGATGAAGAACATGGAGTTAAACCACGTTTACCGGTAGCAGCAATTCTTCATGAAAATGGATATGATGAAAAGAAATATGATGAATTATTAAACGAATATGATGAAACGATGAGCGCATATTACAAAGAAAGATCATCAAATCAAAAAAACATAACATGGACGGAATCAATGAGCTCATTTATGTCCAAAGAGAAAAGAATGCATATGAAAGAGTTTTTAAGTGAGAAAGGGTTAAATAAAAAATGAGTAAAAAGACAAACCTGAGACGTTAGTTTAAGTTATAACATTACTTGTAAAACCGAAGCTGAGAAAGTGGGATTCACTTTTTTAACTTCGGTTTTTTATTTGTTATTATATAAAGTGAAAATAAAAATTAATAAATTTTTACAAAAGTGATAGAAAATGAGAATGAAATGCCAATAGTAAGTAAAAGCAGCTGCTAAAGGGGAACTGAGGAAGGATGATGTTTATGATTTTCGATTCTGAAGAGGATTTAATTATAGCAATGAAAAAACGTGATCAAGATGCTTTGAAAGAAGTGATTGATCAATATGGAAAATTAATTTTGTACATTATTCATAAATCATTAAGTACCCCTATTGAAAAACAATATGTGGATGATTGTTATAATGATGTATTTACTATCATTTGGTTTCAAATCGAACAATTTGATATAGAAAAGGGCAACTTAAAATCTTGGATGATTGGTATTACTAAATTAAAGGCATTGGAATATAAAAAGAAAGTATATAAAGAGAATAAAATTGATAAAGACGTAGAAATAGATGCAGGTATCCATGATAAGTATGAAATAGAACAAGAAGAGATTATGGAAATCGTACAAGATTTAAATACAAAGGATCGATATATCTTTTTAAAGAGGTATATTGATGGATATTCCATTGACGATATTGCAAAAGAATTAAAAGTAACGGCTGACTATATATACAATCGAATCTCTCGTGGAAAGAAAAAACTTCAAAAACTGTGGAAAGGGAGTGTGTAATATGGATAAAAGATTATTATCGATGTTAAATGAGCTCCAATATTCAGAAGAAGAAATTACACGTTTAGAGAAAGAAGCGAATGAGTCTATAAATATAGATAAGTATTATGTGAGAAATGGAGAGTTATTAAAAAAATTAACTTTACAAATGTTAGAAGAATCAATTCGCAACGAATTACAAGCTGGTGAAGAAATTCAGAAGGAACTATTAGTAGATGAAGGATATATGGCAAATAACAAAGTTATACCGAATATATATTACGTAGGAGCTACTTTTTATTATTATATCGTTTTAACGAATAAAAGAATGATAATGAAAGGGTTAGATTGTTATTTCAAAAAAACAAATGAACATAGCATGCCAATAGGAGATATACAATCTATTTCGCAACATAAAAAAATGAAAAACGTTTTTGAGATTAAATATAATAACAATTATATACAGTTTGGAAGTATTGCGTATGCACATGAAGTTGCGATGATTATTATGGAGTTGAAAAAACGCGGAGTAAAAGTAGAAAAGTATACAGATTTCGAAAAAGGTTTTTTCTTATTCTTTAATATACTCGTGATAGTAAGTTCAGGTCTTTGCTTTATAAAATATTTAATGTAAAAGGCGGCATAATAGCCGCTTTTTATCGGATGATTTTGTAGCTTAAAAATACAACAATAATTTCATTTAAACCAAGCTGTTATTGCGCAATCTAAAGCATTTTCTATAACAAATGCAAACTATCAATAAGAAGATAAATACCTGTACAGCTCAAAAGGATATATGTAAATATTTTAAAAACTTGTTGATTAAGCCATTTGAAAATAATTTGACCTATAAACAAACCTAAAAATACAATTGGAATTGCATAAAAACTTGATTTCCAAATTGTTATGTTCGTTCCAGTAAAGAGTATTTGAGTTAGTAGACTAATGAAATATATAAACAGATAAAAAGCCAAAGTAGTTGCTCTCAACTTCTCTTTTTCAGTATCAGTTCCTGTAAAGTAAAGTAACAAAGGAGGTCCGGGCATACCGATACTCGTCGTTAAAAGTCCTGATAATCCACCAACTACGAAATCTCTAAACGGTGTTGATCTAACTTTAACATTGCATATTAGCAACAATGTTAATAGTAAGAGTAGGATGCTAATTGTTAATTTAAAAGTGTTTATGTTAACGGAAATGAAGATTAAAATTCCAAAAGGTACACCGGCTATACTTCCAAAAATAAACCGTTTCAGTAAAATAAAATCAACGTCCATTCTTATTTTCCAAATGAGTGATATGGAAATAATTAATGATAAAATAATGTTTATTTGTATAGCTTCTTGTGGCAAGAATAACATGAGTAAGAAAGGTGTTGCCATTATAGAAAAGCCAAAACCTGTACTGGCTTGCAAAACAGAAGCCACCAATATTATACATATGAAAATTAATGTAATCTCCAAAACAGCCCTCCTATTTAATCAAATTCAATACATATTTTATTACTACGAAAATCGAATGTAGCTGTTTTGAGCCTATAGAATAAGTGCAATCTTTCACAATATTACTTTTATTTTAACATAAATATTTGATTTCCTCTCAAATGGTGTTCAAGTAAAGGGCCTTTTAATGAAATGAAATGACTTGTATTTTATTTAATTTGATTGTTATATAACGATAACAAATGAGAGTAAATAAAAATTAGCAGTGAGCTATATAGTATCGGTAGGAGCTTCACTAAGCTTCCCGCGATAAAATAAGAAAAGCCATATAAAACTAACAAAAATACAACATATAGCTAACAGGCAACCAATTACTTGCGGAGAAAGGGTTTCTAAAAGCCAGCCTGTAATAAACATAGATAGCTGAATGAGAGAACCATATATGGAATAATGAAATGAAAAAACTTTACCAATCATGTTTTCTTCGGTATACATTTGTAATAAGGTTGTGTCTAAAGGGACGATAATGCCCCCTGCGATACGCATGCAGAGTAAAGTAATAATACCGATAATAAGCTGATTGGATAGAACGAATCCGAGAAAGAAAAATCCTTGTAGTAAGTACGCCAAGCCAAATGCTTTTTTCATTGTCTCCTTATTTTTACATACATATAGATTAACGAATAGACTACCAATAATAAGACCTAATCCTTGAGCACTATATAAAATTCCAATATTAGCATGGAAGATCCTTTCGGCATAAATTGTTAAAAGAAGTTGATAAGCACCACCAATAATCCCCCATGAAATTCCGACAAGAATTAATGCTAATATAATTTTTTTCTGTAATATGTACGTGTATCCATCTTTTATATCCACAAAAAATGACTTTTTTATGTTAAATTTTTTGTGAGAAGGGATATTCAACTTATAAATGATTAAAGCGGAAACAAAGTATGATAGGCTATTAATGATAAAAGCAATTTCTATACTTAAAGCCTGGGCGATAATCCCACCTAATGAGGCGCCCATAATTGACATAAAGCCATTAACTGTACTAGAAAGTGTATTTGCAGTTACTAAATGTTTTTGCCTAATAATCATTTTTAAAGTTGATTGTTTAGCAGGCTCAAATAAGCAAGAGAGGACCGACAAACATATATTAGCTACGAAAATAATTTCAATCTTATAGGTTGCTAATAAGTAAGTGAGTACAATAACTCCTCTTAAAACATCGGTGGAAATCATAATCTTCTTTGTTGGAAATCGATCCACAAACCCTCCAATAAAAGGACTAAGAAGAAGTTGAGGTAACCCTTTACTCATAAAAGTTAGTGCGATCATAAACGGAGATTCTGTTACGCTATAAACGAATGTGAATAAAGCTACCGTATGAAACCAATCTCCCAGTACACTTAATGTTTGACCATAAAACAGCTTTCTAAAGTTTGTATTTGTTTTAAGCAGTGTGGAATAAGAAACTGACATAAAAGATTAATCCTCATGTATTAATGATGCTTGAACTTGTCTTTTCCATTCACTTAAATACATGTTCTCTGCTGCAGAAAGTTCAACAGGTAATTGTGCAATCAATTCTAAACTATTTCCATCAGGATCGTTAAAGTATACGGAGGCGTGTGCCAATTCTGGAAAAACGATCGGTTCAATTGGCTCCATTCCAAAGTCTTTTCTTGCTGAAATTCCTTTTTGACTTAGCCAATGTATTGCATTTTCTAAATCAAGCAAGCTTACTTGGAAGGCAATATGTCGCAAAGATGGGTGATAAGTAACTTTGTATTCTGTTCCTTCCCAAAGTCCGAGCCAACTCTCATTTTCTTTAATCCAAAAGAAAGCAATATCGTCACCTCTTTTATATAATTTTAGCCCTAGTGATTCATAAAAAGGTATTGATACTTCTAAGTTACGGACGGGTAAATGTGCCTCATAAAGACCTTTAATCATTGTAATCCCCCTTAGTAAAAATGTTTCTTATTTCATAGTAAACGATATTTTGTTAGATCAAATCAGAAATAAGAGGGATATAAATTCATACGAAAGTATGAAAAAACAGCTCAAATATGAGCTGTTTTCGTATAGTTTTTAATTCATTTGGTAAGGATAGGATGATTAATATCCGTATCCGCCGCCACCCCAGCAGCTACATCCGATAATGATTAGAAGGATGAATAGTACGATAAGCAAAGCAAATCCACCGCCGAAACCAGCACAACTACCACCATAGCTCATGTGTTTTCCTCCTTTTTGTAAATTAATCTATATAATTCATGGACTACTATATACAATATGTTTTTCATGTGGAAAAGGAGCCAGTCTGTATTTGAATTAGACAAATGTCTGTGTGATTCAGGTTTTTCTATATTACATGTGCGGGAAATCTTACTAAATAAAGCGTTTACGGATTAAGAGTATGTTAAAAACGTAAAAATTGTAAAAAAAACCATTTTTATATTTTTTTATGAGGGAATATGTACTATAATTTTACAAGTAATATTATGGGAAAAGGGAGTTTTAGTTTAGAGATGGAGATGGGACGATTACAAAATAAAATAGAAAACAAAAAGAAAGAGTTAATTCAACTTGTTGCGAGACACGGATTGGATCATGATAAAGTTTTGTTATTTAGCCGAGATTTAGATATACTAATTAATAAGTTTATGAATGTAAAAGATAAGGTCCATAAATGAATAATTTATAGTTTTTTATATTAAGATATTCAACGGAAGAAAGGGGAGAAACGTTATTGGAACATTTACAAGATGAGCTTTATAAGCAAATAAAAGAAGAAAAAGGTACTGTTACAGTTTTCTTAAAGAGTGGTGTGAGAATAGTCGGAGAAGTTGCTGGCGTAGACAAATTTACAGTTTTAATGTTAGTAGATGGAAAGCAACAGCTGATTTACAAGCAGGCAGTATCAACAATAATGAAATAAGACACTCTAGTAGAGTGTCTTATTTCATTATTTCTTACAAGCTTCAACGTCAATGCCAGCAGCTAATAATTTCTTTTCTCCATCTTGTTCAATAATTTTTTGTAATTTAGATAGGAAAGAGTCAAAGTTTGTATGTTTTGCGACTTGGAATGTCATTTTATGTTCAATTGGTAGCCACGTATTAATGTCAGCCTCGTTATGCTGAATTTTTACTTCCAATTTATCAAGCGCATTAGCAACTTTTGCTTCGTACGTTTCTTTCGCTTCAAACTCCATCCATAAATTATATAATTCCTCACCGAGAGAACCTTTTAATGTTTGTTTAATATTTAAAATTGCTTCAAGTTCATTTTTTTGTTTTTGTAATTGTAATTCGTGACTATTCATTGTATCAAAAGCAGGGATATCGCCAGCTTCAGCTTCGACTAGGTCGTGAATAATAACCATTTTAAGTAACTTTTCAATATTTACTTTTTGATCTAAATAAGGCTCAACTAAAATGGCCATTAGAGACATGCGCCATGTATGTTCGGCAACACTTTCTTGGCGTCCGTTAGAAAGCCAGCTATGTCGCATTTCGTATTTTAGTTTTTCTGCTAATGCAATGACTTGTAAAATGTTATGTTCCATCGTGATCCTCCTCTTATTTCCATACCATAATTCTAATATGGAAATGAAATGTGTCAATTTTATGAGTATATTGCGATAAATAGATGATGAGCGTATAATGAACGTTATATGTGAAAACGCATTATTAAAATAAAAAAATGTTTTATAAAAATGAAAAGGAAAGGGCAGGAATATGGGAGACGAAAAACAAGTATTTGCTAGACCAGAAAGAAAAAAAAGGAAGTTTGATATTTCTAGTCCAATGGGCATTATAGTAGGCTTCGCTATTGTAATAGCGGCGATCGTACTTAGTGGCGGTGGAATAAAAGCTTTTAAAAACTTCTTAGATATTCCATCTATTTTAATTGTCATAGGGGGAACGGCAGCGACAATTGTTGTGGCGTATCGATTTGGAGAAATAAAAAAATATACGAAAAGTATTTTTACTGTTTTACATAGAAGAGAAGAAGATTTAGAACAGTTAACGGATTTGTTCGTTAATTTTTCGAAAAAGTCTAAAAAGAACGGTTTACTTTCTTTAGAAGTTGATGGAGAACAAGTAGACAACCCTTTTATTCAAAAGGGGATTCGTTTAATGTTAAGTGGCTACGATGAAGATGAATTAAAAGAAGTGTTAATGAAAGATATAGAAACAGAAGTGTATGAGCTAAGAAAAGGGGCAACATTATTAGATAAAATTGGTGATTTCGCTCCAGCTTGGGGTATGATAGGGACTTTAATTGGTCTTATCATTATGCTTCAAAATTTGCAAGATACATCACAAATTGGTACAGGAATGGCAGTGGCGATGCTAACGACATTATATGGATCAGTACTTGCGAATATGATTGCAATACCTCTTGCGGAAAAGGTGTATCGTGGTATTGAGGATTTATATACAGAGAAGAAGTTTGTAATTGAAGCAATTTCAGAATTGTATCGTGGGCAAATTCCTTCTAAATTAAAGTTGAAACTTGATACGTATGTGTACGAAACGAAGATAAAAAAAGAAAAACGAGCAGCCTAATATTGCAAGGAGTGGTATGATGATAAAACGATCGCAAAAGGGATCGCCTCGTTGGATGACGACTTTTACAGATTTAACGATGTTATTATTAACTTTCTTTGTATTACTAGTTGCTACATCAAAGCAGGATGCAGTAAAATTGTCAAAGATGCTTGAAAAGTTTAGCGATGCGGAGCAAGTAGATGCAAAAGTAATGGAAAATACAATACCAGATATAACACATGAAAAAAATGATGAAAAAATGATCTCAAAAAAGAGAATGGATGAATTATATAAAAAGTTAAAAGCATATGTAGATAATAACGGTATTAGTCAAGTGAATGTATATCGAGAAGATACAGGGGTAAGTGTCGTTATCGTAGATAATTTAATATTTGATACGGGTGATGCGAACGTTAAACCAGAAGCAAAAGAGATAATGAGTCAATTAGTCGGATTTTTCCAATCAGTACCAAATCCAATCGTTGTGGAAGGACATACAGATAGTAGACCTATTCATAATGAGAAATTCCCTTCTAACTGGGAATTATCTTCAGCGCGAGCAGCTAATATGATTCACCACTTAATCGAAGTGTATAATGTGGACGATAAGAGGTTAGCTGCGGTAGGATATGCAGACACAAAGCCAGTTGTACCAAATGATTCACCGCAAAACTGGGAGAAAAATCGTCGCGTTGTTATTTATATAAAAGAATAGTATATTGTTATTTTAATAATAAAATAATAAAAATACGAAAATTCTTTTAAAAAAATATTAAATTTTATCATTTTATTTTGTATAATGAGTGAGAATGATAAGGTGAAATATTAAGATATATTTATACATAGAAGGAGAGAATCAAAAAGAATGGCACATAAAATTTTAGTTGTAGACGATGCGATGTTCATGCGAACGATGATTAAAAACTTATTAAAAAGTAATTCTGAATTTGAAATTATCGGTGAGGCGGAGAATGGAGTAGAAGCAATTCAAAAGTATAAAGAACTTCAACCTGATATTGTAACATTAGATATTACTATGCCAGAAATGGACGGACTTGAAGCATTAAAAGAAATCATTAAAATTGATTCAAGTGCAAAGGTTGTTATTTGTTCGGCAATGGGACAACAAGGTATGGTATTAGATGCAATTAAGGGTGGGGCGAAAGACTTTATTGTAAAGCCATTCCAAGCGGATCGTGTAATCGAAGCTTTAACAAAAGTAGCAAATAGCTAATATAAAAGGGGTGCCACAAGGAATCAAAACAGTGATAGAGGATACACGTGTGGCCCCCTTTTTTCTCGTTTTAAAACACTAAATTGTTATACATAAATGAAATGTTTGTTAGACAGGTAGGGGATTAAAATGCAAACAGATCTATTGAATATATTTTTTGAGGAATCAGAAGAACATTTACAATCGCTAAATGAAAATGTGCTAACTTTAGAACAAAATCCAGCCGATATGGATGTTGTAGGAGAAATATTCCGCTCAGCCCATACATTTAAAGGTATGTCTGCAAGTATGGAATTTGCGGAAATGGCAGATTTAACGCATAAGATGGAAAATGTGTTAGATGAAATCCGTCATGGGAATATCGTGGTCAATGCGGATATTATTGATGTGATTTTTGAGTGCATTGATAATTTAGAGAAGATGGTTGCAGATGTACAACAAGGCGGAATGGGTAATATTGATGTAGTTTCTACTAAACAGAAATTAGAAGCATTATTGCACGGTAATGTAGTAACGCCTACAGAACATATAGAGCAAGATCATATAGGTAACGATGGTGGAGTTTCGCATGAAGTACATATAACGGTAGAACAGCAAGCTATTTTAAAAGCAGTACGTGCCATTATGTGTATAGAAGCATTGCAAAATGTAGGTAATATACAAAAAACTGTTCCGAGTATTGAAGAAATTGAAGCGGATGCTTTCGGATTTGAGTTCACCGTATTTATGGATAGTGATTATAATGTAGAAGAATTGAAACAAGTAGTGCTTCATATTTCTGAAATTGAGAAAGTAGAAGTGAAGCAAGGACATACATCACAAGAAGCTGTGCAAATAGAGAAAATGATACAATCTTCTGCAGTTGCGCAGGTTGTATCACCTGTAGAAGCACCGAAACAATCAGCTAATACTACACCAGCTAAAAGCACAGTAAAAACGAAAAATGCTAAAGTGGAGAATCGCTCCATTCGTGTTCAATTAGAGAAAATCGAAACATTAATGAATATGTTTGAAGAAAGTGTAATTGAGCGTGGGCGCATTGATGAATTGGCACAAACGATTCAAAACAAGGAATTAATTGAGCATTTAAATCGATTAGGAGATATTTCAAAAGATATTCAAAATGTACTTTTAAACATGCGCATGGTTCCAATTGAAACGGTCTTCAATCGTTTCCCACGTATGGTACGAATGTTAGCGAAAGATTTAGGTAAAAAAATCGATTTACAAATTACAGGAGAAACTACTGAAGTTGATAAAATTGTAATTGATGAAATCGGTGATCCGCTTGTTCATTTAATTCGAAATGCAATTGATCACGGTGTTGAGACTGTTGAAAAACGACGTGATGCAGGTAAAAATGAGACAGGAACGATTAAATTAGAGGCGTTTCATAGTGGAAATCATGTCGTTATTCAAATTACGGATGATGGAAACGGTATTAATAAAGGGAAAGTATTAGAAAAAGCGATTAAAAATGGTGTTGTAACAGAAGCAGATGCGAATAGATTAACAGATCGTGAAGTGTTTGATCTTATATTCCAACCAGGATTTAGTACAGCTGAAGTTGTATCGGATCTTTCTGGGCGTGGTGTTGGATTAGATGTTGTAAAACATACGATTCATAGTTTAGGTGGACATTTAATTATTGATTCTGAGGAAGGAAAGGGAAGTACATTCAGAATTGAACTTCCGTTAACTTTGTCTATTATTCAATCTATGCTTGTTCAAACGAACGATAAGCGTTATGCTTTACCTCTTGGAAATATTGTGGAAGCAATTCGAATTAAGAGAGAAGACATCCAATCCTTACAAGGAAAAGATGTGTTAAATTATCGTAACCAAATTATTGAAGTGAAACATTTAAGTACAGTATTTGGTGAAAAAACAGTAGATGAGGCGTTTGCATCATATGATGGTCAAATGGTTCCTGTGTTAATTGTTCGTAATACACATCGTAGCTATGGGCTTATTGTAAACACAATTATCGGTCAAAGAGAAATCGTCTTAAAGTCATTAGGTGACTTCTTTGCAGAGAGTTCTAACTATTTCTCTGGTGCGACGATTCTCGGTGATGGACGAGTGGTCCTCATTTTAAACCCAGAAGGTTTATAATAGGAATGAAGGAAAGCTCCCCACTTGTATACAATTGGGGAGCTTTTTGGTTAATTATTATGAATGTATAAAAATAATTATATAACTGGAAATAAATACAGAGTAACGATTTGTATAATCAGTTTGTTAAAATATAATGAGTGTAATAAGTTGAGAGTTTATCCTGCTAGTTGCGGGTTAATAATCAGTGAGGAATGGATAGAAGTCCCATTGATTAAAGTGTCACTTTATATCATTTGATAGAAAAACAGAAATGAGGAGGCAGGGAAAATGCCTGAGCAACACACAAACGGGGAAACGAGCACAATTGTGCTAGAAAAAGAAAATGAGCATTTAACACCTCAAGAATGCGATATTCTTGGCGAAATCGCAAATATATCATTTGGTTCAGCTTCGACTGTATTATCAACAATTTTAAATAGGCAAGTAAACATTACTGCTCCTCGTGTAGAATTGGTAGATTTATATGATACAAGTGATGTTGAAGTTCCACATGTTGTGTTAAATATTCATTTTACAAAAGGATTAGATATGGAAAACCTTCTTGTTCTTAAGCAAGATGTTGCACTATCAATTGCTGATTTAATGATGATGGGGACAGGTGAAGTGGAAGAAGGAAAAGAACTTGGTGAATTAGAGCTAAGTGCTGTACAAGAAGCGATGAATCAAATGATGGGATTCGCAGCTACATCTATGTCGGAATTCTTCCAAGATACAGTAGATATGTCTCCGCCGACAATTAAAGTCGTAAAGCTATCAGAAGAGATGGAGAAAATCTCTGAAATAACTGGAAATAACACAATAGTTAAAGTATCGTTCGATCTAAAAATAGATAATCTTGTAAACTCTAAACTTGTACAAATTGTTTCGGTGGAACATGCGAAACGAATGATAAATAAATTACTGCAATTATCTGGTGAAGTAGAAGAAAGAGATGAACCGGCGGAACTGGTTGAAACTGAGATTGTAGAGGAACATGTTGAAAAAGAGCATTTAACACAAGAAGAGAAAGATGTACTCGGTGAAATTGCGAACATTTCAATCGGTTCAGCTTCAACGGTATTATCAACGCTTTTAAATCAGCCAGTCACGATTAGTACACCAAATGTAGAGGCGATTAATGTTCGTCATTATGATGGAGTACCAGTGCCATTTGTCATTTTAAATGTCGACTTTGTTGAAGGGCTAAAGAATGAGAACGTATTCGTATTTACGAAAGATGTTGCCTTAACAATGGTAGATTTAATGATGATGGGAACAGGGGAAGTTGATCCGGAAAAAGAGCTTAGTGAATTAGAACTAAGCGGTATTAAAGAGATCATGAACCAAATGATGGGGCATGCTGCAACAGCGATGTCGGAAATGTTTCAAGAAAAAATGGACATGACGCCGCCAAATGTCAAATTTGTAACGTTAAAAGAAGAAATGGAATACTTGGGAGAGTCAATGGAAGTGGACGAACTCGTTCAAATTACGTTCAATCTTGAAATTGGCGATCTTCTTCAATCGAAAATGTATCAAATTTTACCCATTTCCGAAGCGAAAGAAATGGTAAGAAGACTTCTGTATCCAATGGTGGAGGAGCAAGAAGAGATTGTCCCGGAAGAAATTGAAGAGGAAGAAATTGCGGCACCAGTTGTACAACCTATTGAATTTAAAGAAGTAAAACAGATTGAACCAGTATATATGGATACATCCATTCTACAAAATGTAGAAATGAATGTGAAATTTGTATTTGGAAGTACTGTGAAAACCATTCAAGATATATTAAGTTTACAAGAAAATGAAGCGGTTGTACTAGATGAAGATATTGATGAACCGATTCGAATTTATGTGAATGATGTATTAGTGGCATATGGTGAACTTGTAAATGTAGATGGGTTTTTCGGAGTAAAAGTGACGAAATCGCTATAAGGCGTTGAAATAGGAGTTTGAACGAGTAGATGAAAAACGTAAAGTTTTTTCTAATGAGTTGGCTATGTATACATGTGTGCTTGTTCTTCCCCCTGCAAAGTCAGGCGGAAGAACAAATTGAGCCAGAGCAAAAAATAAATAAATTGGAAGTAATAGAAGAAAATAAGAAACTTCAAGAACAGCCAGAGCAAGTAGAAATAAATCAAGGTGAAGATGAACAAAAAGAAGTGACGAATGAACAAAAGAGCGAAAGAAAGATAGAAACGGATCAAGGTGTTATTACAGTAAATAAGCCAGAGCTAAAAGTTGGCGAAGAAATGCGGATTACTGTAGAACCAAACGAGAAAGACATTCAAAGTATGAAAGGTATATTGCAGTTACAAAGAAATGGCGAGCAGTATGCACAAGAAAGAATGCTATCTTTTGAGTATGATGAAGAAACGAAGCGATGGATTGCTAACTATAAAGTCGAGAGTTTTGATTTACAAGGTGATTGGAATCTTCATCTCGTTCAAAGTTACAAAGAAAATGAGAAGGAAGAGCTCATAGAAAATGAAGTGAAAGTCCCGCTCGTTCGTATTGGAAATGAAACACCAACTATAGATAAAGAATTGCCGAAGTTACATAAAGTTACTATTGATGAAGCAAAAGAGAACTTAATTGAACGGAAACAGGGAGATTCTATACATATACGAGTGAAAGCTGCCGATGTAGAATCTGCTGTGAAAGAAGTGCGCGTTACATTAAAAGGGAAAGATGATAAAGAAATTCCCTTTTTATTAGACTACAACAAGCGTGACATGGATTGGCAAAAAGTATTTGAACTAACTGATGCCTTGCCAAATGGACAGTATAAACTATTTGTAGAAATAGTGGATGCTGCAGGCAATAAACTTGTTGCGGAAAGTGAATATATCGTTTCTGTTTTGGGACAAAAAATGGAAGATGATAAAAAAACAGAAGAGCAAGAGAATGAAAATAAAGTAGAAGATAAGAAAGAAATTAGTAAGCAAGAAGATTCGAAAGTAGAGATCGTGCTTCCAGAAGAAAAACTTCCAGTTGTTCAAATTCCGAAGCAAGACGAGAAAGTAAATGAGTTTATACAAGAAACATTGAAAGAGAAAGAGGAATTCCCTCACGTTATAAAAGACCCATTGGCAGATAATAAGGAAGTAAGTAATGTAAAGGCTCAAAAAGAGAAAACAGGTAAAAATGACAAGCAAGACGTTTCGAAAAAGAAAACAGAGCCAGAAGATAAGAAAGAAGAAAGAAGTGAACAAGGAGTACAAGCTTCTAATGTGTTTACTATTATGTCAGGTTTATTTGTACTATTTTTAGTTTTAAAGAGTAATAAAGAATGGGGCTAATCATTTCGTAGTAGTGGAGGCATTTAAATGGAAATTAACCGTACGACAGTTGAAAATAAGACGCTACAACCATTAAAACAGCCTGCAGCTATTTCGGAACATGAAATTCAGAAAGAACGAAAGCATAGTAATTTAGTGTTTAGTGGGCAGTCTAAAATCATTTCGAAAAATAATGAAATAGGCATTTTACTTGCAAGTTTAGGCGATGGAAAGATTATGAAGGAAATACTTTCTAAAGAGATGGATACAATGTTACAACTCTTTAAAAAGTTACATACGTTATCTGGAGAAGGTAAGCAAACAGAAAAAATATTTGAACAAGTAATTAGAAGTTTACAAGGACTTGTTAAGCAGGCGCATATAAAAGATCTTCCTTTATTAGATGGAACATATGATTTCGCTGAAGTACAACTATCATTTGGTAGAAAGGTACATATTCCGTTATTAGATGTAAGTGCACTTATCTCTAGAGTGGAGAGTGATTCTTCAGAAGGAAATATAAATTTAATGGTAACGGTTATTACTGCTTATATAACGAAGTTGTCTAACGAAACCATTTTAATTAGCGTTACAGACCGCACGGCAAAAGATCGGGATGTCAGTGTATGGAGAGCGCTCGCAGAAATGAATATGACACAATTGTCACAGGCGTTGAAACATACAATGCAAGAACATAAATGGTCTATGACGTTTCTTTTTCTTTTTATATGGATTGTTGGTATCATTTTAATTCGAGTTATATAAAAAGGTCGTCACTTCATTGTGACGACCTTTTTAATCCCGTAAAAGCCCGATTGGTATGTGCTGATTAAAGTTTCACTTTATATTTTTTCATAGAAGAATGTATCGAACCGCTGAAGGTTGTAACGTTCGGGTGTTAAAATTTGTTCTGTACTACCAACAAATAGTACACCGCCTTTTCGTAAAGAACGACTAAACTTTTCATAAAGCTTTACTCTTGCTTCTTCTGTAAAGTATATCATTACATTACGACATATAATTAAATCGTAATTTGTATCGAATGACTGCATTAAGAGGTCGTGTTGTTTGAACGAAACGTTTTGCTTAATGTTTTGATGCAATGAATATGTATCATTCTCTTTTGTGAAATGACGCTCTTTCAAATCGATAGGTAATTCTTTTAAAGAACGTTCTGTATATTGACCGCGTTTCGCAGTTTCTAAAATATGAAAATCAAGATCTGTTGCTTGAATTTCATAGCGAAATGGAGAAAGATGTTTCGATAAAATTAAAGAGAGTGTATATGGTTCTTCACCAGCAGCGCAAGCAGCACTCCATACTTTTAATTTCCCGTTATTTTGTTCAAGTAATTTTGGCAGTGCTTTCGTCTCTAACGTTTGCCAACGTTCTTTATTTCTGAAAAACTCTGAAACGTTAATTGTAATATAGTCAATAAAACTTAAAAATAAATTTTGATCAGCACGTAAATGATTTAAGAAATTTGCGTAGTTGTCAAATCCTTTTCTTGAAATGAAAGCATCGATTCTACGGCGCATTCTATCCTGTTTATACGAAGCGATATCCATATTGTATTGTTGTTTAAAACTCGCGATAAAATGATCATAATCTTGTTCAATTATCATATTTACAATGGGCACAATAACGATATTGTGCCTCCCCCTTTACATCATACGAATTTTTTGTTCAAAGCTTTTTTTCATCTGTTTTTCATGTAAACCCGGTAAATCATAAATAACAGCATCAATACCTGCTTCTTTTGCAACGTCAATGGGAATGACAGATGTATGTTTGTCCCCGTTATAAAAACAGAGAACTAAATCGGTATCTTCAATAATTTGTTTTACAAAAAACATAAAATCTGATCGATAAATGGAGTCGGAAGGATGATCAAAAGCAACATACTCGGCTCCGTGTTTTTTTAAGTAATGAACGACTTCTTGAAATTCATCTGTTAATGCTTGTAACGGTTGTAGCGTGTAAAGGCATAAATTTTGAGCGAGTCTTTCGTTTTCAATGAAAAAACGAAGAACTTCATTTTCGATAGATTTATAACATAATATGTAAATTTTATGTTTGTGAGCATAGTCAGTTAGAAATTTTTTAATTTCATCTTGATCTAATGCTGTTAATTGATTTGAACCACAAAGAAAAATATTCATAGAATTGTGCCACCTCATGCTAAATTGTAACATATCTTTTATAAAAAATAACTGCAAAATATTACTGTTCAGAGTATAATTATAAATAACTGGATTTTACGATTAAGTTTAGGAAGAAATAAAAAAATAAATAGGTGATATATATGCTACGTTCTATCTCGCATAATCCAATTTTATCGCATATACCGCCTGCTACTCAAATGCCGAAAGAAGCAAATGTCAGGACAGGACTTGCATTTTCGGATAATTTGCATGCAGATCCGAAAAAAGATAAATTGCTAGAACAAATGGAAGCGTTTGTCGATAATATTGGAGAAATAAAAGAGAAAATTGAAATGGAATTAACGCTTGATAATGTCATGGAATACAAAAATACAGTGAAATCATTTTTGAATTTTTACGTAGATAATGTATTGCAATATAAAGACGTTATGTCTCGTCATCCGCGTTACGGATATTCACAGAAAATGACGATTGTGAAACAAGCAGAAATGGGATTAAATGAATTAGAAGATGTGATGAACTTAATTAATACAAAAACTGGACATTTAGAAATGTTAAATCAAATTGGAGAAATCCACGGTTTAATTGTAAATTTAGTCTTGTAAAAGGAAGGAAGCTATATGTACATACAATTATATGAGAAGCTCGTTATTATTCAAAAAGCATATGAAAACATTCAAACGCTTGGAGAACAAATATATGAGAATTTAAAACATAAAAATGTAAATGCAGTTCAAAAGTTGCAAGTAGAGCAATTGCAGTACATTGATGGTTTAAAAGGATTATCGAGCGCATTTGAAGAAATGGTTGTTCAGTTTTGTAAAGAAAAGGGCGTTGAGCCATCTCGCGTGAGTGCATTATTTTCGTATTTTTCCCATGAAGAAATTGAAAAAATGGAAAAAATACAAAAAAACTTAGTTGAATTAGAAGAGAATGTAAAAATGATTCTTTTAAAAAATCAATATTACTTAAACGTACTATTAAAAACTACAGAAAGTATTGTGGATTCCGTTTCTGAATATAATTTGGAGCGAAACAATAATTCGCAAATCTTTATGAATGAACTATTGTAAAGGAGAAGTGAAGCTTTATGAGATTATCTGATTATAATACACCGCTATCAGGCATGTTAGCGGCTCAAATGGGGTTACAAACAACGAAACAAAACTTGTCTAACATTCATACACCGGGTTATGTGCGTCAAATGGTGAATTACGGATCTGTTGGAGCAAGCAATGGTCATACGCCAGAACAGAGAATTGGATACGGTGTACAAACGTTAGGTGTCGATCGTATTACTGATGAAGTGAAGACGAAACAGTTTAATGATCAATTATCACAACTCTCTTACTATAATTACATGAATTCAACGTTATCACGAGTAGAGTCTATGGTAGGGACGACAGGAAAAAATTCATTATCTAGTTTAATGGACGGCTTCTTTAATGCTTTTCGTGAAGTGGCAAAAAATCCAGAACAACCAAATTACTACGATACATTAATTTCTGAAACTGGGAAGTTCACAAGCCAAGTAAATCGTCTTGCGAAAAACTTAGATACAGTGGAAGCACAGACGACAGAAGATATTGAAGCACATGTTAATGAATTTAATCGTCTTGCCGCAAGTTTAGCAGAAGCGAATAAAAAAATTGGACAAGCAGGCACACAAGTACCGAATCAACTGTTAGACGAACGAGATCGCATCGTTACAGAGATGTCTAAGTATGCCAATATAGAAGTATCTTATGAATCTACGAATCCTAATATTGCAAGCGTTAGAATGAATGGTGTTTTAACAGTAAGTGGACAAGATACATATCCCCTTCAATTAAATAAAGAAAAAGACCCAATGTCAGTTGAGATTTACGGTTCAGAAATCTCTGTAACTAGCGGAGCAATAAAATCAGCGATTGATACGAAAGCGAAGATTGTTGAATATAAAAAAAACCTTGAAGGTTTAATGAGTTCAGTGAAAAATCAAGTGAATACAGTGATGGGAAAAGATTTCTTCGTTGGCGATTATGCGAAAGATATGAAATTAAATCCAGAATTTGCAAAAGACATTTCGAAAATGAAAATATCTGCTGAAACAGCAAATAAACTAGCAGCAATTACAGATGGCGATTATAAAGAAGGCCTTTCTAATAAACAAGCATTAGACCAATTCATAGTAGGTGTAGCTTCTGATAAAAGTGCAGTGAATGCTTATCAAAAAATTCATGGAGACTTATTAGAAGGTATTCAGCAAGAGAAGATGAGCGTCGAAGGGGTAAATATGGAAGAGGAAATGGTAAATTTAATGGCCTTCCAAAAATATTTCGTGGCGAACTCTAAAGCGATTACTACGATGAATGAAGTGTTTGATAGTCTATTTTCGATTATTAGATAATGTGAATTAGAAAAGAAATCCCCTCTTTTTTATGGTTAGAAAGAGGACCTACGGATGGGAGAGGCGTTCAATGCCTATCATTGGCCCAATCGATGTAAGACTAGAAATATAAAATGGTTGTAGGTTAAGTGAGTTAAGAGGATAGCGATAGGAAGCTGTGGATTCTTCTTAACACCAATTCAAATATAGATAAAGGAGAAGAGAGAGATGAGAGTATCTACATTTCAAAATGCAAGCTGGGCAAAGAATCAGTTAATGGATTTGAACGTGCAACAGCAATATCATCGAAATCAAGTAACTTCGGGGAAGAAAAACCTTCTTATGAGTGAAGACCCACTTGCAGCAAGTAAATCATTTGCAATTCAACATTCATTGGCAAATATGGAACAAATGCAAAAAGATTTAGCCGATTCGAAAAATGTATTAACACAAACTGAGAATACTTTACAAGGTATTTTTAAATCTTTAACGAGAGCAGATCAATTAACGGTGCAGGCATTAAATGAGCCAAATGGTGAAAAAGAATTGAAAGCCATCGGTGCAGAGATTGATCAAATTTTAAAACAAGTTGTATATTTAGCGAATACGAAAGAGCAAGGTCGTTATATTTTCGGTGGTGATAGTGCAGAAAAGTCACCATTTACAGAAGATGGTACGTACCAGGGTGGACAAAATGATGTGAACTGGCAATTAAATGATGGTTATGAATTAAAGGCATTTCGTAACGGAGAAGCATTATTATCACCGGTTATAAAAACGTTAAAACAGATGAGCGAAGCGATGCAAAAAGGTGACCAAAAAGCGTTACAACCGTTATTAGGAGAAAATAAGAAAAACTTAGATGGCATCATTAACCGTACAACTGAAGTTGGTTCAACAATGAACACAATGGAAACATTTAAAACAATTTTAAGCGAGCAAAATTTAGCGCTTCAAGAAAATCGTAAAGAAATTGAGGATGTCGATTTAGCGGTAGCAATTTCTGACTTAGCGTATATAAATGCGACGTATGAAGCGACGCTTAAAGCAGTTAGCACGATGAGTAAAACGAGTATTTTAGACTACATGTAATCTATAAGGAGTGAGAAAAATGGCAGGAACAACGATGACAGGTATTGGTGGTAGACAACAAATTTGGAATCTCGGAAATAATATGATCGATACTTCAAACTTCGTCGAATTAGAAATGAATGCGTTAGATATGAGGAAAACACCGTATACGAAAGAAAAGAACGACCTTACAAATGATAAATTATTATATACAAGTTTAAAATCAGAATTTAGTTCTTTCACACAAACATTTAAAAACTTAGCGGCTTTTAAAGGGAATGAAAAAAAAGTAACGACAACACAAGACGGTTATATAAATGTAAAAGCTGATGGTGGTGCGATTGCAGGAACTTTTAATATGACAATTACACAGCTAGCGCAGCGTCATCAAATAGCTTCAAATGACATTACAGATATAAATGCAAAGCTTCCTAAAGATGAAACATTAAAACTAGGCGGTAAAGAATTAAAAGTAACAACTGATATGACATATAAAGATTTAATTAATAAGATTAATGATGGAGATTATGGCGTATCAGCTTATACACTTGGAAATAAAATTTTCATGACCTCGAAAAAAGAAGGAACAGATGGAGTAATTAAGTTTGAGGGGAACACATCTACACTATTTCAAGATATTGGTTTAGCTAATGCGGATGGAGTAGCGCTTAATGTAATCAATGAAGCGCAAAATGCTAAATATAGTATTAATGGTATCACAGCTGAAAGCTTTACCAATACAATTGAGGCTCTTCCAGGCGTGAAAATTGAATTATTAAAGGTAACTGAGCCAAAAGTGGAAGGGACACCAGATGCTGGCACAACACCAGATCCAAAAACAAAAGGTATAGACCTAAAATTTACAGTAAATGACTCAAACGTAACAGATGCATCGAATGTTATTAAGAAGATGGTTGCGGATTATAATAAAGCTGTTAGTACGGTAGATATCTTTGCCGGAAAAGGTGGGGCTTTCCAAGGTCAAGCCATTATGCAAAGTGTACGTCAAGCGATGAACAATGTCGTAACATTTTCTCAAGATGGTAATTATTTATTCACATTTGGTATTCAATTAAAGCAAGATGGAACGATGGAAGTTAATGATGAAAAATTAACACAAGCATTAAAAGAAAAACCTGATGCAGCGAAGCAATTTTTCTTTAGTTCTAACGGTTTAGGAAAAATGATGGAAGAGCCACTTGATAAACTATTTGGTGATAAAGGTGTAGTCGGTGAGAGAGTAAAAAATATTGACTCACGTGTAAGTGATTTAGATAAAAAGATTAAAGATATCGAGACGCAAAACTTGCAAAAGCAAGATGAAATTGTGAAGAAGTATCAAAAATTAGAAAGTACATTAGCGGCGCTTGATAGCCAGCTAAAAACAATTAAAGCAATGACAAAACAAAAAAGTGATGATTAATGAAAGTTAAGGAAGTGATGGTATGCAAGCATGGCAACGTTATATGCAAAATGATATTATGACGAGTAATCCGATTAAAAATACAATTTTTATCTATGAAAGATGTATTGTAGAGTTTCGTAATTTAGAAGAGCTTTTACATACTTTTAAACTACAAGAAGGAGACGCGCTTCTTGAAAAGTTAGAACGTATTTTTGAAGAATTAAAGCTTCAATTGAACCCTGAAATTACGAAAGACTTATATGATAGTCTTTATGGTTTATACGATTGGATTAGTATTCAAATTCAGACGATGAAAGTAACGCGTGAAGCAAAAGACATGGATGCGATTGTGAAAGTGTTACAAGATTTAATAGACGGTTACCGCGGAGCACTTGAAAATGAACAATGATATTTATCGGACGTTTGTCGGCTGTTTTAATGAAATCGGTGAATTGCAAGTGTCAGATGGAGAGTTTGCTGAGAAGAGTGAGATGTTAAATCGCTGGATGATGACATTGGATGAAGAAACGCGTGCGCAAGTTGCAGCAGAAGTAAGTCCATTCATTATTAAGGCAGCGCAGCATATTCGAGATAAGCAAAAGATTTTGGAAGAAATGATTATGACAAATGATGGACGAATGAAAGCTAATTCATTTTACGGTAAATATTAATAATACAGTTTACAAATGGATTTCCCCTTTTTAAAGGGGATCCATTCCTTTGTTTAAGTAAATAGTTCCGCTGATTGAGGTTTCATTTTATGACTGTAATGAAAAAATAGTAGTAATCTAAATAATATAAAAATGAACTTTAATGTGTAGTTCATATATGAAAATAGTTCACGGATCACTGTCTGTATACAGTTTTTTGTATTCTTTTTTATATTTTTGTATTTTTCTAAAGACAACAATGGAAAAATGGAATAAAATATGTAAGGGTACATAATAGTTAATATTTTAATAAATACATATAATAAAATAAATAATGAAGTGAAACTTCCATCAGTGGATCATTAAGGTAGAAAAGGAAGGGTGTGGAATATGCCAGATTTAGTGAGTGATGTAAGCCATTATATGAACTATTTAGTAACGAAACGAAATACTGTTTCTAGTAATATTGCAAATGCGAATACACCTGGCTATAAAGCACAAGATGTAACATTTGCTGAGCAGATGAGTAAGAGCAGTGCGTTATATAAGAACAATGCGGCTGATTTAAAGAGCAATCCAGATTTATATCAAACGAATGAAATGCACTTACCGACAGTAAATATGAAAAATACGTATGCAAAGATTCAAACGAAATCAATGCAAAAGAATCAAGATGGAAATAGTGTGGATGTAACGACAGAAATGCTAGATTTAATGAAAGCAAATCAGTTATACGGTATTTCAATTAATGCAATTAATACACAATACGCAATTAACCAAGCGGCACGTGGACGTTAAAGGTAGAAGGAGAGACAACGATGTTTCAGGCAATGAATGCAAGTGGCTCAGGACTAACGACAGCGAGAAAGTGGATGGAAGTTACTTCAAACAATATTGTAAATGCGAATACGACAGCCGCTCCGGGGGCAGATTTATATGAGCGTCGTAGTGTGGTGCTAGAATCAAATAATAGTTTTGCAAGTATGTTAGACGGGGCTCCTACTAACGGAGTGAAAATAAAAAGTATTGAAGCAGACAAAACGGAAAACTTAGTGTATGATCCGACGCATCCGCATGCAAATGAAGAAGGATATGTACGTTATCCAAATATTGATGTAACTGCTGAAATGACGAATGTTATGGTTGCTCAAAAAATGTATGAAGCAAATACAAGTGTATTAAATGCGAACAAAAAAATGCTCGATAAAGATTTAGAAATTGGACGAGGATAAGGGGGAAGATAGGGATATGAAAATTCAACCAATGTTACATACACAGCCATTTGGAGCAATTCAGTCAATTGGTGCACCGAAAACTTCGGAAACTTCTGTAGCTCCGGGAAAAAAGTTTATTGATTTATTGGAAGATATGAATCAAACGCAAAATAATGCGCAAACAGCAGTATATGATTTATTAACAAAAGGGGTAGGAGAAACACATGACGTTTTAATTCAGCAAAAAAAAGCTGAATCTCAAATGAAAACGGCTGCTCTCGTACGTGATAATCTTATTGAAAATTATAAGTCACTAATTAATATGCAAATTTAGGAAAGTGGACGGGTGTGTTTAAATGGAAAAGATAAAAAATGTTATCCAATCGTTAAAAACGTGGCATAAGTTAGTAATCGGTGCTGCGCTTTTAGCGGTTGTAACAGGAGCACTTTTATACTTCACCTTGCCAGATAAATATGTTGTTGTATATCAAAATTTAAATGATGCAGATAAGCAAGAGATTACAGCAGAATTATCGAAGTTAGGTGTCGATTACCAATTAGCGGCCGATGGTTCAATTCGTGTGCAAAAGAATGATGCTCCATGGGTTCGAAAAGAAATGAATGGAATGGGCTTACCGTTTAATTCTAAGAGCGGCGAGGAAATATTATTAGAAAGCTCGCTCGGGTCAAGTGAGCAAGATAAAAAAATGAAGCAAATTGTCGGTACGAAAAAACAATTGGAGCAAGATATTGTACGAAATTTTGCGACGGTTGAAACGGCAAATGTTCAAATTACATTACCTGAAAAAGAAACAATTTTTGATGAAGAAAAAGCAAAGGGAACAGCGGCGATTACTGTTGGTGTGAAGCGTGGACAATTATTAACAGCTGATCAAGTTGCTGGTATACAGCAAATGATTAGTGCGGCAGTTCCTGGCGTGAAAGCAGAAGAAGTAAGTGTTATTGATAGTAAAAAAGGTATCATCTCAAAAGGAGCAGATGAAGCGCACTCTAACAGTTCCTCTTCTTATGAAAAAGAAGTAGAGATGCAGCATCAAATTGAAGGTAAATTAAAGCAAGATATTGACGCAACGTTAATGACGATGTTTAAGTCAAATGAATATAAAGTGAATACGAAAGTTTCTGTAAACTACGATGAGGTTACACGTCAATCAGAAAAATATGGTGATAAAGGTGTGCTTCGTAGTAAACAAGAGCAAGAGGAAAGCTCTACTGCACAAGAAGGAGCAGATACGAAGCAAGGTGCTGGTATTACAGCGAACGGTGACGTGCCAAACTACGGTACGAACAATAATCAAAACGGTAAAGTTGTCTATGATAATAAAAATGGTAACAAAATTGAAAACTATGAAATAGATAAAACAGTTGAAACAATTAAGAAACATCCAGAATTAACGAAAACAAATGTTGTTGTATGGGTAGATAATGATACGTTAGTAAAACGAAAAATTGATATGACGACTTTCAAAGAAGCGATTGGCACAGCAGCTGGGCTTCAAGTTGATCCGAATGGAAACTTTACAAACGGTCAAGTTAACGTTGTAACTGTTCAGTTCGACCAGCCGAAAGTTGAAAAAGAGAAAGAGCCGGAAAAAAGTGGTATGAACTGGTGGTTATTCGGTGGAATTACAGCTGGCTTGTTAGCACTAATTGGTCTAGTATGGTTCTTCTTAGCAAGACGTAAGAAAAAGAGAGAAGAAGAGGAATATGAAGAATACTTAGCCGAAGAGGAAATTGCCGCAAGTAATGAAAGTATTCTGGAAATTCCTGAAGAAAAAATAGTGCCAGAGCCAACACCGGAACCAGAAGGACCGAAAGAACCAACGTTAGATGATCAAGTACAGGAAGCTACGAAAGAACATGTAGAAGGTACTGCAAAAGTAATTAAAAAATGGTTAAACGGACAGTAAGGGAGGAACAACGATGTTAGATGAAATCTCCTCCAAAGAAAAAGCTGCCATCCTCATTCGTACATTAGACGAAGGGGTGGCAGCAAAAGTCATTGAATATATGACAGCTGAGGAAAAAGAAGTATTACTTCGTGAAATTGCGAAGTTTCGTGTATATAAACCAGAAACGTTAGAAAATGTGCTAGGGGAGTTCTTATATGAATTAAATGTAAAAGAATTAAACTTAGTCACTCCAGATAAAGAGTACATTCGTCGCATATTTAAAAACATGCCCGAAGACGAGCTGGAAAAATTATTGGAAGATCTTTGGTATAACAAAGATAATCCGTTTGAGTTCTTAAATTCACTTACAGATTTAGAACCACTTCTTACAGTGCTCAATGATGAATCACCACAGACGATTGCGATAATTGCTTCTTACATTAAACCGCAACTTGCTTCTCAATTAATTGAGAGATTGCCAGATCATAAACGAGTAGAGACGGTAATGGGTATTGCAAAACTAGAACAAGTTGATGGTGAATTAATTAATCAAATTGGTGAGTTGTTAAAAGCGAAATTAAATAATATGGCATTTAGTGCAATTAATAAAACAGATGGCTTGAAAACGATCGTGAACATTTTAAATAATGTTTCACGAGGTGTTGAAAAAACAGTCTTTCAAAAGCTGGATGAAGTCGATTATGAGTTATCTGAGAAAATTAAAGAAAATATGTTTGTCTTTGAAGATTTACTTGGTCTTGAAGATCTTGCGCTTCGCCGTGTATTGGAAGAAATTTCAGATAACGGTGTTCTTGCGAAAGCACTTAAAATTGCAAAAGAAGAAATTAAAGAGAAATTATTTACATGTATGTCTTCAAACCGTAAAGAGATGATTCTAGAAGAATTAGATGGCTTAGGACCGCTTAAGATGACGGATGCTGAAAAAGCGCAGCAAACGATTACAGGTACAGTTAAAAAGCTAGAAAAAGAAGGAAGAATTATCGTTCAAAGAGGTGAAGGGGATGTCCTTATTTAAAAACAGAATTCCGAAGAATTCTGTTTCTTTTTCTGAAGAAACGTATGAATTACAATTTCCAAAACCAGCTTCAGTCCAAATAGAAGAGGAAGAATTACAAGCTGATCATGCAGAGCTTCGCGCCCAGCAAGAATCATTACATATGGAAATGAATCAGTTAAGACAAGGGCAGCAAATGCTAGAACGAGAGCGTCAGCAGCTAGTACAAGATAAAGAACAATTTCAAATGCATATTCATGAACAAATGGAACAGATGGAAGTAGCACGTATGCAGTTTCAAAAAGAACAACAGGAAACAGCATACGAATGGACAGAGTTATTGTGGGATCAATCTTTTCATCTAGCAGAAAAAATCGTAAACCAAGCGGTAGATTCGCGATTACTTGATGTGTTACCAATTTTAACTGGCATCGTTCAAACGTTGCCTACTTCATTTGAAAAATTAATAATAACAGTACATCCAGAAACGTTTGAACGTATTCAAGAAGAGAAGGAAAATACGAAAGAGTATTGGTTACTACAATTAGTAGAATGGAAATATGATTTCTCCCTGCAGTTCGGTGAATTTGTTTTGGAGGAAGAGAAAGAGTTTTTTGAATTTAAATTTGCACCTATATTTGCGAAGCTTCGTCAGAAATGGGAAGAAGAGAAGTTGTTTGAGGAGCAAAATGTATGAACAACAAGCTCATAAATGAACAGAATAAGTGGAATACGTTTATCGACACACCGTTTTATACGAAAATTGGTAAAGTTCATAGTGTACAAGAACAGTTTTTCGTAGCGAAAGGACCGAAAGCAAAAATTGGCGATGTTTGTTTCGTTGGAGAACATAATGTTTTATGTGAAGTAATTGCGATTGAAAAAGAGAATAATATGTTACTCCCATTTGGACAGACAGAAAAAGTATGTTACGGGGATTCAGTTACATTAATTGCAGAAGATGTTGTTGTACCTCGTGGTGATCATTTACTTGGAAAGGTGTTAAGTGCGAATGGTGAAGTGTTAAATGAGAACGCTGAAAACATTCCACTACAGAAAATAAAATTAGATGCCCCCCCTATTCATGCATTTGAGCGTGAAGAGATTACTGATGTATTTGAAACGGGAATAAAATCAATTGATTCTATGCTAACAATTGGTATCGGTCAAAAGATTGGTATTTTCGCTGGATCAGGTGTTGGTAAATCTACTTTACTTGGAATGATTGCAAAAAATGCAAAAGCTGATATTAACGTTATTAGTTTAGTAGGAGAACGTGGCCGAGAAGTAAAAGACTTTATTCGAAAAGAATTAGGCGAGGAAGGTATGAGGAAAAGCGTTGTTGTTGTAGCGACGTCAGATGAAAGCCATCTGATGCAACTTCGCGCGGCAAAGCTTGCCACATCCATTGCTGAATATTTCCGTGATCAAGGCAATAACGTACTACTCATGATGGATTCAGTTACTCGTTTTGCTGATGCGCGCCGAAGTGTTGATATTGCAGTGAAAGAGTTACCGATTGGTGGTAAAACACTGTTAATGGAAAGTTATATGAAGAAGTTGTTAGAGCGATCTGGTAAAACACAAAAAGGATCTATAACAGGTATTTATACCGTACTCGTTGATGGAGACGATTTAAACGGTCCTGTACCAGATTTAGCACGTGGTATTTTAGATGGACATATTGTATTAAAGCGTGAGCTTGCTACGCTTAGTCATTATCCTGCCATTTCAGTGTTAGATTCAGTAAGTAGGATTATGGAAGAAATTGTGTCGCCTAACCATTGGCAACTTGCAAATGAAATGAGAAAAATCTTATCTATTTATAAAGAAAATGAATTGTACTTTAAATTAGGGACGATTCAAGAAAATGAAGAAAATGCTTATATTTTTGAATGTAAAAATAAAGTAGAAGATATAAATACGTTTTTAAAGCAAGGTCGATCGGATAGTTTCCAATTTGATGATATCGTTCAAGCGATACACCATATAGTATAAGGCCTCTACTAAAGGGGTCTTATTTTTTTGTTTTTTAATATTTCACAGATTTTTTTGGAAAAAAACTATATAATAGAAAAAGAGAGCGTTATAATAGGAAGGGGCTATGAAAACAGGTGGATAAACAGCAGTACGACACGATAAAATTGCAAATAAATCAAGAAAAAGAACATATTTTAAAAGAAGTGTACGAACTAACAGCTGAAAAAAGAAAAATAGAACAAAAAAAAGAATATGATTTATACGTTGTGAAATCACGTAGCAAAGTCGTACAAACTGGTCAACGTATTATGGCTGGCATGCTTTCTTCACATACGTTTTCACCTGAAAGAATAGAAGAATGGAATCGAAAAATTAAAAAAACAGAAGGTTTTATTCAAAAAAATGAAAGCCTTTTAGAGCAAGTAAAAGAAAAAGAACGTGTCATTGATGAAATGTATCAAGAAGATTGTAAGAAGCTTGCAAAAGTGCAAGAAAAGCTAGAAGAAAAAATGCTTCTTGATTTAAAAATGTGTATGAATGGATGAGGTGAATGTAGTGATACAGTCTGTATTACCGGTGCAACAAAGTTTACCTCCGCAAAAAGAAAAAGGGCTAGAAATACAATCGAAAAATGAAAATTCTTCATTTGATCGTACGTTGAGAATGGAAAATAAACAGCAGCCGAAAACGGAGAAAACGAAACGAGAAGAAGCACCAAAAGAAGAGAAAAAAGAATATAATCTTTCTAAACCATCGGTAACGAAAGAAGAACCAAGTGTAAAGAAAGAAGAAAAAAAAGAGACAGAACAGTTGTTATTAGCTGTATCTGAGCAAATGGTTGCAATTGAGCAATTACGTGTGCAACCAGAATTGTTATATCAATACATACAAAAAATACAAGAGCTGTATAAAGAATATGGAAATATAAAACTTAACGAATTACCCGCAGGTGAATTACAACAATTACAAGAGCTCCTTTCAAATATGAATATTAAAAATGCTATATGTTTAGAAGATACAATGCAAATGGTGTTAGACAAAGTGAAGATGCCAGAGCAAATGATGCAGGCTTTGAAAGTTGTAGAGACAGAAACTTGTAATATTGCAAAAAAACAAGAAGAGTCTAAAGATGTAGATCTTCTGAAATCAGAGAGCGATGATGTGAAGGTAGAGTTGCCAGAAGTCGATTCGTTAAGTGATTCGAGTTCCACGGGTGCGGAGTTATTAAATAAAGCGACGAGTACTGATCAAATCGGAAAATCAAATAGTGGCGCTGAGAAGGTTACATTACCTGACTTAGGAAAGAAAATGGAAGCGCAAGTAGAAGCATTGCAAAAATTTGTAGTGAAACAAGAACGTGTTTTATTCCAGCTAAATCCAGAAAAATTTGGAACGTTAACTGTATTTATGAAAAAGCATGGCGACCAAATTGATGTGCATGTAGAAATGGAAAAACACGATGCAAAAAAACGTGTTGAAATCATTTTTGATGAATTGAGGCTAAAGCTAAAAGAAAAAGAAATTAATATTCAAATTAGCTATTCGGATAAAGATGAAAACCGTAAAGAACAGCGAGAACAAGAACAAAGACAAAAGCAGAAATTAGCAAGTACGCAACATGAGAAACAACAATCAAAAGAATTTGCGGGATTATTGGAGGAATAAAGCGTGCCAACAGTTGGGTTAAATACAACGAGTACAAATCATATTCCGTTACAAGCAGGAGCGCAAGCAAAAAACGCATCTGTGAATGGTGTACAATCGCCAGTTCAACAAACAAACGGAGTTTCAGCAGGAGCACAAAAGACTCCTGGGGTAATGGGGAAAGATGACTTCCTAAAATTGTTTTTATCAAGTTTCCAACATCAAGATCCATTTAATGCAATGGATATGAATCAAATGATGAACCAGACAGCGCAGTTATCTCTTATGGAGCAAGTGCAAAATATGACAAAAGCAGTTGACTCTTTAAGAACGACGATGTATTCGACAGCGCTTGATGGCGGTATGAAGTTTTTAGGGAAGTACGTAAGAGGTGTTGACGGCGACGGAAACAAAGTAACTGGTCAAGTAGAGACGGTTCGCCTTGCAGAGAATAATGATGTACAGCTCATTATTAATAATAAAGTCGTATCTCTTCGTTTCGTTGAGAGAGTGTCTGATAAACCGATTGGAGAAACGAATCCAGAGGATGTCAAGAAAGAAGAGCAAAAAACAACTGAAGAAGTAAAAACTACAAATTCATGAGGAGTGTCCATACGTTATGATTAAAGCGTTATATACAAGTATTACAGGAATGAATGCAACACAAAATGCATTAAGTGTAACTTCAAATAATATTGCTAATGCACAAACAGTTGGTTATAAAAAACAAAAAGCAATGTTTGATGATTTACTATATAACAATTCGATTGGTGCAAAAGGTGACGGTAAATACGCAGGAACGAATCCGAAAAGTATTGGTAACGGTGTGAAAATGAGTGGTACGGTTACAGATTATAGTGATGGTACAATTACGTTAACTGGTGGTAAAACACAAGCAGCAATGGAAGGTAATGGTTTCTTCGTTGTAGGTGATTCAAAAGGCGGAAATATGGAATTTACTCGTAAAGGTACGTTTGGGATATCCTCAGATTACTATATTACGAATACTGAAGGTCAATATGTATTTGCATATCCTGCAAATGAAGCAACTGGTGAAGTTGATTTATCTGGAATCCCAGGACCGTTGCAAATTCCAATGGGAACAGCAATTGGTGGTATTCGAACATCGAAAGGGACAATTAAAGGGAATATTCCAACTGGTGAAAAACAAATTACACAAGATTTACCTGTATATGATAATGCGGGGAATACATGGACAATGCGTGTAGAGTTTAAACAAACGAGCGAACATAATTATACATATAAAGTACAGATGCGTAATGACTCGAAAAAAGAAACAGAGTTTAAGGATGTTCAAGGTGCAGGTGGTAATATGACATTTGATGCTGTTGGAAATCCTAATCCGAAAGAGCAAAGAGCCAATATTCCATTTGATGGCGGCTCTATAAATTTAGACTTAAGTCATTTAACAAACCATCCAACAGATAAAACATTATCAGTAACAGACGTAGATGGTAGAGCAGCAGCGACGGTTAAAGATTGCTTCATTGCTGACGGTGGATATGTAATGGTAAAATATTCTGATGGAAGTATGAAATCTGCTGGCCAATTAGCTGTTGCGATGTTCCCGAACGAAGGCGGTCTAATGAAAACAGGTAATGGTAACTATACAGCGACGAATACAACAGGTATTTTAGCACTTGGTGCATCTGGTCAAAACGGTGCAGGTAAAGTACGTGGTGGCGCGCAAGAAGGGGCCAACGTAGATTTATCTGTTGAGTTCGTTGACTTAATGCTGTATCAACGTGGATTCCAAGGAAATGCGAAAGTAATTAAAGTGTCAGATGAAGTATTAAATGAAGTTGTAAACTTAATTCGATAATATATTATAAAGAAAACTTGTAATGTAGTAGAAAGGGTTTTTTATTCGTATGACAAGACAAGAGCGAGTTTTACAATTGCCTTTTTTCGAAAATAAACGTGAACTTGCCGAGCAAGTGCTAAAAATGGAACGAGAAGAGCATGTATATTTACCGGATCAATTTGAAATTAAGCAAGTGCCTCCGTATTCATTTGGTGAAAAGGAAGCCATCATTGGCCGTATTCATGAGTTTTATTTCGTAAGTGTTGGTAGTGATGGAGTTTGGAAGTATCAACTGTTTAAGGACGAGATGAAGTGCCGTGAGTTTTTTGTTACGTTATCAGGGATAACGGATCAGCAAATTGCGTTTTGGTTCAATAATATCGAGTTACTTAAAAGCTCTTAAAAGCTCTTAAAAGCCCTTTTAATGGTTTGAGAGATGTGGTAGGGTTTAAGTGCTTATAAGGGTGCTCGAACGTTGTGGAAACAGCGGTATGAAGTGTTACCAAGGTAGTTTAATAAGAGATAAGCGAATTGTAGTATAGTATGGATAACAACTATGGTTCTGAGGGGCTTGTAGTTGTAAGAGTAGTGCTATGGAGAGGTACTGTGATGGTTGGTTGGAGATAAGATAATTGTCTCATAGCAAACCAGTGCCTTTTGGATAGTTTGTGGGGATACATTTTTATAAAAGGAGAGGTGAGGAGGATGGCGCAGAATAAGTATCGCGTTACATTCATTTCGCCAAGTGAGGTTGAGCAGCGGACTGTAATGGCGGCGAGTAGTTTGCCAGATCTAATTCGTAAAGTAGAGAGTATTATCGCAGATCCGAACGGTTATTTTGTGAATGATAAAAAAAATAATTGCTATTTTAAAGTAATTAAAGAAAATGTTGCGTTTATTCAATACGAGCTACTATTTTCGGATAAGGAAATTCATATTGAAAAATTAAAACATATAGCGCCGGCTATATTAAAACAATTATTTAAAAAAATAAACGATCCAGAACTATATGCACTCGCGTTACTTGATGTTGATATAGCGACGAAACAATATGTACTCGAAGAAATGAATCAAGAGTTAAGAATGAGAGTAGAAACGGAACTTTCAAAAAAATGGGAAGCAATGCCGACAGAAATTGTAGGGGCACAAGAAGTGTTATTAGAGGCACTTGCTTCATTTATACAAGATTAAGCGTAAATAAATTGTTCGACTATCTATATTTTTCATATAGGTAGTTGACTTTTTCTCTTTTATAAAGCTTAATAATTAAATATACGGAATTAATGGAAGGGGAGCGACACCTTTATGTCACAAGCACAAAGTATTTTATTAGAAAGTGGAACAAATGAATTAGAGATTGTCACATATACTGTTGGTGAAAATCTATTTAGTATCAATGTAATGAAAGTACGTGAAATCATTAATCCATTCCCTGTTACAACTGTGCCAGAATCTCATCATGCAGTTGAAGGTGTTGTTCAAGTACGTGGTGAAATTTTACCTGTTATTAACTTAGCGACGGCTCTTAATTTAAAATCAACAAAGCCACTTGATCAAACGAAATTCATCATCTCAGAATTAAACCAAATGAAAGTTATTTTCCGCGTTGACGAAGTACATCGTATTCAACGTATTTCATGGGAACAAATTGATGAACCAGCTTCCTTATCAATGGGACTAGAAGAAACGACATCTGGCATTGTAAAACTAGATGGGAAAATTATTTTACTATTAGACTATGAAAAAATTGTATGTGAAATTAGCGGTACTGGTTATGACAATAAATCACTTTCAGGCTTAGAACAAAAAACAGATCGTGCTGAAAAAGTTATTTATATTGCAGAAGATTCAGCAATGCTTCGCCAAATACTAGAAGAAACTTTATCATCAGCTGGATATACGAAAATGAACTTCTTCAGCAATGGTGCGGAAGCATTAGCACAAATTGAAAAATTAGCGAAAGAGCAAGGGGAAAAAATGTTTGAACACATTCACTTGCTAATTACTGATATTGAAATGCCAAAAATGGATGGACATCATTTAACGAAAGTGGTTAAGGATGGTGAAATAATGAATCGTTTACCGGTCATTATTTTCTCTTCATTAATTACAAATGAATTATTCCATAAAGGTGAAGCTGTAGGAGCAAATGCTCAAGTAAGTAAGCCAGATATTCAAGAGTTAATTGGCTTAGTTGATAAGTTAGTGTTGTAAAAGAGTTTTAAAAAGAGTTTTAAAAAGCGTTTTTTTTGCTGGAATAGAACCTCTAGCGAAGTTTGGAAGCGGTCAGTGCCTAATAGAGTTCTGTACGATGTGAGACCAGAGATATGGAGTGGTTTCACATAAGCAGGAAAAGAGAGTCATTGAGATAGTTATAGAAGAGGCGGTGTACAAATCTTTTCTATTTAGCTGGAATAGAGGAGCTAGCCATTATAGTAGTACTGGCTAGCTTCTTTTTAGTATTCTATACTCTGTATAGGTAGAAGGAGTATTTGTGGTTGTAAGAATCGTCTCTATTTCGAGATTTTCAATTGGTTTAATTAATAAGCAGCGTTTTTTTGTTTAAAAATATAAGAGAACGTATTTTGGTTTATATTAGTAATATTTCGTGGTAACGCAAATTTTTTCGGTGAAAATATATCGAAAATACCATATAATATAATTATATGTAATTGATATGTATAATTGCATATTAATTAAAAAATACTCTTTCTTTTTTATACTTTCCATACGTTTTTGTATGTTAATTATTTGACAGACAATTTCGAAATGTTATAATATGGATATGTAAAAATTGCTATTTCTTAAAAGACATGGGAGTCAGATGAGAATTGTGAAAGGATGAGGGGGAGTGGCACAGATTATGTATCACCACACAGCAATCAATGTATTAAAACTTTTACAAAACATGTCAAATAATAAAATGAATGATATGAAATTAGAAACGGAATTTAAAAAAATAGAGAAACAATTCCGAGTGGAGTATGAAGAGTTAGTCGATTTATATAATAGAATGGTTTTATTCCAAATAGATATAGAAAAACATGGCGGTATGCGAGCTTATGAAAAATCAACAATTACATGGCTGAAGTCTGAGCTAGAGTTACTGTATGAAGTGTATCAATTTTGTCAACGTCACGGTTTAAACATTTTAAATATTTCAAAATACGTTAGTAAAAATGAACTAAATCTTTTTCCGAAAACAGAAAGTCAATTGCAAAATACGTATTATAAATTGAAAAAACGTGAAATACCGTTTGAAAATATTGAAAAACAAAAACCAGGACGAAAGCGAAAATATACACCCGTAAAAGAACAAATCGTTGAAATGAAAAAAGAAAACAAGCAAGAAGTAAGAAAAGAAGTTCAAAATACAGAGAATGAAAAAAATCTTGTAACAGTTATATCTGGTATCGTTGATAATTTTGAAACAATTAGTCAATGTAGTGAAAGAAAAGAAGATGAACTCCATCAGTTTATGGAAGGCATTTATAAGCTTTCAAGCATGGCTGCTGGGCGTTCGGAAAATGAAAAGAACGTACGTGGTCTCGAAGGCGAATTACATGTATTACGAGCTGAAAATGAACGACTAAAGCGTGAAAAGGAAGAACTTGTTCATGATATAAAAGAAATGACGCATCATTTAATTCATTTCATTACGAGCTCTGATATCGATCAAATTCGTACATTACCTTACTTCGTAAAAGAATGTAAACAAGATTTGCATAAATTAGGGTTATATAACGCACAAGACGGTAAAATGAAAATTATGGTTGATCGTAGTGGACAGGTTATGACTGTAACACAGTAATAAAATTTGGGTACAAAATAAAAGGGAGATACATAGTTTATATGTATTTCCCTTTTGTTTTGTGTGGAATCGTTCCAAAAAAGGAAGATGAATGTTTACGATTGTAGTAATTTAGAAACCATTTGCGGTATTTGATTAGCCTGTGAAACCATACTGAGCGCAACTTCAGTTAACAATTTAAACTTTAAAAAATCGCTCATTTCCTGCGCCATATCCGCGTCTTCAATTCGAGAAGAAGCATCTGTTAGGGCCATACTTTGACTATTTAAATTTTCAATATTAAACTGTAAACGATTCATCATAGCCCCAAGATCAGCACGATGAAGTGATACATTTTGCAATGCCTCTTCAATTTTACGAATCGCCACTCTTGCTTCTTGTTCTGTTGAAATCTTGATGTCATGTTGTGTAGGGGAAGGGGGAATATGTTTCGTTAGATTTACTGTATGACCGATATCGTCTAATGTAACAGGACGTTTTTGGTCGCCAAATACGGGTAAATCATTAAACTCAGTTGTCTCACCGATATAGCCAATTTGCTCTGTTAAAGATTGAAACTCTTTATGTAGTGAATCACGGTTTTTATTTGAATTTATACCGTTCGCAGATTGAAGGGCTAAATCACGCATACGCTGTAAAATATTCGTCATAGTTTGAAGGGCAGCCTCCGCTGTCCGAAGCATCGATATCGCATCCTCATTATTACGAATCGCCACATGCATACCACTTGCTCTCGCATGCATACGAGTCACAATTGCAACATTAGCGGGATGATCAGAAGCGTTATTCAACTTCTTACCAGTCGTCAAATGCTCTATCGCAACATCCATACGTTTCTCATTCTCATACAACGACTGCCTAGCATTCATACTTAAAACCTTCGTACCAATACGCATAATAGACACTCCTTATAGATTGATATAGTTAGTGTTTTAAAGTTAATAAACGGCTATGAAAAGATAAAAAGGTTTATGCTCATTTGCTGTTGTTCTTTTAACATAAGAGGGGATCAAAATAGGCACTGACCGCTTCTACATATCGCGGATGCTCCCGTCCATCTAAAAAAAGAAGCGTTTTACAAATAATTTATTTATATAGAAAAATAAACCTCTCCGCAAGCAGAGAGGTTTATTCAGGAAACTAGCTCAAATGGCTTATTGTAATAATTTGGAAACCATTTGTGGCGTTTGGTTTGCTTGAGAAAGCATGCTGATTCCAGCTTCGTTCAAGATTTTGAACTTAGTCATTTCAGACATTTCTTTCGCCATATCAGCGTCTTCGATTTGAGAAGCAGCTGAAGCCATACTAGCAGACTGACTCTTAAGGTTGTTTACGTTAAAATCAAGACGGTTTAATGTAGCACCTAATGTTGCACGGTTGTCAGCAACTGTTTTTAATGCAGCATCAATTTTACTTACCGCATCTAATGGAGTACCATTTGTAGCAGCAGCTTTAGCAGCATCTAGTTTTACAACTAAGTCTTTAGAAGCTGGATCTTTTTCCATTGCTTCTTTAGTAGAGTCTAATTTTTGCTTATTAGCTACATTACTTGTGTCTTTTTCATAAGCCATTTTAGCTTCAAGGTATGCTTTAGCTTTAGGGTCAGCCATAGCATCAGTTTTAGCAGTATTATACGCGTCAACTAATCCTTTAGCAGTAGTATCTGCTGTTGATTTAGCTGTAGCCATAGTAAGTTCAGCTTTTTTACCATTTTCAGCCGCTTCTAGAGTGTCAAATTGTTCACCTAATTTTTTAGCATCAGCATTAGCATCCATAGCAGTTTTAGCAGCAGCTTTACCACCTGGTGCTGCTTCAATATAAGCTTTAACCAGAACTGCAGCATCTTTCTCAGCACCTGCAGGGCCAGCAGCTAATGTGTCGATTGATGTTTTAAAAGCAACAGTATCAGCTGAAGCTTTGTCGAAAGCTTCACTTGCTTCAACAGTAGCTTTAGCAAGTGGATTCGCAGAAGCGCCAATTGCTAATTCTTCGATTCCAAGAGATTTTAAAGAAGCTGATTTTAAGTCAATACCAATTTGTTGGTTACCATCTGAAGAGTCTAATGTTTGAATGTTAATAGATGAATTAGACTGTAATAGATTTTTATCATTGAATTGTGTGTTATCTGCAATGTAAGTAATTTGTTTTTGCAGTTCAGCAAATTCTTTTTGCATTGCAGCTTGGTTATCAGATGTATTTGTTCCGTTTGCAGATTGGTTTGCAAGGTCACGCATACGAAGTAAGATGTTAGACACAGAACCTAATGCTGAGTCAGCTGTACGGATTAATGACATACCATCTTGTGTGTTGTTAGCAGCTACGTTTAGACCGCTTTCACGAGCACGCATACGAGTTGCGATTGCAAGACCTGCTGCATCGTCAGATGCGTTGTTGATACGTTTACCGCTTGATAAACGGTCCATAGAATTGCTCATTTTCGCTTGATTTTGACGCATGTATTCTTGCGTACGTAAACTGTTAATGTTTGTATTAATTCTCATGTTAAGAAACCCCCATTTTTTTATATTGACTTTTCTGCAAATTGAAAAACGGTAATATGCGAAAAAATCAATTTCGAGATTTATTGTAATCCTTGCTACAACGGGTGTCAACTAAAAATTCGAATTAATAAATATAAAAAAATAACAGTTTAACAATATATTCATTTTTTTATTACATAATTATTAAAAGGATTATTGCAAACTTTAAAAAAAAACTCTAATATTAGATTATCTTTGTTTACCGAAAAGGTGATATTATGGTAGTTGGAAATATAGTAAAAGAAGTGCTTGCATATAAGAAAGGACAAATTCAGCAAAAGCTAAGTAGTCCGCAAGCATTCGTTAGTAGTCGTTTTCAAGAGAAGTTGCAGAGTGAACCTGCAAAGGAGACGAAGGGTACTACGCAGCCGGCAAACATAGAAGATATGAGTCAGCCGGTACAATCTACGAAAATAGAAACGGTTGTTACTAAACCGGAACAATCTATTCATAAAGTAGAGGAAGTGAGTAAGCCTGAAGAAAAGGCTGAAACGAAGAAAGCAGATGAAGTGCGAGTCGCGCAAAAAGAGTTTGAACGACGTTTCCCAGAAACGAAAAATGAGGCTGTTGATACGTGGGAATTAACGAAGAAGTATAATATTCAAAAAATACGTTCTTCCAATGAAGGGAAGTATGAGGATATTATTGATCGCGTTAGCCGTACATATGGAATTCCGAAAACGTTAATTCAAAAAATGATTGAAGTAGAGTCTAATTTTAATCCGAAAACGGTGTCACATGCAGGTGCGATGGGGCTTATGCAGCTTATGCCAGCGAATGTGAAGGAGATGGGTGTGAAGAATCCATTTTCACCAGCTGAAAGTATTGAAGGCGGCGTGAAAGAGTTAAGCGGTTATTTAAAGAAAAATAACGGTGACTTAGTATTGGCGCTTGCTTCTTATAATGCTGGTCCTGGTAATGTGAGAAAGTACGGAGGCGTACCACCATTTAAAGAAACGCAAGGATATATTAAAAAAATATTAAATATCGACGTTTCAAAATAAGAAGTTTCATATATAGAGAGAACATGAAATTTTCGTGAACATGATATGGGAGTTGGCTAGATTTGAAATTACAAGATGATATTCCGTTAACAATTTATTTTGAAATCGGAAATACGAAAAAGAAAATTGAAGATCTGCTTCATATTACGAAAGGTACATTGTATCGTCTTGAAAATTCAACGAAAAATACGGTGCGTCTTATGCTTGAGAATGAAGAGATTGGAACCGGAAAGATTTTGACGAAGAATGGAAAGATGTACGTTGAAATCGTTGAATTGAAAAGGTAGGGAAGGGGATTGTCATGAGTGGCGAAAAATTAAGCCAAGAGCAAATTGATGCCCTGCTGAAGGCGGTAAATGAAGGCGAGGAAATGCCAGCTTTCGCACAAGAAGCAGGAAAGCAAGAGAAATTTCAAGAGTATGATTTTAATAGACCAGAGAAGTTCGGTGTTGAGCATTTACGTAGTTTGCAAGCGATTGCTTCTACGTTTGGAAAACAGACGTCACAGACGTTATCAGCGCGTATGCGTATTCCAATTGAACTAGAGCCTTCAACAGTTGAGCAAGTTCCATTTACGAGTGAGTATGTGGAGAAAATGCCGAAAGATTATTATTTATATTGCGTAATTGATCTCGGTTTACCAGAGCTTGGAGAAATTGTTATTGAGATTGATTTAGCATTTGTTATTTATATTCATGAATGCTGGCTTGGCGGAGATAGTAAGCGTAACTTTACGATGCGCAGACCGCTAACGGCGTTTGAGTTTTTAACGCTTGATAATATATTCTTGCTTCTTTGTAAAAATTTAGAGCAATCATTTGAAAGTGTTGTTGCGATTGAACCGAAGTTTGTAACGACGGAAACAGATCCGAATGCATTAAAGATTACGACAGCGAGCGATATAATTTCATTACTGAACGTAAATATGAAAACAGATTTTTGGAATACGACGGTGCGTATCGGGATTCCGTTCTTATCTGTTGAAGAAATTATGGATAAGTTAACGTCTGAAAATATTGTCGAACATTCTTCAGATAAACGTAAAAAGTATACGTCTGAAGTGGAAGTGAAAGTAAATCAAGTGTACAAACCTGTTCACGTTGCAATTGGTGAGCAGAAAATGACAATGAGTGACATTGAACAAATTGAAGAAGGCGATATTATTCCACTTCATACGAAAGTTTCGGATGAATTACTCGGTTATGTAGATGGAAAGCATAAATTTAATTGTTTTATTGGGAAAGATGGAACGCGTAAAGCGCTCCTATTTAAAAGTTTTGTAGAGTAGGAGGATCCATATGAAGCATGAAGTATCTCCTGTGTCCTTAATGGGATTAGAAGAATTTGCAGGGAAACGCAATGAAGCGAGTAAAGCACATATTGATACTGTTTCAGATATTTCGATTGAACTTGGCGTAAAGCTTGGGAAGTCATCTATTACGCTCGGTGATGTGAAGCAGTTAAAAGTTGGCGATGTTCTTGAAGTAGAGAAAAACTTAGGACATAAAGTAGATGTGTATTTAAGTAATATGAAGGTCGGCATCGGTGAAGCAATCGTAATGGACGAGAAGTTCGGCATTATTATTTCTGAAATTGAAGCTGATAAGAAGCAAGCTGCGCTTATGAAGGCGCAAAGTCAAATGCAAGATAAAGAGTAGAGGAGGAGTCATATGTCGTATATGACGACCTTATTTCAAGTCGTTTTACTGTTTGGTGCACTCGGTTACGGTGCATTTTATATGACGAAAAAGACGCGCAAACAGCAGTTTTTTAAGCAAGGTGAAAATGGCCATATTCAAGTAAAAGACGGTGTATATTTAAATCATCAAACGAGCGCCTTTTTATTTGAAGTGGATGGCAAGCAAGTATTCACTGTTATTAGTAATAATGGTGTGCAGTCTGTGCAATTAACAGGAACAGGAAATCAGTTTCAACAAGCGCTAGAAGACGCGGTGAAGAGTGAAACGAAAAAAGTAGAGGATCCATCATGAGAATAAAGAAACAGTTATCATTATTAGCCGTTATTTTCGTATTTTCTATCGTTTTTTCAATTATTTTTGTAAATCCAGCGTATGCAGCCCCGAACGGTTTTATTAATTTCGAAAATGGAAAAGAGTTTACGAGTAATTCAAGTGTACAGTTATTTGCACTCGTTACCCTTCTATCATTATCTTCTTCTATCGTTCTTTTATTTACGCATTTTACTTATTTTATGATCGTTCTTGGAATAACTCGTCAAGGACTTGGGGTAATGAACTTACCACCAAACCAAGTACTTGTTGGACTTGCTTTGTTTTTATCACTATTTACGATGCAACCGGTGTTAGGTCAGTTAAAGAGTGATGTGTGGGATCCGATGACGAAAGAAAAAATAACTGTAAGTCAAGCTGCGGAGGCGACAGCTCCAATTATGAAAGATTACATGGCGAAGCATACGTATAAGCATGATTTAAAAATGATGCTGAAAGTACGCGGTGAAGAGTTGCCGAAAGATTTGAAAGACCTTTCATTATTTACGCTCGTACCATCCTTTACGTTAACGCAAATTCAAAAAGGATTATTAACGGGGATGTTCATTTATTTAGCGTTTGTATTTATAGATTTGATTATTAGTACACTTTTAATGTACCTCGGGATGATGATGGTACCGCCGATGATTTTAAGTTTACCGTTTAAAATACTCGTTTTCGTATATTTAGGTGGATATACAAAAATCGTCGACATTATGTTTAAAACGGTCGCCTGAAGCGTTTGATGCTATGTGATAGGAGTCATATAAATGAATACGTCACCAATTATAGATATTTTTCAAACCTTTTTTTATAAAGGGGTTATGATTTTAATGCCGGTTGCCGGTGTAAGTATGATTGTCGTTATTATCATCGCTGTCATTATGGCGATGATGCAAATTCAAGAGCAAACGCTGACGTTTTTACCGAAAATGGCGAGTATTGTACTCGTTATTATCATTTTAGGTCCGTGGATGTTTCAAGAGTTAACGACGCTTATTTTAGATTTATTTGATAAAATTCCATCGCTATTGCGTTCGTACTAAGATAGGTGAACTGAAATGAATATGGAATTATGGGCGGCGACGTTTTTTGCGTTTTGCCGTATTACTTCATTTTTATATTTTTTACCTTTCTTTTCAGGACGGTCGATTCCTGCAATGGCAAAGGTTACATTTGGGCTCGGTCTTTCAATTACAGTGGCCGATCAAGTTGATGTCTCTCACATAAAGACAGTTTGGGACGTCACAGCTTATGCAGCAACGCAAATTGTAATTGGATTATCCCTTGCAAAAATTGTAGAACTGCTGTGGAACATTCCGAAAATGGCCGGACATATTTTAGACTTTGATATCGGTTTATCACAGGCAAGTTTGTTTGATGTAAACGCAGGATCACAGTCTACTTTACTATCAACAATTTTCGATATATTTTTTCTCATTATTTTTATTTCACTTGGCGGCATTAACTATTTCGTTGCCACGATTTTAAAGTCGTTTCAATATACAGAGGCGATTTCAAAATTGTTGACGACTAGTTTTTTAGATAGTCTACTTGCAACGTTATTATTTGCGATTACATCAGCGGTCGAAATTGCTTTACCGCTTATGGGAAGCTTATTCATTATTAATTTCGTCCTAATTTTAATCGCAAAAAATGCACCGCAATTAAATATTTTTATGAATGCATTCGTCATTAAAATTACATGTGGTATTTTATTTATTGCAATGAGCGTACCGATGCTCGGTTATGTGTTTAAAAATATGACAGATGTATTACTGGAAGAGTATACGACACTATTTAACTTTTTCTTAACGAAGTAGGGGGACGCGTATGGCAAAGGATAATAAAACAGAAAAGGCCACCCCGCAGAAGCGTAAAAAATCGCGTGAAGAAGGGAATATCGCCCGGAGTAAAGATTTAAATAATTTATTTTCTATTCTCGTATTAGCAGTTGTCGTTTATTTTTTCGGAGATTGGCTAGGGTTTGAGATTGCCAATTCTGTAGCGGTGCTGTTTGATCAAATCGGAAAAAATACAGATTCGACCGAGTATTTTTATTTAATGGGGATTTTGCTACTAAAAGTATCAGCTCCTATATTAATACTCGTATATGCTTTTCATTTATTCAATTATATGATTCAAGTCGGTTTCTTATTTTCTTCTAAAGTCATAAAGCCGAAAGCATCACGTATTAATCCGAAAAACTATTTTACGAGACTGTTTAGTCGTAAAAGTTTAGTAGATATTTTGAAATCACTGTTTTATATGGGATTAATCGGTTACGTTGCGTACGTTCTTTTTAAAAAGAATTTAGAGAAGATCGTGAGTATGATTGGATTTAACTGGACTGCGTCACTTACTGAAATTATTAGGCAAATTAAATTTATCTTTTTAGCTATTTTAATTATTTTAATCGTTCTTTCTATTATTGATTTCATTTATCAAAAGTGGGAGTACGAGCAAGATATTAAGATGAAAAAAGAAGAAGTAAAACAAGAGCATAAAGATAATGAAGGGGACCCACAAGTAAAGGGGAAACGAAAAAACTTTATGCATGCCATCTTGCAAGGGACTATTGCGAAAAAGATGGATGGTGCAACGTTTATTGTAAATAACCCGACGCATATTTCAGTCGTACTTCGTTACAATAAACAAGTTGATGCGGCGCCAATTGTCGTTGCAAAAGGGGAAGATGAGCTCGCATTATATATACGGACGCTTGCCCGTGAACAAGAAATACCGATGGTGGAAAACCGTCCGCTCGCTCGGTCTTTATATTATCAAGTCGAGGAAGATGAGACGATTCCAGAAGATTTATACGTAGCTGTAATTGAAGTTATGCGCTATTTAATTCAAACGAATGAACTTGAAGTATAATAGCGCGTTTGGAGGGGATCTCTTTGTTTAAGATGGATTCTGCAAGAACCTATTTTTCTATCTTTTTAGCAGCGTCATTCGTTGTGGCGCTCCTAATTCCACTTCCACCATTTGTACTTGATATCGTTATCGTTTTTCTACTAAGTATGTCAGTACTTATTTATATGCGAGCGACAAGTATTAACGAGTGGGATGAATTAAAGTCATTTCCGACGATGTTGTTATTAATCGGGATTTTCCGCGTATCGATTAACGTTTCGACGACGCGAGCGATTTTAACAGACGGAAATGCGGGTCATGTTATTGAAGAGTTCGGTCAGTTCGTAATTGGCGGAAACTTATTAATTGGTATCGTTATTTTTATCGTTTTAATCATTTTCCAGTTTATCGTTGCAAACGGTGCATCTCGTACAGCTGAAGTAGCAGCTCGTTTTACACTTGATTCTTTACCAGGGAAACAAATGTCTATCGATGCGGATTTAAACCAGCGTATTATTTCAGAAAAAGATGCACAAGCAAAACGAAAAAAATTAAATATGGAAACAGAGTTTTACGGGGCGATGGATGGTGCTGGGAAGTTCATTAAAGGGGACGTTATTTTCGGGATTGTCATTTTATTCGTAAATATCATTTTCGGTTTAATTGTCGGAATGATGCAGCAAGGAATGAGCTTTGCAGATGCGGCTCTTCATTATACACAGTTAACTGTCGGTGACGGAATCGTAAACCAAATCGGTTCGTTAATGCTTGCGATTTCAACAGGTATTATCGTAACGCGTGTATTTGATGGTTCACCGGATACGGTAACGGAAGGAATCTTTAAAGAGTTATTAGCGCATGAAGTTGTTGTATATGCGCTCGGTGGTTTGTTTATCGCAATGGGTATTTTTACTCCGCTACCATTCCTACCGTTTGCTCTCGTTGGTGGAACAATTATCTTCTTAGGAATTCGCAATAAAAAGCGAATAAAGAAAGAGAAAGAAGACGAGCTCCAAAAAGAATTAGAAATGATTCAAGGCGAGGATGAGCAATTACAACAAGTGGAAGATTCATTTGGAGTCTTTACAGATAAATATCCGATTATTGTAGAACTCGGTTTAGATTTAGCGGCACTTGTAAAGCAAAAAATTAATGGGGAGACAGCTCGTGATAAAGTTGTTCTTATGAGGAAATCGATTATTACCGACCTTGGTATTAACGTTCCTGGCATTAACTTTAAAGATAATACGAGTTTTAGACCACGTGGTCGTTACATTATTCGTATTAAAGGTGCGAAGGCGGCTGAAGGTGTTTTAAAATCAGGTTATTTATTAGCACTAAAAACACCGAACGTAATGGCTGATCTAGATGCAGAACCAGCGAAAGATCCAATCTTCGGTGAAGATGGATATTGGATTTTAGAGCATATGGTGCAAGATGCACAAATGAAGGGCTATCAAGTGTTAGAGCCACTTAGTATATTAATTACACATTTAGATGTTGTCGTTAGACGTAATCTTCACGAGTTAATTCAGCGTCAACATGTGAAAGACTTAATTAACTCGCTTGAAAATGATAATGGCGTTTTATTAGAAGAGATTAAGAAGAAAGAAATCGATTTATCACTCGTTCAAAATGTTATTAAGCAACTTCTAAAAGAAGGTATTTCAATCCGTGATTTACCAACGATTATTGAAGGTATTATTGATGGAAAAGAAGTGTATCAAAATCATGTTGATGGTGTAACGGCATTTGTTCGTGAATGTATTTCAAAAGTTATTTGTGAAAATGCGAAAAATCCGGACGGGAAAATTTATGCGGCGCTTTTCTCTGATTCAATAGAGCTAGATGCGGATGTTGTGAACAATTCCTATCAAGGTTATTTATTAAACTGGGATTTAGATTTAGAATCGCGAGTAGTTGAGCAAGTACAGCGCGTCTTTAAACAAGCGCGATTAATGGGAAGAGAGCCAGTATTATTAACGCGTAGAAAAGATTTCAGATTTGCGATTGTAAGACTGCTAGAACGTTATCAAATAGAAGCGCAAGTGCTTTGTATTAGCGAATTAGCACCAGAAATTGTTGTAGATCAAATTGCCTATATTGAATAGTAGGGGGTGAAGTAATGGAAAGTACAGAAAAGAAAGAAGCGTTAATGCGAATAAAAGCAGCTTCGAAAAATGAATTGTATCGAAAGTTATTTGACCAATATGGTACAGATTATTATTACGTTGTCGATGAAAGTGTAAAACGAAATATCCCGTTTTTTTGGAAAAAGGATTATGAAATGTTAGTTGCTTTTCCAGAGGATAAACAGGAAGAAGTGAATGAAGGAACAGCACAATTTCATGAACAATTAATGGATGTTGTGAATGATCCTTCAGAACAAATTGTGAAGGCGAATGGAATTCAATCAGTACTGCACAATTTAGAAAACGTAACGACTTCTATGTCATACGCGGCAATGCAAACAGGAAATAGTGAAGAATGGGCAAGAAAAAAAGAGAAACTATTAAAGCTGTTTGAAAAAGGAATCGTCGTGGTGAAACAGACGGAAGAAACGAAAGTAGTGAAAAAGCAAAAAGTTGTGAAACAAGTCGTTACGACCAAGAAAAAAGAAGTAGTTGCAAAGAAAGAAAATCAAGAATCTGTACCGTTTATTATTCAAAAAGTAATTCGGATGCTAGAACAAAACGATGTAGAACAATATTTCATTCATGCATATGCTGAAAAGTTAAAAGTGAAGTTTGAAAATGCAACGATGATTACAGAAGAGGAAGTAATCGGGTATATATTGGAAGATATGAGATCACACTTCAACACTGAAAATGTATTTGAAAAAGAAGTACAAACAATTGCATTAATCGGTCCAACCGGGGTTGGGAAAACGACGACGCTTGCGAAAATGGCATGGCAATTTCACGGTAAGAAAAAAACGGTTGGCTTTATTACGACGGATCACTCTCGCATTGGGACAGTACAGCAACTGCAAGATTACGTAAAGACAATTGGATCAGAAGTAATCGCTGTGCGTGATGAAGCGGCAATGACAAGAGCACTTACGTATTTTAAAGAAGAAGCACGCGTCGATTATATTTTAATTGATACAGCCGGAAAAAATTATCGTACGTCAGATACAGTAGAAGAAATGATTGAAACGATGGGACAAGTAGAACCAGATTATATTTGTTTAACGTTATCAGCTTCTATGAAAAGTAAAGATATGATTGAAATCATTGCGAACTTTAAAGATATTCATATAGATGGTATCGTGTTTACGAAATTTGATGAAACAGCAAGTAGTGGCGAATTGTTGAAAATTCCAGCAGTTTCATCAGCTCCAATTGTATTAATGACAGACGGACAAGACGTAAAGCAACATATACATATCGCTACAGCTGAACATTTAGCGAAACAAATGTTACAAACATCGTAAGAAAAGAGGTGAAGAATAAGGTGGTTGCCTTATTCAAACGAATATGAACGGTCTTTATATAGGTTCTATGGGAATGATGAATTACATGCAGCGTATTAATGTTCATTCGAATAACGTTGCAAATGCCCAAACGACAGGATTTAAAGCAGAAAATATGACTTCTAAAGTATTTGATGTACAAGACACATATCGCCGCGGAGATGGGGCTATGACAAATATCGGTTCGGTCGATTACGCTGTAGTACCAGCTGCGACGCATATGAACTTAGTACAAGGAAATGTACAAATTACAAATAGTGCTACAGATTTCTTTTTAGATGACGGTGCGGCAGGCACATCATCATTTTTCGTTACATCTAAAAATGATGAAACGTTTTTAACGAGAGACGGAAGCTTCACATTAAATAGTGATCGTTATTTGCAAACATCTTCAGGTGCTTTCGTAATGGGAGAGAATAATGAGCGTATTCGTATTCCAGAAGGAGCAAAGGTTGCTGTACAAGCAGATGGTACATTATATGATGAAGTAACACAGAATAATATTGCCCGTTTGCAAACAAAAACAGTAGATGCAGAAACGAATGCTCGTCTCGTGCAGCGTGAAAACAAAAGCTTTACACTAGCAGAAGGAAATATTGCTAATTTACCGAACGGAACAGGAATAGTAAAAAATCATATGCTAGAAAATTCAAATGTAGATATGACGAAAGAGATGGCAGATCTTATGTCGAGTCAAAAAATGATTCAAGCATCTCAGCGTATTATGACTTCATTTGATAAAATTTATGAAAAAGAAGCGAATGAAATATTGAGATAAAGGAGACTTCCCGTTAAGGGGAGTCTTTTTTTGGTTGCTTTTATTACAGTTACAACATAAAATGATATTGATAATCATTATCATTTTATGTTGTTTAATAAGAATGGAAGTTGTGATGGTCGTATCAATTGTTTAACTAGGTGAATTAAAAACGAAGGGGAAGGTGTATTTATGTCTACTAAAAAGAAACTTTGCATTGGATTATGTTTAATTTCTAGAAAGAAAGAACAAGAGAGTATGTTTAATTCAGGGATAGATGAACAAGTAGAGTTGGCACTACAGGCAGAAGAGGCTAAGTTAGATTTTGTTTTTAAAGCAGATTATTTAGTGGCGCACCCGGATTTAATCGCTCGTAATAAGGGGAATGTAATGTTAGATCCGACATTATTATTTACTGCTATTGCGTATGCAACAGAAAAAATTGGAGTGGTTACGACTGCCTCCACATCGTTTTATCCACCATACATACTTGCGAGGCAATTACAATCTTTAAATTGGATTAGTAATGGCCGAGTAGGTTGGAATATTGTCACATCCATTGATGGTGCAGAAAACTTTGGTGAGACAGGGATGCCGCCATCTGAGGAACGATATGCGAAAGCTGCAGAATGTACAGAGTTAGTAAGGAAACTTTGGAGAAGCCATCCTTATGAAGTTTTGAAAGTAGATAACACTGAAGTCATTAGAGAGATGGTAAAGCCTATTGAGCACAGTGGTGAATACTTTGAGGTGAAAGGGCCACTTAATATTCCGCAGCATATTTCAGGAGAAATGCCATTATTTCAAGCGGGTGCTTCAGAGGCTGGCCGGAATTTCGCTGCTTCTGTTGCGGATGCGATTTTCGCCGCGATGCCAGATATAGAATCAGGAATCGAACTTCGTCAAAATTTAAGAAGAAGAGCAGAAAAGCATGGCCGAAAGCAAGATGATGTACGGGTATTACCTGGATTGTATTTCTTTATCGGTGATACATATGAAGAAGCGCTAGAGATGCATAGGCAAGCTCATCAACATCTCACAATGGAGAAGAGATTGGCTTTACTTGAAATGGTACTCGGATTAGATGCTAGAGGAATTCCACTAGAAAGTAAGATAAAGGAAGATATGTTGCCAAGTAGAGAGCAAACTGTACGCAGTAAAACACATGCCGAATTATTACGGAATTTCATCATTAAAAATGAACCAACTGTTGAACAAATACTAGAACGACCAGAAGTTGTTGGTTCTGCTCATTGGGTTGCGATTGGTACACCACAAGATGTATTCAGGAAAATTATGGAAAGATTTGAAGCAGGAGCACTAGATGGATTTATTGCAATTCCAGGTGGGCCTCAGAAATCATTGGATCTATTCTTTAGTGAAGTTATTCCGTTATTTGTGAAGGCGGGTGTATTTAGGGAAGAATATACAGGTTCAACTTTGCGTGAACATTTAGAGGGGACTTCATTAAATACTTTGCTGTTAAAATAAGTGGAATACTATGTAGAAAATGCCTTTCATAAGAAGGCTTTTTCTTTTATGTTAAAATTTCAGAATTATCAATTGACTTTATAGGTCTTCTTTTTTTATATTAGTAGGTATAGTAATAACTACTAATATAAAATGAATGCATCGTTTTCAAATGAGAGCTATGTAGATTGTGAGGGGTTACCGATGGATGAAATAATAAAAGAGTTACAAAAGCTAGGTTTTTCCCAATATGAATGCAAAGCGTACATTGGATTATTAAAACATTCCCCAGTAACAGGATACGAAGTGAGTAAACAAACAGGGGTACCTCGTTCGATGATTTATGAAGTACTTGGCAAGTTGATGGATAAAGGAGCGGTGCATATCGTTCCTTCTGAACCAGTGAAATATGTACCAGTGCCAGCTACGGAATTAATGGATCGAATGCGAAAAGACTTTGAAAAGTCCTTTGCATTTTTAGACCAGAAATTAAATTGTTTAGAACAAGAGCGGCAAATTGATGTAATTTCGCATATTCGCTCAAATGATCGTGTTTTGAAAGAAATATGCAATATAATTAATAGAGCAAAAGAAGAGCTATGGATTTCAGTATGGGAAGATCAAGTGCACGAGATTGAGCCGTTCATTCATCAAAAGGAAGAGGAAGGCGTACATATTTTTTCCATTTTATTTGGTGCTCCAGAAACAAAAATAGGAGCGACATTTCATCATAATTATATGACACCTCACGTCGTTGAAAAGAGAATGGGAGGTCATTTAACTGTTATCGCGCGTGATGGGGAAGAAGTATTAATTGCTAACTTTTCAAATGATAGCACTTCATGGGCGGTGACAACGTATGATCCAGCTTTAGTACTCGTCGCTACAGAGTATGTTCGGCACGATATTATGGTGGAAGAGATTACGAAGGAGTTTGGAGCTGATAAATTAGATACATTATGGCGTGAAAACATAGATTTAGTTCATGTCGTAACAGGCAAACGCACGATGGAAGAAATGGAGGGAGATAATGGTGAATAAAGCTCAAGCACATATGACACTGCAGAGCGATGATTCATTTCAGCAAGGTGTAAAGGATTGTTTACCAACTGTATTTGGATATTTGAGCATCGGTATAGCAGCTGGTGTTATTGCGAAAACAGCAGGTTTTTCGGTCATAGAAATCGCCTTTATGTCCACGTTAATTTACGCAGGTTCTGCTCAGTTTATATTAGCGGGGATGTATGCAGCAGGTGCCCCAGCCTCAGCAATTATTTTTACCGTGTTCTTTGTTAATTTACGTCACTTATTAATGAGTGCGGCACTTGCGCCTTACTTCACGAAGATACCTCTTTTTAAAAATGTAATAATTGGTTCGCAAATTACAGATGAAACTTTCGGCGTTGCAGTGCAACAAGCAGCGCAAAAAGGATATTTGGGCGAGAAATGGATGATGGGCCTTAATGTAACAGCGTATTTAAATTGGATTCTTGCTACAGTTATCGGGGGGCTTTTTGGTGAGTGGATACCAGACCCTCATACGTACGGGATGGATTATGCATTACCAGCGATGTTTATAGGATTATTTGTACTTCAGCTAATAAGTAGTAAACCGAAACTAGCAATTCATCTCAGTGTAGCAATTGTAGCGATTATTATCGCATACGTTTCACACTTATTTATGCCAGATAGTATAGCAGTTATTATTGCAACATTACTAGCTGCGACGATTGGAGTGCTGATTGAAAAATGGAAATGAGATTAGATGTATTATTACTATTACTAGCGGCAGGAGCTGTCACACTCGTTCCGCGTATTTTGCCTCTTCTCGTATTTAGTAAAATACAAATTCCAGACTGGGGTTTAAAATGGTTAAATTACATACCAATTGCGATATTAGCAGCACTTTTAGCACAAGTATTATTTATGCATGAGACGATGCAGTGGGATTATCTTATCGCCGCAATTCCAACATTTCTTGTCGCAATCTATACTCGTAGTCTATTAGGAACCGTATTAACTGGAGTGATTGTGATTATTTTGTTACGTTTCTTTTTCTAGAAAGGATTCGGCTCATATAATAGCGAAAGGTGTAATAATAAGAAATATATAGGGGTGGTGTTATGATACTTTTAACGATAGGAGCAATATTGTTAACGTTGTTTATTTTCTTTATTATCGGCTTTATTACGTTTATGATGTTTGTTGATAAGGCGACACCTCAAATTTATTATACACCTTGTGAATCAGTGACAGTGAAGTCTAAAGGTAAAGATAGAAGGAAGAAAAGTTGATGTCGTGCTTTTCTTCCTTTTCTTTTACATTCCTGAAAGAACTAACAACAACACTCCGAATAGAAAACTAATAAAAGAAAGAAAACCGATACATATCGAGAACACACGATTATTTCTCCATTCGCGCCAGAAGACGATAAATCCTAAAATGCAAAGGAAAAACCAAATGGGTAAAAATATGAACTCACTCATTTTCTTGGGGAGTAACGAATAAAAAGTTGTTACATATAGTACCCAATTTGTCAAAAATAAAATACAAACGATAATGGATTGTGAATAGGGACGTTTTAAAAATTTCTCATTTTTAACTGTTATAAAAATGAGAGTTAGCGCTGATATAAAGGCAATGATTATGAAAATAAATAAGAGTAATGTAAGGGGCATTAGAACCTCCTTTATAAGAGTGCTTTCATAAGAAATGAATCTATTAAATTGTATACTTGTTTTGTAGAGTGTTCGTTATATTTTTCAGTGTATGGATTTAAAAATCCATGCTCACCTTGTAGTTGTTTTATTTCTAATAAAGGATTATCTTGTTGCTGTAATGTTTTCGTTAAGGCGGATACTGAAAAACTAATTTCTTTTTCAGGAAAAATGAGTAATGTAGCACATGCAGGCTTCATGTGAACATAATCACGTATACGAGAGCCGTAACATCCAATAATAAAATCTAGTTTTGGATTGTTACTACATAGCCATGAGATGGTAGCTCCAACGCTAAAGCCGATAAGTCCAATATGTGCGTAACGATTGGAAAGGCTATGAATGAGTTCCTCAATTTGCTTTTTTCCACCATCAAATCCAATGTGGTTCATAAAATATTGGTATGCTTTTTCTTCATTATTATAATGAAATGCCTGTTGTAATTGTAGAAGATTCGGGCAGAATACATCTATTTGAGATGAAGTGAAGTGGTCAATTACATGATGCATATGATCATTTACACCATATATTTCATGTGAAACAACGAGAGCTAATTTTTTCTTCATCATTACAAAATTTCTCTTTGAAACTTGTATTCTTTCTCTACAAGGCAAATACGCAAGTGGAAGTTTTCATACCATTGCTCACGGCCTCTTTTTTTCGCTTCTTTATGTAAGGCGTTCTTTTTCCAATTTTCAATTGCTTCAAGTGATTCCCAATAAGAAATTGTAATGCCGAGGCCCGAATTATCTCGTGCACTTTCTACACCTAAAAATCCAGGTTGCTGTTTCGCAAGTTCCTCCATTGTTTCGGCAACGGTACTATAATCTGTTGTATCATTTGATAAATTAGAAGTGAATATAACTGCATAATAAGGTTTGTTTTTTTCTAAATCAGATTTCATTGTCTTTCCTCCTTAATGTATAGTACGAATAATTCATCCATAGTTTGTATTTTAGCAGGTCACAAAAAGAAAAGAAGTAGAAAATTCTAATTTTTTCATCCCATGTAAAATAGAAGATAGAAGAAATTTATAATAAATAATCTAAAGAAAGAAAAACGCCACTTCAAAAAATTGAAGTGGCGTTTCTTATATTTCCTCTAAGCTATTAACTGGAACAGTTAATTCGCGACCTGGATTTTTTACTTCATATATGCGGGCGGTTTCGTTGCTTTCGTCGACGTGTTGAATCATAACAGGCATGCCTTGAAAACTGACATTGGCATGTTCCGCTGACACAGAAAGCTCTTTTGCACGTTGAATATTCATTTATATTCCTCCCATCATTATTATCTTTGCTAAAAAAGAGGAATAATATACCATTTCGAGACATTCTTAAAGTTTTTGTATTATTTGTAATGTTTCTTTAATAAATGAAGTGAAGATGGAATCAGGATAGGACTGTACGATTTCATATGCTTCTGTTACTTCTTCAAGAGCTCTTTTTTTATCATTAAGTTTGACATAACAAAGAGCACGATATGCCCCAGCTGTTGTAAGCCGTGCGTGATCAAGTGGATGGTTTATATAATCTGGTATGATAGCACGTTGTAATGTTTTTAAAGCTTCTTCGTATTGTTTTAAACCATACAAAGCTTTTCCTTTTTCAAGATAATACGATCCATCATCTTGAAAAATCCGCTCATCTTTTAGTTTTTCTCGAAATTGTTCTACATGTTCTAATGCAATAGTATATTCATGAGTAATTGTGTTGTAGTAGTAAGCTTTTAAAAGATTAATAACCGCTGCAGATAAAGTATCTTCTGTAAAAATGGCAAATTGCTCTGATTTTTTTATGTAATGTAAATATTGTTCTTTATCAGCCGTGAGGACTTTTTGGTAAGATAAAATACGGTAAAATTCATCTGTTTTATAATACACTTGATGTTTTTTTGAAAATGCAAGTGCATCTAAAATGACACTTTCACATTGTTCGTAATTACCATATGCAAGAAAAATAATTGCCTCATATAAATATAACTCGATATGTATAATGAGATCCATTTCTAAATGTTTCTCTTCATAGTCATTTCGGATGCTAGCAATGAGTTGTAAACATTCAGCATACTTTTTACGTGTGAATATCGTAAAGGATAATTTTAATTTTGTTTCCGTACTTTCCCGGTATAACGTATATTTTTCAAAAATAGAAGTAGCCTTTTCCACGTAATGTTCAATATTGTAATCTTTCATTTTAGCCGCAGCTGTTACAAATTGTTTATATAAACGAGCGGTATTCAAAGTGGGAGGTAGCTCTTTTTGAACGATAGGTAGTAAGATCTCATATACTTCATCGTACTTATTTGCTTTTATTAGTTGTTCCATTTGTTGAATGAGTTCTATCATTTCCACATCATCATCTTCTAGTAAAAAACTCGTTTCGCATCCAAGTTTTTCAGCAATATATTGTAATGTTTTCATGGAAGGTGTAGCTTTTCCGTTTTCAATTTGGCTTAGCATACTTTTTGTCAGTTCTGAACCTGCTAAATCAGTTTGAGTAAGCTTTTTTTCTTTTCGTAACGTTTTAATTTTTGCACCGAGAGTAGCCATCATATGCTCCTTTATAATTTAAAAGTTAAATACAATTAAACTTTTTATTGTAAAAATTGGAAAGTTGATTATATAATAAGTTTAACACAATTTAACTTTTAAGGGGAGAGTGGCATAATGGGGGATGTAAGTATAGGTCAACATGATTGGAAAATGAAGATTGCAACGAGAAATATTATTTTAATGATGATTGGAAAAATGACGTCCTTGTTAGGGGCGGGTATTTATACGTTTGCAATGGGGTTATACGTATTAAAGACAACTGGTTCAGGAATGGGGTTTGCAACTACCCTTATTTGCGGATCAATACCAAGAATGATCTGTGGCCCAATTGCAGGTGCTGTAGCTGACCGCGTCAATCGAAAATGGCTTGTCATTGGCACAGATTTATTAAGTAGTTTAACGATGCTTATTATGTTTATTCTTGCAACTACTTTTGGGCCATCACTACTGTTTATTTATGTATCAGCGGCATTATTATCAATTTGTGCAAGTTTTTATTCTGTAGCATTAACTTCGTCTATTCCTAATTTAGTAGATGAGGAGCGTATTCAAAAAGCGAGTGCTTTGAACCAGACTGCAGCATCATTATCGAATATTTTAGCCCCAATTATTGGCGGAGTTGTATTTGGTTTCTTTTCAATTAAGTCGTTCTTTCTGTTAAATAGTATTACATTCTTTTTAGCGGTAATTGTACAATTATTTATCGTATTTGATTTATATAAAAAAGAAATGGTTGAAAGTAAAGAGCATTTTTTGATGAGTATAAAAGAAGGTTTTTCATATATAAAAAGACAGCATGAAATATATGGTTTAATGAAAATAGGGCTATGGGTAAACTTTTTTGCAAGTGCACTGTTCGTTTCACTACCATTTATTATTATTCAAAACCTGCATTTATCCTCGAAGCAACTCGGTGTTGTAGAGGGCATGTTAGCAGTCGGGATGCTAATTGGTGCGATTGCATTATCAGTACGTAAAGAAGTGAATAATCCGTTTCGCTCTGTTTATATTGGGCTGTTTTTATTTGCGGGTTTAAGTTTATGTACAGTCTTCCCATTGTTAGTTACCATTCCGAAAGTAGTAAGTTTTATGTACTATATTGCTTTTATGATTTTAACGGGTATATCAATGATGGCTGTAAATATCCCGATGCAAGTACATTTGCAAAAGACGACAGATCCAAGTTATTTAGGCCGCGTTTTCGGTTTGCTTGAAACAATTGCTACTGCTATCGCACCGCTTGGTATGATTGTATATGGATTATTATTAGATATGTTACCGACTAGCATTGTTATGATGACAATAGGCGGAGGATTATTGTTAGTTGTTTTAGTTGGAGTGAAGAAGCATGTAGCGAAAAAGCAAGTGGATGTGTCAGCCTAAAAGAAAATTTGACTTAATGATAAAAAATGACCAAATTAGTATTTTAGTTTTTGAAACTCTTTTTCATGTATGTTACAGTAAAGTGAGCAGACAAAGAAAAGGAGAAAACATCATGAAAAAAATAAGTTTTGTTATGCTTTTTCTGTTAGTTGTAATGGCTGGATGTAGCAATTATGACACGTATATTGAAACAGGTATGCAATCATTGAAAGATGAAAAATATAGTGATGCAACAATGTGGTTCGAAAAAGCAGAAAAAGAGAAATCAGGAAATGAAGCGAAATCATATAAAGAAATTGCCGAGATAATGGATCACGGAGCAACAGCATTAAAAGACGGTAAGTATTTAGAAGCGAAAGATATTGCAAATGAAGTGTTACAAAAGAAAAAAGATGATGAACTTGAAAAATCTGTAAAATCAAATGCAGAGAATATGCTTCAAAAAGCAAAAGATGTGGAAGAGAAAGTAAATGAAAGAGTGGCAAAGCGGAGAAAAGTAGAAGAAGAAGGAATCGATAAACTTATTAAAGCTGTCGATAGTATAGATGAAGTGAAAGAAAAAGAGAAAAAAGTTTCAGAAGCATTAGATAAGGCTGAAGAGGCACAAGCAAAAATTGAGGCGAAGAAAAATAAATAGAGTTTTAGTTTAAGAGGCTGTCGTGTATAACGACAGCCTTTTAATTTTTGGCTGCGAAAGAAATGATGCTATGTAGTAAAAAAGAAATGATTTTAGAATTCCATCTGTCCTCATGATGAATCGTATAAATGTTACGCTGAAATTCAAATCTTGGAATTGGTATATAGCATAGCTCATTTCGCTGTATTTCTTGTTCAATAGCAAGTTTAGAAATAAAAGCGACGCCATTCCCGTATTTTAAAATTTGTTTCATCGTTTCTAATGAATCTAGTTCAATTTCAGATTGGAATGTGATGTTATGTGCTAGTGTCCATTGTGTAAGTAAATCTCTCGTTGTAGATGGATTACGATGCAATAATATACGTTCTTTTTCGATATCTTGTAATGATACATTTGTCTTTTTAGCAAAATGATGTTCTTTGGAAAAAGCGAGAACAAGTGTATCAGGCATTACATTCGTTTGTTTTAAAAGTGGTTCATCAAATGGTGCAGCAGAAATTACTCCGAGATCAATTTCATGATTTTGTAGCATGATTCGAATTTCAGGAGCTGGTTTTACCATGAGTGTTATTTTTATATTAGGAAATTCGCATTGAAATTGGTGAACAACTTCTGGTAAAAGATAAGTCGCTGGTACATAACTAGCACCGATTGTTATAGCACCTTTATGAAAATCTTTAAACTCTTGTGTGACCCGCCTAGCTTCTTTCATAAGTGCATCTATTTTACAAGCATAATGATGCAATGCCTCGCCAGCCTCTGTTAAGAAATACCTTCCGGAACGTAATTCAAATAAAGACATACCGAGTTCCTCTTCTAAGCTTTTTATATGAAATGTAATAGTAGGTTGTTTCACGCCAAGTTTTTCTGCAACAATCGTAAGCTTTTTGTATTTCTTAATAAGCACTACAATTTCTAATTTTAAGAGATTCATTATGAATTGCCCGCCTTTTTTATTTTAACTATAGAAAAAATCTATAGAAATAAATAGTTTATTAGAAGTTTTTTAATTTAATCTTTACAGTACATTAACATTCAGTATAAATCCTCCATATAGAATGAAAGCAGGTTAAGAATGAGGGGAGAGAGGTGAAACAATGGATATTAAAATTCACGGATTAGAAAAGACATTTGGACAAACACAGGCGTTAAAACCACTGCAAATTGTCATGAAACAAGGGGAATTCACCACACTTTTAGGACCTTCTGGATGCGGAAAAACGACTTTACTTAGAATGATTGCAGGGCTTGAAGAGCCGGATAAAGGTGAAATATATTTTGGAGATAAGTGTATGTATTCTGGTGCGAAAAAAATAAAAACATCTCCTTATGAACGGAATATCGGTATGGTATTTCAAGATTTTGCTTTATGGCCGCATATGACTGTGTTTGAAAATGTTGCATTTGGATTAAGGGCTACAAAGCAAACGAATCATTTACGAGAAAAGGTAGAAGATGCGATAAAACGAGTTCGCCTGCAAGGTATGGAGAAAAGATATCCACACGAACTTTCTGGTGGACAGCAGCAACGTGTTGCATTTGCTAGAGCAATTGTAACAAAACCTCATTTTATTTTGTTTGATGAACCGCTTAGTGCACTCGATGCAATTTTGCGTGAAGAAATGCGCTTAGAGCTTATGGATATCGTTCATTCTATTGGCTTAACGGCATTGTATGTAACGCATGATCAAACGGAAGCTATGTCAATGTCAGATCAAATTATTGTCATGAAACAAGGAGAAGTATTACAAAAAGGAACGCCAGAAGATATTTATGTGAAGCCGTCTCATGAATTTGTTGCAAAGTTTGTTGGTAAGGCAAATTGGCTTGTAGAGAATAAACAAATGGTTCGTCCAGAGCACGTGAACTGGGCAAAAAATGAAGTGTGCGATACGTATACAGGTGAAATTCAGCACGTTACATATGTAGGAGAACGTTATGAAGTGAAAGTAAACATGGGGACACTCGGTGTATGGACAGCTTATCACAATAGTAAGCTAAGCGTCGGTAAACCGGTATCGTTATATGTACCAAAAAAATGTATTCATCATATAGGGGGAGAGTCGTATGAAGAAATTCAGTTCGCTTAAGTCTTTATTTGTATGTACTTTACTATTTTCAGCTGTAGTAACAGGTTGTAGTTCAAAGACAGGTAGTGCAGATGCAAAAAATAAAAATTCTAATGAAAAGAAAATTGTTGTATATAGTGCAGGACCGAAAGGATTAGCAGAAAAAATTCAAAAGGACTTTGAAAAGAAAACCGGTATAAAAGTGGAAATGTTTCAAGGAACAACAGGTAAGATTTTAGCGAGAATGGAAGCTGAAAAGAAAAATCCAGTCGTTGACGTTGTCGTACTCGCTTCTTTACCAGCGATGGAAGGACTAAAGAAAGATGGTCAAACGTTACCTTATAAAGAAGCGAAACAAGCTGATAAGCTACGTTCTGAATGGTCAGATGATAAAGGACATTATTTCGGATATAGTGCTTCCGCATTAGGAATTGTGTACAACACAAAAAATGTGAAAACAGCACCTGAAGATTGGAGCGATATAACGAAAGGAGAATGGAAAGGAAAAGTGAATCTTCCAGATCCAGCACTTTCAGGTTCAGCTTTAGACTTTGTAACAGGATATGTGAAAAAGAATGGACAAGATGGATGGAAATTATTTGAACAACTTAAGAAAAATGAAGGTACAGTAGCGGGGGCAAACCAAGAAGCGTTAGACCCAGTTGTAACAGGTGCGAAAGATATGGTAATTGCGGGTGTTGATTATATGACGTACAGTGCAAAAGCTAAGGGTGAACCGGTTGATATCGTATATCCAAAAAGCGGAACAGTTATTAGTCCACGTGCAGCAGGCATTATGAAGGGTAGTAAAAATGTAGAAGGTGCAAAAGAGTTTATTGATTATTTATTATCAGATGATGTACAAAAACAAGTTTCTAAAGCGTATTTATTGCCAGGTAGAAAAGATATAAAAGCTGAAAATAGACCGAATGTAGAAGAGATTCCAGTATTACATATTGACTGGAAAACAGTTGAGAAAGAACAAGATGCAATAGGAAAACAATTTAAGAAAGTATTTCAATAAGATGGTGATTACATGGTAAATCGATTCGTGTCAGTAAGACAAGTTGGAATGACAGTAGCGTTGTTACTTGTGGCGATGTTAATCGTCATTCCGCTTTTTCTCATTTTATTTTCTAGTGTATATGAAAATAGCAGTTGGAATTTTTTAAAGCCTTTTGAAGTCATGCAGAGTGGCGGATTAGCTGGGATTTTTCTGAATTCGATGCTGCTAGGTGTACTCGTTGTAATAGGAGCTACAATATTTGCATTTCCATTGGCGTTCATTATGAGTAAAACAGATGTAGGAAAGTATAGTAAGTTAGATATTGTTTTTATGATTCCATTTATGACCCCGCCTTATATCGGATCGATGGGATGGATTTTGTTCATGCAACCTAAGGGCTATTTTGAACAATTTTTTCCGATGCTAAAGACGATTTCATCATCGTTTTTTAGTTTAGGAGGTATGGTCTTAATTATGAGTCTGCATTTATTCCCATTCCTTTATTTCATGTTGAAAAACACGTTACTTCAGATTGGGAGTAGTAAAGAAGAAGCGGCAGCAGTTCATGGTGGGAGCTTTTTCTATCGTTTACGAAAAATAATATTGCCGTTATTAGTATCAAGCTATGTCATGGGTGCTTTACTCATTTTCGTAAAGACGATTGCTGAATTTGGAACACCAGCTACATTTGGGCGTAGAATAGGATTCCACGTGTTAACATCAGAAATCCATAAATTTATTTCGAGTTGGCCGATTGATTTTAGTAGTGCAACAGCATTATCTTCTTTATTACTTAGTGCATGTATGCTCATTTGGTATATGCAAAATGTATTGAATCGAAAGTATTCATATGCAATGGTTAGTGGAAAAGGTGTGAAATCTAAAAGGTATACTTTGTCTATATTTGCGCGCGTTGTAGCATGGGTTTATGTGATTAGTTTGCTAATCGTATCAATTGGTATCCCATACTTTTCTATACTAATTGCTTCATTGTCGAAATTAAGAGGTGGTGGATTACATGTAAATAACTTTACAATAAGTCATTATGAAGCATTGTTTACAATGGGTTCTCCAGGATTAGAAGCTTTATGGAACAGTTTTCTTTTTTCGCTCGTAACAGCGGTTGTTGCTGTAATGATTGGAGTCTTTTTAGCACTTATGATTCGAAAGGGGAAGAAGTCTTCTGAAAAATGGCTTGATATGTGCGGTATGTTACCGAATATGGTACCAGGAATAGTGATGGTTGTAGGTCTTATTTTATTTTGGAATTCACCATATATGCCTATGTCCATTTACAATACACCTGTTATGGTTATCGTAACGTATGTTGTTCTTTTTTTACCTTATACAGTGCAGTATGTAAAATCATCGCTCGGACAAATTGATGACTCTCTTGTGCAGGCAGGAAGTATTTTTTCCGGGAATTATATTTATATTTTTAGGAAAATAATATTGCCTCTTATTATTCCTGGCATTCTCGCTGGATGGGCGATGACATTTACGATTTCAATACGAGAGTTAGTAGCATCGCTTCTCGTATTACCTCCATCAGTAGAAACGTCAGCAACGTTTATTTTTGCTCAATTTGAACAGGGGGAAGTATCTATAGGAATGGCGATGGCAGTTGTTTCTGTTGGACTTACAACACTATGCTTATTACTTCTGCAACATATGGAGCAAAAAAGAAAAGGGGTCGCATGATGAGGGTAGAAGTATGGGGAGGAGCAGGAGAGTACGGTCGTTCCTGCTATTTTGTAAAAAATAAAGAGACAAAAATCGTATTTGATTGTGGTATTAATCGATCGTATGAAGATAGTTATCCAAAAATAGAAAGAGAAGTCGTTCCATTTTTAGAGGCGGTATTTTTATCGCATATTCATGAAGATCATACGATGGGTTTACCTTTATTAGCGAAGTATGGATATAAGAAAAAAATTTGGACAACTCGTTATACAAAGGAACAACTTCCAGCTTATTTTGAAAAATGGAGAAACTACAATCTTTCGCAAGGGTGGAATGTACCTTATAACGATCAAAATATAAAAGATTTAAATTATGTATGTATTGATGAGATTAGTAATCCAAATGAATGGATACAGATTACTCCTACATTGCGGTTTCAATGGGGGTATAGTGGGCATGTATTAGGAGCGGTTTGGTTTTTAGTGGATATGTGTAATACATACGTATTTTATTCTGGTGATTATTCCGCAGAATCTAATATACTACGAGCTAATTTACCTGAGAAGTTGCGAAGCAATATAAAAATTGCAATTGTAGATGCCGCTTACCATACTGATGATGTTTCGCAAAATGAAAGATTAGATGATCTATGTGCAGAAATTGAACGAGTTATGAAAAATAAAGGAATAGCATTACTACCGCTGCCGCAACTTGGTAGGGCGCAAGATATAGTATTGTATTTATATGAACGATATAAAGAATTTCCGCTTATAGTAGATAAAGAAATTTTGGCTGGATTTGAAGAGATGTTCCTATATAAAGATTGGATAAGAAATAATGAAGAACTTCAATGGGTTATGGAGAGTTTAAAAAGAAACATAATCGTTATGGATCATGACATTAGTATACAAAATAGTTACGGAATAGTTGTAATGAGTGATGCGAATATGCAAACGAAACGCGCACAGTTATACTATGAACAACTTCGGCATGAAGAACGGAATTCCATTATTTTTACAGGACATATTGCGAAAGAGAGTTTTGCAGAAAAAGTTATGAAAGAGCATGTAAGGAATACATGTAGGGTGAATCGAGTTCCGTATAAGGTTCATCAAAGTATGGGTGATGTTAAGGCCATGTTAAATATATTATTACCGGAACATACTTTGTTAGTGCACGCTCATAAAGAGGATACGGATCGATTACAACAAAAGCTAAGTACAGCAGGATATGAAAATATATATTCACTTGCAATGGAACGTATAGAAGTCATTTAAAATGTAAAGGGGATAGGTATATGAAAAAAGTATTTGTATTCGTAAGCATTTTCTTTTGTTGTTTCCTTTATAACGTGATGGAAGGGTTTGCTGCTAGTCCAATGAAACCTAGTTTTGAAGTGAAGTTATTATTAAAGCCAGAACAAGTATTAGGTTATAACAAAGAGATGAAGCAAGAGGTACTAGAACATTTCCAGGTTGGTACAAATTATGAAAGAATACAAGTGCAATTTTTAGATACGGCGAATAAAAGTTTAAGTAACGAAGGTTGGTTTGCGAGAATTCGAAAGAAAGAATTTAGTAAAGATTTTGAGCTAACATATAAAAAAAGATATCCTATTCAAAATGGTGTAATTCAAGATGCACTAGAAGTAGCTAAAAAAGAAGGATTTGATAGTAAAACTGATAGTTATGAGGCGGAAGTAGATTGGGGATTTGGGAAGAAAACGTTAAGTATTTCAAATAAGAAAAGTTACAGTGCTAAAGGATATGGGGTACTTGATTTACCAAATGAACATGCTTCTCAAAATATGTTAATAGAAAAGTTACCAGGGAAAATGAACAAATGGTTGTATACGAATTGGGGAGAAGAGATGTTAAGGGGTTCTCACATATACGGTCCTGTATTAATGAAACGGTATACAGGTGAATTTGAAAATATAAAAACGAATATTGAAATTTGGCCATTAAGTAATACTGGGAAGATAGAAGATGACTTCGTAATAGAAGTGTCGTTTAAAACAAATGAGGAAATTATTGCGACAAAACAAAGAGAATTATTAATGGCGAGTATAGAGAAAAAAGGATGGTTGTTACCGAAAGATAGTTTGAAGACAGAGCTTATTTTTCAGTAAATGAGAAAAAAGGAATCCATATTTCGTGGATTCCTTTTTCTAATATATGAGTATTAAGCTAAGTCAGCTGACACGAACATATCACTATTTTGAAGATTTTTAGAGCGTAAACTATAAGCAACTACCTTCTTTTTATGTTGTTTTACAACATCAACATGCTCCTCGTGACTATAAATATAAAATGTAAAATCCTTTTTGCCACGTTTTGCATTAATAATTAAAGGAGTGCCTTCATTGTGAGGCGGTGCATAATAGCGATCTAAAAATAAACCTTCATTAAAATCATGAATGATTTGAGACTTTTTTTCGTCTTCTACGCTCTTCCCATTAATAGTAACAGTCACATTCTCTTCTTCAAGTTGTGGATGTGTTTCGTACTTGCTAATAATGGATTCAATAACAGTGTTAGGAAGGCTAGAAACGATAATTTTAAATGCCCCAAATACAACTAACATTACAATAAACCAAGTCGTCATAGTATATCATCCCCTTTATTCTATTTAATAATATAACTCATATGGTAATAGTACATATGGTGAAGTTTTGTATAATTTGTGAAAAATATGCCATTTTTACGAACGAAATGTTAGAAAAATCAATTTTGTTACAAAAAGTTGAAATCGAAGTATTTTAAAAGAAAAAGGTTTATAATAAAAATATAACTAATAACCACATTACTAATTATAAGGAAGTGTAACTATGAGTACTGTAGCAATCGTGTATGGTATTATTCTTTCTACAATTATTGTTTTATTTTTCGTTGGAGTTTCACGTTATATTCATAAATGGAAAGAAGGCGTTGCGAAATTAAATCACATTGAAGAAGAACTTAGTGATTTAATGTTACATCATGGTAAGTAAAAGAGTTATTATTTAACTAAACAATGTGAAGGCTATCACAAAACATGTTTTCCTAATGAAAGCATGTTTTTTTATTATGTGCTGAATAGGCACATATCATCTATTTTTTCCATACGATACATCGTTAAGTACAAAATGTTAGGAGCGGAAAAGAGGGATGATATGAGTACGTCAGGTTATGTTCCAGATAATAAAAATTTAAAGAAAAGCTCAGGAACTCCAAACCTTTTCTTTGATTCAAGAAAAAATGTCTTTTTTAAAAGGGATGAGAAAAACGTTGCATATGAAGTTACTTCAACGCAGTTACCAGCAATGATTGGAGGAGCATTTGTTGATTTATTTATGACGAAGGGACATATGCGAGAACCGCATTGGCATCCGAATGCATGGGAATTAGATGTTGTTGTATCAGGAGAAGCAGTTACATCCATTTTAAATCCTGAAACGAATCAATTGCAAAATTATCATGTAAAAGCGGGGCAAACAGTCTTTATTCCAATGGGATGGTGGCATTGGATCACAGCCATAACAGAAGAAGTACAATTACATTTGTTCTTCAATAACGATCAGTTTGAAACAGCAGAAGGATCAGACATACTTAGATTAACACCACCAGAAGTATTTCAAGCTGCATACGGTGTAAGTGCAGAGAAATTAGAGAAGGACCTTTCGCCAATTAAGGAGTCAGTTGTAATTGGTCCACCTAACTCCAAACGGCTAAAAGATGTTAAAGAAAGTGACGACTCAAATATAGTCGTTACGTTAAATGGACAAATAACTTCATGTGAAATAGAGTAACTCTTTCTTTTTTAGGAAGAGTTATTCTGTTTTGTATAATTTTGTAATTAAATTCGTTATAATAATTATATAGAAGGGAATGTATCTGGCATTAACGGGCAGTAAAACTCCCACCTTAAAATTCGGCTGGAGCGAAGATGTTAGGTGAGAGTCGGGCTGCCCGTAAACGTCGATTGGTTTAACTAATAATCAGTGGGGGATGAAGAACCCCACTGATTATAGTTTCACTTTATTAGAGGGGGTATATTGTGAACATATTTAAGATTATAGGAATTGTTGCAGGAGTGATTCTAGTAGCTGTTATAGCTTTCTTTGTCATTATGAGAAGTACTATTTGTCAAAAGAAGATCCTGATTACGTATTAAAGTACATAAAAGAACATAAAGACGATGAAACATGTTCATTATTTATTAAAAGAAATGGAGAAGTATTAACTTCTATAAATGCAAATAAAAAATTACCATTGGCGAGTACGGCGAAAATCGTAATAGCAGTTGAATTTGCTAAGCAAGTATCAGAAGGGAAAATAAGTCGAGATGAACAAATTTCATTGCAGGAGCTAGAAAAATATTACGTTAAAAACACTGATGGTGGAGCGCATCCTAACTGGTTAGAAGATGCTAAAGCGAGAGAGTTAGTGAAAAATGGACAAATCGCTTTGGAAGAAGTCGCTAAAGGGATGATTCATTATAGTTCGAATGCAAATACAACATATTTGTTAGAAAAGCTTGGAATAGAAAGAGTAAATGAAAGTATAAAAGAGTTAGAGCTTACTAGTCATGACAAGTTCTCTTCGTATACTGCTTCACTATATATGAGAGGGTATGTAGAAAAAGAGCTTCATGAGCCAGAAAATCAATCTTTAGAAACGATACGTAACATGTCAAAGGATGAGTATAATAAACATGTGTTACAAATACATGAATGGATGAAAGATGAAGAAGAATGGAAAAAACGGGATATCCCATTAAAGGTAGATATGGAATTTCAGCGAATTTGGTCAGATCGATTAGTGGGTGCAAACGCTAAAGATTATATGAGTATAATGGGGAAAATAAATAGTAGAAATTATTTTCCAAAATCAATGCAAGATGAAATTGAGAATGTTTTTAACGGAACAGTTAAAAATAGTAAGTTTGAATATGCTGGACAAAAGGGTGGTTCTACCGCATTCGTATTGACAAAAAGTTTGTATACTACGGATAAAAACGGCAATAAGGTGGAAGTTGTAATTATGTTTAACGATATAGATGATCAAGTTGCATATCAAAAACTTAGAAATAACATAGATTATTTTATTCAAGATTTTATAACAAGTAAGGAATTTAGAAATAAATTATAATGAAATAATTTTATTATGTAAACAAAAGAGTGCTTTTTAAAAAGCACTCTTTTCTATAAATGATACAGGATTTTCTAATTATGCCATTGAATATAGATTGAAAATAAGAAAGGAAGTTGAAAAATGACGACAATATATTTCGTTCGCCATGCCCACTCAACATATACAAAAGAAGAACGTGAACGGCCTTTATCTGAAAAGGGACACTGTGATGCAGAAAATGTAACACGCTTATTAAAAGATGGACATATTGATGTTGTGATCTCTAGCCCGTACAAAAGAGCAATTCAAACTGTACAAGGAATTGCGAATACATATAATGTATCGATACAAATAGAAGAAGATTTACGGGAAAGGTTATTAAGTTCAGAGCCACTAGAAGATTTTAATGATGCCATTGAGAATGTGTGGGAAGATTGGACTTTTGCATATGAAGGCGGAGAATCAAATGATGTAGCACAAAAGCGTGCTATATTATGCATGCAAAATATATTGGAAAAATATAAAGGGAAGAATATTGTAATAGGTACTCATGGGAATATTATGGTGTTACTTATGAATTATTTTGATTCGAAATATGATTTTCAGTTTTGGAAAACAATTCAAATGCCTGACGTGTACAAATTAACTTTTGATAATAATCGTTTCATTTCTGCTGAAAGAATAGAGGAAGCAGGTCATCGGATAAATATTTTGTAAAAGTTTATCAAAAAAAGAGGAAAGAGAGAAGTTATTGTAGAAGTATGACTTTGTAACATAAAAAATATATGTTAAAGGAGGCTGTTTACATGTTTGAGAAAGAGAAAGAAGGGCTTATTGAAGTTCACAACGTATATGAAATTGCACCAGCAGATGGAACAATTATTGGTATGGCAACGGAAGAAGAAATGGAAATTGCTGCTGAGCTAGAGTTACAGTACTGTGCCCATTCTCGTTTGTTAGAAGCAAATATTCAGTTAGACGGTTCCTCCTATAAAGAGTTACTTCAGGAGTTCCAGGAGTATGAAAGAAAATCGATGAACTTTTGGCGAGCATTACATAAACGTTTAGCTGTGCCATGGGCATGGGTACTACGTATTGATGTTGCGAATGGTCCTATATATGTAAGCAATGGGTATTCGTATTACGAAGAAATTGATGATGAAGAAGATTATGAATAGATAAGTAAGGAAGCAGCTTTAGTTGCTTCCTTTTTTTGTGTGTAATGAGTGAATAGCTTCAATGATAATATCTGGTCGATCATTTTCTATTCCGTGACTAGCATGTTCAGCTAGAATATATTGACTGTTTATAGAGAGGTGAAATTGTTCACGAATTAGTTTTTGCCACGTCGATTCAAGTTGTGTTGCTTCCTCTTTTGGCATGCCGCCCTCAATCATTTGAGTAATAGAATAATGAGGATCTCTACCGATAACGATTAATGGTATTTCTAATATTATATCTAGCTCTTTTATTGAACGAGCACAGTTTTTCCACTTGGATAGTTCAGAAACCGTCGCTTTATATAATGAGGGTGATGTGGAGAATTCTATATAATGTTTTGGTTTGTTGACGAGCATAGGTTTTTGTTCATTATAAAGTGTGTCGACATCCATTTTGGAGTACGTATTATATTTTTGAAGCCACATATCATCAGAATCAGTTTGATCAGAAATCGGTAAATGAAGTTCGTCTAATCGGTGTAAGTTTATGGAAGTAGAATCAACTAAAAGAAGTGCTTGTAGCCTATCTTCATGTAACATCGTAAAATGTTGTGCACATAATCCTCCATAGGAATGACCGATTAGAATGATTGGCTCATGAATATATAGTTTGTCTAGTAACATATGTAGTTCTTTTGCTACTTGTATCGTAGTACGCGGATACATTCCCAACTCACTTTTTCCGTAACCTGGGCGATGGTATGAAACGACTGTAAAGTGCTCGGAAAGCTTTTTCATAATGGGAAGCCAATCATAAAAGGAGCAAGTCATTCCAGTTTGAATGACTATAGTTTGTTTACTACTTCCTTTTATATATACTTCTATATTTTGTCCCAATATCTCTACAAATTTATGAATAATAATTCCTCCTAAGTTTGAAATAATTTTTGGCAAGCAAAAACGATACACCAAGCACCTATACCGAGTAGGACAGATGTACTAAGTGCAAATGAATTTTTTAAACTAATATAGACGATAAATAGTAGTAGTGCTGATGCAGGAAATCCATATAATACACCTAAAGCAAATTGACTCAATTCTTGTTTGTTACCGCCTTCGAAAGAAATCCAAAATAGACTAAGTAAACTTACAAGAGGAAGGGCAGCGATAAAGCCGCCTATCGTACTATAATGTTTAGCGACTTCAGTAATGATACCGATAATAAGTGCCGAAACGATAACTTTAACGAGGAAATGCATATTTTGCCTCCTTCGCTAATAAAGAAAAGGCTTTTTCAATTAATTGTTGTTCTTCTTTTGATAACTGTGATTCTAATATTTTTATCTTTTCTTTATCTAGTAAAGTATGCTTTTCTAATACTTCCATTCCTTCGGTTGTTAATGTAAGATTTACGACCCTTTCATCTTGTTTATTTCTCTCTTTAAGGAGGAAATCCTTTTGAATAAGGCGCTTTACGTGTTCAGATGCTGTGTTATGAGAGAGACTAAGCTCAGAAGCAACTTTTCCAATTGTTATATTTTTCTCACGGGAAACGATTTGTAAAATACGAATTGCTTGGTGGGAAAGGTTGTCCTCATATTCACATCGTAAGTGATAATAAATGCTCTCCCAATGTTGATTGATGTCTTTCATAATAATAAATCCCCCTATTTTTATATCGTGTAATAAGATATATTCGTTAATGTAGAAATAAAATCCTTTTATTTGGATAAAAAATATTGAAAAAGTTTATTTTTATTGAAATATAAGGTAATCTATGTGTAAAGGTATACATTTAGCAAGAGAGAGGATGATAGCTGTGAATACATTTAAATGGATTAGTCATGAACAGATGTATGTAGATGAAATACATGTTGAAAAATGTGGTCCTCTTTCAGTCGGCGTATACGGTGGAAACCAAGAAAGTGATGCATATGAAAGAGGAGATGCGGTGCTTGCTTGGTGGGATCCTGAATTACAATTTGAATTTGTTATGATTTTTGATACACATCATAAAACGAAAAATATCCATTATATAATAGAAGCAATTTCAGAAAGAAAAGAGAAACTAAAAGAATTATTTTCATACCCAATACATTTAGCTTTTCATCATACACATATGTACTTATTAGCGTTATTCACAGATGAGTTATTTATTGAAAAATGTGATCAAAATGATGAAGAACTTGCATGTTTAATTTGTTTGCGAAAAGGCGAGTTCTTATATTGGCTATCAGTTGGTGATTGTTTCGCATACTTATTCCATTCTGAGCAAACGAAGAATGGAAAAGGACGATTAAATAAACGGAAGAATTACGAATATATTGGCAGGAAAAATATTTTCGCAGCAAATACACCTTGTTTTACTTCAGGTGTGAGGGGATTAGAAAAAGGTACGAATCACATTGTAATGGCAACGGACGGTATTTTAGAGTGTGATAAACGAAGGTTTGATGATGATCAATCTTTAGTAGAAATATTACACGACGGAAATAGCTTACAAATTGAGCCGGTATTAACAAATGTACTGCAGTGGAAAGGTAGAGATTGTGCCACGATTATCGGATGGTCTATCGATACTGAAAATAAACAATGCGCTAATTAATAACAAAAAGGAGTTCAAGGTTTGTTGTCCTTGAACTCCTTTTTGTTAAGCAATATGAATATGATACGTTTTCAACCATTCATTTACTTGTAGCATATACTCCATAGCACTCCTCGCTTCAAAAGTGTTAATCTCTTTATTACTTTGATTAGCAATTGAAAGTAGAATGGAATGGTTAATGAGTGAGAAAATAGGATTGTTTTTATTACTACACATATCAAGTGTTAAATTACGAATTGTTTGTAAGTAGTGTGGGTCTTGTGAAGTTGGATAAGCGCTTTTTCTTCTATTTCGTATATCGTCAGGTAAAGCTGGTTTTAGTGCTCTACGTAAAATGCCTTTTTCAATATTATCAATACTTTTTATGTTGAAAGGAACGTTCCATAAATATTCAACTAATCTATAATCACAAAACGGTACACGAACTTCAAATCCTACAGCCATACTCATACGGTCTTTACGATCAAGTAAGAACGGGAGAAATCTCGTTAAAAATAAATAAAACATTTGGCGTTGTTTCGCGGATTTTTTACTTTCCCCTTTAAGAGTAGGTACTTCAAGAACAGCTTCATGGAATCGTGTATGAATATAATGCTCAGGATTACATTGCTTTGATACGTCGTTTAATAATAGAGAAGATGTGTTTTTCCAGTTTGTTAACCATGGAAACTTATCTACATATAATAGTTCTTCTTGATGAAACCAAGGATACCCACCGAATACTTCATCGGCAGATTCCCCGGATAAAGCTACAGTTGCATCTTTTTTCATTTCGCAAAATAGTAAATATAGTGAAGTTTCCATTTCGCCTGCACTTGGTAAGTCTTTCGCATGAAGGGGAACGAATAAGTGATTTGCTAATTCTTCAGCATTCACAATAATGTCATGATGCGACGTCCCTACATGTTCAGAAACACGTTTTACCCAAGGAGCATCTAGACCAGTTCGAGCAAATGTCAGTTCGAAATCTTTCGCGCTATTTAAAAAGTCGATTGAATATGTGTGAAGTGTTTTGTGTTCCTCTGCAAATTCTTTCCCCGCAAGTGCAGTAATACCACTAGAATCTAATCCGCCTGATAACATACAAACGAGTGGAACATCGGCAATTAATTGTCTTTTTACTGTATCTTGTAAAATAGATAAAATATGAGAAGATGTATCTTCTATAGAGTCTGTATGGATCTTACTTTCTAAGTTCCAATACTTCGTAACTACTTTTTTATCACGTGTAAATGTTATAGAATGTCCAGCACGTACTTCTTGAATATGCTTAAACACACCACATCCTGGAGTTCGAAATAACCCTAATCCAAATATTTCATTTATTCCATCCGCATCAATTTCAGCAGGGACAGATGGATGCGCTAATAATGCTTTAATTTCAGAACCGAAAATAATACTGTCATTTCTTTCTGTATAAAAAAGTGGTTTTACACCTAAATGATCGCGTGCTAAAAATAATTGTTGTTTCTGATCATCCCATAAGGCGAAAGCGAAAATTCCATTTAAATGTTGTACGCAGTCTTCTTTCCATTCTAAATAAGCATGTAGTAACACTTCTGTATCTGAATGAGTTTCAAATGCATGTCCACATTTTTGAAGTTGCTCTCTCAGCTCACGGAAATTATAAATTTCTCCATTATAAGTAAGAGCATACGTATAATCACCAGCACGGAATGTTTTTGGTTGTGTCCCGCCTTCTGGATCAATTACAATTAATCGCCGGTGTGCAAAAGCCGCTCTAGGTGAAAACCAAAATCCTTCAGCATCCGGACCACGATGCTCAATGCTATTCGCCATCTTTTCTAAAACAACATGTTCATTGGAAAGGTCCTTCTTCCAATCTACCCAGCCTGTAATTCCACACATACACATCTCATCTCCTAATTTAAAATAATTTAAAATAATTAAAAGTAGATTAACAAAATAAAATGTACACTAAGTTAAAGAACGACTACATAAATAGTGTACTACATGAATTAAACTGTAGACTTGAGAAAATTTTCTTCAAATGCAAAGTTATATGAGACAATGGCTGAGGAAAAGTATTCCATTACATAAAAAAATAATAAAAAAGATGAGAGAAAACATTTTTCAGGACGTTATATAGGGTGTAAAAGCTTTTACAAAAAAATAAGGGGAATCGCTACATGAAATCAAATGAGAAAAATTTTATAAAAAGATTACAGCGGCAAAAAGAAGATGCCTTAGAATTTGTTGTTGATACATACTTACCACTCATAAAGGGGATCACGCATAAAGTTCTTCTTCCAGTTCAAAATGATGGATTGATGGAGGAATGCATAAATGATATATTTCTTTCCATTTGGAATAACGCAAATAAATTTCATGGAGAGCCGAGTGACTTTAAAAAATGGATTGCGGCAATTGCAAAGTTTAAAGCAATTGATTATTACCGAAAAGCGAATAAAAAAGTAGAAATCATTTCAGATGAGTTTCATATTAGTACCAAAAAATCGGCAGAAGACGAATTAATCGTTATGGAAGATAGGGAAGAATTATTGAATCTTATTAATCAATTGGAACCGTTAGATCAAAAAGTATTCATTATGAAATATCTTCTCGGTATGAAGACAGAAGAAATAGGAGACAAGTTAGGGTTAACTCGGGCAGCGATCGATAATCGCGTGTACCGTGGGAAAAAGAAACTACAACAAAATGCTACGAATATTAGTTTTGGAGGTAGTGCAATATGAAAGATATTTATGAACTATTAAATGATATTGATATAGATGAAAAAGAACTTGAGGAAATTGGGACTTCTGAAATTGAAAAAGAAAAAGTGAAGCGTAACTTAAAACAGTCGATACGTACGAAGAAAAAGATGAAAAGTTGGAAAAAAGGTGTTGCTGCAGCATCTATTTTAGTCGGCGTATCGGTTGCCATGCTTGGCATCGGATTTCCTACATACGCTGGAGGACTACCAATAGTAGGGGACATATTCCGATTTTTAGATAATGGTAGAACAGGGTTATATGAAAATTATAAAGCTGACGTAGAGAAGACGGCGGAGCTTCATAATAATTATAAACAATACGCTATAGTACTAAATATGATAAAAGAAAGCAATGGAATTAAGATAACGGTAAATGATGCGATTTTCGATGGGAAGACAGTATCAATAAACTACTCTATAGAAAGTAACAGAGATTTAGGCAAAAATCCAAGTACATTGGATTTTTTAACTATTAAAGGAGCAGGTGCCCAATCAGGAAGCAATGAAATTACTAAAGTCGCTGATAGAAAATATACAGGTTTAATAAAAACAAGCAGCGATCTAGTTAGTAGTAAAGAAACTACAGTGAACATTGAATGGAGTATAAAAAGTATAGACATTTTAGAAACAGAAGAAACGATAAAAGGGGATTGGAATTTTAATATTAATCTAAGAGGAATAGAAAATAAGGAGCAATTGATTAGAGGTAGTACAGAAAAAGATGGTGTAAAAGTAAATATGGAGAGAATGGAAATAACACCAATGTCGTTTATTTTATACTACAATCAAGAAGTATCTCAAGAAATAAGGGGTGTATGGGATGGAGTGGATATCGATTTAGAAGTGAGGGATGATTTAGGTAATCAGTATTCTGGGGAAGGAAATGGAGGCTCAGGTGAGAATTCTTATAATTTTAATTGGAGTAAAACATTCCAACAACTCAATGAGAATGCAACCAAGCTAATAATAACGCCTCACGTTAATTTAAGAATTCACACTCCTGAAAATTATGGTTCGGTAACAATAGTTGGAGGACAAGTAAAGGAGAGTTTCGTGTCTCGAAAACTGGGAGGCAATAAGGGTATTGTGTTAGATGATATTGTAATTGATTTAAAGAAATAAAAGAGAGACTGCCTAAAAACATTAGGCAGTCTCTTTTTCGTTAAAAACTAGTTATGAGTAAAGCATGCGGATGCTGCGTTTTATACTCATCTTTCCACGGAATGTTTAGTTGTTCCCACGATTCGCCGCTATCATTGGATTGAAAGACGCCATTGTTATTTAAAGTGTAAAACGTATGTGGTTCTGCTGGATTTGTCGCAAACATCGAAATGACTGTACCGATTGCAGACGGTAGTCCTTGCTGTACTTGCTCAAAAGGAGTATCTTTCGTTTTTCGATATATATAAGATTCATAAGGAATACGGTGATGAGCGAGATCGGCACTTGGCGCAGCAGAAACGAGAACAGTATCGCAATCAGCTGGATCGATAGCCATGCTGTATAAATAATGATGCTCAAGTCCTTCACTACATGAGATCCAGCTGTTTCCACTGTTATAACTTTCAAGATAGGCACGATCAGGTCCGCCCATAAATCCGTCACCACATGATGCATAAAGGCGATTGGGGGCTTCGGGGTGCATGAGTAATTGATGGGCGTCGATAGGAGCACCGAATTTTTTATCAATCCATGTATGCCCTTTATCGTTACTTTGAATAACAGCACCAGCTTCGATTGAAACGTGAATTGTATTTGGATTGTTTGGATCAACTGTGATCCAGCGTACGTGATGGGTAAAAGGTCTAGGCGGGAAAGCCCACGTATAAGAAGATAATAATGATTTCATATTTTTAAGTTCCGTCCACGTTTCACCACCGTTTTCTGAACGGAATAAAGCGCTCGGTTCAGTCCCTACATAAACGACTCCATATTCGTTAACTTGTTCATTAGGGCTTATCGTTATAGAAGTGATAGAGGAGTGTAAAATACCATCTTCTTTAGGGAAATCAAAGTAGCGATAGGAATCCCCAATTGGTCTCCACGAATCTCCGCCATCGTCGCTTAACCATAAACCTCGTCCAAATGTTCCGCAATATATACGATTTTGTTGGAACGGATCAACGGCAATACAGGTAGGTTGCATATTTTGCAAGTGACAAGTCGTTTCGTAGTTACCATCTTGTTCTTTCACTACAACAAGTTCACGCTCCATACAGAGAAATAAACGTTTCATTTTCGTAACCTCCTTAAAATTTCTTTCAATAGTAAACAATATGAAAATAAAAAAGAAGTAGTCTTGTTTTTATTTGAGAAAAAGGGATTGTTTAAAAAGTAGCGAAGTGTGTATACAGAGGAAGCGGGGTTTACGGGCGGTCAATTCGGGATAAAGATGGGGAGTTTGTTTCATACTAACATACAGGTATGGCACTTAAAGGAGTATAAGTATGGGACATTCACATGATCACGGGCATTCTAAAAATAAAAAGGCGTTACTACTTGCATTCTTACTAACAACAAGCTTTATGGTTGCTGAAGTTATTGGCGGATTTGTAACAAATAGTTTAGCACTATTATCTGACGCGGGGCATATGTTAAGTGATGCAGTATCCTTGGCTTTAAGTTTACTTGCGTTTAAGCTTGGAGAAAAAGTAGCGACGACTGCAAAAACATACGGGTATAAGCGCGTCGAAATGTTAGCGGCATTATGTAACGGTGTCGTTCTTATCGTCATTTCTATATACATTTTTATTGAAGCAATTCGTCGTTTTAAAGAACCAGTTGAGATTGCTAGTAATGGGATGCTCATTATTGCTGTACTTGGTTTGCTTATTAATATTTTATCAGCTTGGATATTAATGAGAGGCGGAGATGTGAAAGGTAATTTGAACTTAAGAAGTGCTTTCTTACACGTACTAGGTGATCTATTAGGGTCAGTTGGAGCGATTATTGCTGCGTTACTTATTAAATTTTTCGGATGGAATGTTGCAGACGCAATTGCTAGTATTCTTGTGTCTATTTTAGTCGTTATTAGTGGGTGGCGTGTAACACGTGATACAGTCCATATATTAATGGAAGGTGCACCGCAGCACATAGATATGGATGAGGTGAAAAATACATTATTAACGATTGCGATTGTAAAAGAAGTTCATGATTTGCACATATGGTCTGTCACATCGGATTTTCAAGTATTAACTTGCCACCTAATTATAAAAGGTAATGAAACGCAAAGTGTATTAAAAGAGGCTACGGATGTATTAAAGGAGAAGTTTCATGTAGAACATGTCACCATCCAAGTAGAAATGGAAGGTGAGTTTTATCATAGCGAGACAACTTGCAAAGTATGAAAGAAAAAGGATCAGAAAAAGTGTCATAACATTTTTCGCAGGGCATACATATATATAATGTGGCCACAAATACTTTGTAAGGTAAATATTTCATAAGATTACTTTACTTATTAAGAATCATCTTTTATAATCAAAAGTGGTAATTGATAAAGATTATCATTTTCAATGATCGTAGAAAGGAGTTTTTTAAAAGATGAGTAGTCAACTCCGTTTTGCTGTTGAAAATCGTAAGAGGCATTTAATTGATGAGTTAATTGGAGCAGGGGTGTTTAAGATTCGCGACAGACAATTATACGAGCTATCTTTAGAGGAATTGGAAAAAGAGTACGAAGATATTGAAGATTACGCGAATATTCAGGCATAGCATATAGATTAGTAAAGAGGGAGCTGGTTACACTTTTGTGTAACCAGCTTTTTTATTCTTTCATAGAAATCATTTTTTGTATTTCTTTCATGGGACGGAGCCAGTTTTGAGCCATCATTTGTTCCATTTGTTTTTCGTCCTGCTTTTGAAGTGCTTGAATGATAGAGTGATGTTCTTTAATAGATTGACTTGCAGGCACAAAGTTTTGGAAAAACAAATATTCAAGTCGTAAAACGTGAAGCTGCATATTTTCTAGAAAAGGTTCAATATATCGGTTTTTAGCAATAGAAGTAATTGTATTGTGAAATTGTATATCTAGTTTTAAAGCTTTTTTTGAATCTTTTTCATGTATAGATTGTTGAAAAGTATCATTTATCTCGGAAAGTAGTTTAATATCAGCATCTGTAACTTTTTGAAGTGCTTGTTTTCCTATAATTGAGTGAAGACCGGCCAGCGTCTCATAAATGATAGATACGTCTTCTAATTTAATAGGAGCAATTTTCGTTTTTTGACCGGGAATCATTTCTACTAGCCCAGAAAGCTCTAAAATTTGTAAAGCTTCTCTAACTGGTGTTCTGCTTACACCTAGTGCTTCCGCCAATTCCCCATCATTAATTTTTTCATCTGGTTGTAATACACCTTCTATAATCCAATCTTGTAGTTGGGTTAAAACGAGTGACTTTGCGGAAACTCTTCCAGGTTTTTTATAATTTTGAGGGACAGGCATAAATAATTCAATCCTTTCATTGTATGTTTTGTTTTTTTCTACTCATAAGTTTTAGCTTCGGTTTTCCTTCATCCGGCTTTTGGCTTAATATAAGCACCATTACAATGACACAAAAAGCACCTAATAACTGAAAAGATTGAAACGGTACGTGCAAAATAAGTACGGAAGAAATAATAGCTGCGAGCGGCTCTGTACAACCAAATAACGTTGTTTCTTTCGGCGTAAGGTATCTTATACTATCTAAGTACAAATAAAATGCTATGAGTGTCCCGAAAATGACTACAAATGTAATGAGCGGGAGGGTACTTAGTTTTACATACTTTATAGTGGATAATAAAATGAATTCGTTTGTGGAAACAAAGTGTAAAATCGTTACACCAATACCCCCAATAATCATACCCCAGCCAACGATAACAGATGAAGACCACTTTTCTAACAATTTTTTTGAATACAAACTATAAAATGCAAGAGATAGTCCAGATAAAATGCCCCAAATGATAGCTGGTGTAGATACAGCTAAGTTATGCATAGACCCGTTTGTTAATAAGAGAAAAGTCCCTACTAATGAGAGTGTAATTGAAATATAATCAATTTTTGATGGACGAACGTTCCATTTGAAAAGTAAGTATACAGTGATAAATATAGGGGCTAAATATTGTAACAAAGTTGCAACAGCAGCGTTTCCTTCTTTAATAGAGGCGAAGTACGTATACTGTACAGCAAGCATGCCGAAAAGACCGAACAAAATCATTTTACTAGCGTCGGATTTTTGCTTCCAGATGGCAAAAATCTCTTTTTTTCTCGTTCCGAATGATGAAATAATGAGTAGAATAACCCCAGATATAAGCAAACGGATCGTAACTAACCATTCGGTTGAAACATTTTCATATTGAAAAAGTTGTTGCGCAGCTGTTCCGGACAAGCCCCATAAACAAGCACCGATTATGACCATTATAATTCCTTTTAATCGATTTGGATCCATAAGACATATAATCCTCCTTCCAAAAATATATATTGGATACAATATGCAATATATCACAAAAAAGAGCATCAATAAACTGAAACTTCTAATTAGATGAAAAGTTATTAATAATGGAGACGAATTTTTTTTGTACGTGGTAAAATATTGTAGAGAGGGTGGTATTGAAATGCTAGCAGGATTTTTGGTTTGTTTATTTGTTGGATTACTTATCATTTTTTTAGGGTATCAAATACATGTGAAAAAGAGATTGTTTTTGCTGGCAGGATATCAAGAAGAAACGTTTGTTGGAGATAAAAATAAATTAGCGAAGCTTTCAGGAGTATTTTCCTATATAGTCGGAGTTGCTACTATACTATTACCGTTTGGCTTAGAAAAAATAGGTGATGTAGTTGGTGTCGTATATGCTACCTTAATTGTTTTCGGTACAATGGTGTTTCTTATGAAAGCAAATATGTTAAATAAGAGTACTACAAAGTGAAAAAAGGCTCCATGCTACGGAAGCCTTTTTTCACTTTGTTATGAAGTATAAGTAAAAGCTGGAATAGGATCAACAAAGTTATTCCAATCTTGTTTCATTTCTTTTTCTGTTAATAGACAACTATCTAATGATTGTTCAATTAAAGAACGATCCATGTCAATTCCGATAAATACGAGTTCAGTTATTCGATCTCCATATTGTTCATCCCAGTTTTTCAATACTTCTGGTTCTTCTGTAATGATTTGATTTTTTTCCGCCTCAGGTAATGCCGCTATCCATTCACCAGCACCTTGAATTGTAATAGAGGAACCAGCTTGTGATAGAAGCCCTATCATAGTATTACGAGAGGCGAGCCAGAAAAATCCTTTCGCTCTTACAACATCTAATGGCCATTTTTCTAGCCAATTCATAAAGCGTTCAGGATGAAAAGGATATTTACGACGGTACACAAAGGAATGAATACCGTATTCTTCCGTTTCAGGTGTATGATGGTCACTATTTAATTCTTGCATCCAGCCAGCCGATTGACTGGCCTCTTCATAATTAAATAAATTTGTGTTTAAAACTTCTTGCAATGGTACTTTGCTAAATGAAGATTCAATAACCTTGGCGCTAGGATTTAATTTCTTTAGTAAATGATGGAGTTCTATCACATCTTCTTTTTCTAGTAGGTCTATCTTATTAAGAATAATTACATTTGCAAACTCAATTTGATCTATTAATAAATCAATAACTTCCCGAGTATCAGTTTCATCGATTGCCTGTTTTCGGTCTAGCAAACTTTCTCCATCTGCAAAATCATCCCAAAATCTATGTGCATCTACAACTGTAACCATCGTATCGAGGTGACAATTTTTCGTTAAATCAATGTTAAGAACTTCATCTGTATAAGTAAAGGTTTGGGCAACTGGAATAGGCTCACTTATACCAGAAGATTCAATAACTATATAGTCAATATCACCATTTTCAACAAGACGATTCACTTCTATCATTAAATCTTCTCGTAGTGTACAACAAATACAACCATTTTGAATTTCTACTAGTTTTTCCTCTGTGCGTGAAAAACCACCTTTTTTTATAAGGGACGCATCAATGTTTACTTCGCTCATATCATTAACGATAACAGCTACTTTTAAGTTGTTCTTATTAGTCAAAATGTGATGTAGTAAGGTAGTTTTTCCAGATCCTAAAAAACCACTTAATACAGTGATAGGTACTTTTTTCATGAAATAATCTCTCCTTCAAATCGTAATCATTACGTTTTATAATAAATGATGGGAAAGGAAAAATCAATAATAAATCATAATGATTACGATTTAAGGTTGGGATATACCATAAAAATTGTGCTGTATTAGGAATCATTTTGACAATCATCCGGCTTAAAGTGAAGGCGAGACAATGAATCTTTAATTGAATTTCAAAAGAATAAATTCTGCATATTTTTATGAAATATAATCATAATCGCAATGAAAAAAAAATAAAGATAAGAGTAATTTGGTTTGTTAAAAATATGTGTATAAGGAGATATGCAATGAACTGGGTTACTCATAAACCATCGTTTGACTTTGAAAAATTTAGTCCTATTATTCGGTCACAATCTGCGTGGAGTGGGCATTTAAATTTCGCATATGACTTAGTACGATTTGAAAAACCAGCAACTTTAGTTGAGTTAGGTACACATCTAGGTGCTTCCTTCTTCAGTTTTTGTCAGGGAGTAAAAGATGGTGGGTTAACTACAAAATGTTTTGCTGTAGATACCTGGGCTGGAGATGGGCATACAGGTCCATATGGAGAAGGGGTTTTTCAAATAGTAGAAAAAGTTGTGAGCGCTAACTACCTTAATATAGGAAAATTAATTCGGTCTACTTTTGATGATGCTATAGATCAGTTTCAAGATGAAACGATAAATCTTTTGCATATTGATGGCTATCATACGTATGAAGCTGTTTCTCATGATTATAAAACGTGGTTACCTAAAGTTTCCAAAAACGGTATTGTATTATTTCATGATATTGAAGTGAGAAGTGGTGATTTTGGCGTGTATAAGTTTTGGGATGAGATCAAGGCGAAGCACCCTCATTTTCAGTTTGGACATTCATACGGACTCGGAGTATTATTTCCAAAAGGGTGTAGTGATAAGTTTTCGGAGATACTTAAAAATAAAGAAGAAATACAAAATTTGTATAAATAAAAGTGGAGCATGCATCATTTTAATGATGTGTGCTTTTTTTTGGGAGAAAAATGGTAGTCCTTAAAAGGTGAAGATAATAGTAAAAAATCTTATTGTGGCAAATATTAAAAAAGTTATTCTTAGATTATTCTATCTAAATAAAAATGTAACATTTTTTATATTTTCCATTGCGAAAAGTAACATCTACTTTTACAATAGAAAAGGTGTCCAATATATTATACTGGAAAAATAAATCGAAATAATATGAAAATTTTGTTTTGTCTTCGCTAATTGTATACTACATACATGTAAGACGACATACATCATGTTATCGACTTGTAAGGAGAGAAAAAAATGAAAAGTGTAAGATTACCATCGATACCAGAAATTATCGTTCTTTTAATGCTATTTCTTGCTGTCGTCTTTTCCTTCCAAACGATTTTTGATCTCCCAATTCAATTAGCGCTGTTTATTTCATGGTTTTTAGTTATTGCGCTTGGATTAAGGTTAGGATTTCGTTATCAAGAATTGCAAGATGCAATTACAAAAGGAATTTCTAATGGATTAGAAGCTATTCTTATTTTAGTTGCAGTAGGGGCTTTAATTGGAACATGGATTGCTGGTGGGGTTGTACCAACATTAATTTATTATGGATTAGAATTTATCCACCCAAGCATATTCTTACTGGCAACTTTAATTATTTGTTCTATAACTTCTATTGCGACCGGAACATCATGGGGAACAGTTGGAACAGCTGGTATAGCTATGATGGCGATTGGTGAAGGGCTTGGATTACCACTGCCGCTTGTTGCTGGTGCAGTTCTTTCGGGAGCTTATTTCGGAGATAAATTATCACCACTTTCTGATAGTACAGTTCTTGCAGCTTCTATGGCCAAAGTAGATGTTATTGCTCACGTTCGAGCTATGCTTGTATTAGACGTTCCAGCGTATATTATTACTAGTATTATGTTTACTGTAGCTGGCTGGATGTACGGCGGGGATAATGTAGATTTGAACCGAGTAGAGTTTTTAAAAGAAGCTTTATTAAAGCAATTTGATATTAAAATATGGATGCTTGTTCCAGCGGTCATTGTTATCGTTCTATTAGCAATGAAGAAACCGTCGATGCCAACAATTGCAATGGGAGCTTTAATCGGTGCAATTTGGGCAACTCTTTTCCAAGGGATGAACTTTGGGGAGGCAATTGGAACAGCTTATAATGGATTCTCAATTCAATCTGGTGTTGAGTTTGTCGATAAGTTATTAAACCGTGGTGGAATTAACGGTATGCTTGGCTCAGTAGCCGTTATTATATTTGGCTTAGGTTTTGGTGGATTACTTGAAAAGCTAGGTGTTCTTAAAGTAATCGTATCGAAATTTGAGAAGAAATTAAATTCTGCAGGTAATGTAACGTTGTCTACATTAATCGTTGCATTTTTAGCGAACGTATTTGGTTGTGCGATGTACGTATCACTTATTTTAACGCCGAAAATTATGGAAGATAGCTATGATAAACTAAAAATAGACCGTCGTGTATTAGCACGTAACTCAGAAGTAGGTGGAACGTTAACTTCAGGTATGGTTCCATGGTCGGATAATGGTATTTTTATGGCTGGTATTTTAGGGGTAGCAACGTTATCATATATTCCATTTATGTGGTTAAGTTTTGTATCGTTAATTTTAGCAGTTATTTACGGATATACAGGCAAGTTCATTTGGTATGTAGATGATGCGGATAAAGGAAAGCAAGCATCATAAATGAAAAATCACCTTCTACACATTGTAGAAGGTGATTTTTTTATTTTGTATTTTGAGCTATTGAGGTTATTTCATGCTCATATTTAGTGATTTTTTGTTGTATCTTTTTTAAGTTCTTTTCAGTATCTTGAATGTGCTGTAAAACATTTATCTTTTGTTGTTTCATTAATTCTAATCGTTGAAGGATAGTAGATTCTCCATCCATGGACCAGTCAATAAATTGTTTTATTTTTTGAATAGGCATACCAGTTTCTTTTAAACATAAAATCATCTCTAAATATTTGAGTGCTTCTTCGTTAAAAACTCGATCTCCTTTTTCATTTCTTTGAAGAAAAGGGAACAGTCCTTGTCGATCGTAATAATGTATTTGAGAAATAGTTAAGTGGTGCATTTTGGCGACTTGACCAATTGTATAATACATGCGATTCATCCTCTTGTTACCAGGGTATAATTCCGTTTTTATTTAATATTTTACCATTATAGTTTGTTGCACTTAATGCATATTTAATAATAATCTTAGCACTTTCATTGGTTGTATGGCCACCAGGTGCATTTCCATTAAGGTCGGTAGTTGTAAAACCAGGTGTTACCCCGAAAACTGCTGGACCGTTAGTACCAAATTCTTTGCTAAAAGCTAATGTTAAAGCGTTAATAGCTGTTTTTGAAGAATTATATCCTAAAGCATTAATTGGATGTGTTTCACCATTAGCGAACATTGTTTGTGAAGCCATGTCAGTTGTTACATTTATTATTTTGCTGTTGTTTGACTTCTTTAATGATGGTAAAAAGGCTTGCATCATTTGGAAAGTTCCAAAAAAGTTAATTTCAAATCCTTGACGTAAAGTTTCAATATTTAATTTGCTAGGTAGCGTATTGAAGTCTAGTGCTATACCTGCGTTATTGATTAGTAAATCTAAGTGATCAGTCGTTTCATACATTTTTTTCATTGCTTTTTGAATGGATTGTGAATTTGAAATATCTACTTGAACATAAGAAACGTTGGAAATATTTAAAGATTTCACAGCTTCTTGACCAAGTTGTTCATTGCGAGCACCTAAAAATACGTGATAGCCTTTCTCTGCTAATTGGCGAACGAGTTCATATCCAATTCCTTTATTTGCACCTGTTACAAAAGCGTATTTTTTCATATTGAATTCCTCCAGTATCTTTTTAGTAGGTCACAATGGAAAGGATACAGCCTAAACTTAAGTTTAGGTCAAGAGGAATTTTAAAAAATAAATATCAAATATTTATATATACGAGTGAGAATCCTTATCATTTGAAGGGAAGTCTGTTAATATAAGAAATGTAGGTATTAAATTTTCAAGGGGATGAAAAAATGGAGTACAGAATTGAAAGAGACACATTAGGAGAAATAAAAGTTCCGGCTGATAAATTATGGGCAGCGCAAACACAAAGAAGTAAAGAAAACTTCCCAATTGGAACAGAGCAAATGCCGCTTGAAATTGTAAAAGCATTTGCGATTTTAAAGAAAAGTGCGGCCCTTAGCAATCAAAAACTAGGGAAGTTATCAGAAGAGAAAGCAAAAGCAATTGTGGAAGCTGCTGATGAAGTGATTGAAGGGAAATGGGATGAGCATTTTCCACTTGTCGTATGGCAAACGGGTAGTGGTACACAATCTAACATGAATGTGAATGAAGTAATTGCAAACCGCGGGAATCAAATTTTGAAAGAAAAGGGATCTGACGTACATATTCATCCGAATGATGATGTGAACATGTCTCAAAGTTCAAACGATACATTTCCAACAGCGCTTCATGTAGCATGTGTAATTGCGGTAGAAAATCACGTATTACCAGCAATTACGAAGTTAAAAGAAACTTTAGCAGAGAAAGCAACTGCATTTGAACATATTATAAAAATCGGTCGTACACATTTACAAGATGCAACACCGTTAACTTTGGGACAAGAAATTAGTGGATGGCACCGTATGCTTGAAAAAACTGAGCGTATGATTGCTGAGAGCAATACATATATGAAAGAGTTAGCAATTGGTGGTACTGCAGTTGGAACGGGTATTAATGCTCATCCTAAATTTGGTGATATGGTATCTGAGGAAATTAGCCAATTTACAGGTAAGAACTTTATTTCTGCACCAAATAAGTTCCATGCATTAACGAGCCATGATGAAGTTGTATATACTCATGGTGCATTAAAGGCATTAGCGGCTGATTTAATGAAGATTGCTAACGATGTACGTTGGCTTGCAAGTGGTCCACGTAGTGGTCTTGGAGAAATTATTATTCCAGCAAATGAGCCAGGAAGCTCGATTATGCCAGGTAAAGTAAACCCAACACAAAGTGAGGCGTTAACAATGGTTGTGGCGCAAGTGATGGGAAATGATACAACAATCGGATTTGCTGCGAGCCAAGGGAATTTTGAGTTAAACGTATTTAAACCAGTTATTGCTTATAACTTCTTACAATCAGCGCACTTATTAGCGGATGCAATTGTTTCGTTTAATGATAATTGTGCAGTTGGTATTGAAGCGGATGAAGAAGTAATTAACGAAAACGTGAATCGTTCATTAATGCTTGTTACAGCATTAAACCCTCATATTGGGTATGAAAATGCAGCGAAAATTGCAAAACATGCTCATAAAGATGGTTTAACTTTAAAAGAGGCAGCATTGCAATCGGGATTATTAACAGAAGAGCAATTTGACGAAATTGTAGATCCGAAAAAAATGATCGCTCCAAAAGAATAATAGAAGAAGCCCAGATTCGAAATTTCGAATCTGGGCTTCTTTCTCACATATAAATTTTAATCCCTTTTTATGTTTTCTTCAACTGCACAACTGTAAGTTCTGAAATATTATTTGGTAGTGGTCGAATGGATTACTTTTATATGTGGGCAGTTCTCTTTTAAGAGTGAAATGAATTTTTCTTCGTCTTGTGGTACGAAAGTTTTCACGGAATCAAATAAATTGTAATCAATTTCTAATTGCTGTCGAGTCCATTTTTCTGAACGGAGTTTTTTTCCAGAGTATTTAATGTGACGAATGTCTTCAAATGGAATTTCAGTGCGCAGTATGAACCCGTGTTTTACAACAATTGATGATTTCGTTATATTATAGTGTGAAAAATAGAATGAAGAAAGATTCACGATATTTAACAGCATCATAAGAGTAAAAAAAATAGAATTTTCATTTTGGAAGAATAGTGAAATGAAAAAAATAATTATAAATAATATAATGAAAATGACGTGAAATGGATTTTTTTTTGCTTTAAATTTCAAGTAAGTCACCTCGATAAAAGTGTTCTTTAAATAAATTAAATCACAATATCTTAATGAATCGCAAAAATATGCAAGATTGCATATTTTTGGGGTTTGTTATTCGTGTAAAATTTTTTGATAGGATAAATGTAAATAAAGTTTTTTTATAGTGGAGTGGCATGAAGTGGCTTATAAGAATAGAAATGTAGCGCTAGTCATATTTAGTTGTATAATGATTATGAGTGGCTGTTCAAATAAAATGGTTGAGGATGGAAACCGAAAACATGTATTTATAGAGACAAGTAAAGTTTTAGTAGAGGTTGTTTACAAAAAATATAAAAGATGAAAGGGTGCTTCCATAAAAGGAAGCGCCTTTTTTGTAGTTAAAATGGAATATTTGATAGGGGGTAAATAGAGGGTTTGTTTCATTTCGGATATCACTTTAATTAAGTTATTACAGTTTCTCCATGGAATAATAATTTCATTATAGTTAGCGGTTATTTGAGAAATTTATAGATGATTTTATAAAAGTTTGCAAAATAGGTAAACGAAACATTGAAATGTCTGATTTCTGTATGTTAAGATGATGAAGTGATAATAAACGTAATTGTAATTTGTTTGTTTTTAAATAAACATTTTGAAGGAGTGTTTAGTGTGAACGATATTTCAGAGAAGTTTTGGGATGCGTCGGTAGAGGAATTGAAAAAAGGGTATGTGTTTGATGAGGAAGCAGAGGAGTATATTTGTTTAGCATGTGGAGAAGCGTTTATTAAAGGAGTTATTTATCAACATAATCAAGTTTTGTATGAAGCAGAGAAGTTTGTCCAATTGCATATGCATAGTGAGCATACGTCTATGTTTGATTATTTATTAAATCTTGATAAGAAGTTTACTGGTTTAACCGATTTACAAAAGAAGATGGTTCAGTTTTTCCATATGGGACTGAATGATAAAGAAATTGTAAAAGAGATGGACGGCGGTAGCACATCGACGATTCGTAATCATCGTTTTACATTGCGAGAGAAGATGAAGCAAGCAAAAGTATTTTTAGCGTTAATGGAATTATCAGAAGAAAAATCGAAGGTACAAACGAAATTTGTACCAATTCATAGAACAGCAACGATGGTGGATGATCGATATAATATTACGGAAGAAGAAAATGATGAAGTATTAAAAACTCATTTTATAGATGGATTAGATGGGCCGCTTTCTAAATTTCCGAAGAAGCAAAAGCGTAAATTAATTATATTACGTCACTTAGTGAAAAAGTTTGATAGTAATCAAAAGTATTCCGAAAAAGAAGTGAATACAATTTTAGAAAATGTATATCCAGATTTCGTGACTTTAAGAAGATATTTAATTGAATATGGATTTTTAGATAGAACAGTAGATGGAAGTCAATATTGGGTGAAGTTATAATAATGCGGAAAGAAAATGAATAGAAGCAAATCATTATAACAACTATACAAAGAGATAGAGATGGAAAAAAGATTTTTAATAAAAGGAGAAATGTAATTTGAAACCACCTACAGATAACAATAAAGAAGGTGTGGAGTCACATAAGTTAGAAAGTGAGAGTAAACCGATTTGGAAATCGATGTCTATGTTTTTAGTACCGTTATTATTAAGTAATGTACTTCAATCAGTTGGACAATTATTTGGTATGGTCGTAGTAGGGAGATGGCTTGGTGTCAATGATTTAGCAGCTATATCAGCATTCTTTCCGTTATTTTTCCTACTCGTTTCATTCGTAATTGGAATTGGGTCGGGTAGTTCTATTTTAATTGGTCAGGCGTTTGGCGCTAAAAATGAAGATCGTTTAAAAGCTATCGTTGGTACGACACTTACATTTACGTTTATTATCGGAGTTGCATTGGCGATAATAGGCAGTATTTTTGCAATGGATATTATGCGTCTAATGGGAACGCCAGAAAATATAATTGAAATAAGTGTACATTATGCAAGAATTTTATTTATATCGATGCCAGTATTATTTTTATATTTTGCATACACAACATTTATGAGAGGGACAGGAGATTCTAAAACGCCATTTTACTTTTTAATTGTAAGTACAGCGCTAAATATGATCTTATTACCAATTCTTATTTTTGGCTGGTTAGGAGCTCCGAAATTAGATGTGTATGGAGCAGCATATGCTTCTGTTATATCGACAGTTATTACGTTTATTGTCATGCTAGTGTATTTAAAGAAGAAAAATCATCCACTACAACTAGATGGAACGGTAAGGAAATACCTTCGAATGGATGGTGAGTTGTTAAAGCTATTGCTACGACTCGGTATTCCAGCGAGTATTAATATGATATTAGTTTCATTATCTGAAATTGCGGTAATCGCGTTTGTAAATCGTTATGGTTCGGATGCAACAGCTGCTTATGGCGTCGTGAATCAAGTTGCCAGTTATGTACAAATGCCAGCCGTTAGCCTTGGCATTACAGTCTCTATTTTTGCGGCACAATCAATTGGTGCAAATCAATTTGATCGATTGCAGAAAGTTGTAAAGGCTGGAATTATTATGAACTATGTTATCGGTGGTATGTTAATATCTCTTATTTACTTGTTCTCAAGAGACATTTTATCACTATTTTTAACGAGTCAAACTACAATTGATATTGCTCATAGTTTAGTTATGATTACATTATGGAGTTATTTAATTTTCGGTCATGCACAAATTATTAGTGCGACAATGCGAGCGAGTGGTACAGTATTATGGCCAACTGTTATTGGTGTTGTATCAATTTGGCTAGTTGAAGTACCAGTAGCATATTATCTTTCTTACCATACAAGCCTTGGAATTGAAGGGATATGGATTGGATACCCAGCAGCATTTATTGTTAGTCTCATATTACAGTATGCATATTATAAGCTTTCATGGCAGAAGAAACGAATTACACGATTAGTTAGTTAAATAGTGAAAATGTCCCTAAGTTATTATACTTAGGGACATTTTTTTGAAGCGTATGTTTATCTCGCAAAAGCCTGATTGATGAGGGCTAATAATTAGTGGGGATGAAGAAAACCCCCACTGATTAAAGTTTCACTTTATAAATAGCTTTTTAAAGTGATATCAAAATGTTGTCTAATAAGTTTTTTATCACTCATATAAAACTCCCACGCTTTTTCTGGTGCACCGATAATTTCAAAGGATTCTTCTGTAATATATAAAGCGCAATCATCTTCTAGTGCAATCCCCTCTATATTACCTTGGTGATTTTGTAAAAAGGAATGAAAAGCATTCATTCTATTTAATTGATTATAATGTGGGCAAAACCTTTTGTTAACAATCCCCCAGCCGTTACTTTCTACATAACCAGAACCTTCATAATCTGATCGGATACTAGATGTGAACCAACACATAGCACCAGCACTATACCCTGCAATGAGTGTTCCTTGCTCGAGAGCCAATAGTAATTTCTCATCTAGTTTATGTTCTTTCCATTGTGTAAGCATTTCAACATAGTTTCCACCACCAAGGTAAATGAAATCGGCTGAATGAATCATCTCATCTATTTCATATTTAGAAGGCATATCGGTTATTGTACGTAAAATTTGTACATCACAATGGAATTGGTTTTCAAACGTGTCTAAAAATAATTTTATATAGCTTTCATCATCATGACTAGCTGTTGGAATGAATAATATTTTTGGGTACTGTTTATTTGTTAATTCTATAAGTCGTTCATTAATATGAAAGTGATTTAAATCTTGTAAATCACCACCACCAATGACAGCTAATTTCATAGTAAAGCACCACCTAATCATTTTTGTTATGTAAAAATTCGATAGAAGAGAGTTACATTCCTTCTCTAATGTAATGAATAAAGAGAAAATACAGTTTAAATATATTGGAATAGTAAAGGGAATGATGATTATATAGAGTGATGAATTAGAAACAGTTTATTGATATATAATATTGCATACTATTGTTTCAAAATATGGAAACAATATGGTTAAATGGATATAACGACTCATTAATTAATATTGAATGAGTGTATATATTTTATAAAGGCGTCGGAAATACTAGGGATTTTACAAACGTATTTTTTACTTTTTATAGGAACTTGTATTACAATATGGTAAAATTATATTAATATATTTATTCGGTATAGAATGAAAAAAGGAGCGTGAAAAAAGTGGATTTTCGATTTGAATTTACAACGAAGTTGAAAGAATACTTAGATGATGAGAAGGATGAAAAAGTAATAAAAGATGGACATAGAGATATAATTTTTCATTATTTATATGCATTAGAGAGTGAAATTGGCGTCGTTAAAAATCCTAACTTTACTTTTTTTGCATCAGGAAGACGTTCACATATAGTATTGGAGAATGTTGAATTTAAAACGGAAGTCAATGTGAAAAGTAATATAATTGAAATTACAAAAATAGTGGATAATGTAGCTATTCCGTTAGACACTATCGTAGCGAAAAATCGGGAATTATTTGCACTTGGGCGTAATGAGAAGTTTAGTGTACAAATATTAGAGCAGTATCTATTTGATACATTTGGAGAGAAGTTAGGTTTACAATGAATGGATATTCATAATTAGTGGATAGCAGTTTATATCATTCGTGTTTGACCTTTCATTTAATTTGTACTACAATCTGTAGTGTGAAAGGAGCCATACTATGTTTACTCAAAATTATAAGTTAAATGAGCAAGGGTTAAATCACTTCTTTGGACCACTTGAAGCGAAAATAATGGAGATTGTTTGGTCCACTGAAGGTATTACCATTAAAGAAGTACAGCAGAAATTAAGTGAAGAATCACCGGTGAACTTTAATACTGTTATGACAGTTATGAACAGGTTAGTAGAGAAACTACACTTAGAAAAACAGACTGTGAGAAGAAGTGGCATATATCATGCTGTACAAACAAAAGAAGAATTCTTATCCAATCAAACGAAGAAAATGACGCAGGAATTAATGGGGGAATTTGGAGATTTAGTTGTAAATCATATGTTAGATGAGTTAGAGCAGGCTGATCCGACTTTACTAAAAAAATTAGAAGATAAATTGAGTCAGTTAAAAAAAGAGGATCGATAAAATGAAATGGCAAATGCGTAAAATCGTATTGTTAGCAGTAATTGTTAGTACTCTCTTTTTTTGTATGTTAACGTATTACGTTACATATCCATTTCTTTTTCAAAATAAGGCGTTCTTTCTTTCAAAGTTTTGCTTGTTTCAGTTAGAAAAACATATGAAAGAACTATCGTTGATTCGTATCATAATAGCTGGATTATTATTACTTACTGTACTGATAGTGTGCAAAAGAGTTTGGCGGCAATTTTTCTATAGTAAAAAATTACAAAAAATACTTGTACCTTTTATTAGAAAAGGAAAACAAATATATATATTACCGACCGAGGAAATTGCAGCATTTACAATTGGATTATTTCGTCCGAAAGTTGTCATGTCAGAAGGGATAATTCACACGTTTTCAGAGGAAGAAATTGATGCGATTGTTTTTCATGAAGAATATCATCAAAACAATCGGGATCCACTAAAATTATTTTGTTTTACGTTATTAGCAGAAGGAATGTTGTACATCCCGATATTAAAAGGGCTGCTACAGCGATACCATACGTATCAAGAGTTAGCAGCAGATAAATATGCGATGCAAAAAATGAAATCCTCATTCGAGTTAGGTAGCGCGTTATTAAAATTAATTAAAATAAAGACAATGGAAAATCGATGTGTGACAGCTTCATTTGCAAAAACAGCAATAAATTTACGAATTGAGCAAGTGTTAAATGAAAAAGTTGTGAAGCTTACTATCCCGTTACATACAAATTCGGTATATGTAACGCTAGGTTTATTCTGTATGTCGATTGTACTTATTGTCGGAGAGTGCATATAGCCTCTTTTTTTAACAATTAACACTACTAGGTGTAGTGTTTTTAGGGGGAATAAAATGAACGCAGCAGATTTAACAATTTGGCTTGTAGCTGGGGCGGGAGTATTGTCATTTATATCGCCATGCTCTTTACCTCTATATCCATCTTATTTATCTTATATTACAGGTGTTTCAATTCAAGATTTAAAAGAGAATCGTGGGATTATGCAAAAATCAGCGATTATACATACCGTATTTTTTATGATTGGATTTTCGGTTATATTTTATGCGTTAGGTTTGTCGGTAAGCTGGATTGGAATAACATTCTCATCTAACCAAAAATTGATTCAACAAATTGGTGGGGTTTTTATTGTTTTGATGGGGTTATTTATGACTGGATTGTTTCAGCCTAAGTGGCTTATGGCAGAGAAAAAGGTGCAGTATAGAAGTAAATCGACTGGATATATTCGTTCGATATTAGTCGGTATGACATATGCAGCGGGATGGACGCCATGTGTTGGGCCGATATTTTCAGCTGTACTCATGCTTGGCGCGACGAATCCTGAAGGGGCACTTCTTTATATTACAGCGTATACTCTTGGGTTTGCGGTTCCATTTTTCGTGATGGCATTCTTTATTGGGAAGGTAAAATGGATTGTTACATATGCCAATGTCATGATGAAAATTGGCGGTGGAATGATGATTGTAACAGGTGTTTTATTGTATACAAATCAAATGACGAAAATTACAGCGTTCTTTATTCGCCTATTTGGTGGATTTACAGGATTTTAAAAAATGAGGAGGAAGAAAAGTGAAGAAACTAATTGCTATTATATTAGTAGGAGCACTCGTTTGGGCGGGTGTTAACTTTTATAATTCAAAGAAAGAAGAAAAGGAAAGAAAAGCGAAACAAGCGGAGTTAAAAGAGAAAGAAGTATTACCACAAATAGGGTTTAAAGCACCAAATATAACATTAAAAGGATTAGATGGAAAGTTGTATTCGCTAAATGATGCGAAGGGAAAACCATATATTATTAATTTTTGGGCATCGTGGTGTGGACCATGTGAAATGGAGGCACCTGACTTAGTTCGTTTTTATGACAAATATAAAAAGGATATTGAAATCTTTGCAGTAAATGCAACTGTTAGTGACCCAGTACAAGAAGCAACTGCATTTGCGGATCGCTATGGATTTGAGTTTCCAGTTCTTCTAGATATGGATGGAGTAGCTGGATTAGATTATAAAGTATTTTCTTTACCAACGACATTTTTTGTTAATAAAGATGGAATTATAGTAGATCATGTACGAGGGGTATTACCTCCAGATCAATTAGAAAAGAAATTTCAAAAATTAATTGAGGGTTAAGAGGGGATTTTGCAGCGATGGAGTGGATCATGAGGTTACAACCCGTATCTCTTATAATTGGAAGTCTATTTGGATTTATGCTGATGAAACGAAAGATGAAGCGTCAAAATGTACCGTATGAAAAAATGATGGATGCTGTAACAAATGCGTTTCTTATTATCGTATTTGTATGGAAATTTGCACCGGCAATTTTAAATCCAGTATGGGCTTTTAGGTCGCCATTGCAAGCATTACTAGCTGTAGGAAGCATGCAGCACATTTTAATAGGGGGCATAATTGCGAGTGCATACATTGTTTGGAAAAGTAAAAAGGAGCAATTTTTGCTTCATATTTTACTTGATGCATTGCCTTTTGCATTGTGCGTGAGCAGTATCTTTTATTTTCTATTCCATCGAGAAGTAGGTGTACAAACGACACTACCATGGGGAATGAAAATATATGAATCTAAATTTTTATATCATCCTATTTTCGCATACGAGATCATCCTCGCCCTTTGTGTAATTGGTTTGTTATGGATGAAAAATGAAAGATTAGGAACTGGAAAAAATATAAGTGTTTTTCTAATTTGTGAGGGGACTGCTCATATTGTTATTTCGCTTATTAGTGAACAAAACTCGGTTCTATTTGGCCTGTCAATACAGCAAATACTTAGTTTTTGTGTTATTAGTTTAGGCATTTTGTTCATGCCGAAAAAATAAAAATAGCCATGTACGGAGAGTATCCGTGCGTGGCTATTTTTATTTTATATATTAAAAAATCGGCGGGGTAACAGAAAATAAGACAATTGCATTTTTCTCGAATTGATTTACCCATTTATGCTTTAAATAAGCAGGTATTTTTACACTATCACCAGTTTCTAATGTGTACTCTTCTTCATTTAAATACAATGTAATTGTTCCGTCTAATACAAATGCTAATTCTTCACCTTTATGTTCTAGAATATTATCTGATGAAGAAGTATTTGGGGGAACAGTCATAATTGCTGTTGCTAAATTACCTGTGAAATCAGGCGATAGCATTTCATATGATAAATTATCGATAATCATTTTTTTTCGTTTATGAGAGCGCACGATTAAATCGTCTGTATTTGTTTCTTCAAGTAGAAAACTAAATGTTGGAACATCCAGTGCCTTTGCGAGTACCTTTAACGTTTGAATAGAAGGGTTAGCAGAACCACGCTCAATTTGACTTAACATAGATGGTGTAATTTCAGCCATATTTGCTAGTTGTTTACTAGTTAAACCTTTTTCTTTTCTTTGCTTTTCAATCTTTTTACCAATATCTATATTTTCCATAAAACATTCTCCTTAATGATTATTAAATTATATTTAAATAAATTAAATTAAAATTAACTAAAATGAATAATTTATGTTAAACTATATTAAAATTAATTTAATTATAATTTATTGTATAGCAAGCTACAAGGATATGAGGAGGAAACGGAATGAAGGAAATAGAGGTATTAAAAGCAGAGTATCCATTAGTTAACAAGCTTATTGCAACAGAAGAAATATTTTGGATAAACCCGAATATAGAAAAATATGAAACAGCAATAACAGCTTCACCACTTAATGAAGAAGATGTCAAAGACGCGGAAGAGAGATTAAAGCGTTTTGCACCATATATTGCGAAAGTTTTTCCTGAAACGAAAGAAACGAATGGTATTATAGAATCACCTTTAGTAAAAATACCTTCAATGAAACAGTCTTTAGAGAAAAATTACGGGCAACTTATACTAGGAAAATTACTATTAAAATGTGATAGTCATCTTCCGATATCAGGATCAATTAAAGCTAGGGGCGGGATTTATGAAGTGTTGAAACATGCTGAACAATTAGCTCTGCAGCATGGAATGTTAACAGAGGAAGATAATTATTCTATTTTAGATAGTGACACATGTAGAGAGTTTTTTGCAAAATACTCAATTGCGGTAGGTTCTACAGGTAATTTAGGGCTAAGTATTGGGATTATGAGTGCGAAACTAGGTTTTAACGTAACTGTCCATATGTCAGCAGACGCAAAAGAATGGAAAAAAGATTTATTAAGAAATAAAGGTGTAAATGTTATTGAATATGAAGCTGATTATAGTAAAGCAGTAGAAGAGGGGCGTCAGCAAGCAGATGCAGATCCTAGCTGTTATTTTGTAGATGATGAAAACTCACATGATTTATTTTTAGGATACGCAGTAGCAGCATCTCGTTTACAAAAGCAATTAGAAGAGTTAGAGATTATAGTAGATGAAGAACATCCTTTATTCGTTTATCTTCCGTGTGGAGTAGGTGGGGGACCTGGCGGGGTAGCATTTGGTTTAAAGTTATTGTATAAAAACAACGTCCATTGTTTCTTTGCAGAGCCAACACATTCTCCATGTATGTTACTCGGGTTAATGACAGGACTTCATGATAAAATCGCCGTTCAAGATATCGGGATTGATAATATAACAGACGCGGACGGACTGGCAGTAGGAAGACCGTCTGGATTTGTCGGTAAAACGATAGAACCATTTTTGAACGGAAATTACACAGTAAGTGATGAAGAGTTATATAGATTATTAAAAGAACTGGCTGATAAGGAAAATATTAATTTAGAGCCTTCTGCATTAGCTGGTATGGTTGGGCCAGTGAATGTATGTAAAAATGAAAACGAGTATTTACAAAAGCAACAGTTAACAGAGACGGTGAAAAAAGGTACTCATATTGTGTGGGGAACTGGTGGGAGCATGGTTCCAGAAGATGTGATGAATGGGTATTATAAGAAAGGTTTGGAATTAACAATATAAGAAAAATGAGGCTAGTTGTAGCCTCATTTTTTCATGTACATAAAAATCTTTGTTATTTTCACAATAGTTCTTTATAGTATAGATATGAAGGATTACTAATATCGAATAAATATAACAAAACAGCTTTATTTTACATAATAAGAGGATGTGTGTATACGATGTCATTACAGACTAAATATATAGCGGGTATTTCGCTTGGGGTTATGGGAGTAGGCTTTGCTGCTTCTATCCCTTTTCAAGGAACGATAGCTGGAGAGATTATACAAGGGGGATTTGAAGCTGGATTAGTTGGCGGACTTGCGGATTGGTTCGCGGTTACAGCATTATTTCGTCATCCGATGGGAATCCCAATTCCGCATACAGCTTTGTTACCTAAAAACCGTAAACGAGTAACGAAAGGGCTCATTCATACGTTAGAAAATGAGTGGCTGACGAAAGAAAGTATTACGAATAAAGTAAAAGAAATGCAGTTAGCGCAAATGGTGCTACAAATTGCTGAGAGAGAAATGCAGTCTGATGCTGTGAAAAAGGGAATTGTAACGATTGCTGAGAAAGCGATTGTTTCAATAGATACAGAAAAGTTAGCTGTTATTATTGAAAAAGAACTTAAAACATATTTGCATACAATTAATACGAGTAACATCTTACAAGTGCTTGTTGATCAATTAGTTGTGCAAGAATATGATGAAAAGACACTTGATTACATATTAGTAAAAGTGAAAGATTGGACAGCGCAAGATGAAGCTCGTTACCAGCTTGGAAGCTTAGGTATGAAGGCGATGGAAAACATAAAAGTAGATGGATTCTTACAGTTTACTTTGAAATCGTTTATGAATATTGTAGATGAAGATAAAATTGGCGGCATTTTGCAGAAATTTATTATTAGCAATATTAACAGCTTACAAGATGCAGATAATGGCACAAGACAACTTATCTTATCAAAAATTCGCCAAGAAATTATAAATGTAAAAGAAAATGAAGCTTTACTACAGGAATTAGAAAATTGGAAAGAAAAGTGGATTGCGAATTGGGATGCTACTGACAAAATAAAAGAGATGCTGGAGCAAGTACAACAAAGAGCAGTTACCTTTGTAAACAAAGAAGAATTTGCTGATACATATGTTATTCCATTTTTACAAACGCAAATGAATAAAATAAAAGAAGACGAAGTGACGGTTCAAAAAATAGAAGATTGGTTACAAAAGCAAGTTGTCACACTTGTTGAAAAGAATCATTCGAAAATTGGAAAACTTGTACAAGAAAACCTTGATAAACTAGACGATAAAACATTAATTGAAATGATCGAAAATAACGTCGGTAAAGATTTGCAGTGGATCCGAGTGAACGGGGCTGTTTGCGGATTTATGATTGGCTTAATTTTAGAAGGAATTAAAGCGATTATATGAGAAAAACCTTCCACATTTGTGGAAGGTTTTTCTTATTTTTCGATAACGTTCATATTCAAATTATAAGCTTTCTCAATATTTAATTTGTACGTTCCATTTCCAGTTTTAATCGAATTTTTATACCAATGTTCTCGGTCGATTAATTCTGGATTTTCTTCTGAAGTATTATTTTCTTTTTTCGTTAAATCTTCAACTTGTTCCCAAGGTGTGTTTCCATGTGTTTCTTTTTGATTTGTTACTGCTGTTAAAGATACATCACTCTCTTTTGCAAGATGGACAGACACTCTTGAGCTTTCTTGTACAAACCAATTATTTTGTAATTGACCTGGATAAAGAGATAGTTCGTTATTTGAAGCACGGATTTCCACATTTTTATTTTGCGGAAGAACAAGCGTTGGTTTCACCTGTGGTGCCGAGTTAAATAACGTATGCTGAACAGGTAATGATTTTAATGTGATATGCATCGTTTCTCCAGCCGTTTGAACGGAAAGGAAATCATCTCGTTTTAAATTGAGTTTTTCATTTGCTTTCGTCGTCATTTCATACGTTCCCAAAAGATGAATTTGATTTGTATTATTTCCCTCTATCGTTAGAGGCTGATGTCCTGCATCTACTACGATTTTTTTGATAGATTCAGGTATATCAAGTGGTCCGTCTGGAATATTACTCGTTTGCCTCGTTGTATTCATAGAATGACGAACTTCGTCTAGTAATCCAGTAGATAATAAACAGTAAAAAGCAATTCCAACACTTCCTAAAACGCCGATAAAGAAAATACTAAAAATATCATATTTAATAAATGATTGTTCCTTTTTAGAAAATAGAAGGTATAGTAAAATTTCAGCGCCAAGTATAATAAGTAAAACAGGCCACCATGCTGTTAATGTATCCAATACTTGGGTGCCTTTAATGACTGAAAATAGTAAGAAGCAACCTAATGTAATAATGGAAAGCCCCATTGAGAATGTTCCAACGCGCCATGTTCTCATTCGTTTGTACCACCTTTATTTTCTTTATTTCCAAGTAACAATTTAAAGCCGCCGCCAATTAAAAGGAGAGCAACGATAGACGTTTGGAAATAGCGATAATATAGTTCGCTAAGATGAATATTAAATATAGTTGCAAAATAGTCATTCAAAATAGGAAGGACTGTTTGATCTAATAAATAATAACCACCTAATACAATTAATCCGATACCGATCCATCTTTGATGATTTATAAAATAATCTATGATAGGTTCGTCATTAACACGTTCTTTTCCGTATTTTGCAGTTTGCTGTAACGCATCAAAAAAGCTATAGAACCAAATGATTGGTACTAAAAATAAAAACGCAGAAAGTCTTAATAAGTCGAGCAAATAAATGGATAGTAAAAAGGCTGCCATAAGCTGAAGACCACGGCGCTGTAAGCCTAAATACATATGTCCTGCTCCAGGAAACATCGCTAAAATGGAAGCGAATGTTTTATTTTTCTTTCCTTGTTCTCGGTGCTCTTCAAACTCTTCAAAAATAGTACGGTCATCTAGTTGCTCTCCGCGTTCTTTTTTCTGTAGTTGTTGAACAACATCGAAGAAATTATAAATCCATAAAACAGGTAACGTCACGAGAAAGATAAGGAAACTTTCTTGAGATGTTAAAAGGGCAACGAAAATGATCATACTTCCGATTCCTGTACAAGCTACTAAAAATGTAAGGCCACGTTGCATAAGTCCTAATTGAAAATGACCAAGTCCAGGGATAATTGATAGAAGAATGATATAAAATCGTTCGCTCTCTTTAGAGGACTCTGTAAATTCTCCGGCCGCTTGTTTTTTCGATTGATTAATAATAGTGATAACTAAATCTAATAAATTGATCGCCCATAACACGACTAGTAAAAATAGAGAAAGAAAAGCAATATCACGCTCTCCTAATGCTATTGTGCAAAATGCTGCAAAGATAAATAGAAATACAGCCCCTCCGCTATATAAAATAAATCGTCCAAACTTCTTTAAATATAAATGTCCAAGCCCAGGAATTAGCCCTAATACAAGTGCTAAAAAGGGGTTTTTATTCATGCTTTGAACCTCCGTCCTTTGTTGATGTGTCTACCGATTTGTTTACAATTTGTTGTGAGATAGAAGACTCGTTATGTTTTGAAGATTTCTCGAAATTTGATGTCGCTGTAAAAATATATTGGAATAAACCACTTACCATAAAAATAATTGTAGCCGCAGTCGCAATTATGTAGTGAATAATTGTGCGTTTTAGTGAGTTTGTTTTTATATATTCATTAGACTGTAGTGTTTCAAAATTAATTTGCGTCATAACTTCGTTCGTAAATGAATCATCATTTATCATTGGAAGGTTTTCATGTTGTTCATCAATACTTTCCATATAAAGTGCTAAACAATAATCACATTCAAAAAGATGTTCTTCCATAGATTCACGTTCATTGCTTTCTATAAAATCTAATGTATAATTGCGCCAATCTTCTTTTGAATAATGCATCATAGAAACTCTTCCTCCTTCCAATGTTTTTTAATCCATTTTCTTGCCCGATACAGTTTCATTTCGACTGTTTTCACTTCGATGTTTTCCTGCAAAGCAATTTCTTGATAACTTTTTTCTTCTAAATAATGCGAGAGAACGACATCACGGTAATTTTCAGGAAGTTCTCTTAGTTTTTGAGCAATGAGTAATTTTTGCTCTTTCGTCAATAGTAAAGCTTCAATGTTATGAGAGGATTTTATATTTTCCTCAGTTTCTTTACATAAGGAGAGTTCTTCGTGTTCTCTAGCTTTCTTCCTTTTATAATCAATAGCGTGATTGGTGGCAATACGCGCCATCCACGTTTTTAATCCGCGAAATTGATAATTTGGGAGAGAGGCGTGAATTTTTACGAATACTTCTTGTGTAACATCTTTCGCATCTTCTTCATGTCTTAAAATAGAAAAGATAACTTGAAAAATATAATGACGATACGTTTGTACAAGGATACGAAAAGCATGTTCGCTTCCTTGCTGTGCTTTTTCAATTAATTGTTTTTCCTCAATGGGTCTCTCCCTCCTTTTTGACGCATTCTATTATATAGACGTAAGAAATGATAAGTCACCCTACACATGTTGTAAAAAAAGAATAATATATTTTTAGAAAGGAGGCTATATGAAAAAAGGTGTGAAAAAATGGTAAAAAGGAGTATATAATGAGCAAAGAGGAAATGTTACGCGGAGAAAGGATGTGAATGTTAGTAGGAGGACGTCCATACTAACAAACATGAAAATTAAAATATTAATAGCAGATGATAATTCTTTTATTAGAGAAGGCATGAAAATTATTTTAAATACATACGAAGAGTTTGAAGTGTTAGATACTGTAAATGATGGAAAAGAAGCTGTAGCATATTGTAAGAAACATGAAGTCGATATTGTGCTTTTAGATGTCCGCATGCCAAACATGAACGGGGTAGAGGCGACAAAGTTAATTTGTGAAGAGACGAAAACGAAGCCGCTTATTTTAACGACGTTTGATGATGATGAATATATATTGGACGCAGTAAAAAACGGAGCAAAAGGTTATTTATTAAAAAATAATGATCCGGAACGTATTCGTGATGCGATAAAAGGAGTGTATAACGGTCAAACTGTTATGCAAGATGTAGTACTTGATAAAATTAAATCTAATTTAATGGAAAGTAAAGAGGAAGAATGTAAAATAGATAAGAGTCTTTTTACAGAAAGGGAGCTTAGTATTATCGCATTAATTGCGAAAGGTTTCTCGAATAAAGAAATTTCAAAGCAGCTTTTCATATCAGAGGGAACAATCGCAAATTATATTACATCGGTTTTAGGGAAAACTGGACTAGAACATCGCACACAAATTGCGATTTATTACTTAACAGGGAAAGTAGATTAATGATATGGAATTTTGGTTAATTGTAAGTAAATTAATTGTTTTTATATATATTGTGTTTAGTTACATTTATTTAAATGTCGCGAACTTACCATGGATTATATTTACTTTGCTTTTATATCTTTCTGTAAACGTACTGATTTCTATATTTAAAAAAGATACGTACAAAAACATATTAACTTCTGTGTCAATTGGCGTAGTTATGTTATTTACATGGAAGATTCATCCGCTTTTTATTTTGTTTTTACCATTGAATTTATATGAACTTGTATTTCGATATATAGAGAAGAAATGGCAGCTCTTTATCGTTATGATGATTCCTATTATCTTTACAGATGAAAGTATTCGAATGACATATGGATTAATTGTTGCATTTTCTTTCATTGTATTAACTATGGCAGAACGGTATATATCGCGTGTATTAAAGCTTGAATCACAAAATGATAAGATGCGAAAAGATATGCAGCGGCTGACGAAAAGCTTACATGAAAATAAAGAGTACATAAAGCAATCAGAATACACATTTAAGTTAGAAGAGAGAAACCGGCTATCACAAGAAATTCATGATAAAATTGGCCACTCGATGACGGGTGCACTAATTCAAATGGAAGCAGCAAAGAGGTTAATGGAAATAGATAAAGAAAAATCTGCCGAGTTATTACAAAATGCAATTCACATTTCAAAAGATGGAATTGAAAGTATTCGCATTACATTAAAAAATATGAAGCCACCAACTGAGCAAATTGGTATCCATCGTATGAAATTATTCATAGAGGAATTTGCCGGTAAGCATGATGTAAATATTCCTTTCGTATATAAAGGTAACTTAGATATGATTTCTCCTATTCAGTGGAAAATTATCGGTGAAAATGTTACAGAGGCACTTACAAACGCAATGAAATATGCTGATGCGACAGTCATTTCCATAGATATTCATGTACTTAACAAGATGGTGAAAGTACAAGTGAAGGATAACGGAAAAGGTGCAGCTCTCGTTAAGAAAGGTCTCGGAATTATGGGGATGGAGGAGCGAACGGCATCAGTAAACGGAAAAATTATTGTAGATGGGACAAGTGGTTTTTCAGTAACAATGTTGCTGCCGATATAAAAGAATGGGACGAAGATGAATCATCTCATATGAAAAAAGTGAATAATCTCATGTGAAAAGAATGAACTTCTGCACTGAGCAGGTTCATTTTTTTTGTTTATAATAAATAGCAGAGAAACCGAAATAGGGGTGAAATGATGAATACATTAGAAATTAAAAATTTAACGAAAAAATTTGGTGATTTCATCGCAGTTGATAATATGTCTTTATCTATTAAAGAAGGAGAGATATTTGGATTTTTAGGATCAAATGGTGCTGGTAAAAGTACAACGATAAATATGATTGCTGGGTTGTTAAGAAGTAATGAAGGTGAAATTAGCATATTAGGAAAAAATATAAAGAAGCATAATCGGTTTGCGAAGATGAATATTGGTATCGTTCCGCAAGATATTGCAATTTATGAAGAGTTAAATGCCTATGAAAATGTGAAATTCTTTGCTGGACTTTACGGGTTAAGAGGAGCTGAATTAAAAGCGAGAGTAGAGGAAGCACTTCAATTTGTGGGGCTTAGTGATAAACATAAAAATTACCCGAAAAACTTTTCTGGCGGGATGAAACGAAGACTGAATATCGCTTGTGCGATCGCTCATAGACCGAAGTTAATTATTATGGATGAGCCGACAGTTGGAATTGATCCACAGTCAAGAAACTATATTCTCCAGTCTGTTCGAAAATTAAATGAAATGGGAAGTACCATTATTTACACGAGCCACTACATGGAAGAAGTAGAAGAGATTTGTACGAAAATAGCAATTGTAGATCACGGTAAAGTGATTGCAGAAGGAACGAAAGAACAGTTAAAAGCAATTATTACCGACACGAAAGATATTTGGATTGAAGTAAAGTCGGTAGAAAAATTAGATGTAGAGCAGTTAAAAGAGATAAACGGTGTGAAAGCTGTTCAAATTGAAGAGAACGTAATTAAAGTAAACTCGGATGCAGGATTAAACAATTTAAATAAAATTATTCAGCATTTCATTAATCATGACATTGAAATCCGTTCGTTAGAGGAACAGGCTCCAAACTTAGAAACAGTATTCCTTACGTTGACTGGAAGAAACTTACGAGATAAATAAAAGGTAAATGAAGAAAAGGTAAAGGGAGGTTCATCAATTGAACATCTTCAATATTGCAGTTATGCATATTAAAAGAGATTTCAGGGACGTAAGAACTTTAGTTTTTATGTTAGCATTTCCTATTGTGCTTATGCTTGTGCTAGGGACAGCGTTAACGAATGCATTTAATAGTGATAGTCAATCGATTAAGGATATACAAGTGCTATATAAAGATGAAGCGAGTAGCACATTTTCTCAATCGTTTGAAGCATTTACGAAAGAAGTCGATAAATCGGGTATTCATTTTAAAAAAGCTTCTGAAGGTATAGATGGGAAAGAGGCAGTGAAGCAAAATAAATATGCTGCTTATGTAGAATTAAATAAAGATGGTGCAAAGTTTTACGGAAGTGACAAAAGTAGTATTGAGGGAAGTATTGTGGAAGGTATGCTTACAACATTTGTTGATAAGTACAATGTAGCAACCGAAGTGGCAAAAGTAGATCCTAGTAAGGTGAGCGCAGTTATTTCAAATGGGAATCATAATGATTATATAAAAGAAACATCTTTACAAGCTGCGAAAAAGCCAGGTTCTATGGATTACTATGCGGTTGTAATGACGACGATGATCGCACTATATGCTGGGATGGGAGCGAGTTCTTTAATTCGAGGAGAACGAATACGTAAAACAGGAGATCGTCTCATTGCTGCGCCTATAAGTAAGGCTGAAATATTCATTGGAAAAGTACTTGGTAGCCTAGTAGCAAACGCCCTTTGCGTATTACTTGTCATGTTATTTAGCAAATTTGTATTTCAAGCGAATTGGGGCGACCATCTTGGAATTATATTTATTATTTTGTTAACACAAGTCTTTCTAGCAATTAGCTTCGGTTTAGGGATCGGGTATATTACGAAAACAGCTGAATCATCGAGAGCAATTATTCTTGTTGTTATACAGTTAGCTTCTATTTTTGGTGGTGCATACTTCGTAGTAGAAGAAAATTTCGTTACGAACTTATCACCATTAACGTGGGCAAACACAGCTGTCATGAAAATTATTTATGCAAACGATGTAGGAGCGGCACTGCCGGTAATATGTTTAAATCTTGGGATTTCAGCACTCTTTTTATTAATTGCAATTATTGCATTACGTAGACGGGAGGGGCTATAGTATGAAAGATATTTTATGGCTCATACAAAAAACACTATCTGTCCTTTTGAAAAATAAAAAAGGATTATTCATTATTATTAGTTTGCCGATAATCGGAACGCTCATCTCTTTTTCGATATACGGAAATGCGGGGCAAGGCACGTTAAATATCGGGATTGTAAATAAAGAAAATGAGCCGATAGCAAATGATACGATAAAGTTTTTAGAAGGATTAAATCATGTGAAAGTGAGTAAGGTTAAGGAGTCGGAAGTAGAAGATAAACTCACTTCCAAAAAACTTGATGGAGTTATTACATTACATTCTGGTTTTTCAAAAAGTGTTCGAGAAGGGAAACCTAATCATATCGAGATTGCATCGATTAAAGGTGATCAAGTAACAGCATTTATAAAATCATATTTATATAACTATATTGATAATGTAGCAGCTATTAGTAAAGTAGCAGGAACAGATCAAAGTACATTTGATAGTATGTACGCAGGGTATCAAAAAAGTTCATTTAAAATGAAAACTGAGACGCTAGAAGATACTTCGAAAAATAAAGATATGACAAACCAAACGATGGGTTACCTTATTATGTTTATGCTGTTTTCAGCAGTGAACTTATCAGGATTTATTTTAAAAGAAAAAGAGAATAGAACGTACTTTAGATTATTATCAACACCAATTGATGGAAAGAAATTTATATTGTCCAACGTCGCGGTAAATATGATGATACTAACATTGCAAATTGTCATTGCAGTATTATTTATGACGAATGTTTTTCATACAAATATTAATATGCCTTTCATAGTAATGATTGGTGTGCTTATGATATTCGCTTTAATTGCAATTGGTTTATCATTAGTCATTGTGTCTTTTTCAAAAAGTTCGGCTGCTTCAAATGCAATGCAAAATCTAGTGATAGTACCAACATGTTTGGTTGCTGGATGTTATTTTCCATATGACATTATGCCAAAAGCGGTACAAAAAGTAGCTGATTTCCTACCGCAGCGCTGGTTACTAGATACGATAGCAAAACTACAGCAAGGTATTCCATTCTCTGAGTTGTATTTGAATATTTTAATCTTATTCGCCTTTGCAATAGCATTTTTCTTAATTGCAATTTATAAGTTTGGAAGAAATAATGATGCGAGGAATTTTGTTTAATGTGAAATGGGTGTGACGTTAAGTCGCATCCTTTTTTGTATGAAGCATGAAATCTAAACTTGAATGACAAAATAGAAGGGTGGAAAGAAAATGATCGGAAGGAAATCAAAATGATTAAAAAAATATTACGAGTTACTTCTATTATTATTGCTATTTTCGTTTTTATTTTAATTTGGATGCATATCGATGTTACCCTAGGTAGGAAAATGGAAGCTGGGAAAAACATGCCGACAGAGTATACACCTCATTATAGTGACTTTCAATTATATGTAGAAGGGAAGTCATTATATGAGCAGCTATTTGAAGATATTAAAAAAGCGAAAAGCTCCATCTACACTTATTTTTTCATTTTGTCGGATGATAAAAGTAGTCATATTTTTTTAAACTTATTAAAAGAGAAGGCGAAAGAAGGAGTAAACGTCTATTTATCGGTTGATCGCATTAATGATTTATCATTTGAAAGAAAGATGAAAAATGAATTGCAGGAAAGTGGTGTGCATTTTACATATAGTAGAAAACCTGAATTACCATTCGGGTTTTATTCTCTTCATCATCGTAATCATCGCCGTATTACGACGATTGATGGGGAGATTGGCTATACAGGCGGATTTAATATAGGAGATGAGTACTTAGGGAAAGATAAGCGATTTGGATATTGGCGTGATTATCATGTACGGCTTAAAGGAGAAGGAGCAAAAGATTTAGAACAGCAATTCGCTTTAGATTGGAAACGAGATACGAAAGAAGATATAAAGAGGAGTACGAATAAAGCTAGTAAAGGGAATACATTACATACTATGACTAGTTACAATGGGCATTACGTTGCTGAAAAATATATAGAGCTCATAAAACAAGCTCAACACTCCATTGTAATTGCAACGCCGTATTTTATAGCAAAAAATAAAGAATCCATGAATGCTTTAATCGCAGCACAAAAGCGTGGTGTTACAGTAAAAATACTTTGGTCATATAAACCAGATCTACCTCTTATAAAAGAAGCGGCGTATCCATACATACGTCAAGCTGTTAATAATGGGATTACTGTATATGGGTATAAAAAAGGAATGTTTCATGGGAAGTTAATGTTAATTGATAATGAATTAACTGTTATCGGTACAACGAACTTTACTGCACGTAGCTTCTATATTAATGATGAGATGAATTTGTATATTCATGGTGGATCTATCGTCTCAGAAGTGAATGAGGCGTTAACGCAAGATTTTCATGATTCGAAAGAAATGACGAAAGAATTTTTTGAGAAGTTATCATTTTGGGAGCGTTGTAAGGAGAAGTTGGGGGGATTGGCTGATTTTTATTTATAAAGGTTAATGAAAAGGGTGTCTTTTATAGACACCCTTTTCATGAGAAATAACTATTATTCATGCACAAGCATCGAAACATCATCATTAATCAATGTCCCCACATGTTCCCCTAAACATATTTTCTTCATCACCCCAGGCTCATCGAAGTTAAAGACATGTGCTGGTAAATTGTAGTCCCGAGCAAGCAATAAAGCGGCTTGGTCCATGACTTGTATGTTTTGTCTAACAACATCGTTATAGTTCAGCTTTCGATACATTTTCGCTGATTTGTTATGTTTTGGGTCACTTGTAAAGACACCGTCTACTCCTTGTTTTGCGACTAATATGGCGTCACTATTCATTTCGATTGCTCTCTGTACACTTGGGTAATCTGTCGTAACGAAAGGTTGCCCGTTACCGCCTCCAAAAATAACGACATAACCGTTATCTAAATGATGGACTGCACGCAAGCGAATATATGGTTCAGCTACTGCGTTAAAAGGGATGGAAGTCATAACGCGTACTTCTTTATTTGTTTTACTAGTTAAAACACCGCGGAGCATTAAGCTATTAATGATCGTACCTAACGTACCGATATTATCAGCTTCTACACGATCAATTCCCCATTCTTCAGCTAGATGACCTCTGAAAATGTTACCGCCACCGATAACGATGGATACTTCGATACCTAAATCAACAATGGATAAAATTTCGTTTGCGATATGTTCTAATCGTTTGGAGTTAAAGCTATTTCCAGTTTGATCGGCAAGAGCGCCGCCGCTTAGTTTTATTAAAACTCTTTTATATGGCCTCATAACAATTCCCCCTATATAGATCGCAATAAAAAAGGAACAAAGGCGAATGCCTTTGTTCCTTTTTAAGAAAATGAAAAAGAAAAGAAGAAGATAGGACGAATTGCTTTGTGTAGTTTTTCATACTATCCACTCCTTTTCATTTCGATTTGTTTTAAGTATATATCTTTTTGATTATACGAAACAATCTGATTACTTATCAAGTATATTTTATCGTTTTTTAACAAAATGGTGTCAATGAAAAATAGAAGAAAAATATTTGAATTTTTTGTGACAAACTTGTAGGTTTTTGTATGATTTTGTAGGTTCGCTTATATGATGTGTGAGTAGCTTTTATAAATTCAAATTGAAAGCGTTCGCATGAAGGGGATGAACATAAATGAAAAAATTCGGATTGGCAACACAAATTTTTGTCGCGCTTGTTTTAGGGATTGTAGTAGGGGCAGTCTTTTATGGCAATAAAACGGCGATTTCTTATATCACACCAATTGGGGATATATTTATTCATTTAATTAAGATGATTGTAGTACCAATTGTTATTTCAGCATTAATTGTTGCGGTAGCTGGCGTGGGAGATATGAAAAAGCTTGGGAAACTGGGCGGTAAGACAATTCTTTATTTCGAAATTATTACGACGATTGCTATTTTAATGGGATTACTTGCAGCGAATATATTCCAACCAGGTACTGGCGTTGATATGAGCAATTTACAGCAAAGTGATATTTCTTCTTATAAACAAACTGCAGATGCAACAGAGAAGAAAGGATTTGCTGAAACGATTGTTCATATTGTACCGAAAAACGTATTTGAATCTATCTCACAAGGTGACTTATTACCGATTATATTCTTCTCCGTGTTATTTGGTTTAGGAGTTGCGGCAATTGGAGAAAAAGGAAAGCCTGTCTTTAACTTTTTTGAAGGTGTACTCGAAGCAATGTTTTGGGTTACAAATCAAGTTATGAAGTTTGCACCATTCGGTGTATTCGCATTAATTGCTGTTACGGTTGCAAAATTTGGTGTAGCAACACTACTTCCGTTAGGAAAACTAGTGCTAGCTGTATACGTAACTGTTATACTATTCGTTGTGATTGTATTAGGTATTAATGCACGAATGGTTGGCGTAAACATTTTTACATTAATAAAAATTTTAAAAGAAGAACTTATTCTTTCATTTACGACAGCAAGTTCAGAAGCTGTTTTACCTAATATAATGAGAAAAATGGAAGAGTTCGGTTGTCCAAAGGCAGTTGCCTCTTTCGTAATTCCGACAGGTTATACATTTAACTTGACTGGATCGGCTATTTATCAAGCGTTAGCGGCATTGTTTGTTGCACAAATGTACGGTGTGCACATGTCACTAACGGAGCAAATAACGTTATTATTCGTTCTCATGTTAACATCCAAAGGTATGGCGGGAGTTCCAGGTGCATCGTTCGTTGTTGTATTAGCAACGTTAGGTTCAATGGGGTTACCACTAGAAGGTATCGCGTTAATTGCGGGAATTGACCGCATTTTAGATATGATTCGCTCATCTGTCAATGTATTAGGAAATGCATTAGCGGCCATTGTTATGTCGAAGTGGGAAGGCGAATTCGATAATGAGAAAGCAAAACAATATGTAGAAACAGTCAAAGAAACAAAAGCAGCATAAGAAATCGTTAAGGAGTGAATAATCATGGCAACATTAACTGAAGTTAAAAATGGTGTGCGAATTGAAAAAGATTTTTTAGGTGAAAAAGAAGTACCAAATTATGCATACTACGGCGTACAAACAATGCGTGCAGTAGAAAACTTCCCAATTACAGGTTACAAAATTCATGAAGGTTTAATTCAAGCATTCGCAGTTGTAAAAAAAGCAGCAGCACTTGCAAATACAGATGTAGGTAGATTGGAATTGAATAAAGGCGGCGCGATCGCAGAAGCTGCTCAAGAAATTCTAGATGGAAAATGGCACGATCATTTCATCGTCGACCCAATTCAGGGCGGTGCGGGTACTTCAATGAACATGAATGCAAATGAAGTCATTGCCAATCGTGCTCTTGAATTATTAGGAATGGAAAAGGGAGACTATCATTATATTAGTCCAAATAGCCATGTAAATATGGCACAATCAACAAACGATGCATTCCCAACGGCGATTCATATCGCGACATTAAATGCATTAGAAGGCTTATTACAAACGATGGGTTATATGCATGATGTATTTGAATTAAAAGCAGAACAATTCGACCATGTTATTAAAATGGGTCGTACGCATTTACAAGATGCTGTACCAATTCGTCTTGGACAAGAGTTTAAAGCGTATTCTCGCGTACTAGAACGTGATATGAAACGTATTAAGCAATCACGTCAACATTTATATGAAGTAAATATGGGAGCAACTGCAGTTGGTACAGGCTTAAATGCAGATCCAGAGTATATTGAAGCAGTTGTAAAACATCTTGCTACAATTAGTGAATTACCGCTTGTTGGTGCAGAAGATTTAGTGGACGCGACGCAAAATACTGATGCGTACACAGAAGTATCTGCAGCACTAAAAGTATGTATGATGAATATGTCTAAAATTGCGAATGACCTTCGCTTAATGGCATCAGGTCCACGTGTTGGTTTAGCAGAAATTATGTTACCAGCTCGTCAACCAGGTTCTTCTATTATGCCAGGGAAAGTAAACCCTGTTATGCCAGAAGTTATTAACCAAATTGCGTTCCAAGTTATTGGTAACGATCATACAATTTGTCTTGCTTCAGAAGCAGGACAATTAGAATTAAATGTTATGGAACCAGTACTTGTTTTCAACTTACTTCAATCTATTAGCATTATGAATAATGGTTTCCGTGCCTTTACAGATAATTGCTTAAAAGGAATTGAAGCGAATGAAGATCGTTTAAAAGAGTACGTTGAGAAAAGTGTAGGAATTATTACAGCCGTGAACCCTCATATCGGTTATGAAGCAGCAGCTCGTGTTGCGAAAGAAGCAATTGCAACAGGTCAATCCGTTCGTGAACTTTGTGTAAAAAATGGTGTATTGTCACAAGAAGATTTAGAGTTAATTCTAGATCCATTCGAAATGACACATCCAGGGATTGCAGGAGCAACTCTTTTAAAGAAAAATTAAAAGAAGAGGGGGACAATCCCCTCTTTTTTGTTTACAATATAGAAATGCTATATATGAATAGAGGTAGGGATGTTATGAGTAAGTTTACAGTGGCTTCTAATGGTGCATTAGAAACAACATTAAGAGGAGCAGAAGTATTATCAACACCACTTTTAAATAAAGGGGTAGCTTTCACACAAGAGGAAAGAGAAGAGTTAGGTTTAAAAGGTTTATTACCGCCAGCTGTTTTAACATTAGAAGAACAAGCACGCCGAGCATATGAACAATTTAGTTCTCAGCCGGATGATTTATTAAAAAATGTATACTTAACGGCGTTACATGATCGAAATGAAGTATTATTTTATCGTATATTAACAGATCATTTACGTGAAATGTTACCGATTGTATATACACCAACTGTAGGTGTAGCAATTCAAAGGTATAGTCATGAATACCGTAAACCACGTGGTATTTATTTATCAATTAACGATCCATCAGGTATTGAAGATGCATTTGCCAATATCGGTGCAACAGCTGAAAACATTGATTTAGTCGTTGTAACGGATGGAGAAGGTATATTAGGAATTGGTGATTGGGGTGTTGGTGGAATTAACATCGCAATCGGGAAATTAGCTGTATATACGGCCGCAGTTGGAATCGATCCTAGCCGTGTATTACCGGTAATTTTAGATGTAGGTACAAATCGTGAGGAATTATTAAACAATCCATTTTATATTGGAAATCGTCATCCTCGTATAACAGGTGAAGCGTACGATGAATTTATTGATACGTTTGTTCAAGCGGTAAATAAACAATTCCCGAAGGCGCTTCTACATTGGGAAGACTTCAGTTCTCGAAATGCACGAAAAATTTTAGATAAATATCGTCATGACGTTTGTACATTTAATGATGATATTCAAGGTACAGGGGCAGTTTCACTTGCTGCTGTATTATCGGCAGTAAAAGCTTCTGGTGTACCGCTAAGTGAGCACCGTGTTGTTGTGTTTGGTGCTGGTACGGCTGGAATCGGTATCGCAGATCAAGTAAGAGATGCAATGGTTCGCGTCGGCTTATCAGATGAAGAATCTCATAATCGTTTCTGGTGTATTGACCGTAACGGATTAGTTACAGATAATATGGAAGGTCTTCTTGATTTCCAAATTCCATATGCAAGAAAAGAAGCGGAAGTAAGTGATTGGAAACAAAATGATGTGATCGGGCTTGCTGAAGTTGTGAAACATGTAAAACCGACAATTTTAATTGGAACATCAACAGTTGCGGGCGCATTTAAAGAAGAGATTATTAAAGAAATGGCTTCTCACGTAGAAAGACCAATTATTTTACCAATGTCGAATCCAACACCACTTGCGGAAGCGAAACCAGCAGATTTAATCGAGTGGACAGAAGGAAGAGCGTTAGTTGCAACAGGAAGTCCGTTTGAACCAGTTACATATAACGGTGTAACGTATGTGATTGGACAGTCAAATAACGCACTTATTTTCCCGGGACTAGGTCTTGGTACAATTGTTGTTCGTGCAAGCGTCATGACGGATGGAATGTTCGCAGCAGCAGCTGAAGCAGTTGCAAGTATGGTAGATACAAGTCAGCCAGGAGCACCTATTTTGCCAGAAGTTGAAGAGTTACGTAATATCTCTGAACTAGTTGCAATTGAAGTAGCGAAAGTTGCAGTTGCAGAAGGTGTTGCTAGAGAAAACTTAAGTGATAACGATATTAAGATTGCAGTGAAAGAAGCAATGTGGAAGCCTGAGTATCGTCAAATAAAAGCGGTAGAAAAGGTTAGTATATAGAGAAAAAGCCCGTTTATAATAATAAACGGGCTTTACTTATACATTTTGAAAAATATATAGGAAGTGGCAGCTTTGAATTGGAATCAATTATGGAAGAAAGATATGTATCTTTTAATTATATTAATGGTAGTTGTCCCAATTGCTGGAGAGCTTAATTTTCATCCTTTTAATGATATGTTTCGTGTTAGCTTCGGGACACCGCTTTTCTTCTTTTTATTATTATTTTTAAGAAGAATACCAGCAGCAGCTGCAGGTGTTCTCGTCGGTATATCTGTAGTTTTATTCCGTGTAAGTCTTGACTGGGTATTGCAAGGTTCATTCCATATGACAGAATCATTTTATTTGCGCTATCCTGTGTTTTTTTATTATTTTATTTATGGAAGCCTCTTTTCGTTTTGTAGGGTAAATAAGTTTCATCAGAAGCCAATTGTTATTGGGTGCCTTGGAATTTCAATTGAAATTATTGCAAGTATGTCAGAACTTGCGTTTTATCATATGCTCGTACTAGGCACAACGATAACAGTTTCTGAAGTGAATAAACTAATCATTATAGCTATTTTCCGTAGTTTCTTTGCGCTCGGTTTTTTAAATATGATGAATTTATATGAAACGAAATTAAAAGAATCCCAAGTTCGAAAAGAAAATGAAAATATGTTAATGTATCTCTCTAATTTATATGTGGAATCTGTCCATTTGAAAAAAACGTTACAAAATGCTGAGTTAATTACACAGGAAGCATATCAACTATATCGAAACTTACAAGCGAACGATGACTTAAATAGCAAAACAGCTTTAAAAATAGCAGGAGAAGTGCATGAAATAAAAAAGGATAATCAAAGGATTTTTGCAGGGTTATCTAAACTGTTATTAGATAAAAATGTGGCTGAGTATGTAGAAGGACATGAATTAGCGGAAATAATTGTAAGAATAAATGAGAAGTATGCTGAAATGCTAGGAAAAGATATACGTTTTTCTAAACATATAGAAGGTGAGCACGCTGCATATCACGTGTATACAGTTCTATCAATTTTTAATAATTTAGTTGCAAATGCAGTGGAAGCAATTGAGGATAGAGGTCTCATTAGTATAAAGCTATATAAACGAGATAAACATATATTCTTTGAAGTAATTGACGATGGTCCTGGTATTGCACAGAAGTATAAGAAATTAGTATTTAAGCCAGGGTTTACTTCAAAGTATGATCAAACGGGAACACCGTCAACAGGTATTGGACTTTCTTACATAAACGAAATGGTAACAGAGCTAGGTGGAGAAGTGAGATTAGAAGAACGAGAAACTGGTGGCGGGTGTAAGTTTATCGTTTGTTTACCGGAGTGCAGTTTAAAGCGGGAAGGGGAATAATGTTGTTTTATTATATCGTAGATGATGATGAAGTTTTCCGTTCTATGCTTTCGCAAATTATTGAAGATGGAGATCTTGGGGAAGTAATTGGAGAGTCGGAAGACGGAGCTTTTATTGAAGCGGACCAACTGAATTTTAAAAAAGTAGATATTTTGTTTATTGATTTATTAATGCCAATGCGAGACGGAATTGAAACAGTTCGTCATATTGCGTCCGCTTTTACTGGGAAGATCATTATGATTTCTCAAGTTGAATCGAAGCAACTTATAGGTGAGGCGTATACACTTGGAGTAGAATATTATATTACAAAGCCACTGAATAAAATTGAAGTTGTATCTGTTGTACGAAAAGTAATGGAGCGTATTCGTTTGGAGCGTTCTATACATGATATTCAAAAATCATTGAATAACGTTTTTAAGTGGGAACAGCCGCAAGTTCGAAATGAGCCAATACAAGAAGGGAAGAAAATAGCGGATTCAGGGCGCTATTTATTATCAGAACTCGGTATTGCGGGAGAGAACGGAAGCAAAGACTTGCTTAGTATGTTGGAATATTTATATGGGCAGGAAAAGGCACAAACATTTGAATTTGGATTTCCTGCATTAAAAGATATTTTCCATCATATTACAATAAGGAAATTAGGGGATGTAGCTTTAGATACGGATATTGATAAAGAGAAGAAAGCATCTGAGCAAAGGGTAAGAAGGGCGATTTATCAATCGTTAAATCACTTAGCTTCCCTCGGGTTAACAGACTTTTCGAATCCGAAATTTGAAAGCTATGCTCCGAAATTTTTTGATTTTACTATAGTTAGAAAACGGATGACAGAAATGACGAAAGATGAAGTAGCGGCTTCTGGTCATATACGTATTAACACGAAGAAGTTTATTCAAGTGTTGTATTTTGAGGCAAAACGGTTGATGGAGATAGAATGAAAAGAGATAAGTGTTTCAGATTGTAGACAAAGTCTTGTTCAAATGACATTGAGTTTCTTGGTGCTCAACACGCTTTTGACTCTCTTTTTTCATTAGAGTTGGAATAGAAGCAAAAAATAAATATAATATGGTTAATGCACCAACGGGGAGGAGGACAGGGCATGAATAAAGAAGAAAAGATCATAGTGGGTTTCAGGGACTTATATAATAAGATTGTTTGGCTTAATAAGGATAAGATGGAAGACAGTCTTAAGGGGTATAATTCTTCTGAAGTACATTGTATCGAATACATTGAAAAAAATGTAGATTCTAACGTGACAAAACTTGCGGAGTCCTTTTATATGACTCGCGGTGCCATAAGTAGAATAACAAAAAAACTTATAAAAAAAGGCCTTATCGAAAGTTATCAGAAGTCGGATAATAAGAAAGAAATCTATTTTAGGCTTACTGAACAAGGGAAAGTAATTTATAAAATACATGAGGATCTGCACAAAGAGTTTGAAGAACGGGATAAAGTTGTGTTTGATCAAGTAACCGAGGAAGAATTTGATAGTATACTTAGCTTTGTGGAAAAGTATAGTAGACATTTAGATACAGAAATAAAGAAACAAGGTGTACATATTAAGTCGTAATCTATTTAAAAAATAAAAATGAAACGAAAGGCAGTCCAAGGATGGATTGCCTTTTTTATTGTTGTGATTTTGTTGACAGGGAAACAAAATGGAGTTATTGTTTTGTTGATAAGGAAACAAAAATAACTGTTGGGGTGAGAATGTAAATGTCCAAATTCAGATCACATAATGAACATAATACGGAAAGAGTCATAGATAAACACGCCTTACTATTCGGTCTTATCTCTGTGTTTCTTTGTGGAATAGGATTCAGCATTATAATACCTGTCGTTCCATTTTTAGTGCAGCCGTATACAAGTAATTCGGCAGAACAAGCGGTCTTCGTTACGCTATTAACTTCTGTTTATGCAGTCTGCGTATTTTTTGCGGCTCCCGCACTTGGAGCTTTGAGTGATAAATATGGTCGTCGTCCATTACTTTTAGTATGCCTTTTCGGTTCCGCAATCGGGTACTTAGTTTTTGGCATAGGAGGAGCTCTATGGATACTATTTGCTGGGCGCATAATAGAAGGTATAACAGGAGGGAGCATAAGCACTATCTTCGCATATTTTGCAGATATTATTCCTCCAGAACAAAGAACGAAATACTTCGGATGGGTAAGTGCGGTTGTAGGAGTAGGCACTGTTATTGGACCAACTATAGGTGGATATCTTGCCAAGTTTGGTTATTCTGTACCTATGTATTTTGGAGTAATCATAACTTTATTAAATGTTGTTTATGGAATCTTATATATGCCTGAGAGCCTTGACAAAAATAAAAGATTGAAAGAGATTACCTTTGTAAGATTGAATCCATTTACACAACTTGCAAATATACTTTCCATGAAAAATTTAAAATGGCTACTTGTCTCAGCATTCTTACTTTGGATACCAAATGGATCTTTACAGGCAATTTTTTCACAATTTACAATGGATACTTTTAGTTGGAAGCCTGCGTTAATCGGACTTATGTTTTCAATTATGGGATTCCAAGATATCATTTCACAAAGTTTTATAATGCCAAAACTTTTGACAAAACTTACTGATAAACAGATAGCAATTCTCGGAATGGTTTCGGAGATTATAGGTTATAGTCTTATTGCAGCATCAGCTTTGTTCTCATTTTATCCGTTTCTTATCGCTGGAATGTTTATATATGGTTTTGGTGATTCCATCTTTGGACCTTCATTCAATGGGATGCTCTCGAAGTCTGTCGATTCTAGTGAACAAGGAAGGATTCAAGGAGGTAGTCAATCTATTCAAGCTTTAGCAAGAATGATTGGGCCGATTATTGGAGGTCAAATTTATGTTTCACTTGGGCATGCCGCACCTGCTTGTATGGGGATCATCCTTATACTAGCCGCAATAACAGTCTTATATAAGGGCACGCATGAAAATATGTAAATTATCTACTTTATCCTCTTATTATAGACAGTAAGCCCCCTGCATCAAAATATGCACATCCATCTCTACGGTGTGTGTGTGAAAAACCTTTATCACTCTTCTTCATAAAATCATATCTTTTAAATTGTTGATGCGATGGCCAGTAAAACTTTTACATGAAAAATGTAGAAAATATTTAAATACTATGCTGGAACCTTTCAGAACCGCCTGTATAATAGGCGGTTTTAAGAGTTTAGGGACAAGTGCTGAAACTCTATTTGCTTACAGTCTGAGGCGTTTATAAATAAGTATCTTTTTTGTTAAACCAACATTTTATATTTTCTCGTGAAGCATGTAAAATGTTAAGTAAGAGAAAATGGTTTTACAGTAAGGAAGTGTCAAAGCAATGAGTTTTACGTTAAATAAATCGATTATTAAAGAAGTGTGCGGAGAGACCTCATATAAAAGAGGCGAAGCTTATTATAAATCAAATAAAGTAATAATAAATCATTATGATGAAAATAAAGAAATTTGCGAGGCGACAGTAAAAGGAAACGAAGATTTTCATGTTACAGTCGAAAAAATTAAAAAGGGTGATGTTGTTGCGAAATGTAGTTGTCCGTCATTAGCGTCTTTTCAAACGTACTGTCAACATGTTGCAGCAGTATTGATACAAATAAATTATAATCAGCAAACGGGTGGAATGCGCCCAGCTAGTAGTGAACACATGAGCGGGAATGATCAATTAACAAGTGGGATGTTTCAGTTGTTTGCAGACAAGCCACTGAGACCGAAAAGTAAACAACATCGTTTTGATACACGTGAAATACTTCATGTTGAATTTATTTGTACACCAGTAGTTACGAAACAAGGTGGAGCGCTTCTAGGAATGCAGCTGAAACTTGCCAAAACGTATTTCGTAAATCAGATTAGAGAATTTCTTTTTAAGGTGGAGAGAAGAGAACTTTTTAATTGTTCCAATGAGTTTACATATACACCAGATGTACATAGCTTTAAACAAGATACAGATGCGATTATTCAGCAACTTATTAAAATTCATCATAATGAAAAAATGTATGAGGATACGCTAGAAGTACATGCAAAACAAGATGATAGCATGATTTTAATACCGCCAGCGTCTTGGGGGGATATGCTTTCTTTACTTTCTAAAGTTGAGTGTGTGAGACTGAATCAAAATGGACAATCTTTTCATGGTTTACAAATTTCAAAAGGACTCCTTCCATTACATTTTGAGTTTAATAAAGGGAGTAACAGTGGGTTTACGCTTTATATTGATGGCTTACAACGAGTTGAGGTAATGGATACGTATAGTTATGCTCTATTTGGAGGGAAACTGTATCAGTTGAACGCTGAGGATTGCAAGCGGCTTATCGAATTACAAAAAATGATGAATCGCTCTAGTAGTAACCAATTATACATTCCGGCAGATAAGATGGAATATTTTGTAGCAAAAGTTGTACCAGGTTTAATGAAGCTAGGAACTGTACGAATTGATGAGGTAGTATCAGATCGTGTTGAAACACCCGTATTAAAAGCGAAATTATATTTAGATAGAGTGAAAAATCGCTTGTTAGCAGGTCTTGAATTTCACTATGGAAACGTCATAATTAATCCGTTAGAAGAGGATGGACAGCCGTCTGTTTTTAATCGTGATGAGAAAAAGGAAAAAGAGATTTTAGATATTATGAGTGAAAGTGCCTTTGCGAAAACGGAAGGCGGTTACTTTATGCATAATGAAGAAGCTGAGTACAATTTTTTATATCACGTCGTTCCAACATTAAAAGGTTTACTTGATATTTATGCGACGACAGCAATCAAATTACGAATTCATAAAGGAGATACAGCTCCTCTTATTAGAGTTAGACGAAAAGAGAGGATAGACTGGTTGTCATTTCGTTTTGATATAAAAGGAATACCGGAGGCGGAAATTAAAGGAGTATTAGTAGCTCTTGAAGAGAAACGGAAATATTACCGATTAGCGAACGGTTCTTTATTATCACTGGAGAGTAAAGAGTTTAATGAAATTAATCAATTTGTAAAAGAAACGGGTATTCGGAAAGAATTTTTACATGGGGAAGAAGTGAATGTTCCGCTTATCCGGAGTGTAAAATGGATGAACGGACTTCACGAAGGTAATGTTTTAAGTTTGGATGATTCTGTTCAAGAGCTAGTAGAAAATATTCAAAACCCGAAAAAATTGAAATTTGCTGTGCCAAATACTTTACAGGCAGAAATGCGAGAGTATCAAGTGTATGGATTCGAGTGGATGAAAACACTCGCCTATTACCGTTTTGGAGGCATTTTAGCAGACGATATGGGACTCGGGAAAACACTGCAAAGCATTGCTTTTATAGACTCTGTTTTGCCTGAAATTCGAGAGAAAAACATGCCTATATTAGTAGTCTCTCCGTCGTCCCTCGTCTATAATTGGCTGAGTGAATTGAAAAAATTCGCCCCGCATATTAGAGCAGTTATTGCAGATGGAAATCAAATAGAGCGCCGGAAAATTTTAAAAGATATAGCAGAATTTGATGTCATAATTACGTCATATCCATTGCTGAGAAGAGATATAAGGTTGTATGAAAGGCCGTTTCATACACTATTTCTTGATGAAGCACAAGCGTTTAAAAACCCTACAACGCAAACTGCAAAAGCGGTGAAAACGATTCAAGCGGAGTATCGTTTCGGATTAACAGGAACACCTGTAGAAAATTCGTTAGAAGAGCTATGGTCTATCTTCCATGTCGTCTTCCCAGAATTATTACCAGGAAGAAAAGAGTTCGGTGATTTAAGGCGTGAGGATATAGCGAAGCGAGTGAAACCATTCGTATTAAGACGATTAAAAGAGGACGTATTAAATGAGTTGCCAGATAAAATAGAGCATTTACAGTCATCGGAGTTATTACCAGACCAAAAGAGATTGTATGCAGCTTATTTAGCGAAATTAAGGGAAGAAACGTTAAAACATTTAGACAAAGATACGTTACGTAAAAATAAAATTAGAATATTAGCTGGTTTAACGAGATTACGACAAATTTGTAATCATCCTGCTTTATTCGTTGATGATTACAAAGGCAGTTCAGCTAAATTTGAACAACTGTTAGAGATTTTAGAAGAATGTAGAAGTACTGGGAAGAGAATTTTGATCTTTTCTCAATTTACGAAGATGCTTTCCATTATTGGTCGTGAGTTAAATCGTCAAGCGATTCCATACTTTTATTTAGACGGGAGTACACCAGCGCAGGAACGTGTAGAGCTATGCAATCGGTTTAACGAAGGTGAAGGCGATTTGTTTCTTATTTCTTTAAAAGCTGGTGGTACGGGTCTTAACTTAACTGGTGCAGATACAGTGATATTATATGATTTATGGTGGAATCCAGCTGTTGAACAACAAGCAGCAGATAGAGCATATAGAATGGGACAAAAAAATACGGTGCAAGTTATTAAGTTAGTAGCCCACGGAACAATTGAAGAGAAAATGCATGAACTACAAGAAACGAAGAAAAATTTAATTGCTGAAGTAATTGAGCCAGGAGAAGGGAAATTATCCTCCATAACTGAGGAAGAAATTCGAGAAATTCTTATGATTTAAAATAAAAAAAGCTATGCTTTCAAATTTATGAGAGCATAGTTTTTTTGTTTTAATAATTATATTTTGTTTTGAACAAAGTAAAGAAATCAAATGGTATTTAAATTACTTCTTTGTGCCTTTACTTTTATATGGCTTTGCTGCTTTCTTTTTCTTTGCACTTGATTGCCAACGGTTCCATCCTTTACTTCCTGTACCTTGTCCTACACCTTTTTTCGGTTTCGCTTTCGTTTTGCTCATATGATCACTCCGTTATATAAAAATCTTGTTTGATAATAGTCAATGAATTAGAAAATACTCTTGATAAATGACTATGTTTGCTTTAAGTAAAAACAAACTGCTTGAATGCTATAGTATATCATGAAATTGCAAGTAAACTGAAAGGAATTACAAAGAAAATGAAAATAATAAGAAATACTGCGGATTCTATATTTCGAACGATTACACTAATTGTTGTGTATACGTTAGTTTCGGTTAGTGAAACATTTTTTGGATTGACGAGGCAGAAGAAGTAAAGATGTTAAATTAACAACAATCAATAAAGCCGTAAAATATAGAATTGAAAAATATTTTAAAACTTTTTGTTGACTTTCTTTATTTTTTGTATAGAATAATCATTAATAAAATGTTTCAGAGATGTGACAACAAAACGACTATGAAAGGACGAGTAGTAGTAGGACGTAGTCTAAGCGAGTCAGGGGTGGTGTGAGCCTGATACGAAGCCTATTATGAAGAACCTCCTGGAGTTGCTAACCGAAACCCTTTATAGGAAAGTAGACTTAGCCGGGCACTTCGCCGTTACAAGAAGAACAGTATCGAGATCTTCATCTCCGTACTGTATAAGTGAGCAACCTCTGTTGCTAATTTGGGTGGTACCGCGGAACCAAAGCCTTTCGTCCCAGTTTTTTGGGGAAGAAGGGCTTTTTTTGTTGGCTTCTTTTCACAACATCCAAACATTTTAGGGGGAAACCACCATGTATCAATCATTAATGACAGTAAGAGAGACTCAAATCGCAATTAAGGAAGTTAAAACATTTTTCGAAGACCAATTAGCAAAACGTCTTGAACTATTCCGCGTATCTGCACCATTATTCGTAACAAAAAAATCAGGATTAAACGATCATCTAAACGGTGTAGAACGTCCAATTGAATTTGATATGTTACATTCAGGAGAAGAATTAGAAATTGTTCATTCACTAGCAAAGTGGAAACGATTTGCACTACATGAATATGGATATGAAGCTGGTGAAGGTTTATATACAAACATGAACGCGATTCGTCGTGATGAAGAACTTGATGCAACACATTCCATTTACGTCGACCAATGGGATTGGGAAAAAATCGTTCAAAAAGAATGGCGCACTGTAGATTACTTACAAGAAACAGTACGGACAATTTATGGAATATTCAAAGATTTGGAAGATCACTTATTTGAAAAATATCCGTTCCTTGGAAAGTATTTACCAGAAGAAGTTGTTTTCATTACTTCCCAAGAGCTAGAAGATAAATATCCAGAATTAACGCCGAAAGACCGTGAACATGCAATTGCAAAAGAACACGGTGCAGTCTTCATTATCGGAATTGGTGATGCACTTCGTTCAGGTGAAAAGCATGACGGACGCGCAGCCGATTATGATGATTGGAAATTAAACGGTGACATTTTATTCTGGCACCCAGTATTACAAGCTTCATTCGAATTATCATCAATGGGAATTCGTGTTGATAGTAAATCACTTGATGAACAGTTAACAAAAACGGGTGATGATTTCAAACGTGAGTATGATTTCCATAAAGGTATTTTAGAAGATGTACTACCATTAACAATTGGTGGTGGTATTGGACAATCAAGAATGTGCATGTACTTTTTACGCAAAGCACATATCGGTGAAGTTCAATCTTCTGTATGGCCTGACGATTTACGTGAAGCTTGTAAGAAAGAAAACATTCATCTGTTTTAATTAATATAAGTGAGAGGGAGAGTAGTTTGAAAATAGAGTTACTCTCCCTTTTTTTATTGTGTAAACTAGTGGTTTACAGTGCGTGTTACTAATAGTTTCTTTCTTTTTTATCTCCCTTTATGTAATAATTTGCTAAAGGAGGGGACGTTATGAGTATAGGAGAACAGCTAAAAAAACTAAGAGAATCAAAGGAGTTTTCGCAAGAGGATGTTGCTAAAAAAATTGGTGTGACGAGGCAAGCGGTTTATAAGTGGGAAAATGATAAAAGTTACCCTGACATTGATAATTTAATTTTACTGAGCGAAATGTACAACGTTACGCTAGATGAGTTAATAAAAGGGAATCAAAGCTTTAAAGAGAAAATACATATTGATGAAGAAGAGGCGGATTTTGAGAAAGAGAATGAGTTTGGTTTTTATATTGGATGTGGTTTGCTCATTATGAGTGCGTTCATTGAGTATGAAAAAATACAGGTGGTTGTATTAGGAATTGCACTATTCATGATGGTCTTTTACTCGGATGTGAAGAAAATTATTTTCAATGAATATAGATCATTTTTTCAAGGGAAAGAGAGAAACGATATGTGTGATAAGAAGTAAGAAGAGTCAACTATATTTCCTAGGAAAGAGTTTAAAGAATAATTTCATTGTTTTATAATGATTTTTGGATATCGATAATATATTAAAAAGCTGTTTGCGTAGAGTCTTGAAATCTATGCAAACAGCTTTTTATTTATATAGGAAAGAAATAGATTAATATGTTTTTGTAAGTTGCAATAAAAATATTAAATTAGCTCATTTGCACTAAAGGCTCAATTTTCGCCATAAATGATTGATGAAGTGCTTCCACACCTGTTACTAAATGAAGGCGGTCAATAACGACAGACACTTTAATTTCAGATGTACTTACCATTTTAATATGAATATCTTCTTCTTTTAAAGTAGTGAACATATTCGCAGCAACACCTGGATTAGATACCATACCAGATCCTACAATTGATACTTTTGCTAAATGATTTTCATGTTCTACAGACTCATAGTGAAGATCTTCTTGGTTCTGTTCCAATACTTCTAGTGTTTCTTGTAAGTCATTAGAATGGATAGAGAAGGAAAGATGAACAGTTCCTTCATTTGTAATACTTTGAATAATAATATCTACATTAATATGTGCGTTAGCTAACGTAGAGAAAATTATTGAAAGTGAACCTTGTTCCAATCCTTTCACTGTGACACGTGTAATATTATCTTCAAAAGCAATACCTTTAACGATTGATTGTTGTTCCATGTTACATTCTCCTTTTACAATTGTTCCGTTTTCTTGTTCCATACTTGAGCGAACTTCTAAAACGACATGATGATTTTTGGCAAATTCAACAGCACGTGGATGTAATACGCCGGCGCCGAGGTTTGCCAGTTCTAACATTTCATCATAAGAAATTTCATCTAATTTGTAAGCTGTCTTTACAACTCGTGGATCCGTCGTGTATACGCCTGTTACATCCGTATAAATATCACATTTTTTCGCTTTTAGTGCCGCTGCTAATGCAACAGCTGTCGTATCAGAGCCACCACGTCCAAGCGTTGTAATTTCATTTTTTTCACTGATTCCTTGGAAACCAGCTACGATAACAATCGTGCCTTCAGTAAGATAAGACTGAATACGCTCAACGTTAATGTCAGTAATCCGTGCACTACTGTGTACAGATTCTGTCGTAATACCAGCTTGCCATCCTGTTAATGAAATTGCGTTATAACCTTTTGCTTGTAGTACCATTGTTAATAATGAAATAGTTACTTGTTCTCCTGTAGATAGAAGCATATCCATTTCACGTTTACTCGGATTTTCCGCAATAGCGTTAGCAAGTGCTACAAGTTCATCTGTGCTTTTCCCCATTGCTGAAACGACAGAGACGATACTATGTCCTCGTTCATATTCTTCAATAATTAAATTTGCCACATGTTGAATGCGCTCAACACTTCCGACAGAAGTACCACCAAATTTTTGTACAATCGTTTCCATTACGAATTCCTTCTTTCGTCCATTTTTAAGAATAGATTAGGACATATATAAATCCCAATATTCCTGTAGTTACCAGAGAGAAAAACAAAAAACACCATCTCAAATAAGTGAGGATGGTGCTGTTACAGGAAAAGGGAAACAGAAAACGGAGCTAATAAAAAAACCGCCAAAAAAGGAATACCATGAAAATGATATCTCTTTTTTGTAGATAGCTCTTCATACGTACATGTCTGTACATATGACAGTTCTGTTTCTATTCGAAAACAGCCCCAATTGATAAATGCAGAGAAATTTATCAATTTCGGCAACACTTCCTTTCATCCAATTTCATAGACATCTCTGTGTCTCCATTAGAATACTCATAAGTATTGCAACCTCTATCTCACGTTTTAGGCGAGAGTGTTTGATTTATGAAGTTGTTGGTAACATTTGTTTTATAATAATTTAAATTATTCAGGGAATCAAGTGTTTTATATGTATTTTCAAAATTCTTTCTTTTTAGAGATAAAGTTTGTGAAAAATGTAGCAAAATACATATATTACATGTACATTAAAAATATAGAGTGTAGGAGGTCGGAGTATGAAAAGAAAAAGGCCTATTTATGTTGCAACAGAAATGAAAACGACAATAGAGAAATTATGGGAATATACGCAAGAACCAGACCTACATACAGAATGGGATGCTCGTTTTACTGAAATTTCGTATTTAGAGAAAAAAGAGGGAGAACCACAGAAGTTTTTATATAAAACAAAGATAGGATTTGGGCTTGAAATAGGCGGAGAAGGGGAATCGATAGGTGAAATAAGAAAAGAAACTGGTGAACGGATTTCTTCTTTGAAATTTTGGACAGACAATACATTATCACTTATACGAATAGGGCGTGGTTATTGGAAGTATACACCGCATAAAGAGTGTATTCATTTTGAAACGCAATATGATTATGATACGAGATATGGTCGTATAGGAAATGTGATTGATTCATATATGTTTCGTCCATTATTAGGTTGGGCGACTGCTTGGAGTTTTGATGCTCTCAAATTATGGTTGGAAAAAGGTTTGCATCCTAGTTTGCTAATTAGAAGAACGATGACGTATTGGCTCGTTTGTTTTTTATTTGCTTTTGTATGGATATATCAAGGGATAGTGCCAAAACTACTGTTTACTCATTCAGAGGAAGTAAAGATGCTTTCTTTATTAATCGGTTCAAATGAAAGTAGTGTATGTATACTTAAAATAATTGGGGTGTTAGAAATAATTTTCGGTGTCGTATGGCTGTTGCCAATAATAAAACGAAAATTATTTATACTGCATATTATTGTATTACTAGTTTTAACGTTAGCGGCAGGATTTACGAATATCGCAAGCTTTACAGGGCCGTTTAATCCGATTACATTAAATGTTCTTCTAATGGGGTTATCAATTGTCGGTTATATAAATAGTTTCGATTTACCAAGCGCGAAAAATTGCAAGAGGGCGAGAAAGGGACAAGTGTATGGCTAATATGTATGAACGATTATTAGGGGATACCTATAAAAATCTTCATCCTGAATTGCAGAAGCGTTATGCGATTACAGAAGAGAATAGTTTTACAGGGGAAGGAAAGATGGATGAAA